>Ga0123353_10001109_pt1 | contig 32767 bp, 27 predicted proteins | sample TergutLab28metaG_3_FD_92763 | JGI IMG/M metagenome (GOLD analysis project Ga0123353, IMG submission 92763) | Labiotermes labralis P3 segment gut microbial communities from Petit-Saut dam, French Guiana - Lab288 P3 | ecosystem: Host-associated > Arthropoda: Insects > Digestive system > Gut ... | reverse complement strand
CACAAAAAACCTGAGAACAGCCAAGACAGGAAGCTGGAACTTCCAGAATAAAAGGCAGAAATGCTAATCACTTGACTTTGAAATATGGATACTTGCTCATGAAAACCAAGATCTTTGTGTGCTTTTGCCTAAATTTCACTACTCTCTACTACAAGTGTAACAGTTACACTCTACATATTTATTTCTTCACACAATGCTGTTCTGACTTAAAACATTGATAATCAAGTAACAAGCAACCTTCAGGGTTGGTATATCTCTTCCATCAAATTGCCCCCAAACCTACAAACTACACCAGAAAGGCATACAGAAGTGACTGTAACGTCAGCCAACGCGTCAGGGAATTTTCACTCCTGTATTCAACTTTATCCCAACAGAGAATCCAACACAATGTAAGAGGGCCAAGAAAGTCTAAGTACTAGAACTGTACATTCACATTTTGCAATGGAATGCTAAGATAGCACTGCAGCTAAAATCTAGCACATAAACAATGTTCAGTGATTTTAAGATGTAGGCAGAAACATGAAAGTAATATTAAAATGGATCTTAAATAAACAGAATGGGAGGGCAAGACTGGCTTCAGTATATCACTTTAGCTTTAACAACTTTTAATTCTCCTGTGTGACTTGCAAAGAGCTGTGAGCACATCATTAATGGCAGTAAAAAGTAATATGTATAGTTACAGTAGCAGCTGTCATTTTCTTTATTCTCCTAGCCACAGTAGACACAAAAACATTCACCCTATTTATACATGTGTAACTTCTTTTGGATTGTAGGGCAACCCCCACTTGTTCAGATGATCAACTGCATAAAAATCCTTGTCTTATATTTACATTAATATAATATCAATACTTACATATATATATAGTTCAGATGGAGTTTGAATATGATTATTACGCACATTTACTGTTCCCAGGAATGCATGGAACTAGTAACAGTGATGATGGAAGTGATACTGAAGCATAACAAATAGATTGGGATAGAATGGGTGTTCAGATTTTATGTCAAGGTATCCCAACATACTATGCTACATGGGAAGCATTATGCGAAATTTTTGGACCACAGTTTGATTCTAGTGACATAAACACAGTCAAAGTATTTTGTTCTTGATACAGCTATCATGTACTGTATAGTAGATTAAAAAAAAATGGCAGCGAAATCAAACCCCCCCCCCCCTCACTTTAGGTCACTCTAGGATGAGAAACTTATAGGATGTTAGAATGGATGAAATGTATGGTGTTTGTTGCTGCTCGCGCTGATCAGAACTTACAAATTCCAGCACAAAGGGCTTATACCAGGGGTGGCCAGCTAGATGAGCACCCAGCAAAAATAGGTTAGTTTCAGTTAAAACACCATTCACAGCAGTCGGCTGTGTCAATGTGAACTACCTAAATATTTGTTTACAGGAAGCTTGCATAAACCCCACTGTAGTCATAACCTTGCTGCAGTCAGAACTGCCTGCTCAGAAGGCCTTGCTTTCTACCATTAGCCCGGGAAATAATGGAGCTCATAATCCAATTTCCCCTACAGTGGACAAAATGTACCTTGTGTGGACATTCATAAAAATGGAAATTATGACTTCCCTTAGCCATCTGACCATAAATTTTGAGCAACATGCAATACAAACAGAGGTGCCCTCATTCTCCACTTTGACAGTTGGGGCATGGGACCAACTACCCCAGTGTGGGGTTAAAAAAAACCTCATACTTAGAATACTCAAACTATGTTAGCTGGACAGAACCAACTGAGACAACTTACCAAACACAAGGATATAAGATTATTCATTGACTTTAAAGCAGCGTATGAGAGTCACAAGAAATAAGCTACAAATGCTGTGGGTCAAGGGGTGGAAGACAAAAGTACTACATAGTTAAAAGTGGAGGAACACAGCTGTGGTGGTCAGGAATTAAATGGAGCTACAGCACCAGAGGAAAAATCAGTAACTGTGCAATGGTGTAAAAATGTATTATACACACAAAAATACAAGATTATAATTCTTTGAATAAACAATTATTTTGAAAACTTTGTTTTAGGGCATCACCTTAGGTTTCCGGTGATCCTGGATATGGATACATATGGTAATTCCCATTACTGGATTGTTTTTAATGAAACTTATAACACATTTGAGTTTACTGCAACTCAAACATAAACTTCTACAGCATCCCAAAAAAGTGCCTGCATGCAGTACAATATTTAATTATTATTATTTCTGATGATCTGCAAAAAGAACTCTCTGAACCTTCAAACACTTTTTATACATTCAAATATCAAGAGCTCAGTTAACATAATGGTGAATTAGAACAATTAACCTAATAATTATATAACAAAAAGGAACAACAACTGCTCTTGTTTATGCACATTATTATGTAGTGTCAAGTCCTACTGGACACCATATGTGATACACAACAATGATCTGAAATGTCATCCTTTGAGCACATAACAGTTCATGTTCAATGAAATGCGTCAGCATGTGAGGAATCGCGTAACAATGATCATTCACTGGTTGGCAGAACTTCAGCCAACCTCTAATTCCACTGTTGGAGTTTCAACACAATTACAAACACACCATCCACTATAATAAAACATGAAGCTGAATAAACTACTGCAATGTAGGAAACAGACAGCCACTACAGCACACAGCTGGGATTCTCTCGTCATGTACTTCCTGTTATTCAAATTCTAGCTTTTCAAACATATTTTCAAATCTATCTACTTAAATTCCAAAATTAAAAGAAGCATTAACATTCCTTTCATAGATCACTGGCAGATTGTAAGCATTTATTTTCCGAATATAACTAATAAAGGAAAGGAAAATGGATGCAATAATATGACGTATTTAACAGTTTTTAAATCAAGAATCCCAGAAAAAAACCTAATTTATGTAAATCAGGTGTACACTACAAGAAGACTGTTGGATGTACATATACATGGTAAATAAAATTTCCTTCAACTCCATATTCAGCAATGTAAGTGGAACATTCAATTTTCTACATGATATAGTCTCACAGCCAAAGCTTTTTTCCTGGGCAGAACACACCAGAATGAGTTCCAGCACATCTCATTAATTAAAATGTTTGTTTCAATAAACACCAAAAAGAACTTATAATTTTATACCATGGATCAGTTCAATATTTATTGATATCCATTACAAAACACTATTTTAAAACCAATACTTTAACACTTTTCATGTCAACTGATCCCCTGTCTGAAAAGTTACTAACCAAGCTCCAGTATATTTCTTTCCTTGGAGGGGAGGAGGGGGAGAGTGGGGGAAAAACCCGATCAGAGATGTTCCTTAGCTCACAAACTTACATTCACAAATTAGTCAAAAGCCAACATTATTTGCAAGTAGGCCAGTTCATGTGTTTTCTCTAATCAATGATCTTTAACCAACAGAATACATACAAAATCAAATTAGGTATGTAAATGCTTCTGTACACAGTTTAATAAACAATGAGGTTTAGGAATCCATTTACAGGGAAATATAATATTATGGTTACTGAAATTTCGAATATGTTCAAAGTTAGCCCTTGCTAAAGCACTTTTGATGGTATAGCAGCAACCTTTAAAAGCTATGAACACAAGAAAAATCATGCTATTTACTTGCCTACAATAAGAGTCAGACAGTTCATCAAAATTATGTTCCAAAAGTCAGGATGTAGGGGAGGAAAACAGAGTAAGAACAACTCTGTACTACAGTTCATAGCTCTGTCAATATCCACTACCAAGGAGGTAATTCTAATCCTCTTGTCTTTTCTCTAATTGCAAATGCGAAGTACTATCTCTGCTTTGTTTACACAATATACTAAAATAGCAATGTAACTGGAATGGCTATAATATATGCAGCTAAGTTTAAGAACTTGGTAGCAATACTACATCTTGTTCAAAAGCAATAGTAAAATGAGGTCCAGTGACAAAACACACTCTCAAAATGGTAAGTAAATGACCTAACTTTTGAATACTTCACTTATTCACAAAAATTCAAAGTTGACAAAGACTTCAATTTGCAAAAATTCATGCATGCATACACACCAGCACATACACAAACACATGCACACATCATAACTTAGGGCAGAACTATATTACAGTAAGTATTCTGTATACATAGAGAGAAACCATGGATTGAAATAACTTATTTGAAATGTCATTGAGTAGAAAATCCCATTCTATGACAAGTATTCTTGTTCTTGTAGTGCAGAAGCATGTTCAGTTTTCATCATACAGAGGGGTAGCATCTCCACTGAGTGAACTTTCAACCATGGAATGGGGACTTGTATTGGTACGCGGTGTGGATCGCAAACTCTCTCGACCAGAACCAGAACTACGAGGAGACTTGTTGCTGCTCGACAGACCATATGGTAATCTGCCACTCACAGGATGACGATTTCCCATACCATATGTACTCAAACTACTACTGCTTCTAAGCGTTCCACGTCCAGACTCATCATATCTGGGTGTTGTTTTTCGCAGATCATCAAAATGAGGCGTTGAACTTCCACTGCTAAAACCACAATGATAAGATGTGTAAAAAAGATGATTCAACAAAAGGTCCTAGCACTAAGAAAGTTTCAGTGACTACTGAAGAACAAGAATAAAAGAATTCATCACATTTTCACTCCCCCACCCCCTCACCTCAAATCCTTTCTTCACATTCTTGGACCCACAAGTTCCCAGAAAAATGCTTTCCATCACCTCTTTTCATCACAGCAGGTAAACTACCCTGCTGGCCAGCACAGCAGTCTGCTTCCTAATCAAGCAGGTTTTCTGTCACCCTCTCATATACCAACTACTACCAGATCTATATAAAGGCCCCATGTTAAACCCCAAGACTCATTCACCCTGAAGATGGCAACTGCAAAATTTGCCAGAACATAAGAAAATCACCCATTCCTCTATGTGGCCTAACCCTGAAGGCTGATCAAATGCAATGAATACCAGCTGCAAAAGCCTCAGAATTAAAAGCAGTTTACAATGGAACAAAAGGAAAGCTATATGTGATATGGTAGATATTTGAATCCTGGAGCCTGATAAGGAATTTTTGTGTTAATTTGAACACAGCATTATACTACTACTGATAGCTGCTGCAAGTGTTAAACTCTAAAATGTACAATATAGTACGTGGGTTTTTATTCCTGAGTTGGCTTTCAAAAGTTCTGATCCTAAATCTTCCAACAAATATTTTATATCACATAGTTAAACAGTGCTATTTGATAATCATTATACATGAAAGCAAGTCCTGCAAATCACACGTGATTCTTATGGCATTACTCTGACTGGAGGTAATACTGATACATCACCCATGTTGTCTTGGTGTGGTTCTTCCATCTTGCCGTGGTGTATTCATACCAGACTCCCTATTCTTCAACTTAGCCCATGCCTCAGCTGCTCTTCGCCAATCCATAGGTTCATTGACCATAGTTCCTTGGGCAGGCCTACAAATTCAGTACACAGTTGTATAGTTAAAAAAAAAAAATCTTCCTTGTTATAAATATATAAATATATTTACTTCTAACAATGCCATTATGCCAGCAGCAGTTGAGAAAAATCCAAAAACTAAATCCCAAAGCAATACATTTTGCATTTCATCCATGGGTTTTCTTTATAGTACCAAGCAATGGATAAGGTAAAGTAAAATTATACTGTGCTAAAGCACTGCCCTACTAGATGCAGAGAGGAAATCTATTGGTTTAAACGCTTCTTTGTACCCTATAACTGAGTCCCAAATCTGTTACATCCCAACACAACTGCATTATGATTACCTTTAATACTTCCATAATTTCAGTTACTGCCTATGGTTCTGATACGTAACAACAATAATATGTCACATACAGCAACTGTATGATATTAACATTTTATTCTGCAAAATACAGTAAATCTGAAGACAGTCTGTGTGAATGGGGTCAAGACATAGTTAAATGTGGTGCTGTGCAGTGACCATCCTCATCCACACGAAAAGATCCCATGATATCCATTGCATATGAGGACCTACTAACGATCTGTGAGAAATTTCAAATTTCCTACTAGAAATCGACCAGCAGATGTTCAGTCCACAGCTCAAGGACTTACTGTAGTACCATGACTCCCTATACGCATCTACTACACACGCATAATTTTGCAATTCACAATAAGAACTGCACTCTTCTGGGTTGTTATGCAGCAAGGTAGTGGTAAACTCGTACTGACATTCTGGTACAACCTATGAGTCCCACCCTCAGGATTCAAGAATGGATAATTATTAAAAATTGTGCGAGTTAAAAATGTTTGGTGTTGGCAGACCGATGAATGAGGTTGTATTATGGTCAGATCTAATCCACCAAATGTTGTTGTCGTTGTTGGATAAAAACGATTACTTAATTTAAAGAAAGTGCGTACTGGTGATTTTTTAAAAATGCTGTAAGGTCAAAGAGCGAATCAAGAATTCTTCTGGGCCATTTCATGGTATCTATGAGAAGCAATGTGAAGAAAACAAGGAGAACTTCAGCAGCAACACAGCTGGTTACTTTATAACAACATAAACACTTCTGCAAACATGGTGCTCTCAATCCCAAAATTTCTCAAGAAAAACAAAACTTCAGTGGTTCCACAGCCACCTATAGCCCTCATCTTTCTATCCAGCACATATTTTCTGTTCCAAAAATTTAAAATTAGCTTAAAAGGATGTCAGTTTGAGTCAGTACAGAACACACAAGGAAAAAATGCCATAGCAGCCAATCCACACACCTTCAATGTCACATATCAAATGCTGGGAAACACGGAATCATCATACTAATGCAGGAGAGGACTATTTTGTAGGGGATAAATTTGATAAAATTTATCTGGTATTTAATGTGTTTTAACTTATCAGCTCAAGAACATCTTAAACAGACCTCCTACATTTTCTTGAAGTATTTCTTTTCTTATCCATTTCAAGGTTAAATTATTTCCCCACAAGTAGATTAGGAGGAAAACACAGTGTAACTATGATATAATGTTAAGCAGTAAAACTCAAAAAACATTCATTCCAATTCACACACATAACACCCATGACAGTTTACACACAGATCTTCCACATCCATTTCCTTGTTCATAATTATGTGGGTGTGGCAATATTTTGGAAATATAAAAACAGTATAATATTCTTAATACACTTAAGATTATCTGAAGTATGAAATTCAAATTTTCCCTTACTACACAATCTGTGATACTTCCCTACTGACTACTTACCTGGAGCTGCCTCTTATAAGCAAAAATCCCTTCCCACTACCTGCAGCACACGCACAATGTAAGAAGTTACCAGTCAATCTGACTTGTATGTACGTAAACTACATTACTGGCCCACGGCAAATAAACCACACCTGTCAGACACCTCAAGCACATTAATGCCTTACCTCCATTATGAATGCTAAAGGTTCCCAATTTTTAAGCACACGATGAAATGGCTGGCTTGTGTCTTGACTTTTCTCATAAAACCATTCAAATAATGTGAATTAATCTGCATGAAGCCCTTCTGCGTCTAGGTCAGGTAAATACCCTAACAAAATACTCAGTTATGTCCTGGAATACATGCAGAGGGAGGAGGTCCAGAAGGTGCACCAACAATAGCTGCACAGACTAAAGTTACAAAAGAACTTGGGTAGCAAAAATGCATAGGAAGTAAATAGCTACTCTAAGAGCAATGGCCAATATAAAGCTTCTAGTAATGATGAAAGCCCTGTTTTATGTAAAATCTTTCTGTATATGTAATGTTAAAGAAACTGATGCAGCAAACTATATCTGCCCATACAACAAGGTCCTGTTATAAGCCACAGTCATTCTGTTAATGTTAAAATACATATGCCTTCCACAAAATACGTCCCACAAAGTACAAAAGGTCAGGAAAGCTGTAAGCGTGGGGTTAACTCACTACAGAACACGTGTGAAGTGTATGTACACCTGCAAGAGATGAAAAATGCTATTTAACAGCATCCTTTGTATAACAAGTAAAATTATTACAAAACTTATTGTATATACCTTGAATGAGGTGTATGGGGGGTGTGTACAACCCTGTGAGTGGGTGTCCTATGTGATGGTGGCGATGGTGTGACGGAACCAGGGTGCAAAAATCCTTGGGTGTGATGAGGTGGATGGTGAGAAGGTGTCTGCTGGCCATACCGTGGAGTCTGCGTGGCATGAGGGGTGTGGTATGGAGTCATGAATGGTGTCTGTCCTGAAGGTGTGTATGGCTGGAAATAATACACATATTAAAAATACAAGACATACTGATCAGCAGAAATATCACAATCACAAATAATTCCATAAAACAAGATTTCCCCCAAAAAAGTTCCTTAATAATTAGCTGATAAAGAAACTTATTGCCTTTAGATTAGACAAAACTTCAACACCCACATTAACAAACAACAATCCTCATCTTACGCAAAGTACACAGATACCAGTCCAAATTTTCATATACTGTTTGTAAGAGACCTATTTTAAACCAGGAAGACAGTTTTTAAATCACAAGTCCACAACACTATGGAATGGTTTCAACACATTTCCTAAACTAACGAGGTGAATTTATTGAATTTCCATGGAAAATTTTGTAACAGTATATTCATCTACACACATTTCATAGTATCTCTTGACACAACGGACATTCACTTCACTTCACTTTCAGAAACTTCATTTTGTGCACAACACCTGGAAGCAGGTCTCAAAGTAAAGATCCACCTCACTATAAGGAAGAAAATAAGGTGTCTCCAGTCTCTTCTCTTCCCTCTCTTATAACAAAAAAACACAACACCTTCCTTTGTGCTTCTGACTTCTGTACTGTTACAGTATTCTTGGGGAAGCGTTTTCCCAGCGATTGAGTATTCTAGCCAAAGTATTTGAAACCTGAGGTTCCTCTATCAGAACTAGGGCTTCTATCAGGCCATTTCTGCAGCTAAAATGGTTTGAAGGATTCACTCCATTGTAAGTACCGCACGTAATGTGGAATTTAATACTTAATACAGTTAAAAATTTTTAACCCACTAAATTCCCCTTTTTCCTTTCTATAATGGCTGCAGTTAATGATCTTTTCAGACCTGCACATTGAAATAACATGCTGTTAACCTTTTATGGTCAGGTTTCATGACACAAAACAAATCCAACAGTTCCACTTCCCACTACAAGGTCAGAGAATGTGGAAATGACATATTTCCCCCCCCCCCCTCCATTGCATAATCACACTTCCATCAGCTCTTGCAGCAACCACTTCCCCCTTCTCCATTCTTTCTATGACATTTTTCCTGTTCCTGCTATCTTTACCCAGATTTAGCACAGCAGGTAAGGATGGTATATTACAATTATCATCAATCTATCAATGAATATTCTCTATCTATGACAGGTTCCCAAAGTTTTAGAACTATCTCACAACTTTCATGGCTGTCAGTAGAGCTGTCTATGTGCACACCACAAAAGCATATGAAACAGTGGAGTATAGCTTCAACCATTCTTAACCTCGGTACTAGATGGAGATGAGTGGTTGGCTTCATGCCCCAGCTGCTTTACACCCAGGGATTAAAAAAAAAAAGCACCATTCCCCATTGAACGGGAGGCTGTTTGGGCCCCACTGAAATGTATATATTTATAAATGTGTTGCAGTTACTTTTGTGTTATTATCTGGTTACAAAATGTACATTTCAATACACGCAACCCTAAGAAAATAACTCATTACGGCTTGTGCATAGTACAAATTAGCATATATATAAAAAAAAACACACACACACACACACACATGTGAAGTGCAACATTTGCTTTGCTACTGATTACCAGTTCCTTACGCAAGACCCAGGCTCTGCATCACAATGCCCACATACCTGTCAGTCCCCTCGACAACCACATCAACTGCCCCTTTATAAAAAAATAATAAAAAGCATCAGAAACATTAATGATGGGCTGCCTGTTCCAGCTATTTATATTTTGGTTTGCTGCAACTTAGTAGTCAATTTCCACTCGCAATTCAGCGACAGTATGCAGTGAGAGATGGTTATGCATTCTCAGCTTTTTGTTCATTTTCATTCATTACTTCCTCTTGTTCATAAGGCACATCACTCTCACCTTCAATAGATGCAACACTGACACATTATCTGCATCACACTCATCTATAGTCAAAATTATTAGGTGATGTGACACACAGTCACAACCACAGCAGCCACATCTGTTATCCTAACAACCTTTAAAGATGGCCGACTTAAAAAAAATAATTTCTTGCATTTCTTAGATATACCATTAGAAGACCACAAGCATTAAGACCACACGAACATGCTGCAATTTGTAGTTTCAATATCCAACAACCAGCAGCTGTGTAACTACTTTAAGATGCAGTACAGAGTCACTGGTATACATTCAGTCACTGTAATGGCAGATTACTAAGCACCAGATATAAGGAACTGCCTTGTTGGGTTAACATTACTCTCCCTAGACTGTTAGGTCACGAAACTGGGCCATACTCTCAAAAGTTTCCACCACTCTATGCACTTCCCACTTCCCCAACCATGCCACATGTTACATGTACCACATCCTGAGAAAAGAAACACAAGTGAGCATGTGTGCCTAAATACTGAACACTACCATATACATGATCCTGGGCAAATCAATCCAGATCATACCTTCACACTGTATTTCCACAACACCCATTAATACAACTCTGTCAACACTTTCTTGGTTTCCAACTACCTCTATCCAGGAAGTTTTGCCACTCCAGATGTCGTGACTAACAGATTTTTAAGTTACTTCAAGGTGATGTTTCCACATCAGAAGTCAATACCTACCTCAAGGCACTACAATCAAAGACAAAAATGACAAATAAAATGATAACAGCCAACATCTCCACTGAGACTTGAACTGGATACCTGCCAAATACATATCCACAGCATTACTAATACGCCAACCTATTATGCAAGATTCCATACAATTTAATGCAGATGACACAGCGGGCACTTACGGTGTTATGGTAAGTGTGCATATTAGCCCCATAGCCTCCACCTCCAGGTGTATGAGGATAATGTGGTGTCTGGCTCGCCACTTGAGACAGACTATGAAGCATGTGGTTTGGTAGTGCCTGGGCAACACGCTGTATTGCTTCAGGATTCATTCCTGAAATCACAAAAATTTAAATTTAACATTCTACATACTTTTGTATCAAACTGGCCATTGTAAATTTCATATAACACATTGGTTAAATGTGAGATCTGGTACAGAATACACTTTAGTTTCATGGTTATAAAGACACACTTCCAATAACACACACCTTACATTCACAGATAACAAACCTTGTCCTGTGTGTATAAGTACAACAGTCTTCAGTGTATCACACAGCAACTTACTACTTTTCAGTTACAGAAATAACAATAGTACCAGCAAGGTTGACATTAGGTGTTCCATGATACGGTGTCCTGCTAGTTGCCATTCCTCTAGGTGTGCTAGGAGTACCCGGGATAGGTTCACGAAAATTGTCTTTAAACCATCGAAAGAGTGAGCCAATGGAATCAAATACTCGTTGTCGGAAACGGAAGCCTTCTGGTGTTACGGTGACATATTCATGACGAAACCTTGTGCGTGGAAGGTATGATAACATGAACTTCCCAGGGTAACTCTGAAAAGTGTTAAATATAATGTTATGCTGTGAACAAGATGAGTAATGTATCCAAGTGTAACAGTAAAATCAGTATTATACAAAATAACAAAATACATATATCCTGTAGAATAAACAATATGACTACATGTATACACATTTGTGTATATTATGGAAGTTTAATGGTGAAGTAGAAAAAGTAGCGTGATCTCAATATGTAGTGGAAATTATTTTAAGTGCAGGTGATCAAGATATGTAACTCACTGTTTGTCAATTTTTAATATAACAGTACTTGACAGGGTAGTTTCTGAAACTGACATGTTTTAATATTTTCTTCTCACAATTCAAAAGCAACACAAATTCTGCGTTCAAATTATTAAACATTTCCAAAGCAAAATATTGAATTACATTCCTTAACAATTAATGTAAAGGTTTAATTAAAGACAGAAGATGTTCTACCATGAATGAGGGACACAACATTTATGCCAATAATGTACATGTGTGCACAAATGCCCAGCTCTCTGAGTTTGAAGTAATCTTAAAAGAAAAAGAAAAAATAATCAGTTTTAACAGGTAAAATCTTTACAAAAATACTTGAGAACAAAAAAGTTCCAAGCCAAGTCATGTGACCAATGTGGGCTAAATTGCCAAAGCCCAATGGGTTAAATACCCATCTTCAAATGTGCCTGGCATGTCCATAATATTGGAAAATGCACCTAATGCACAGACCCTTGTAAAGTTAGTAATGTACTTTCAGGTCCATAAACATGGGAATTTAATGAGCAGATGCACAACTATTAGCTTCCCAAGGACTTTTTTCCATCAGTAGTCAGTCACAAACACAACAATTTAGAACTGGAAATCAGTCTTAAAAAAAAAAATAAAGGTTTATCATACACAGTATTACCTAAATGCTGAACCATATTTAACTGTACTTATTCATTACAGCATGTGAAAAATATAATGTGTGAATTCAGTGATCAGCACAGTCATGGGACAGTTCCCTCTCCCAAATGACATCACGCAGTAGTACTTAACAAGAAGGCATTCGCAAGAGAAAAGTACTCTGCCAGCATAAACATTTTACCTGACTGCTGATGCTCTTCTAGTTTAGTGTCAAAGTCAGGCAAAATCTGAACCACAGAAAAACTGATGGGTATGCACTATGATGGATTTTGTCAGTAAAATAAAAGAGTCACAATATCAGAAAATCTTGCACATAAACCCCCTTGGGATGGGAGCATGACTTTTTGTGATCAGTTTCTAAGACATCTGTAGAAAATGCCACAGTTCTGCTAACCATTTGGTTTACAGATAATGCAAGTATTCATATAAATGAAGTACACTATGTGCAAGAGAATATGTATGTATGGGCCACAGCAACTCTTCATGCAATGAAGGAGACACAGTTACTGCCTCCATTACATGCAATGCTGCATGTTGTTTTTGTCTTCTGATACTGGTGAATAAACTTTTCTTGGGGATGCATTGCACATTAACTGTTATTTCCATATTCTCATAGACCACTTTTCCTCGGAGATACTGTGCATGCCGTCATCTCCACATCTTCAAGAACCAAGTCTTCTTCAGCTGGTTAAGGCTTTACTAAGCAGAGCGACAACATCTGATGGACCAAATTCTAACACTTTTGCCATATTTTGTACATGGTACTGATAATTATACTCTAGAGATGGGTTTTCTGGAATATATGGTTTTCAGGGAAAAAAGCACAATTCTAGAGGTGAAGAAACAAACTGCAGCAGCTGTAATCAGTACACACAGGTGTTACATACACAAATTTTTCAAAGACAACTGCAGTTGGTTCTGGAAACAGATGGGGCACATAGAGTACATATTTCACTTGACTTTCACTTACCCAGGCTGCTGTCAGTAACACACAACACAATTACATCCCTCACATATTGTATGAAGTATAGGAAAATAAAGAGTGGGTTCCCTTTTGGCAAGACCCTTAAAGTTCACCATCATGCATCTAACATAATTCACTGATCCTACCATAATCTTTCAATGAATGAAGTTTTGCACCATACAGAACTTTCTTGAACAATTTAATTGAAATTAGAATCCTATATACCTTACGATGAAACATTAAAATCACAGTGCCTTACCTTGCAAGCGCCTAACACATAATGTATTTTTGAGGCATTCTTCTTCTTCTCTTCCTTAAGTATTTCTTCTGCTTTATCTTTAAGTCCTTCAGTATCTCGATAATACTTGAATGACAGTAGATCTCGAGCGTGTGCTGCCATTGGATTCACATAGCGTGCTATGATTTCATCCAAATCTTCAAATTCTTCATTGTTAATCCATAATGACTGACCTAAACTGAATGCATTCTCTTTACCTTCTTCCCGTACATCAATATGTTGATATACACCATCAGTCACTTTCCATGTTACTGTCAGATGATCTGAACCCTAGAAAGAGGCAAAATGTTGAACTGACAGTTTGTTTCAAACAAAAACAAAACAGAAATAAAATATTTTCAGCTCTACAACTTGAGTAAAATGTCAGCTCCTTTTAAACTCTTTTAACAGAACATAATTACAAGTGTCCATCTAATCATGTTATTAGCAGGGTAAACACTAAGCCATTAATATAGTATGATCATAAATATTTATACCTGATACAGAAAAGTGGGACATGAGGCCAGTAGTTTTCACTACCCTCTCTAACATATATACAAAACAATCCACTATCACAAGATGGCTAACAATGACCATCTTTTTACTTGGTACATTCCTGTTGTTCTACAAAAACACACAGACTCAACACACCATGTGGTCTGCATTCTACTACACGTCTCAATGCAACACATGTTGGACACCACATGTGGCCATCATCAGGCCGTTCACGTATAATTTTAGAGAAATGATATAGCATTCAATCATAAATATTTTGAAAATACAACTGTGGAATCTTGGAGTTTTTCACGTAGTGTAAAATACTCTTTAAATTAATATGTAACTGTAAGGTTTAAAAAGAAATACATTCATCTATCCACCTACCTACCTACCTACCTATGTACCTATCTACCTATCCATCCACTCACTTACCTACCCGTGCAGTTACGATACAGAGAGTACATATGTGAAACTGTAGGGTTGTAGTCACACTGACATAAAGTTACTATTCTGGCATTCAGTCGAGGAACAAATATGAAAAATCTTATTCAATACAGTACATAAAAAACACAAGTCTAGAGCACCATTAGCCCAGTTAAATAGCAAAATAAAATAATTTACCCATACACATAAGTATTAACAATGCAACGCTAACAATTGTGATTTCACTGCTAAGATGTTCAGCTAACAACAGAAACATCAACTTCCTCTTCATACTACGTGAAAGCCGGGCTTCACAACCAAAATCTGGCTTGATACTATACAATCAAGTGTCTAACCTTGCTGGATGGTCTTACGATAACCTCTCCTTGATCCATTTGATCCATGAGTCTTTCCGCTTCCTTGAATGAAATATTATGGAATGATGGATGAACTATAACGCGTTTGATATATGTCTGGCGCTGTTTCAACTTCTTTGCATCTTCTTCAGTTTTTATGTCTCTTTCTTCTGACTCATTGTCATAGAATGGATCTTTAGGTGGTCTAGAAGTATACGATATAATTGAAAAGTTAAAAAAATGCATCAAATTATCACAACTTTGCATATTCTCTACAGATATAAAAATCAGAGAAGGTACATTGATGTTTGGTTTATTTAACCTTTCATGGACAAACTGGCAAAAGTAGTCCCATAAAATGTACATCTCTTTTGCCTAGAAGGGTAAACACTGGCAAGCAATGGGCAACTGAATTGAACCAGTGCTCCAGCCACAGCAAACACCTGCCATTTAAAAGGTCATAAGCTAAAGATTAATAATAATATGCCAATTCATCAACTACACAGCAGTGAAGATTAGGGTGGGAAAAACATTATCCTCTAAGAAGGGTGGGCAGAAGGAGTGCACCAAAATTATAATTAGATACAACAAGACCTTCATTTGTTACACCTCTCAGTAACAGAACTCCAAATAAATGTAATTAAATTCTTGACCCCAAACCCCTCTTATACTGAAATTAAAAAACAGGCACCTGTTGAATTTCACTACACAAGGGAGCAAAGAGGCATCACTCATCTTGAAATTCTTAATAAGTGATGCTAGGTATACGAGAAAGATGAACATTTCTTTGAAAGTAACAATCAATCAGCTTAGCTTTCCCACTCTCTGCTGATAAAATGACTGTAGTTTCGAAGAGTGTAAATATTTTGGGAAACAGGGCTGTGTTCAGCTTCAGAACAAAGTACCAACAGTGGTTTGGTGAAGAGGGAGACAGCCAGGTTCTCCAAAATGTCAATGAACAATCTCATCACAACACACTGTCATAACCCAAGGATAAAGCAAGACTAGCTGTGAAAGCAAGAAGACCTAAAAAGCAACTGTCATCTTATTGCAGTTTGTCTTGCTGCAATGACAAATCTCCAACTCTTCTTGATTGAGTGGGAGGAAGGTAGGAATTAACCCTGAGTGTGAAGTAAAAGACAGGAAAATTTCTTACCTCCATGTCAATATATTATGCAGAAAAACACAACACTTGAACAATGTATGTTTATTTACTTCTGTACATGTTTCAGCTGTCCTATACGGTCATCATCAGGCAGAAATGCGCACACTATAATCAGAAAAGTATGCTATGGAAGAGGCCTCTCATTCACAATTAGCATGAGAAAATACATGAATTAGCTATTATTCCCAATCAAGGAATAATAAACATGTAAAATACAAGTTGAAATTGAATTAAAACCAAAAGTATTATGGACTTTGAGGATGAGACTGCTACATGTTATGACGTCAACATGTGAAACTCTGAACCATGCAACTTGCTATGTTTGACATGACCCTGGTTGGTAGTATGGTGCTGTAAGAAATAATTTGTAAATCCATTGGAGCTGTGTAAGGTCATCAATAATAATGATAATCATAATGTATTACCACTTACAGTTTCATATATGATATAAATTATCTTTTACTGCATTACATTGAATCTTCACATATGGCTATCCTTTATTGGGAAGAATAGCTAATTTATGTATTTCATCATGCTAAATGTGAGGCCTCATCTACAACATACTTATCCAATTATGTACTTGTGTTTCTGCCTGATGATGGCCAAATGGCAAAAACATGTTGCAGAAGAGGAAATAAAAGAACGTACAGTGTTCAGGGGCTGTGTTTGTCTGGATAATAAAAAATACTCATCAACTAGCACAACAGGATGATGTTACCCAAATATTCTTACCTCCACTCATGATTTTTGTCAGCTAGGTCTGAGCTTTTTGATGTACATTCCACAGAGAACCTCTCCACATCAATCTTGGTGATGCGACAATGAATGGTTTGACCCCTGACCACTCTCTCTTCTGGGTTGCTTACATGTTTGTCCGATAAATTTTTTATATGAATGTAACCTGATATTCCATTATCAAGTCGTAACCTGATGCCTGTTGCCTGACCTGGGCAACCTCCAGCATCAAAGTGATTCCATACCTACAGAACCAGATAGTTTTAATAACTCCAATGCTATTTCTGTAACAATATCTATGCAACGAAATCATATGCCAACTATTTCAGTACACAGGTTGCATGAACCTTCATTTACAGTCTTACCAAACATCTCTATCTTTACTTCCCAAGCAAGCTGAAAGAATGTGAATCAATATGCAACATTTTAGATGATTTCATGTGACTCACAAAATAGGCCTACATCTTAATATGGGTTCTAAAGCAAGGTGGGACACCTCACCTCTGCTAGAGTAACCAAGGACAGAATTCAGACATCAAATTGGTTACCAATTTATGATACTGCAAAGTATCCCACATTAGGAACAAATTTCAAACTTTGCTGCTACACGCAATAGCTCTCGGAAATTATTCCAGTTGGGAGCAAAGCAACACAACTGCAGCACGTAATTCTCGTAGACAGCCGACAACTGTACACAAACAGCAAGCAAGTCATGTTGACTATGTAGAAGGAAGTGTTACTGTATGAAACACACAGATTTTTCTGGGTAGACTCAAGAAGCATTCTGAAGATGAGGTTCAGTATTGGGATGAAAAAGCACTCATACACCACATGTACCCCAGACAATGTGGACCCTGAGACTAGCAAAGCAGCAAGCCTGTATAGGTTAGTAACAACAGCAGCAGCAACTTGGGATTTCATGGTCTTCTAGTTAGCCATTCTGCCCTCATATCTGCTCATGTTTCCATTCAAAATGACTGTGAAGTGTATGTTTGCCAAGTGTGCCATAGAACAGAGGCTACAATTCTCAGTCTGAAAAAAACATAACACATGGTTCTCTGTTGCCGCTCATTTCCATTTGGATGAAGATGTCAAAAAATGCATTCAACTGTGGGCCATGAAACATTCACACCAGTTTTATGAGAAACTGAAGATGACAAACTTATTGTATAGGTTGTCATATCAAGCTACATAATGATTGGGCCATTCTACTTTGATCAAATGGTCAATTCCATTACCTGGCCATGTGCTTAGCTGTTTTATCCTGCAAACTTAAGGCAACTGGACTGCATCAAGACAGCAGACATTAAGGCTGCCCTTGATTTTCTGCACAAAACATATGGTCTTCAAGAACAGTCCCATCATTTTTCAAGATGCCATAATTGTGGATGTCTTGCCACCCCCACATCCCAGACAATAACCCATGTGATATCTTTCTGTGGGACTTCATAAGAACAAATTCCGCACAAGGAAACTGGTTCATTAACAGAAGTCACGGCCATTATCATCCAGCTATGCCATGCAATTTCAAACCACCTGTGCAATAAGGTGACTGCATATCTACAAAGCATGTCTTAACAACACAAAATTTTCACGCCCTTCTCTGAATAAATAATGGAAGACAGAATTACTGTTAACAGTTCCTGAAAGACAATGCACCAGTACACACCATAAAAAACTGAATGAAGACTCCATGTTGTTCTTTGTGGCTATCACACGGACTATATAAATGTGTGAGGAGTGTTTCAAGAAACTTAAAATAGAAGTTTATATATAAAAAAAGGACACTGCCTTCAACAGCTGCTGTAAACTCACGATACTATGGACAAATTTAAACACACTAGACAGAATTGTCTCCTTGCAACATAACACAGGCAGTGGCCTGTATTTCCCAAACTGCAGCAGCAATAAGGTACTACTTGTACAATGAGATATTATGTATTTTAGAATGCTCTTCAAAAGTAGGAAATCCTTTTCAAAATAAAACAGTGACATATGAGACAGCTTACACCTACTGGAGATAAATAAGACTATTATGCCAAAAGTCAAAGCTGAAACACATAACAGTTCACTTGATCTTTGGGGCACTTAAGAGTTACAGAATTAAACATACCTCAGAGAGTTCAGGGAAGTCATTTTTCAAGCAAAATGGGCATTGCCAAAGTCCAGTTTCATCATTACGAACAGGATTGGCTTGATCCAGTTGATCACCTTGAGGTTTTCTATGAGATATACCTAAAACAACCAGTTGAAATAAATCGTTTCTATTCCCGAACTTCATTACAAAATACCTATTAATGAGCAACTCTTTACCTCAATCAAGGTGAGTTCCATATGGTGAGCCAACATTCACTAAGCCAGTCATACAATTTCCCACCTTTTATGAAACCTGGTAGTTCTTTAACGTATGCACAACAGCTCACAAATGGATAATATTCCATGTTACATGAATTATACCAACATTCTTGAACCTTCCTTCTGTAATGTCTATTACAATATTATCCACTATCTACATGTACATTGCCTAAGCAGTCTCTTCCCTGGCATTTATTTCACTAAATTGTATGTTTTTTTATCTATCATATGTGTATGCTACATCATGCAATAAACAATACAGGCACATCAGAAAATGGAAACGATTTCAACCATGACTAGATATAAAGAAGTGAAAAATAACTGTATACTGTGACACCAATAAGAATGCTACTGTATCAAACGAGAGCAAGGACAGCTCATTCTGTAACTGATCACAGACTGTATAAACAGGTTCTGATATCTGGCAACAGGTCAGATTCCCCTCCTTGCCACCACTTCTATACAATGGGCACTGACAAGAAGCAGCCACAGGATGAAACTGATCATTAAACCCAATCTGCTGCTGACAGACAGAATACACAGAGATCTCAACAGTCACACTCCCTGCACATCTTCAGCGTGCAGTGTATAAATATGCAGGAACCTTCATCTTTACAAGTGTATAAAACACGTTTGCTACTTCAGACCACTATGTGCACATACTCCCTGCAAGTAATTAAAGTCCACTCCAAAACAAGCCATGAGGGTCCAGATGGTGAGCAGAGATATAGCTCTGCTCTTTCTTTAACCTTGCTGCTAGATGACAGTGGGAGGTCACTGCCACTACCCCAAGGAAAGATACCTAGTAGCCATTGTACAGGAGGCTGGGTGAGATCAAGGGCCAGTCTGGATGAGTGCAGAAAATCTCACTCAAACCAAGACTGAATTATGACTGCAGGCATAAGCAAAAATGTATAAATGTTTCAGCGAAGCATTTTTATTTAAAGCGCTAAGGTGGAAGAAGAAAAGAAGAGAGAAGAAATGTACACCTTTCATTGCGTGCTTGTATGCAACCAGTTCACCACACACACGCATATATTCTTCAGACAGTGGCACTGATATCAACTAACCCTTCTCACAGATCACTGCACATCTTTTGACACGTGTCTGTGTCCAACATCACATCGGACAGAAAAAAAATTTTTTTTCAAGAAATTTTATATACTTGAAATTCATTGCTGAATGTGAGGTTCACATCCATGCAGCATACCAGATGGAATATAAAGGCAATACAGCCTTCAGGAACTTGACACTAGATGAAGTAAATGGCCAGTTTTACTCAATGGTCATTTAATTTGCAGGGTTTACTCATTACTGTTGTTTTAAAAACCACATGAAGTCAAATGGCAATAAATTAAAATTGTCAGTAAACAGGCAGCCAAAGCTTGTTTTAACACCTTGCAGTCAGGACACGCAAAAATGCGTGATTGCTATCCCATGCATTGTTGACAGGTCATGCATTGCTATGTTTTCTTACACAACGGCCTGCATATCCGTTTGTCAGCTGGTCTGCCTCACTGTTCGCTTCAAGGACAGCTTGATTCAGGATGCTTGAGTCTCAAGTTACAAATAAACAGACTGGTCATGACCCCCTATTTTTAGAATTATACAACTGCAACAAAGGGACCACTCATTCAGATACTCTGTTTTCCTTCAGCTGTAATCATGGCTTTGCGTAGGAATGTTGTGCAAGAGGACGATATTTTGTGTGAGTTATATGCAGATACATGTTCTGATGTCTCTGATTATAGTGACAATGAAAGTTTGGACAGTGACAGTGATGTCCCCCACAACTATTTCACGTAAACAACTGTGATCTACTGGTCATCTGACCCCACAATTTCAAGACCCATTTTTCCTCACATCTGTGAAGACAATTTTTGTAACAATGTGAGATTAGCTCAGACATTGCTAGACAGATGCATGAGGGTCTGTGGCACTATGAGGGCTAACAGGGCCATTCCACGTGACCTAGATGGGGAAGGCAAGCGCTGGAAAAAAGAGAAGTCAGCATTCTGGAGGAATGGTAACATAATGGTGCAAGTGTGGAACAACAAGACTTGTGCGAATGATAAGTATGATCCATAACGCAACAATTGTAACAAAGGGAGGAAAGACAGGAAAACAAACATGGAAATAAAGAAGCCTGATGCTGTTGGCCAGTACAATAAATTCATAAAGGGCATAAACAGGGCAGACCAGTACCTCAGTTTTTACTCAGTTCTGAGGAAAACTGTAAAATGGTCGAAAAAAGTGGTACTGTATCTGCTAAACTGTGCTCTCTTCAACACATTTTTTTGTGTACAGGACACTTAATACAAACAAAAAAGTAAAGTACAAGAACTTCCTGCATGAGGTAGGAAGGTCCTGGATATCGGAAGTCCAGAATCGAAGTCAGTCCAATTCTGATGACCTTCAATTGCCAGAGAAGCAAACACCAAGGGGGCCTAAACAGGACCCACCAGAAAGACTGTCCGGTGATTTCAGAATACACAAACTTGAAACAATTGTTGGTGGTGGGGAGGGGAAAAGGAAGTATCCTGCAAGACCGTGTAAAGTGTGTGCTGCACATAAGAAGTGAAGTGAAACTAGATACATTTGTAAATTCTGCGTTGTTCCGCTTCACAAAGGGTCTTGTTTTGAGAAATACTATTCAATGAAGAGCTACTAGTCTATCTACATGCAGTTTCTGCAGTCTGGGGCTCAGGAACCTAATCTGCATTGTCAAACCGTAAGTAAGAATATGTTAAGAGTTTGAACATTCAAAGCATTTATAATGTCCAGGAACTGGGGGGTATTTTATTAAAAGACCATCCAGCCAGCAAGTTGTTATAAAGATACTGCTGGAGGGATTATGGCAAGCTATGACAATCCTCCAAATATGATCACTTATCTTCATGCAATCATTCAAACCCAGCAAGTTCTGAATATGAAGATCAAGTGCTAACCACCAAACTGTAAATGGCCTTGGCAAACGGGATGCAAGTACCCATTGAATGGGAGTTAGGGTGAGTACACAAGTCAGTCTGAAAATGAGACTAATCCTCACCCTTGCCAGAATTCCACCTCACATATTCAGCCCACAAACAATCTCACTAACAACTCAGATTTCTGTCTGCCATTGCAACTGACCAGATTTACAGCTTGGACTTTTGTCTACCCTCTGGTAAAGCTTCTTCATACATAGGATGAAAAAGATATCTGAGAGTACCAAATAACAAATCACAAGTCACAATGTATGAACAGACGATCATTTACAGAAGTAATACTAGATTAATGTCATACCTATTACAGTAGCAAGTACCATCTTTCCAATGAAAAAGGTCTCTGGATTCTCCTTGGTGAGCATATCAAACAATTCTTCTGGATTTGGTGATGTATACGAACTGCGCAAATCTTTATACCGATGGTTCAGCTCAGCTCGAATATCGTACAATGTTATACTCTTGTTACCAAAGCCTTGGCGTTCCAATTCTTCGGCAAAAGCATCCAAATCCAAGTCTTTCAGTCTCTCAGGAGCTTCCAGAATTTCCTCCAAAGCTCCAGCAGGATTTGCATCCTCATCATCATATTCCAAAGCATCCACTGCCATTTTACGAGCCCATTCGTAGGTTTCAGGATGGACTCTTGAGCCATCAAGCACTTCCACATATGCTTCAGTGCTGGAAAAACAGTAATCATGAAACATCTTGTTTACTTATGTACTGGAAGCAACAAGTTTTAACCCTATACATTCTGCACTGACTTACTGTTTCTTTTGTTACTTACTTACGCTGTTTCAACAGCATAAATTATATGGCATCAATTTAAAATGAAGTTTGTCAACATATCCTGGTATTCACTTGGACAGGGGAGAAAGGAAAGGAGAGGGGGAAAAAGGGAAAGGAGGAAAGAAAGAAGGAAGGAAGGAAAGAAAGAAAAAGGATGCACAGAAACTTCAGTCACATTACCTTGCAGCTTAATCAGTGCCTGAACCAGACACATAGCAAATACAGGGCACTGCCACAACACAACACTATTTAGTTTTAGTTCAGGATACACAATTTCTAGCCTAAGTAAATGAAGCAGGGACAGCATAGTCTGTACAGTGACTAGAATATGGGCTCAACAATCTGGGGTTTGAATCTTGCTGGAGGCAGAAAATATTTCTGTTCTCCAGAACATCTAGACTTACTCATAGGCCCACCCAGCCTCCTATTCAATGGGTACCAGCGTTCTTTCCTGGGAGGGTCAAGCAGCCAGGGAATGATGCAGACCACTCTCCACCATCTAGCACTGAGGTTAAGAATGTGCAGTACTATGCCTCTGCTCCCCCTGTATGCATTCATGGCAAAGACAATGACAACTTTACCATTACCTTTACTAACTAACTACACATACAGTACACATAATGTAAGTTTTCCATCATTTAAGGTTTTACGAAGTTTAGTATTTACAGGACTTGTTCCCCACACAAATATGAACACTCTCACTACCAGAACTGGTATGACCCTTCCTCAACACCACGAAGGCATAGTGGGAACAGACACAGAGCTCCACTCATTCTTAGCCACTGATGCCAAAAGTTGACCACCACTGGGCACTTAATTATGGCCCCAAAAGCTTAACCTCAGCACCAGATGGGGGTGAGTGGTCAACTTCATGCCACAGTTGCTCAACCCCCAGGAAGGAACAAGAGTACCCAGTGGAGGCCAGAGTGGGCCCCAGAGCCAGTCTGGACATTATGGAGAAGACAAATACCATAGCTGACATAGTCCATACTGAATAGCCCCCTTTATAAATAAATCTGAGGGTGACTGCAATATCAATGCATGTAAGCTGCTCAGAGGTCTATTACATTACTAGGCATTATCAAACACCTGGTATTTTTCCTCCGTTTGATTTTCCCCCCTTTCTATCTCTACATTTATTACACACTTCCATTCTAATTGATAATCAGACAATTCACAGCGAAATATGGCAGTTTTTACATGCCCACACCTTATTTCTGGCATAAAATTTTGCCTTTGTGCTTGTGGGTTCCAACAGAGTACTATCATGCAAGTGGACACTAAGGTGAATTAGGAACACTAACAGACAGAAAAATGTAGAAACTCTGAATGACAACAATAATGACAATGATTCTATGCACGAACAAAAGTCCAGGATCATAATTAGAAAAGATTTTGAAGTCATCATTCATACTAGGTCAGCCACGATGTTCTAAAACTAATCATTCCATCATTTCCCACCACTTATCTCTAGTCCAACAGCACAATAAGCATTCTGAGACAGCCACTGACAACATAACTTGAAAATTTGTAACCCTGAATTTATGCAGATAATCATCAATAAAACCAATTTGTACACGTAACAGCAAATTACATCATTTTCCCCATCAATAAAACCAATTTGTACACATAACAGCAAATTTCCAAAACTAGGAACAAAACAATCACGAAGTAATGAGAAGTGACAGGCTGTATGTAACAATTACGTGATTGTTTACTTGGGCGCCATTCAACTTTCAAAACCCCAGTGCCATGAGAACAAGCCAGTATATTGTGCATGGAGCTGTTCAAGTTGTGAATTTCAGACAGACCCGTTGCCATAAACTGGCAGTGGAGCCTAACAGCAAGGGTGGGAGTCAGCCCAGTGCATATCACCTCTGACACCTTAATAAATTATGCACAAATGAAATGCTGTACACATTGCCTATAAATCTTCAAGCCATAACCAAAAACTAAGAGGCAGGATAAAAATATTCATCAGGTGAGAATTTTATTCATTTGTATTTAAAACAGCTTGTACCTCACAAAGAACACAGCCTGTCTCAATCATGAAAACCAACAATGACCAAATATTAAAATGTATGTTGGTCTTCATACACAGTGTCTGTTATTTTTACCCAATTTTAACCAAACCTGAAATGAGTCAACAAATATTTGTAAAAGTCCCAAAGATGAAATTTTATTAAGATCTACCAAGTGGGAGCAGAGACATTCCATGGTCTTTCACAATTACATATTCAAAACTGTGCCTAAAAGGGTGAATGTTAACAAACACTGAAGTCAAGGTAATAGCATGGAAATAAGTTCCTGTGCCCTGTATGACATTAAATGAAATACACAGCATTATAACATTAGTGGGTCAACAAAATGTGGTGCAAAAAAAAGTACACTCCTTCCCAAGAAGAGTGGAAAGAAGGGTTGGGAGGAAAATATTACAAGGACTAAATGCAGTAAACAAAAAAATTTATCTGCACAACTCACCTATCACCAAGGGAATTTGTATCTATTTTGATAAATCCTGCACAATTTATAAACACTTTTGGTCCCATGTGGCAGGCTGTAACCAGCTGTGTCCTGTTCTCTAGCCTCTGATTGCTCTGTTTAAGAGTCTTCAGAAGAGCTTGCCCTTTTCTGGGACCCAAGCCACACACAAACTGTACCAAATTACAGGTGTAGCCCTGTAGCACTGCCAAGTTGATGTCTACTCCCACCTCATTTGTACGATTTACAAATTCTAGGTATAGTGCTTCCAGAAGCTCCTCTCTTGGAACTTGATCCTGAAACAAGAGCAAGCAACTCATGAAAATTCTACATACAGCACTTCCAAAAATGCTTCCTTCAAAACCTAGAGCTACAGAAGCAAGAATTATGCACCATACAAAGACTCTTTCTTGTCAACTTTACACTTCTTGTATTTCATCTGACAAGGCACATCCTATTAGAATGGTTCCTGAACTATATTCCAAGGTTCCATGTTTCCTGGCAATGACAAAAGAGAAACAGAAGCATACTAACAACAATTGCACTCATTACTGCATTTCACCTACTGCAGTTGTTCCCAAACCATGTGAGTGTTACACAACGGGTGTTACCAATACCCGTCTCCAAAGGCAGATTTCACCATCAAAGCTTGTCTGAAACATATTTCTGAAAACCATTTTCCACACTGAAAACAAGAAACACTGGTCTTTCTTCCCCTTATATCTCAGACATATCACTAGAAAGAAGCGTACCATACAACTTTCTTCACACAGTCATTTGCAATCTACTTCAAACCAAATTTATGAGCTACTACAGAAGTAAAACTCAAGAATGTTCTTTTCTGGAATTTTCATAAAAGGTTACAGTAACTATAAATACTTCTGTATTTTAAAAAACTTCCCATTCTGTTTCATCTCCTTTCTATTCACATTATGTTTTGAGAGTGTTTTTGGGTTCTATCAATAATATTTTAGTTCTACCAGAGTTCCATTCACAAAAATATTCAGGAAGTGCTACTACAGGAGACATGCATGAAGGTGGTGATTTCACAATATATGGATACTACAGTATACTTAACTTCCTCAGTATATGCTCACCTGCAGTGTATGGTACCTCAAACAAAGAATTTCTTCATCTGATGTACATAGCTGTGAGAACTCGATCAGAGGGTCTTGCATCCTACGAGCTAATGAAATGGCTTGGCGTAAAAGTTGAGGATAGTCTCGGAATTCACTCTGAAAATGAGAGTGAAACTCATGAAAAAATGGTAGCAAAACAACAAAAGAACTTTAAAGATACATATGTGAAAGAAACTGGGGAAGAATGCCATTTCTATGTTGTCATCATCACTGTCGCCACTGCTACCGCCGTCGTCATTGGTATTATAATAATAATAATAATAATAACAACAACAACAACAACAACAACTCAAGGGATATGGGAGAGGTAGCACCTTTGTATAGGGTTGACTCTGCACTGGTCCTCACCAACCCAGGTGTGCAACAGTGCAACTTGAAGCACAAGCCATCCATTTCTTTGCACACAAGACCGTCGGTGCGTAGTGAACGACTACACCCAACAAGAGGTGGGCCTGTTTAAACAGAACAAGGTGGATCTAGAGAAGCAAACATCGAAAAAAAAAAATCCCTGAGTCTAAGATGTAAACAACGATGCCAAAGGACTCCAGAAGCATCTAAGGTGGAAGGTTAGAAGCCATGAACGGTGAACTCTGGGCACCTGGCAAACCCAGTTTCACAAAGCCTTACTGTGGCAAGCGGGGCTCTGCTGCAATGGACCTTATCATCCCTAGCTACTTGTGGGACAGTGGTGAAGGACCAGAGCAATCAACAAAACCCAAAAAACACGAATGAAGAGCCACTATAGTTGGAGACCAGGAATGGAAACATCAGGAGTAGCGAGAAACCGAGTACTCCCAAGGCTGAGGAAGGTTACTGCAACGAGGCAACTCAAAGTGGACCACTCACTCACAGCCAAAGCCACCAAGCCCAAAATACAGTGGAACATACAGAGGTAAAACACAGAAGGGCTTGGACAAAAGAGGAAATATGAGAAGTGATATTGTGCTATATGCACTGCAGACAGCATTTTACAGAAAAAAAGAAAACATGAAGTCAAGGAATGCCAGAAAACAGCCATATTGGGCAGTGCACACATACTTCAGAAAGTACTAATGTAAAAATACAACAGATTCAACACTGAAACTAATGATATAAGCACTATGAATATTAACAACAGAATAGGTGCAACACTGTAGTCCCTATGGACACAGTTTGTCTCAGAAATATAAGTATAAATACCCTGCATAAAGGAGATGATGAAGATAATAATAATAATAATAATTTACTTCCGCTGGTTTGTAGATTTTCATGAAACAAATTTCAGGTTCATTACTATGCTTATACAATGGTTCTCCAAAAGCAACAAATTTCGGCATCAACATAAACAAAACTGGGCTGGGGGAGGGGGGGGGGGCAAGAAAGGAGAGAGAAAAAATACAGGTAATACACTAAATGGGGATTACCCTGCAGTCCATACTGACTTAACACTATCAGTGAGTTGGCAATACTTGTTTGCAAGTGTTAAGTTTCTTTGTGAAAATCATGTGAAAAATTCAACCTACCTTTCTCAAACAGCAAAAAAGAGAAACAATTTATCCCAAAAAACAGACCCACCACTATCCATTCACTGAATAGTTATATTCTTAAATACTTGTATGGATTTTCAGCTGTACAGCTCAACAATATCACACACAATACAAACAAGGATGAGTGTCTTGACATATTTACTATAAACAATGATAATAATGAGGTTTCTTACAAGCAGCAAATACCTTGGCTAACTACATAACCATCAGCTTCTGAAGTCATGTAACAACAGTAGTAGCAGTAACCCAGCAGTGGCAACACTGTAATCAATTTGCTTACCTCACCCTTAATGGAATTTGAATAAATTTTGGCAAGTTCATTATCACAGATTTCTACAGAAATTGATGGGAACTGATCATCTTCAACCAACTGTCCAACAGTTTCCCTCAAATCTGCAGCCACCATCAACGCTTCTCGTGATTCACTGCCCACACAGATCAAATGAGGTTTTTTTGTTGTGATGAAATTTCTTAAGGCCAGCAAGTCTGCCTCCTAAGGGAGAAAAAAAGACAAAAAATAAGGGATTTGAAGTTTCCAGGGTGTTGAAAGTTAAGTTTAGATTGTGTTTTGGGTTATGACACCATGTAACCATGAACAATGGAAATCACATGACACTACCCACACATATTAAAAATGAGTCACTTTTATCATTTAAGGGTTAAACAAAGATCATTTTATTGCATAAGAACGTACCAGAAAAGGAGGATGCTGAGACTGTGGGCATAACAATTTCTGACCACAGTTCTGTTCAGGATGGCCACATATATGTGCATAATACCTTTTGCAATTTTTCCTCTTCTCGAAATGAATTTTTCCTCTTGAGAAGATATGGAAGCCTAAGGTAGTCAGTGCAGTCTCCATCAGGTCCTACCACACAGGCAAAGGCAGCTTGCGAGTAGTCAGGAACATATGCCACAGCCATCACTCGAAGCCCCTTTCCTGTGTCCCACTCTTCTTCATCCTCATCAGCAAACTCAACAGAATATGGAGCCACCTAAGTGAAATATAGAACTATGGATCATATTCAAGTTCCAACCTTTTTCCAGCTTAAATGATCAAAATATTAAACTCTGGTTTCCTTTCAATGTAACTTAAATCTTCAAACATCAGTTACATGCATCCAAACTAACTAGGCTGTAAATAACGAAGCATAATACAAACAGGATTTCTCTAGTATTATCAAAGAAGCCACAATTTTCCTTTTCACATTAATATGCTATCACGATTATTTATTTTGCACAAAAAAGTGGAAGTAATTTTCACAATTTTTCCATAAAGTATCACTTTCAAACTCTTCATATACCAGGCTTCCTATCTGCAATGTAATAAACCTGAATGATTAGTATCATTTGTCATTTCTGCATATTAGAAAAACAAAATAAAGTCAGAAATTTGCAGTCAATTTAAACAAATGTGTTGATCTACAAAGCTTTCACCTGCTTAAATATCCACAATACACAATGTTCTAAGTTTCACAGACAGACTGAAATTGTGAACAAACCTTCAGCCAATTGTACAATTTTCTGCAGCAAGTTTTAAGTACTGCTTCCCGTGCCTCACTCAGCAAATGTGTTTGCAATTCCTTTCTCAATTCAGGAAGCAGCAAACGAGTGAGAGCCAATTCTACACTCTCAACCCTCAGAGAATTCCATTCCTGAACATTTTTACTAAACTCATCCTGAAATAACAAAAGTGAAGTTAACACAAAACATCATGACCAGGAAAGGATGATTAATAATAGATTGTCTGTGTCAATGAAAATCTGCAACTTTGAGCAATGCGATTTATCCTACTTAATTTTTTGTTGAGATTCTAAGTGATGTCTTCTATTCTACTCCAATTCAATGCCTATGGCAAAGACAATGTAGTTTGTTTAAGTAAAACTATCCTAAAGTGAAAGATCATACAGCAACAAAAATAAGAGAGTCTGACCGACAAAATCTTCGGACCACAGGAATTCACTTTCCATATACAATAAGTATTTGGTTCCAAAAACTTATGGAATACTGTAATAACAAAATAAAAACCCTCATAAAACACAAACAATAAAAGTTTGCATGATTTCAGGCTTCCACCACAGCACAAATGTGATCTGTGCTCTCCTGGAATTTTACACAACATAGATTGGTAGTTTGTTGAGAATGTTTGACTGTTGATGATGCGACTGACAGGTTGTCCTGAAACTTCGGTAACAAAGTAACATCCTATGCTGCTTAAAATTCAAGAAGGGCGCAGATTGCAAAAATAAAATCTGCATATTTGGCAATTTAAAAAATGCTATGGTCTACAGACAGAAAACACTAATACAGAAGTACAGTCAATAGGTGTAAACTAGTTACTAAACTGTGACCTTACTCTGTAGTAAAGTTGTTTCACTTCTTCAATGTAGGAGGAAGAAGTGATGCCATCAATTCGTTCACTTACGGAAACTGTTATCAATCTGTCTGACTCAGCCAAGGTCAACTTGAGATACTGGTCACCCGTCAGGTCTCTCACAGGTTTGTTCTTCACATACTTCATGCTGTAAGAACAAACAACAGTGGGGAGACTTGGGTTTACTGCACCAATACACATTCTATGCCACCTTACCTACTCTGACATACGAGACAGTACCATGGACATCCTCGAAAACAGTTTCTCCATGATTCCACAAGTTATGACTAAACGGTCCACGTGCTATCCGTGGGTTTAACAGAGCATGGTATGACCATAACTACGGTATTTTACTTACAATAAATTTAGGAATTCTGTGTTCAAAAATTAAACACATTTTATGTTCAATTAAAATTGCTTATGTGCACCCATTAATTATTGTACACACCATCAGCACAACATGACAAAAACTGGCATAAACACAAGCTGCTTTCAATTCAAGAACAGCTGCATATTACAAACATGGCAGATGGGCCTTAAAATTTTTTTGGGGGGTGTGGGGGGAGGGGGAATGCTTAAGAGCTTTGTACTTGTGTGTCAACATCACATACAAGACACGGCAATCAGTATGCAAGTGAAGAGGTGATATGGTCAAGGGTGAAATGGCAAAATACAGAATGGCACAACAGGTATACAAGGAATAATTCTGGCAAGAACAGGCTCTTCATCTATCAGTTGTGCTTGTAAAAAAAAAAACCCTCATTTTCAAGAATGTGCCAAGATCACAAAATAAGGGAAGTATGGAAATGTGGTTTGATTGTAAACAAATCATTTACAGAGGAAGTCGTGTGAAATAATATTCTAGTAAAGGGAAAACCAAACAACAGAATTACAAAAATGTTTTTAGGCTACCCATGCACCTGGAATGTGGTTTGAGGGTAAAAATGAAAATTCATAGAGAATAATATTCTAGTAAAGGAAATATTGCTGTAAAAACAGAATTACACAATAAGCCATGTTTTAACCTTTAAAGTACTGACTTTTAAAAGGCCGTAGTCCCCTGGTGGCTGGAATTTTTTGGGCATTTAAATCTTGAAACTGCAGGCCTCCATAAAACCAGATATATCTTCTGCTCTATATAACATAAAAGTATGAAATAAAAACTATTTGAAAGAGAATAAAATTCTATATTCATTGACGAAGTGTCGGGTATTAGCAACAAATCGCACTCACGAAACTTTATAATAGATTCAAAAGTTATTTGGCATAACATATTTTATGACACTTCTGTGAATTTTTTATGTACTTAACCCTTCCTTTACACTGCTGGCATGTGTGATGTTACGTACATAGGAGTATACAACCTTTATTTACATGGCAAATGTTTTCTGTCCACACTGTACAATGATATAATTTGCCTTGTGCCACCACAGTCAATGCTACTCTTTGTGTCTAGTGACTCAAGTTCATACACATATGCCACTTCTCAAAGCAGTTCACTACGCACAGACCAACATCACACTTCCTGCAGAAATACAGTGTGCTCCATGTTTGCTTCTGCAGTGAACACATGCAACATCGCCATTGTTTTCCTTTGGAAGGCCAGTGCTGTGAATACTTCAATTCCAGTCGAATGAGCTGGAATGCAGTTGGACTTGGTCTGCCCCACGAAGTGCCACTAGCTGTCACATTTCCTTCTTGCGAATGAATAATCAGTTTGCGAACGAGAATTTCACGGAGATTTTTGTGCATCATTTTGCCGCCACATGACTTGTGTATAAGAAATGCGCTCAGAATGGTCATGTACGTTAGGTGAAAAAACAGTTTCTTGGTCCACTTCCATGTTCTGCGGGCAATTCCATAGCTGTTGACCACTGACTTGCCCACAAACCCCAAGTATGGATTGTAGTCTTCTACAACACGAGGTTTGATAGCCTAGCCAGATTCTTGAGTGAAATTTTCTTCAAAAGGAGGACAGTGAATGTTTGTCAGAATGTACACATCCCGCCTGTCTTTTCAGCGAACAGCCCTTACGGTTCCCCTGACTCATGTCACTATGTCTCCCCTTTTCATTTTCAGAGATTTTGGTCCAATACCTCAAGGCATTCCATGCCTGTCATGGCGAACTGTTGCACACACACACACACACACACTGATTTTTCATTGGAACAGATCATCAAACAGAGCAGGCAAGGTGAAATAATTTTGTGGCCCAGTCCCTCAACTCTT
>Ga0123353_10001108_pt1 | contig 32772 bp, 29 predicted proteins | sample TergutLab28metaG_3_FD_92763 | JGI IMG/M metagenome (GOLD analysis project Ga0123353, IMG submission 92763) | Labiotermes labralis P3 segment gut microbial communities from Petit-Saut dam, French Guiana - Lab288 P3 | ecosystem: Host-associated > Arthropoda: Insects > Digestive system > Gut ... | reverse complement strand
GAAAGAGCGGCAACAATTACCAGTCGACCTACACCTACACGGTGACTGTCAAAGGCGGAACATGCGAGCAATCTTTCACTGCACTGGTGAAAGTCGACGAGGCGCTGAACGGCGAGATAAAGGAGGTCGAAACAATTTGCGAAGGCAAGAGCGTCCGATTGGATGCCAGCTCATACAAGGCTGATACATACGTATGGACTTTACCTAATTTAACGCAAAAATTCGGTGCCATACAAACCGAATATCCGTCACAGCCCAGCGTATATTATGTAGATATGCAGCGAGGCACCTGTCATGAAGAGACATCAATCACGGTTGAAGTAAACGGCAAACCGGTCATTCTTTCAATAGACTCCATAGGAGTACGGGATAGAGAGATCAGACGTGAACCGGGAACCGGAACTCCGCCATTCAAATTCGGAGTCGACAATCAACCGGTAACCGATGATCCGGCGAAATACAACCTGCTCTTCGGTCTGCACTCTTTCTATATCATAGATGAAGCCGGCTGCCGCTCCGATGTTGCCGACCGGCTGGTAGATGCTCCGAAACTCTTCATACCGTCTTATTTCTCGCCAAACGGCGACGGTATTAATGACACGTGGGATATACCAGGCATGAAAGAGATTTATCCGGATGCTGTCGTAACGATCTACGACCGCTTCGGCAAGCAATTGATCCAGTACAGCGGCTCGGATCCGGGCTGGGACGGTACTTATCTAGGACGTGACATGCCGACCACCGACTATTGGTACATAATCGACATTGATGAGATCAATAAGCAATACGTCGGACACTTTACGCTCCTAAGAAAGTGATTAGTAGTGATAAGTGATAAAGTGATTAGTGATAAACAAAACAACTAATCACTAATCACTAATCACTTTATCACTAATCACTTTATCACTAATCATTTTATCACTCCGAATACGCTATGTCTGAAAATACAAATAATATCTTTTCTGTTGTGGATCAATTGTCTCAATACGATACTTTTGAGCAGATATACCACCGTCACCGGCAAGGGGAGCCTTTCCCTTCGTCCGACGCTTTGCATCGGATAGTAGACATTACCCGTTCCGTTTTATTTCCGGGATATTTTGGGCACTCCTCGGTTGACATAGATACAATCCGCTATCATATTGGCGTTAATTTGGAAAAACTGGCGGAAATTCTGTGTGAGCAAATTCTTTCAGGGATCTGTTTCGGAGATTCCGAAGAAGATGATGATTTGAAAGAAAAAAAGAAAAAGTCCCAAGAGATAACCCGCACATTTATTTCGCGCCTCCCGCAAATGCGCCAAACGCTTATTACCGACATTGAAGCTGCTTATTACGGTGATCCGGCGGCGAAAAATTTTGCCGAGATCATCCTATGTTATCCGGCTATCCGGGCGATTTCCAATTATCGTATCGCTCATGAATTGCTGACGCTTGGCGTTCCGCTGATTCCCCGCATGATCAGTGAGATGGCGCATTCAGAAACCGGCATTGATATTCATCCGGGAGCTACAATCGGTAATTATTTTACCATCGATCACGGTACCGGCGTTGTGATAGGCGAAACCACCATTATCGGCAATCATGTCAAGATCTATCAGGGGGTTACTTTGGGAGCCAAAAGTTTTGAACTGGATGAATTTGGAAATCCGGTTAAAAATATTCCTCGACATCCGATCATTGAGGACAGGGTAATTATCTATTCCAATGCAACCATTCTTGGTCGCATAACGATTGGCGAAGGCGCAGTAATCGGAGGAAACATCTGGGTCACTGCCGATGTCGAAAAAGGAGCGAAAGTGGTTCAACGATAAACAGGATAAACGCTTGATTAAAATGGAAATAATCTATTTAGAGGAAACTCGCTCTACAAATGCTTACATGCAACAGCTTCTTTCCGAGAAAAAAGAAGTAAAGGAGGGAATGCTTGTTTGGACGGGATTTCAGACAGCAGGGAGAGGTCAAAATCAAAATACATGGGAATCTGAGAGAAATGCAAATCTGACATTCAGCCTATTGCTGTGTCCCGATTTTCTTCCGGCAACCGAGCAGTTCCTTTTATCTCAGGCGGCGGCATTGGGAATTGTAGATTTTCTCTCTTCCTTTTGCGAATTGCAGAATTTGTCGATCAAATGGTCCAATGATATATACTGGAAGGATAAAAAGATTTGCGGAATGCTGATTGAAAACCTGTTATCCGGTTCTTCCATATCACATACTATTTTGGGAATAGGCATAAATATGAATCAAGTCATTTTCAAGGGAGACGCCCCCAATCCTGTTTCCGTCAAACAAATTAATGGGAAAACGTATAACTTGAATATAGCGATTCATTCTGTTCGAAACGCTATTTTGAATCGGTATATGCAACTTTTACGCGACGAAAAGGCGCAAATCCGAAAAGACTACGTTGGCGCTCTGTATCGCGGCAAAGGTTATTTTACCTACAAAGATAAGTCGGGCGAATTTTCGGCTCGTATGAAGGAAATTCGTGACACTGGCATGCTTGTGCTGGAAACAAATGCAGGAGAAGAACGGGTTTATGCGTTTAAAGAGGTTGCTTACGTTTAGCAAGGGGATTAATCCCCTTGCTAATCCACATTTTCATAGATGATCCCATGAACATTAAGTATACGCCTGCTCCCATGAATGGTATCCATATTGTCATGATTGAATCTGCTTTGTGCAAGTTGATGATCATGTAAATTAATGCTGCGAGTATAGTACATGTACCAATAATAAGGAATAAGTTACTTACAATAGTAGTACGATTGCTATTATTTGCACTATCTTTTCGCCGTAATCTTATGTTTCTTGTTATCATCATTATTAAATTTTAATATGCTTATTTCTTTTTCCCCACCGTTTGAGTTAAAATCGGAATTTGGATATCGTCTAATTTCAACGCTTTACTTACTGTCTCTGCATCAAAATAGCCTCTGACAACAGTTCCCAAATCGACCGATGCACAATACAGATAAATATTTTGCGAGATAAAACCTGCATTCACCGGAGAATAATCTCCTTTGTTTTTAGCTACAAAAACAATATTAATAGGTGCTGTTCCGACGAAATCCTGTTTTCCCATATCTTTTCTTACATCTTCTTTATGTATTTGGATCAGTTTGTTGTTGCGAGCGTCATACAGGTAAGCGCCTGATTCTTTTGCTACATACAGATCCAACTCCTGTTTGTTGTTGGCAGAAGGCGCTGTCCGCTTATCGGGACGGTTGTAACCCCATGCAGCCCAGAGCAGGTTGGACAATGTTTGATTGTCGATTTCATCAGAACTGAATTCCCGAGTAGTTGAACGTTTACTTAAAGCCTCCATTAGAGGCATTCCACCGGTTTTTTGCGGCTCGGGGAGCGTAATGTCCTGCGCCGAAGCGTTGATCAGTATCAACAATCCTAAAATAGTAATAACTTGTTTTTTCATACGTAAAAAAATTAAATATTTATCATGACAAATTTAAGATAGTTATTGTAAAATAAAAAATTTCCGTATTAACTTCTTATTCTTTATTTTTGTATCACGGTATCATATCGTTTAAATCGCATGTTAAAACAAAGTTTACAACAGAAATTACAACAGAAGTTGTCGCCTCAACAGATTCAAATGATTCGGTTGCTGGAAATTCCGGCGTTGGAGATGGAAGAGAGAATCAAACAGGAGATAGAGGAGAATCCGGGGTTGGAAGAAGCTCCGGAAGATGATTTCGAAGATGAATTGCCAGCAAACGATGTGTTGAATTCCGGTGATAACGAAGATTTTACGTTAGGCGATTATAGAAATGAAGATAATATTCCGGATTATAAACTGACAGCAAACAATTACAGCGACGAAGATAGGAGGGAAGGCGTTCCTCTTTCGAGCAGTTCGTCGCTACACGAATATTTGATTGAACAATTGCGCCTTAAGTCTCTTTCGGAGAAAGAGATGGAGTTGGCAGAGTATGTGATCGGGAATATAGATCAGGATGGTTACCTGCGCAGGGAGGAAGAGGCGATGGTCGACGATTATTCTTTCCTGTCGGGCAATATGGTGGAAGAAGAGGCGATGAGAAATGCTGTAAAGATTGTGCAGGAATTTGAGCCGGCAGGCGTGGGAGCTGCCAATCTTCAGGAATGCCTGGCGTTGCAATTGAAAAGAAAGGAGCAAACGCCCGATATTCAATTAGCGGCGGAGATCATCGAAAACAGCTTCGACGATTTTATTCGTAAGCATTATGACAAGATATTGAAGCGCTACGCTGCGTCGGAAGAGCAATTTAAGCGGGCGGTTTCGGAAATTGTGAAGCTGAATCCGAAACCGGGAAGCGCCTGGGAGTCGGTATTGGAGGAAAACAGCGTACAGTTAATCCCCGATTTCATCCTCGAAAATGACAATGGGAATTTGATTCTCTCGCTCAATAATAGAAATATTCCCGAATTGCGCATTAATAAGAATTATGCGGAAATGCTGGAAGAATACAGCACCAACAAGGAAAACCAGAGCCGAGAGATGAAAGATGCCGTTTTGTTTGTAAAACAAAAGCTCGATTCGGCTAAATGGTTTATTAACGCCATAAAACAGCGTCAGGAAACATTGCAGAATACGATGAATGCGATTGTAAAACGGCAAAGGGATTTTTTTCTGGAAGGCGACGAGACCAAGCTCAAACCGATGATATTGAAAGATATATCGGATGATACGGGTTACGATATTTCTACCATTTCGAGGGTGAGTAACAGTAAGTATATTCAAACCGATTTCGGAGTTTATTCGTTGAAGTTCTTCTTTTCCGAATCCATGCGAAATGATCAGGGAGAGGAAATTTCTGCCATGGAAATCAAGACGATTCTCGAAGAGAGTATCCGTTCCGAAGACAAACGCTCTCCTTTGACGGACGATAAGTTGACCGAAATCTTGCAAGAAAAAGGGTATGTAATCGCCCGCCGTACGGTTGCCAAGTACCGCGAGCAGTTGCATTTTCCCGTTGCTCGCCTGCGAAAAGAAATTTAATTGAGTGATAAATATTTAAATGATAAGTGATTTATGAAGTTCATTGCCAATCTGTTATCGGGACTCTTTTTCCCGTTGTTTATTCCGCTCTATGGCGCGTTTTTGCTATTCAGTTTGCCGGTTTTTTCTTATTATCCTTTATTTTACGTTCGAAGCGCCTATATTACGGTTTTTACGTTCGGGACAGTAGTTCCTTTCCTTTGTCTTTTTATCCTGTATAAATTGAAAGTAGTATCAGATATAAATCTATCCAACCGGAAGGAACGTTTTATTCCTTATTTTTGCACGGTTATCTCTTATCTTTTCTGTGCTTTCGCTCTTTTCCGGCTGGCGATGCCGATGTTTGTTCCTGCTTTGATGGTTGCTGTCGCAGCGGCTTCGCTTATCAATGCCATTGTGAATATTTGGTGGAAAATCAGCGCGCATGCGACTGGTGCAGGAGGTCTTTTCGGGGGAATCTTATATATTAGTTATTACCTTTATATCAATCCTTTTGGATGGATTATTGCCATTACGCTGGTTTGCGGGATGGTTGCGGCGGCTCGCTTGTATCTGAAGGCGCATACTCCGGGGCAGGTCGTTGCCGGATTTTTGAACGGGGCGCTTTGTGCGCTCATCATTCCGCGCCTTAATCTTGGATACTTCTTCTTTTAAATATTTTTCCCGTTTATTTAATATTGATTTCCCGCTCTCCATTCATATTTTCGGTAATATGCACTTCGACGGCATCGGGCGGGATCAACTCTTTTATTTTTTCGGGCCACTCGACAAAGCAGAGATTTCCACTATAAAAATAGTCCTCATAACCAAAATCATAAGCCTCTTCTATTTTATTGATGCGGTAGAAATCGAAATGGAATATTTGATCCCCGCTTCTCGTGCTGTACTCGTTGATAATGGCAAAGGTCGGACTGTTGATAACATCTTCTACTTCGAGTTCTTCACAAATGGCTTTGATGAAGGTGGTTTTTCCGGCGCCCATAGAGCCGTAAAATACGAAGACCTTGTTGTCTCCCATTTGGGAGATAAACTCTTTCGCAATATCTGAAATTTCGGCTAATGATTTGATTTTCATTTAATTAACAATTGCAATTTTTGTAACCATTTTTTCGCTTCCGTCAGGCAAGGCGGCAAAAACGAGGTAAACGCCGCTTCCCACACGCTGTCCTTTCCGGTTTTTTCCATCCCAGGCAATTACTCCTCCGTTGGAGTTTCCTTGAAAAATGAGATTCCCCTGCACGTCGGCTATTTTAACAACGCTTCTCTCCATTAATCCGGTAATCGTTATCATTCCCGTATAACCGGGACGGACAGGATTCGGATAAGCATATACATCGCTGTATGAAGGAGCACCTTCCATAGCGTCGCTCTTAAAGGAATACAGGGCGGATGATGTAGCGATAAATACCTCCCCCGTCTTGTCGTCGATGGCTAAGCTCGTAATAGCATTGGAGGTCAGAGGACTGTTTTCGGTGGTAAAGTGATGAATTGTTTCTTGTCCGTCTGGCGACAGCAGGAACACGCCCGACGATCCGGTTGCAATCCATTTCCTGTTCCCGCCGTCTACGGCGATGTCGTTTATCAGTTCCGTTTCGAGCAGATAATCAGCCAGATTTTCGTTATCCTCCCGTGTGATTTTGATCCGGTCGACGGTGAAGTTGTCGTTGAAAATATTTTCGGGATTCGATATGATCAATGGTCCCATGTCCGTACCGATCCAAATAGCGTTATTTTTATCTTCCACCATGCAGCGGAATGTTTGGGGCGACACTACTGTTATTTCGCCGCCGCTATTTTCCTGAAATTTCGATCTACTGTTAAACAGTCTGGTCTGATCGTCGGAAGTATTAAAAGGAGTTCCCCTGTCATTGATTACGAACAGATCAGGGGTGCTTTGGAAGAACAGCCACTTGTATCCGTTTTTGCTGATGAATAATTTACCCGCTTCTCTGTTGAGAATTGTCGGATAATGGAGAGAAGCCCATGTATTGTCTGCTTTTCTTACTTTGAGAACATCCAGGCTTTTCATGTTTACCATCCACAGGTTGTTATCCTTGTCGAAATTAAGTCCATCCAGTGAGATTGAGTAGTTGGATGTGGAATTGGGAGAAAGAGCACTGTTCTCCGAAGTGAAGTGGCTGATCAATTTGTTATTTTCGAATAAAAATAATGATTTGCTCCATGTTGCGACATATATCTGATCATGGTTTCGCGGATTTATTTCCACGTCCAACACATCGACAAAATAATCAACTACTCCGGCAGGAATATCTTTGTTCCGAATCGTTGTCCATTTGCCGTTTTCATATATTTGCACAATCCCCGGAGTAAATGGACTGAAGTCGTAAGGTCCTCCGCTGCCGGTAATCAATTTTCCATACCGGTGTTTGATAAAAGCCGCTGTATTTGAATAAGGACCTTCCGGGATAAACCTGTTTTCAATCTCTCCGTTTTTATATTTTATCAAGGTTATTTGCCCCTCTTCCATGTTGTATTGTGCAATCCAATAACAATTTTCGGAAGGAGAAAAAATCAAATTCGTGATCCATGAAAATTCTTTCACTTCTTCCCATTGCCAATTTTTTCCGATGCGAACAAAGATGTCTTGGCGAAAAAAGGTTATGTTTTCTCCGGATACGTTGATGTGCGAAAGAGAGGCACCTTCAATGAAAACATTCCATGCCTGCCCGTTATACCGGTAGATTGCGTTGTCCTTTAATAACATCAGTTCATCATTGAATGCAGCTATATCTTTATTTTCGGCGCTGGCATCCGGATTCGACAACAGCGTCCAATTTTCAAAATTGGAAAGATTGTGATTTTGAGTATCCGCATAATAGATTCCATTTTTCGTCAATGCGTAAATATGATTGCCGGCGATTTGAACGTTGTTTATCTTCAGGTATATTCCTTTATCCCAAATAATGTAGGTGTCGGCTATTTCGTTTTTCTTAAGGTCTACCACCACAATTCCGAATCCGCAGGAGAGGTAGGCATAATGTTTGTAAAAAAAGATATTATTGATCTCCTTGTCGAAAATTTCTTTTCGTTTCAGGTCTGAAATATTGGAAATATTATTTTCCTTCAACAAGTCAATGTTCCCATTAGCGTATGCGATAAAAAGTAAATTATTTTCTTTACTGTAAGCGATATGCGCAATTTCCCCGTCGCTTAGTCCGTTTATTTTGGAATAAGTCTCGATGCTTTCGTACTCCTTATCTACCGAAAAGAGGGAGCCATTGCTGATTGCGTATACTTTTTTTGCAGATTCTGCTATTTCTATTACGTTATTGTAAGAGAAATGAGTTTTCCATGCACCCATCGCCATTTGCGCATGAGATGTCGGGAAGAGGAAGGCAAATAATGAAAGCAGAAGGATTTTTCGTCTTATATCCATTACGTAAATTAAAAATTAAGAATAAAGAATGAAGAAATCAGAATTCATTGATTTATAAACTTTATGTTTAGTCTTTTATTGTGAATAAAAGAAGGTTATTTTTCTTCCTTTTTTAAAAAGGTTAATAGTTTCTCAACTGCTCGTCCGCGATGGCTGATTGTGTTTTTTTCCGTCATCGAAAGTTGGGCGAAAGATTTCTCGTACCCATCGGGAAGGAATATGGGGTCGTATCCGAAACCTTCGTTTCCTTGCTTTTTTTCTAAAATTTGTCCGTTTACAACTCCCTCAAATAAATACTCTTTTCCGTCCAATATCAAGGCGATTATCGTGCGGAATCGTGCTTTTCTGTTGGGTTGATTGAAAAGTTCATTCAGTAACTTATCCATATTTGCTTCGGGATTTTTTGCCTCGCCGGCATATCTTGCCGAATAAACTCCGGGCGCATTGTTTAATGCTTCTACTTCCAACCCGGTGTCGTCGGCGAAACAATTGCACCCATATTTTTCATGCAAGTAACGCGCTTTTTGTATCGCGTTTCCTTCCAGCGTATCGGATGTTTCCGGAATGTCTTCATGGCAACCGATCTCTTGCAAAGTCTGTATCGAAAATAAACCGTTTAATTTATGCTTTACTTCGTCTACTTTGTGCAAATTGTTGGTGGCGAATACTAAGTTTATCATGTTTTGTGAATTTTATGAAAGGTAAAGTCCAAAAAATAATAAAAATTTGATTATCAATAACTTTATATGTTTCGTAATTTTCTACATTGTATAATCGTAGTTGCCGTTTTTATCTGCAAAAAACCATGCTGAGCCTGCAATTTTCAGACGATACACATCTAATCGTGTTTTGTCAAGAGCAGTTTTCAATGATTCCGGAACATTGCCCAAATATTTGTATCCCTTGGCGTACACAACGACAAGTGCATCGTTTGTAACACAAGCTGCCCATAATTGTCCGTACTTTTCATTTCCATCTTTAAGCCATTCTGTAATTCTCGAATCGGAAGCGGCAAAATATTTCTGCGAGATTATTATCCAGTCTCCTGCATCATTGAAAGTAACAGAAGTAACAACTTCGTTTTGGTTATTGTATTCTCGCAGTTTTTGTTCCAGACTGTATGGAATATCACTCCAACGAAAACCGTTGTCACCCCAAAGGATTAACCACCGACCTCTTTCTGTAAGTTGGACATCATCAATGTATTCCCTCTTATTGTTCAACTCGTTCAGAGCAGAGGATAAACCTGAAGGCAGACCTGTTCCTGCCCATCCGTTTTGTCCATAGAGCATTAAATCGCCATTGGTTTCTGTAATAGCGACATTTCTACATTGACCCTTTTCGCTAATCTGTTGCCTGATGTATGAGCGACCTTGACCAAAAGAAGCCGCAGATATCAATAAAAACAATCCAAATGCTAATAACCACTTAGCATTTTTACTAGTAACTTGTTTAATTTTAGTCATATAGATATATTTATAAAGTGAATTTCCAAGAATAAACAGCAATTCGTTGTTTTATATTTTTCTTCTTACATTATTCAAATTTTATCACATCCAATGTCCCTTTCCCAATCTCTCCGCTCTTTTTGTAGAGGCGATAGAAGTAAGTCCCCGGGTCAGCCGGAGCGCCGCGATAGTAGCCGTTCCAACCGTCATTGCCTTCAAATACCTTCTGCATGTAGCGGTTGTATATCTCAACATGATAGCCTCTCATGAAGCAGCAATTTCCGCCGTTTAAATCGTACGGATTAATGGCGTTTGGTATAGACTCGGATACCTCTACATATATTTCAGATGAGGAAGGACAGTTCAACTTCGTCGTTGCAGTATGCACAAGGAAATGTTGCTTGCCGGCGTCAGGTACAAGCGTAAGGCTGTATTCGCTGATTGTTCTATACGGCTGGTCGTTGAGGAACCATTCAAAGCTGCCGTGATCAGTGCGTTCGGCTGTGACGGTTATTGTAAGCTCATTGCCCAGTTCGACACTTCTCGGTGCGTCGAGTGTCAATTCGATCGGAGTTTCCACATAAACGGTAGCTCTGGCTGTGTTTTTACAACCTGTTTCCGTGACCGTACCTTCTACCGTATAGGTTGTTGTGGTTTCCGGATTAGCGGTTACGGTTGCTCCGGTTGTAGCGCTCAAACCGCCGGAAGGTGTCCACGTATAGGTGTTTGCACCACTTGCCGTTAAGACGGCTTCGTCGCCAAGGCATATATCGGCATTGTTCACTTCAATAGTCGGCAAGAGTTGGTTCGACGTAATTTCGATACTTTTGGTAGCGCTACATCCATTGATAGACGTGACATCTACAGTGTAGATGCCAGCTAAAGTTACGATAATACTGGCACTGTTGCCCCTATTGTCCCAAGAATAACTTACACCACCACTTGCCGTCAGTGTAATGCTCGGCGTAGTACAGGTCAATTCGGTAGTTGCCGGATTGTTGGTAATAACGATGGTTGGCAAGGAGCCGTCTGCCGTAATTGTGATGCTTCGAGTACCAGTACATCCATTTGCACCCGTAATGACCACATTATAAGTTCCGGCTGCCGTAATGGTTGTATTGGCAACGTTATCTCCATTACTCCACAAATAACTTACACCACCGGTAGCGGTCAAGCTGATGCTTGGCTTGGCGCAAGTCAATATGGTTGTTCCCGAATTGTTGGTGATACTGCCGTTCGGCTCGGCTTTATTTTCGGTAATCGTAATGCTTTCGGTATCGGTACAGCCGTTAGTATCTGTGACGGTTACGGTATAAGTACCGGCTGAGGTTACCGTAGCATTGGCGTTGCTGCCCAAGCCGTTATTCCACGAATAAGTTCCGCCGCCGGTAGCGGTCAGGCTGATACTTGGCGTGGTACAGGTCAATACAATCACTCCAGTATTATTATTGATACCGGCGGTTGGTCTCGACCCGTCCGTCGTAATTGTAATGCTTGCGGTATTGGTACAGCCGTTGGATCCAGTGACGGTAACGACATAAGTGCCGGCAGTATTTACGGTTACATTGGCGTTGCTGCCTAAGCTGTTACCCCACGAATAACTTACGCCGCCGGTAGCGGTCAGGCTGATAGAGGTCACGGTACAAGTCAATTCGGTAGTTGCCGAATTGTTGGTGATGCCGGCTGTTGGTGGGGTTTTATTTTCTGTAATTGTAATGCTTGCAGTGTTGGTACATCCGTTAGCAGCCGTGGCGGTTACGATGTAGGTACCCGGAGCATTTACTGTTGCATTGGCGCTGCTGCCCAGTCCGTTGTCCCACGAATAGCTTACACCGCTGGTGGCTGTCAGGTTGATTTCCGTTAGCGAACAAGTTAATTCTGTTTTACCCGTATTGTTTGTAATACCTACCGTTGGAGGGGCAATATTTTGGGTTATTGTAGCGCTTGCCGTTCCCGAGCATCCGTTTTCATCGGTTACTTTTACAGAGTAGTTGCCCGGAGTTGTTACCGTAGTATCCGCACTTGCACCCCACGAATAGGAATAACTGCCGTCTCCACCGGTGGCTGTTACCGCCAGTCTGATGCTTTGCGTTGTACAAGTCAGAATTGCCGTATTCGGGGTGATAGTAGGCTGAGGCATGTCGTTGGACTGGGTTATATGGATGAAATCCGTATTCGTACAACCGTTTGTGCCTGTTACCGTTACCTCATACCTGTCGATGGTTGATGCCGCTACAGAGGCTGTATTCGCACCGTTGCTCCATGAATAGGAAGTAGCATCGGTATTGGCTGTTAATGTAATGCTTTGGATTGTACAAGTCAGCTCGGTTACGTCCGGACTTTTTGTGATGCTTAGCGTCGGTTTGGTCTTATCTTCGGTTAGTGTGACTTCCGCTGTAGCCGTACAGCCATTTCCATTTTCTACTGTCACCTCATACCTGCCTGCTTGTGATGCTGTTATGGTTTGAGTATTTTGACCGTTATTCCACGAATAGGAATCTCCGCCGGTAGCTGTCAGGCTGATCTCACCGGTCGTACAAGTTAAGACGGTTATGTCCGGATCTTTTGTGATTACCGCTACAGGCAGAGGGTTGACCGTTACGGTATATGTATGAACAGCGCTTTCGCAATCTCCTACTTTCACTTTATAATAGTAAGTGTATGGCGTATCGGACGCTGCCAAGCCTATTATCGTAGGCTCGCCTTCTGGGATTGTTCCTGTGGCGTTTGTCCAAACTATTGTACGGTCTGTTATCGTTTTTGCAGGCTCGCTCAACAAGGTTCCTTCACAGAATGCAGACGGGGCTGTCAGCGTTTCGATTGGAACAGTATTCACTGTTATCGTATAAGTATGTATTGCGCTTAAACAGCCGCAATTTGGACAGTTCATCGAAACATCTTCTACCTTATAATAAAAATCATAAGGAGAGCCTACTGCGGTCAACGTCTGAACAGTTGGAGCAGTCGTTGTGGCAGTTCCCTCAGAGGTGGTATACCAGATGATATTGCGACCGGGTATGGTTTTTACAGGTTCGCTGGCTAATGTGCCTTCGCAGAATGCAGACGGGGCTGTCAATGTCTCGGTTGGAATCGGATTCACTGTTACCGTATAAGTATGTATTGCACTAATACAATTTGTCCCGGAATTTTCTACTTTATAATAGAAATTAGAAGGAGAGTCAGCTGCGGTCAATGTCTGAACGGTTGGTGCAGTCGTTGGGGTAGTTCCAGCGGAAGTGGTATACCAGATGACATTGTGACCGGCGATGGTTTTCTCAGGCTCGTCGGCTAATGTTCCTTCACAGAATGCAGACGGGGCAGTCAGCGTTTCGGTTGGAATTGGATTCACTGTTACCGTTATTGCTTCTTTCTCACTTTCGCAGACATCTACTTTTTTGCTTACATAATAGGTAGTAACGATAGGGTCTGTTCCGGTATTTGTGCTACTGATTAGCGGCGCTCCCGGAAGGGCTGCGGTTGCGCTATACCATAACATACTGGCTTCATATCCCACTACGTATGAAGTAATGTTCGGCGGAGTATCTCCGGCGCATAAAGTAATATCGCCTGTTTTTGTCGGTTTTGCCGGCGGGACACAGGAGGATACGCAAAAAGAGTTTAACTCTTTCCGGTCATTAGACGGTTTATTTATTGGCGCTCCCGGTTTGATTATCGGAGGCAGGGTATTGATTTTTATTACATCATAGCTTATATCATTAAAGACATTAGCCGTTGGTGTACCAATGGTTAAACCGCCCAGAGAAGGCGCACCGAATGCTCCGGTATAACAATGACCATAAACGCCCGGTGTTCTGCCACTGGCACTATATTCGTATGATATTAAATATGTTTTATTTTTAGCTAAATTACCGCATCCGGCTTCAAAATTAATGGTAAATTCTTCCGCAGTATTTCCCACTCCATTTCGTGTTGTATAAGCGGTTTCACAAATGCGGATATTCCCACCTGCACTGACTTCATATACTACAGCTCGTAAACTAATATTGGTAGCGTTACCGCCATTACCCATACCGGCTGCCCGAACTTTTAAAGAATTAATCTTCAGGGAATCGGTGGTTGTTATGGTCATACCTGCAAGTTGTGAACGTGCGGCATCGCTGTAAATAACGCCTTGCGCCGGGTCACCGGCAGGAACATATAGAGTACAGGTACCTGTTGCCGTACCTCTCCCTATTGTCCCTCCTCTGGCGGGAACCGTGTCGTATCTGGCAATTATTGTATCCGGCAAAAATTCACGTATGTTTTCATCTGCCCAAACGGAATATTTGACCTCTGAACCTTCCTGCTTGATTGCAAGAATTTTATCTATTTTATCGCCTGGAACACAAAATCCACGTCGTGTTCCGTAGCCCAGCGAGAAAGTCGTAATCTGGTTTCCGCCGGTTACCGCATCATAAACCGTATAGGTAGAATATTCGTCGGTCGGCGTAGTGTTTAATTCAAAGCAAATATTATCGGAAGCCGTCGGATTGAATGGGTCTGCCGGACAGATCTGCTCATTGCATTTGGCAGTGATGCGTACTGTTTTTTCATCCCAACAGCCGCTGCTGGTAGCAGTAAATCTAAAGGTAACATCGGTATCGACGGTTAATCCCTGAGGAATAATTACCCCGCCAAACTCATTGATTACGAACGCCGGATTGCTGCTGTTCCAATTGCCCTTCACTCCATCCGGAGTTTTTACCATCGTAAACGAGCCGTCTTCACTGCAAACCGGACCATGAGATTCTACCTCCGGACACGGACAGTCGTAGCGCACGGCGAGTTTCAGACGTCGACAATCGAAGAAAGAGGAGAGTTTACTGAGTTGGAAATTATAATACCGTGTTCCACTTGTACCGAATGCCGTACCCGAATAGTTTCCGTTAGCTCCCATCACATGAGGTGAAAAACTGTCCTGTAAGGTAGTAACATTGCAGTTGTATGAACTTAATGTACTGCCGCCGGTTACTCCGATGAAGAAAGTTACTCCTCGCGGATTATCTACTTCTATTGTACGGTTTACGGGAATAACAAGTTCTCCCGTTCTCGCAGTAACGGGAGTTCCTGTCCAAATTGTCGCGCCGGGTTCGATCATGCTCGTCCATTGCCCCATGCTTACAGTACGCATAACGGGGGTTAACGTTCCGGTCGCAGTTGTCACGTTGACGGTAAATGATTCGATGTGTACGGTTTCATAGATGGTAACTTGCAGGAAAGTTCCGGCAGAACTTGTGCTTACCGCACATCCCGTAGTGCTGCTTATAAAAGTTCCTGTCTCCTTCGTTTTATCTTCTAGCCAGAGAGTATATAAGATATCGTCGGGCGATCTCTTTTCCACGCCTACTTTATCGCCCGACACACAAAGTTCTGCGCTTTTATCTCCGCTTGCAGGGAAGTTGTAGGTTTGAAGAAGTTGTCCGCCTGTTTCTTGCGTATAAATTTCAAAGTTGCTTGGGATATTATAGGTTGAGGTAAAATTAAAGCAAATCTCCTCACTTGCCACCGGACGGTCGGGATTGTTTATACAAACCTCTGTAACATTGGTTTCTACGTTTATCTCCTTATAACGTACCTCAACGGTGGCGTTTGCCTTACAGGCATCGCATGGGATATTATTCCCGATATATTCGATCTCTACGGTGTAGATACCCGGCTCCAGTACAGAGATAGTTGTCCTGTTGTACGGATCAATAACCGAAGACGCTGTTGCTGCCGGCGGCGGTGGTATTGTCGGCGGGTCGCACTGTACGTAACACGTGTCTAAACACAGGTTATCTCCTTCCGGACAGTAATCGCAATTGCACACGCTGTAATCGAGGTCGGGATCTTCAACCGCCTTGCGATAGGCTTTCGCCTGTGTTATTGTCGATGTATTGAGAGGAACGCCGTCTTTCGACCAACTGAAATAGTAACGTATCTCTTTCCCTACCGGAGTGGTAAAACCTGTGAATAAATCAAGCGGTTTGTCCGGACACATACTCATAACTTGCGGCATAAAGGCTTCCGGACAAGGGTCAATAGTTGCACAGGGCAAATTATTCATTTTTGTAAAGCACCCCTGACTTGCCGCACCGATTCCTAATGCTCCATTCGGATTACTCCCCATGGCATAATATTCATCTTTATCGTTGACCATAAACCCGAAAGTATCGCCACGTCCAATATGCACGGCATTGGTTATTCTGCCTCCACTGCAATAATTCACAAATATAGGTCCGACACCGCAAGCAGGACCGGCGTTATTGAAGATGGTATTCCCCCAAGCCAATACATATCCCTCTTTGGTAATTGCCATACCGTGTCCCTGACCACCTATAACTTCTACCACGTCGGTTAAATAAAATTCGCCTGATATGGCTCCGTATTCTCCGGCTAAAACTTTCCTTGGATAATAGACGTCGGCATTACCGCCTATTCCGGCGGCGCATCCCCACGACTGGTCTCCCCAGCCCCAGACATATCCGTGTTCATCTACGGCAAAACCGCCTTTGTCCCACAAAGCGGACATGCGGATATTGGTAAGCGGCTGGCGCGTATCGTCTCTTAATACCGGTCGTGCGACATAATTATTTACTCCGCCGCCACCGCCACGTCCGTCAAAATTTCCAAGCGAATATAAGTCGCCTAATCCGTCGCCGTCCTCATCTACCGTAATCAATATGTTGTTATCGCCTCCGGTTATGTGTATGGCGTGTGTCACATGACTTCCGTCCGGATAGGTAATATAGAACGGATTAGGTGTTGCAGCGGCAGACCAGTTGCCTCCTCCGCCCCAACCGACTACTTCGCCGGTGTTTAATATGGCAAAAGAAGCCAAATTGGAACCGGTTACATACTTCACATTGCCCAGATAAGGACCTCCCGGCGTTCCGTCCAAATAGTAACCCGGAGTGGCTCCTTTAGGAACAGGGATAGGCGTCAATGTACTGGTGGGCGTTGTAGCGCCGCATTGATATTGGCTATTATTTCCCCATGCAAAAACCATCCCTTCGCACGTCAGGGCAACCCTGTGATTTCCCGAACCTGCCGACACCATGGAAATTGCCACACCGTCGGGTAACTCAGGGTAGTTTGCAAAGTTAACCTTGACTGGCAAAGAACTGCCGACACCGCTTCCCCAGTGATAAACATTCCCCTTGGAACAAATCATGGCTGAAGATTCATAACCACCGCCGATAGTCATACTTTGAGGCAAGGCGTTCGTCACCGTCCCGATTAATAAAATCAACGAAAAATAAAATCTCTTTTTCATAATACCTATACCTTCATATTGTATCTACATCTGTACAAGATGTTGTAAAAATCCTCAAAAATAGAGGTGCAAGGTAGGTATTTTTTTGTTAATATTGTAATAAGTTTGGAAAGTTTTTTGTAAACATGAAGGGCTATACACCAAACTTTTTATTGTGTTACGACAAACGAAAGGATTTTTTCGCATTTAGCGTTTCGCAATTTGCAAAATTTACCTAACTCTACTCAGTTGTGCAACGAGCACTACAAGTCTGCGCCAGCAGGGGCAAATGTAAATAATCACACAAAAGCTTGCAAATTAATCAAATGATTATTATTTTTGCATTGTAAAACGAACACCTAATTATTATGACCGAACAGGAAAAAGACTTGTTACGTAGAATTCCATCTATGAGAATGGAAGCACGAAGTATGCTAAGGTTGGTTTCCAACCTCCAAAATTCAGGGAAAGACAATTTTAATAGCGAGATAGATAAATGGTTAGATAGAATTCATTACTTGGATAAATTGGAAGAGGAACTAAAAGAAAAAAGATTAATTGTAATTATCACTTCTCAAAAGAGGGGTTTAAAAGCAAAATATTATGGAACTAAATAAAGAACTCAATAAACTCAATGAACTAAAATCCGTAGATACGGAAAAATTCGAATCTCTATATCTTTCAATCAGAGAAAAATTTACTTCTCCTGAAGAGATACGATTGATTGATAATTATGTAATCAATATGCTTTCCGAATCGGGAAAAAAGATTGACGCTTTTATTGAAGAGGCAACCATTAAATTGCAATTGGAAAAAGTTTCACAGATAGTATCTTTGTCTTATATTGCAAAAAAGTATTTTCATAAAACACGCGGTTGGTTATATCAAAAGATAAACGGCTGTTCGATAAATGGGAAGCCTGCAAAATTTACACAGGAAGAAATAGCAACGCTTAATTTCGCTCTTCAAGACATCAGTAGGGAAATCGGCGCTACTGTTATTAAAGTCTAAAATTTTCTTGAATACTTAATCGCCATTTGTTATTAAAGAGGCAGCCATAATGCGATGTATATAAACAGTGCTATTGTCGACGGTATAAATGATAGACATCTTTTTATAATTCAAACGTCGAACATTGTTTCCGTATTTTTGTAGCGAAGGGAAATATTCTATCCGAAATATTTCCGCATGCTTTTCGAGACTATATAAAAGTTCGAGTATTTCGTTATAGTGCTGTATTGCAGCTAAGGGGGCATCACAAACAGAGTAAATATAGTCAATATAATTATTAAATTCAGTTTCAGCCTCAGGCAAAACTATTACCTCATACATTTATAAATTGTATTTAAAGTTATGTTGTTCAGCCATTTGCCGCATATCTACACCATATAGTTCGCTCAGCCTGTTCCAACCGTTATTAACAACTTCGTTCAAGGGCTTACCTTTTAATTTATTTTTTGAAGAAGTAGTTTTCTGTTTTTCTATCACTAATCCCATAACTTAAAAATGTTTCTACAAATATAAAGATTTTTTTTGAGAAAGAAGAAATAACAACGTTTAATTTCGCTCTTCAAGACATCAGTAGGGAAATCGGCGCTACTGTTTTAAAGTCTAAAATCTTCTCCCCCTCAACATCTCCCGCTTCCCCGGCGGACCGGGTAAACGTTCGGTAATATACCCCGCAGCCTGCAACATCCTTCTCACCTCTCCTTTTGCACAATACGTAGTCAATATGCCGTTCGGATTTGTTTGCTCAAAGAGGTGCGAAAAAATTTCAGGCGTCCACATCTCCGGTTGTTTATCCGGAGCAAATGCATCAAAGTAGATCAAGTCAAATTTTCGATTAAATCGCGTTTTTGTCAAGTCACCTTTTATTTTGTGTAAAGTAAAAAGAGGGTCGATACATACGTCCTGATCCCATTCGCAACTGTGTAGGGATTCAAAAACCGAATTGTTTATACCGATTTCATCGGAAAAATTAAGTTGACTTGTTTGGATTTTATCAAGCGGATAAAGTTCAATGGCGGTGTAATGGATGCGGATGTTTTTCAATTTTGCTTCCCGGTAAGAAAGAATGGCGTTCAGACCCGTTCCGAATCCGATTTCCAGCATAGAAATCTCTTTTTTGTCGATCTGATTCAATCCGGCATCTATAAAAACATGTTTTGATTCGGTCAAAGCGCCGTTGACGGAATGGTAGTGTTCGTTCAATTCCGGCACAAAGAATGTGTGCGAACCGTCGGCTGTTTTTTCTATTTGGATGTTTTGCATGATTTCACCGGTATATTTTCATGGAACAGGGTCGTATCCGCTTCCTCCCCACGGGTGGCATCTTACTAATCTTTTTGCCGCTAACCATGACCCTTTGAATGGTCCGTATTTTTTTAATGCAATAAGAGCGTATTCGGAGCAAGTCGGCGTGAACCTGCAAGAAGGCGGTTTCAACGGCGAAATGCAGTACCTGTAAAAAAGAACAAGCAACAGCAAGGGAAAGGTAAGTATCCGGAAGAGTATAGATTTCATGGCAATTGTTCTACAAGTTTGGCAAGAGCGGCTTTGATCTTTTTCTCTACAAAATCGGTCGATTCGATTTTATCTCCTATATAATTGATTGCCAGATGCAGTTGATAATCTTTCTCTTCGAGCGACCGGTATAAATCGTGTTTGTTTTTGCGGTACGCTTCCCTGATTTGCCTTTTTATCCGGTTTCTGTCCGTGGCGTGTTTAAACTTTTTTTTAGGGGCGCTTATCAGGCAGCGGGCGGGAACTTCGTCTTTCGAGGAGGCTCGAAAAGCAATTCTCACGGGATAGGACAAGAATACTTTTCCTTCCGCATATAACCTGTCTATTGCGGTTTTTCCGCACAAATGTTCTGCTTTCGGAAATGTGTTTTTTAATTCTTGTACAATCAATTAGCGTTACTTCTTCTTGTTAAATTCCTTGATATATTGATCCAATGCCGCAGCCATGGATGGTGCGTTTGGATTCGGGGCTTCTACATCGACTCTTAGTCCTGCATCTCTTGCCGCTTTGGCGGTAGTGGCGCCGAAGCATCCGATTTTTATTTCCCCTTGCTCGAAATCAGGGAAATTCTTAAACAGTGATGCGATTCCGGACGGACTGAAGAATACCAGCATGTCGTAATTAAAGCTGTTGTCTTGCGTAAAATCGGTACTGACCGTTTTATACATGACCGCTTTTGCGTAAGTGACTTTTGTCTTGGATAGCAGCGCCAGAATGTCGTCTTGGGGATTTTCGGCTACCGATTTGTTCGCGTCATAAACATCGGCTACGGCTACCAAATATTTTTCGTCGGCATGTTTATTGATGACCGTCATCAGCCCTTCGATTTTTCCTGTTGCGGCGAAAAATACTTTGCGTTTACGATACTGGATGTATTTTTGCAGGTACAGAGCTACCGATTCGGAAATACAGAAATATTTCATCGTTTCGGGGATGTTTACCCGCATCTCTTCGCTCAGTCTGAAAAAATGATCGATAGCAGTCCGCGCTGTAAAAACAATAGCAGTATGATCGAGAATAGTTACTTTCTGTTGACGAAATTCTTTTGCAAGGACAGGTTCAACTTTGATGAAAGGTCTGAAATCTATTTTGACACCATATTTCTCGGTAATATCAAAATAAGGAGACTTTTCGGTAACCGGTTTTGGTTGAGATACCAATATGTTTTTTATCTTTAACATCACGTTATTATATAATGATACCGTTGCTGCTTACTGCCTTTATTAGTCCTTTCAGAAAAATATAAGCAGGTAAAATTTCCAAGCTGCAAAGATACAAAATCAAATGGAATAAAGATGAAACATTTCTCAAAAAAAATGTTGTTATTTTTGATAAGTATAAAATTGACAAACAGATACATAAAAAGTATCCGGTGTATGTGACCGGAATAATCCATGTTGTAGGTCCGAAAGAGCGGCACAGTATGACCGGAATCAGCGCTATTCCGGAGAATAAAATTAAAGAGTAAAACGCTTTTATCCAGACAGAAAAAAGACTTTTGTTGAAAAAAACATAGCAAATCAATCTGATAGTCATTATTTTAAACAGGATGTACAAAACTGTTATGATCAAGAGAAGGGATAGAACCAGCGTAAAATTTTCCGTCTCACGATTCGAAATGGCAAAAAAGGAAAACAGGGATATATTTACGATTCCCGCAATAACCAGTAAAAACCTCGACTGGAAATTGTCGGCGGAAGATTCTTCCCAGGAAGCGTCATTTCTGAAAGAGAATGTAAAAAGCTCCTTAAGGTCTTGCAACAATGCTTTCTTTTTACGGAAAAGAACTAATCCGTAACAGAAAAACACCAGAAACAGTAAAGGAGTAAACCATATTTCCGTTTGAATTCCCTGGTAAATAGGGATGCCGCTTTTGCTGGGATATGCTTCCTTAATGGAAAATGTTTTTTTGTCGCATGTCGGAAGAGAGAAAGGCTCGTTAATATCGAAATAGATTAGCCAGTTTGAGAAATCAACATCGGGGGAAACAACCATGCTGCTGTCTTCCGGTAAAACAATATAAGGATACTGATTTTGTAAAGGTAAGGAGTCAATTGTTATTGAATCTTCTATTGCGACAACGTTTTCGAGCATAAAACACAAAGTAACTTCGAGGCAAAGATATAATAAAAATAGGCTAATCGAAACTTTTACAGAAGTTTTAAAAATCTTTTTCGCTTTTTTACTCTAACCTTTTTATCTTTGTAGCTTATTTGTAATCGCTTTTTCATACCTTTAGAAAATATTTATACAGTAAATTATGAGTCTCTCTTTTTTAAAAACAAAATGGGTAGCCATTGTCTTGATTGCCTTGGTGATAATTGGCATGATTGTCTATCCCGGATTGAAAGAATCCTGGAATGTCGGTCAAGATGAAAAAACAAGTGCTCCTCCCTCTTCCACACAAAGAAAGCCATTGAACGTGTCTTTTGAAGTGATCCGTCCCAAACCCCTTACCGAAAGAATCAATGTAATCGGCAGTTTGTTTCCGGACGAAGAGGTGGATCTTACCTTCGAATCATCGGGCAAATTAGTCGGCATTTACTTCACAGAAGGTACAATGGTGAAGGAGGGAGACTTATTGGCAAAGATAAACGACCTTCCGTTGCAAGCCCAGTTGAGAAGACTCACCGCGCAGCTTCCGTTAGCCGAGAATAGGGTTTTTAGACAGGGAACGCTGCTGGGAAAAGACGCAGTCAGCCAGGAAGCTGTTGAGCAGGTAAAATCCGACCTGGACCAGCTCCGCGCAGAAATCGAATTAGTGAAGGCGCAAATTGCCCAGACCGAACTGAAAGCGCCTTTCGACGGATATATCGGATTGCGTCAGGTGAGCGAAGGCAGTTATGTCTCGCCTGCTACTTTTGTTGCCCGTTTATCCAAAATATCCCCGATGAAAATTAATTTTTCGGTTCCCGAACGCCATGCCTTTCAAATCCGGAAAGGGACGCTGATTGAGTTCCGGGCAGATGTAAATCCTGCCTCAACCCAAGCTACCGTTTATGCGTTGGATGCTACGATCAATCCGGAAACGCGCACCCGCGACGTCCGTGCTATTTTTCCAAACACAAGAGGAGAGTGGGTGCCGGGTGCGTTTGTCTCTGTCGAAATTTCGCTGAGTGAAATCTCCAATGCAATAGCCATTCCCTCCCAAGCCCTTATCCCGGAGTTGGGGATAGACAGGGTTTTCCTCTACAAATCGGGGACAGCTCAACCGGTGGAGGTTATCACCGGTTTAAGAACAGAGTCAAGAGTACAAATAATACAGGGGTTACAAATAGGAGATACCTTACTGACTTCCGGCATGTTGCAACTACGCATGGGAATGCCGGTTATTTTGAATGATTAACTATGAATATAGCAGAATTAAGTATAAAACGTCCCGTACTCTCGACCGTAGCAACGATTGTCATCATTGTTTTCGGCGCTATCGGCTATGTCTATCTTGGAGTAAGGGAATTCCCAAGCGTAGACAATCCCATCATTACGGTAAGTACAACCTACACGGGAGCCAACGCCGCCGTGATTGAAAACCAGATAACAGAACCGTTGGAACAACAGATAAACGGTATCGCCGGCGTCCGTTCGATGTCAAGCCGCAGCCAACAGGGGCGCAGTACAATTACGGTCGAATTTGAATTGAGCGTAAACCTGGAAACTGCCGCCAACGATGTCCGCGACAAAGTATCTCGCGCACAACGTCTCCTGCCCCGGGATTGTGATCCTCCTATCGTGACAAAACAGGATGCCGACGCTTCGCCCATCATGCAGCTAACCGTCCAGAGCGGAAAGCGTTCCCTGTTGGAAGTCAGCGAAATAGCCTCTCTCACAGTAAAAGAACGCTTGCAATCAATCAAAGACGTGAGCGGCGCTGAAGTTTGGGGAGAAAAAAGATACGCCATGCGCTTATGGCTTGATCCGCTCAGAATGGCGGGAACGGGTGTAACGCCGTTAGATATAAAAACAGCCATTGATCGCGAGAACCTCGAATTGCCTTCGGGTGTTATGGAAGGAGATTTTACGCAACTTTCCATACGAGTGCGGGGATTCATGTATTCACCGGAACAATTTGACAATATTATTGTCAGAAAAGAAGGAGATCGTATCGTTCGTTTCAAGGATATCGGTCGAGCGGAACTAAGCGCCGAAGACCTGAGAAGTTATCTCAAAATAAACGGGGTGCCGATGGTTAGTGTTGTTGTCATTGCACAGCCGGGCGCCAATCAGATCGAAATAGCGGACGAAGTTTACCGGCGTATGGAAGCGATTCAAAGAGACCTTCCGGAAGATGTCACGCTTGGAATCGCTTTTGACAATACTCGATTTATCCGCGCTTCCATCCGGGAAGTACAGGAAACCTTGTACATTGCATTTTTCTTAGTCGTGATTGTTATATTCTTTTTCTTGCGCGATTGGCGGGTAACGTTATTACCGATGATAGTTATTCCGATTTGCCTGATTGGAACCTTTTTTGTCATGTACCTCTTCGGTTATTCGATCAATGTGCTTACCATGCTGGCAATTGTGCTGGCTGTCGGTCTGGTAGTAGACGACGCCATTGTTGTGACCGAAAATATCTATACCAAAATTGAAGACGGAATGACGCCCGAGGAGGCTGGAATTAAAGGGATAAAAGAGATATTTTTTGCTGTTGTCTCGACCACCATCACGCTGGTTGCCGTTTTCCTGCCTATCATCTTTATGTCGGGTATGACCGGAAAACTGTTCGTTGAGTTCAGTATTGTTATTTCGGGAGCTGTAATCATCTCTTCTTTTGTCGCGCTCACTTTTACGCCGATGATGGCTACCAAGATATTGAAAAAAAGAAAAGAGCAAAATCTCCTGTACCGTAAGACCGAACCTTTTTTTGAAAAACTGAATGAAATATATGACCAAACGCTGAACGTTTTTTTAAAGAGAAGATGGTGGTCGCTGATAATTACCGGAGTCATGTTTATAGCCATCATATATACTGTCTATTCAGTCCCTTCCGAAACAGCTCCAACCGAAGACCGTTCTTTTATGGCAATCAATGTAAGGGTTCCTGAAGGCTCTACATTCGAATACGTAAATAAATTTGTTACAGATATTTCCTTCATGGTCGATTCTTTAGTTCCCGAACGACAGAGTAATATTACACGTGTAGCTGGCGCTTGGGGCAATGTGCGCCTTATGCTGCCCGATATAAGAGACCGTGAGCGTTCGCAAATGGAAATCGCTGCGTCATTGCCGGGTCCTCTTTCCACGCTTACGGCAGGACGGGCGTTTGTACAGCAACAATCTACTTTTGGCGGAAGGCAAATGGGACAACCTGTACAATACGTATTGCAAGCGTCTAATTTGGACAAGTTAAGGGAATTCTTGCCGGTTTTCCTGGAGAAAGCGAGTCAAAGTCCGGTTTTGACCATGGTGGATTCCGACCTCAAATTTAATTCTCCGGAACTGTACGTAAACATCAACCGCGATAAAGCCAATATGCTCGGCATAAATACAAGAGATGTAGGCGAAACGCTCCAATATACCCTCAGCGGACAAAGAATGGGGTATTTTTACCTGGATGGAAAACAGTATCAGATATTGGGAGATGTAAACCGCCAGCAGCGAAACCAGCCTGAAAATATTACATCGTTCTACGTAAGGAACCGTTACGGCGAAATGATCCAATTGGACAATATTGTCTCTTTGGACGAGGGTGTAACGCCTCCTACTTTGTTCCGCTACAACCGCTTCGTCTCGGCAACTGTCTCGGCAGGGTTAGCTCCGGGAAAAACAATCGGGCAAGGATTGGATGAAATGGATCGTATTGCCAAAGAGGTGCTGGACGAAACCTTCCGGACAGCCCTTGCCGGAGAATCGAAAGAATACAGGGATAGCTCCTCCAGCCTGATGTTTGCATTGATCCTGGCGTTGGTGCTGATTTTTCTGGTACTGGCGGCGCAATTCGAAAGTTTCAAAGATCCGTTTGTGATTATGTTTACTGTGCCGCTTGCTATCGCCGGCGCATTGCTTTCACTCTATTTTTTCGACCTCACGCTGAATATTTTCAGTCAAATCGGAATCATTATGCTCATCGGATTAGTTACCAAAAACGGAATTTTGATTGTGGAATTTGCCAATCAACGACAAATTGCCGGCATAAGCAAAGACGAAGCTATTCGATATGCTGCACAACAACGCCTGCGTCCGATCTTAATGACCAGTATCTCTACTATTCTGGGACTTATGCCTCTTGTTCTCGCTTCGGCGGAAGGCGCTAACGGACGCATTGCCATGGGTACTGCTGTTACGGGAGGGATGTTGCTATCCACCTTTTTAACCCTCTATATCGTTCCGGCAATATATTCCTACATCTCCACCGACCTGCATCGTAAACAGGTGAAAAAACGGTTGAAAAGGATGAAGGATAGGTAGTGTAGTGCCGTTTTTTAACCCAATCCGCAGGATTGAATATGAATAACCCCCAATGAAGCGAATTGGGGGTAAGCGGAATATCCATCTATCCACAACCCGGAGGGTTGAACTATTTATAATGAACTATTTAGATTAGACATTCAACCCTTCGGGTTGTGGCGCAGGAAGTTCGTTTTACCCCCAATCGTTTCGCTTCATTGGGGGTTATTCATATTCAATCCTGCGGATTAGGTTAGCAGCAGTTAGGGGCATTCTTGCGGATAAGCATAATTAATTTTTATATAGAAAACTGACGTTAATGATAAAATCTTTATTTTAGTATAGAAAAATAATTGTACATTTACTCCCGAAATAAAAAACGAATAAAATATAGACATATAGAAGGAATAAAATACTGATTTTAAAAGAATTGAGCTTAACGCTCTTATTTTCATGTTGATGAAATCTGCTAAATTTCCCCTGAGAATAAGGTTGCGAAAGTTCACGTCTTCGGGCGTGAACTATTCGTGCTTATTTAGGGGAAACGGTTTAGCAGAGCCTATCAACATAAATAAGCAATAAACGAGTAGTTTCACGCTTTTTCCATATATACCAATGAACAAGTTACACATGGGTGAAATAATATGCCGCAAAATGAAAGAAGAGAGGCGGACAAAAAAATGGCTTGCCGCTCAAGTAAACCGCAACTACGATGGTTTTTGCAAAATACTCAAGAAAAGCTATATTGACACGGATTTATTGATGAATATCTGTTTTGCGCTTCAACATGATTTTTTTCAATACATAACCTTTTATTATTATGAAAATCAACAACACAAAAAGCCCGCTATTACTTTTAGTGGGTAGATTGTAATGTTACTTGTTGCAGAGCCTCCAAAGGAGGCAAATGAGGATACCCCCGCATGTAGCGATAGCGGAATGCGGGGGTACACCACATAGCGTCAGGCTAATGACATAACCAGATGAATGTCAGGAAACAAAATCCCGTTAGGGATTATCGCTCGGTAGAAAACAAGGGATACCGGAATGCCCCGCATACCATTAGGTATGCGCCCTGCATGTTAATAAGGTTGCATTCCTAACGGAATGCAGGTGTTGTGCGTGTACAATTTTTACCGAGCGATATTCCCTAACGGGAATAGGGAGACGATATATATCATTGATAAACAATGTTTTATTACTTATTCTGACGGATATGGGGTACACTACATACCATCAACCCCGTAGCGGGTTGAATTACTGCGCAGTTCGGGCAGGAGTAGGCGTCGCTCTGTCGTCGTCCTACCCCGAGCTGCGCTTAACTTAATGACATTGGGACTTTGGTTGTGGAAGGATTCCCTTCTACCAATATTACGCCTCTAACGAGGCTAAATCGGATTTTTTATTTTTTCACATCATTGTATGCCGGATTTTTATCAAAAATTTCCCGGACGAAAGGGCATAAGGGAGAAATCGTACAGTTGTTTTCACGAGCAAATTCGACCGCTTTTTCAACCATTTTTCTTCCTACACCCTGTCCTTGATATTGATTGATTACTTCCGTATGGTTAATGATGAAATGATTACTTCCCGACCATATATATGTCATTTCTCCGATTATTCTATCACTTTCTGTTGCCAGAAAAGCTCCTTCTGTGGTTCCTTTTTTTTGTATTATTTCCATATTATAAGAGTTTTGTGTTTTTGATAAACAATTTTATGAATGTGTTGGTTTATTTTTTGCAAAAATAGTTGCACAATTCAAATTTTTATTATTCATTTGCATATTTAATTAATCTATTAAATAAATTAATTATTTCGATGGAAGAAAAAATATTGGAAGCGGCAGAAAAACTTTTCCTTGATAAAGGATTTGCTCTTACTACAACAACCGAAATTGCGAAAGAAGCCGGTTGTAATCAGGCATTAGTGCATTACTATTTCCGAACGAAGGAAAAACTTTTTCAACGAATATTTGAAGAGAAATTGAAATTTTTTGCCTCTGCTTTTTTCTCGGTAGGGCAACAAGGCGAAACTTTTGAAGAGCGGTTGGCGCGAAAAATCGAAGCTCATTTCGATATGCTGGCAAAAAATCCGAAACTTCCCTTATTGCTCATCAATGAGTTAACGTTGCATCCCGAACGTTTGATGGAGATAAAAGCAAACGTGAGCGCAATACCCATTAGTATGTTGCACTCGCTCGAAAGCGATTTAAAAGCTGAAATTGAAAAAGGGACAATCCGTCCGATAACGGTTTTTGACCTGATTTTAAATATTGTATCTCTTAATGTTTTTCTTTTTGTTTCACGTCCTGTGGTAAATACGGTTTTGAATTTGACGGAAGAAAAGTCGGAGGAAATGATTGCGGGCAGGAAGAAGGAGATTGTTGAGACGATACTTAGGAGTTTAAGGAATTGAGGAATTTAAAGTGTGTGAAATATGAAACAAATAAAAATATTGATTCTTTTTTGCTTGGTTGGATCGATTGCTTTCGGGCAGTTGACGATAGAGCAATGTTATGAGAAAGCGAGAGACAATTATCCGCTTGTAAGCCGCTATAAGTTGATAGAACAGAGCGAAGGCTATAACCTGCAAAATGCGTCGAAGGGTTATTTGCCTCAATTCTCCCTTTCGGCAAAGGCGACCTACCAGACGGAGGTGACTACAATCCCGATTTCGATTCCGGGCATAGAGGTTCCGACCATGAGGAAAGACCAGTATCAGGTGGTTGCAGGAGTTTCGCAAACCATTTGGGATGGAGGAGTGGTAAGCTCCCAAAAGAAGGGTATCAAAGCCGGGTCTGATTCTGAAAAAATGAAATACGAAGTGGATATGTATGCCCTGAACGGTAGGATTAACGACCTCTTTTTCGGCATTCTGTTACTCAACGAGCAGTTGAGATTAAATGACGTCTACATGAATGATTTACAGCGTAATCATGACCGTGTGGCAAGTTTTGTCGCCAACGGATTAGCCAATAGTGCCGATTTGGATGGCGTGAGGGTGGAGCAGTTGACCGCCCGGCAAAACAGAACAAACATGGAGTCGATGCGCAAAGCGTTTCTTCAGATGTTGTCGGTTATGATAGGTGTTCAAGTAGATACTTCTACGGTTTTTGTCATTCCAGATGTTGACCAGAAACGAAAAGAGGAGGTCGCTTTTACATTGAATTTGAATGAAAATAACCGTCCCGAACTTGGTATGTACGACGCCTTAACGCGACAAATGGAGGCGCAGCGAAAAAGTATTACCGCCGGAAACTTGCCGAAAATAAGCGCATTTATACAAGGCGCTTACGCCGCACCCGGTCTAAATATGTTTCAACAAGATTTCTCGCCTTACGCCATTGGAGGCGTACAGTTTTTGTGGAACTTCGGAGGTCTATATACCCGGAAAAATGATTTGAATAAAATAAACACAAGCATCAATGATATTAAAATACAGCGGGAGACATTTCTTTTCAACACCTCACTTCAAGCCTCGCAACAGCAGTTTGAGATAGAAAAATACCTCAAAATCATGGGGGAAGACGACCAAATTATTACGATGCGTGAAAACATCAGGCGTTCGGCAGAGGCGAAGGTTGAAAACGGAACGATGAGCGTCATCGACATGATACGCGAGGTAAACGCCGAACAAAACGCCCGTCAACAAAAAGCAACGCATAAAGTTGAGTTGCTGAAAGCGCTATATGAATTGAAAACAATTACGAATAAAGAATAAAAAGATTATGAATAGATTATTTATAACAGCAAGCATTATTTTTCTTGCGGTGTCGTGCAAGAATGGGAATAAAAATTTTGACGCTTCCGGTATTTTTGAAGCGACAGAGGTGATTGTCTCGTCGGAGGCAAACGGCAAACTTTTACAGTTTAACGTGGTAGAGGGGCAACGCGTCACGGCTGGTGAAAAATTGGGTTATATAGATACTACCCAGTTGCATTTGAGTAAGTTACAATTGCTTCAAAGCGCGAAGTCGGTCGATAGCCGCCAACTCAATATTGCAAAGCAAATCGCGGCAATACAGGAACAAATCGCATCTCAACAACGCGAAAAAGAACGCACAGAAAGGCTTATCGCAGCGAACGCGGCGAATACAAAGCAGTTAGACGACATCAATACCAATATAGCCATACTTCAACGGCAACTTGCTGCTCAACAGGAGTCGCTCGAAAGCAATAACCGCAGCATATCCGAGCAAAGTTCTTCCGTAGAGATACAAGTAGCGCAGATAGAAGACCAGATTGCCAAAAGCAATATTGTGTCGCCTATAACCGGAACGGTTCTTGTTAAGTATGCCGAGCAGGGAGAATTTACGTCGATGGGCAAGCCTCTTTTTAAAGTGGCTGATGTTGAAAATATGTTGCTTCGGGCTTATATTACTTCCGGGCAGCTCACTCAACTGAAAATCGGTCAAAAAGTGAAAGTTTTTGCCGATTATGAGAATAAAGGCAAACGTGAATATGAAGGGATAATCACGTGGATATCGGATAAGTCGGAGTTTACTCCCAAAACAATCCAGACGCGCGATGAAAGAGCTAATCTTGTGTATGCGATTAAAATCGCTGTCAGGAATGATGGGCTGATTAAGATTGGGATGTATGGGGATGTGAAATTTTAGGGGGGCATGGTGCGCGCGTGTAGAGACGGGGCGCGCCCCGTCTCTACGGTTGGTATACGAATGTTTTTATAATTTTGAAAAAGAATGAATCCAACAAACAACAACGAAAATACAATATCAGACAGAAAATCCAAAATTTCTGTCAACGCACAAAACATCCTAAAAAAATATGGTGACGTAGAAGCCCTTCGCGGTGTCAGCTTCGATGTTTTCAAAGGAGAAATTTTCGGCATCATCGGTCCCGACGGAGCAGGAAAGACCACCTTATTCCGAATTTTGACCACGTTGATTCTTGCCGACGAGGGAACAGCTTCGGTTGAAGGGCTGGATATCGTGAAAGATTACAAGGAAATCAGAAAACGGGTGGGTTACATGCCCGGACGATTTTCCCTTTATCAGGATTTGAGCGTAGAGGAAAATCTCCATTTTTTCGCTACTCTTTTTCACACGACCATAAAAGAGAATTACGACCTTGTAAAGGATATTTACAGCCAGCTTGAACCGTTTAAAGACCGGCGGGCGGGCGCTTTATCCGGCGGCATGAAGCAGAAACTGGCGCTCAGTTGCGCACTCATTCATAAACCCGATGTGCTGTTTCTGGACGAGCCTACCACAGGCGTTGACCCTGTTTCCCGCAAGGAATTTTGGGAGATGCTTCGCCGGCTCAAGGAACAGGGAATCACCATCCTCGTTTCAACGCCTTACATGGACGAAGCGACGCTTTGCGACCGTATTGCGTTGATACGCGACGGACAGTTTCTGAAAATAAACACGCCTGCAACTATCATTTCCGAATTTCAAGAGATACTTTGGAGCGTTAGAAGTGACGATATGCCTCAGCTTCTGTGCGATTTGAGGGTGCATTCTTCCGTAAAAAGCGCTTTTGCCTTTGGTGATGTGCATCACATCACTGTTGAACAGGAGTTTACAATGGATGCATTGAAACAATATCTTGTCGAAAAGGGGCATACGGATATTGAAATAGAGGTTATTAAAGCAAATATTGAAGATTGTTATATGGGATTAGAATAATGGATACAAAAGAAATTTTAAAGTGGACAGCCAAAATAATTGCCTGCGTCGCTCTGGCTTTTTTCATTAATATATTGTCGGACGAATATGGTAAAGGTAAAGTAATAGTTACTGCTTTAGCGATTGCTTTGTTGCTTTTCTGTATTGGGAAATTACTTTTGAAAAAGAAATGAGAAAATACTATAAGTCGGCTTTGCAAGCATCGAAGATATTGAAAAACAATTAAAAGATACTGATTCTAAAGAAGATGAATAATGTAGTAATACAAACGGAGGGATTAACCAAGCGTTTCGGCATATTCACCGCCGTCGACCACATCTCGTTTCAGGTAGACAGGGGTGAAATATTCGGATTTCTCGGCGCAAACGGGGCGGGAAAAACCACTGCCATGCGAATGCTTTGCGGACTTAGCAAGCCGACCGAAGGAAAGGGTTTTGTTGCCGGATTCGACATTGCCCGCGACCCTGAGAAAGTGAAAAAAAATATCGGATATATGAGCCAGAAATTCTCTCTTTATGAAGATTTGAAGGTTTGGGAAAATATTCGTCTTTTCGGAGGCATATACGGTATGAAGGATAAAGAAATAGCATCGAAGACAGATACTTTACTTCAAACATTAGGATTTGAAAATGAGCGAGACACCCTTGTAAAATCATTACCATTGGGTTGGAAGCAGAAGCTCGCTTTTTCAATATCCATATTTCATGAGCCGAAAATTGTTTTTTTGGACGAGCCTACGGGCGGCGTCGACCCTGCTACCCGCCGCCGTTTCTGGGAGCAGATATATGACGCAGCCGGTAGAGGGATAACCGTCTTTGTGACAACGCACTACATGGATGAAGCGGAATATTGCAACCGCGTATCCATTATGGTCGACGGTAGAATAGAAGCGTTGGATACTCCTTTCAATTTGAAAAAGCAATTCAATGCATCGAGTATGGATGAAGTATTCAGCCATTTGGCGCGTGGTGCAAAACGAATAGAGAAATAATTTTAACATAATAAATTTTCAGAATAATGCATCAATTCCTGGCATTCGTACAAAAAGAATTTTACCACATCCTGCGCGACAAGCGTACCATTTTGATTTTGCTTGTAATGCCGGTAGCGCAGATTATTTTGTTTGGCT
>Ga0123353_10001107_pt1 | contig 32782 bp, 24 predicted proteins | sample TergutLab28metaG_3_FD_92763 | JGI IMG/M metagenome (GOLD analysis project Ga0123353, IMG submission 92763) | Labiotermes labralis P3 segment gut microbial communities from Petit-Saut dam, French Guiana - Lab288 P3 | ecosystem: Host-associated > Arthropoda: Insects > Digestive system > Gut ... | reverse complement strand
CGGATGGATTGGCCACGGGCTTGGCCTCTTTGCGCTGTTGGGATTCCAACAGCGCAAAGAGGCCAAGCCCGTGGAAACGGTTCCACGAACCCATCAAAACACGGCGGATGGTCCACTAGCCACTAGCCACAAGGTAAGGCACGACGACGGCGAAAAAACAACAAAAGCGGCAATAGATGCAGCTATTCAGATGACAAGGATCGTGTGATTTATTCCAGGTTTGCCCATACCTGGTGGCTAGTGGCTAGTGGCTCTTCCCCCTCGAACTGTCGCCGTGCTTTTGCCCTCGCGTCACGCTATACTCCAACCATGGCTTGGCAGAATGAGGAATCCTCGGCCTCGCGGGGCGTGAAAGGGTTGGCGGTCTTTCGGGCGCTGCGTGGGCGGAATTATCGGTTGTTTTTTTGTGGACAAGGCATCTCGCTGGTCGGCACGTGGATGCAGACGACGGCGTTGGGATGGCTGGTCTACGGCATGACGGACAAGTCGAAATTTCACCTGGGCCTGCTGGGTTTTGTCGCGCAGATTCCCGCGTTTTTTCTCTCGCCGCTGGCGGGCGTGTTCACCGACCGCTGGAACCGCCACCACGCCCTGCTGGCGACGCAAACGCTGCTGATGCTCCAGGCCGGCGTGCTCGCGACGCTCACGCTGGCGGGCATGCTGACCGGCATCGAGCAATTCCCCCACGTGTTGCTGCTGGCGTTCATGGCCGGCCTGGTCGCGGCGGTGGACGTGCCCAACCGCCAATCCTTCATGATCGACATCGTCGACCGCCGCGAGCACCTGCCCAACGCCATCGCGTTGAACTCCTTCGCCTTCAACGGCGCCCGGCTGATCGGGCCCGTAATCGCCGGCGCGCTGATCGTCAGCGTCGGCGAGGGCTATTGCTTCCTCATCAACGCCCTGAGTTTCCCGGTCGTCATCGTCCTGGTGCTGGCGATCCGCGTTCCGCCCAGGCCCGACAGGCCTAGAAAACATCCATTCCGCGAACTGGCCGAGGGGGCGCGGTACGCGTTCGGGTTGGCGCCCATCCGGGCGCCGCTGATCCTGCTGGCCTGCATGGGCGTGTTCGGGATGGCCTGCGGTACGCTGTATCCGGTCTTCTCCAGCGACGTGCTTGGCGGGCAGTGGGGACTCGACGGCGGGCAGGTCCAGGGCATGCTGATTTCCGCGACGGGGCTTGGCGCGATCATCGGCGCGGTCTACCTCGCCATGCGGCGCGACATCCACGGACTCGACCGCATGCTGGGCGTCGCGCCCATCGCCCTGGGGTTGGGACTCATCGGCTTTGGCCTGTCACCCTGGCTGATCGTCAGCCTGCCGCTGCTGGTCGTCGCGGGGTTCGGGCAGATGGTCCAGATGGCCGGCACGAACACGATTTTGCAAACCCTCGTCGACGACGACAAACGAGGCCGGCTGATGAGCTTCTACGCGATGGCCTTCATGGGCGCCGCCCCGCTGGGCGCGTTGCTCTACGGCAGTCTGGCGCAATGGCTCGGCGCGGAGGCGACACTGACCCTCTGCGGCAGCGCGTGCATCCTGGTGGCCGTCGCGTACCTGTCCCGATTGCCCCGCATCCGCCGCGAAGCGAAACCGATCTACGAGCGGCTGGGGATCAATACCACACCGTGATAATCACGTTGGGCTCGGGGTTTTTGCCTTCCATAACGCCGACGACCTGGGAGACGGATTTGACTTCGATCTGGTTGGAATCCAACCAGTCGTTGATCTGCTGCTCCATGTAGGCCAGCGGGGCCGCCGCGATGCGGGAGAAGAAGATGCGGCATCGGACCGCGCCCTCGCCCGTCAGGGTCGGCGTGCGGGCGAAAGTCTCCTTGGTCGAACCGATCACCTTGCGCACTCCGATGGCCTTGACCTGGCTCGGCGCGGTGACGTCGCCTTCCTCAATGGTGATGGCCCCGGCTTTGTCTTCGGACATCGTGATGCTTCCGGGATCCACTTCCGGCAGTTCACCTTGCGGTCCGTCATCGTCGGGCAGGGGCGGCGGGGTGAATTTCGACTGGGCCATGCTGTTCTCCTTTTCGAGAAATTGTCTCGTGTCGCGGGCGTCTCGCCCGCGCGTCCCGAGGGCGTCTCGCCCGCGTTTAACGCTCCGTACAACCGACACAATAAAAATAACAACGCGTTCCGAAGCCGGACGCGAGCGGGACGCCCGCAAGACGCGCGGGCAAGATGCCCGCGCCACGGGAATACGCTCGACGCCCTGTTACTGTTTAACACATGAAATGTGCGTTCAGGTTGGTATTATAGTGAAACGATGACTGAACACAACACAACACACAAAAACACCCCGTCCTCCGCGGGCCGCTGGGCGGTGCTGGCGGCGTTTGTACTTGCCGTCGCGGCGGCGGCGGGCGTGCAGTGGGCCGGCGGACTGACCACCACGTCGGCCCCCGCGCCCACCGACGACGGCCCCCGGCGGACGTCGAAGCAGGCGGAGTTTCTCGGCATGACGCTGCAACTGCACCACGGCGCCGACACCGAACAGTACGACGGCATGATCGACGAGATCGTCGCCAACTGCACCGCCAACACCATCCAGCTCACGGTATTCGGCTACCAGGAGAACTGCCAGTCGTCGAGCATCTTCATCGACCAGCGGCGCACGCCAGGCCGGGCGCATCTCAAGCGGCTGATCCAGCACGCCCAGAACAAAGGCTTGAAGGTCACGCTCATGCCGATCGTGCTTCTGGAAAACCCAGGCCAGAGCGAGTGGCGGGGCAAGATCGACCCGAAGGAAAAATGGGCCGCCTGGTGGGAGGATTACGATAATTTCATTCTGTATTACGCCCAGATCGCCCAGGAGAGCGGCGTGGACATGCTGATGATCGGCTCGGAGTTGATCTCCACCGAAAAACGGACCGACGACTGGCGGTCGCTCATCGGGCAGGTGCGGCAGGTGTTCAAGGGTCACCTGGCCTACAGCGCCAACTGGGACCACTACGAGGTGCCGGAATTCTGGGACGATCTGGACCTGATCGGCATGACGACATACTACGAGTTGGCCAGCAAAGACGCCAAGCCCACCGTCGACGAACTCAAGGCCAAGTGGGCGACGATTCGCGCCAACATTCTCAAATGGCAGGCGAAGATCAAACGGCCGATCATCTTCACGGAGGTCGGCTGGCCCAACCAGGTGTCGGCCGCGTGGGCGCCGTGGAACTACTACCACAGCACGGACAAGCCCGACCCAGAGTTACAGGCCCGGTGTTTCCAGGCGTTTTTCGAGACGTGGGAAAACGATCCCGAGGTCGCGGGATTCCTCGTGTGGGAATGGCGCCAAGGTCCCGACGACGTGGACGGCGATCCGAAAAAAGACACCACGTACGTCCCTTACAACAAGCCGGCGATGAAGGTGATCAATGACTTCTTCACGAAGATGTCCAAGAGGCCTGTCGCGGAAAGCCGCCCCACCACCGACGCGGCGGGAAATCGCCAGTAGGATCGGCGTCATGCCTGAAATCCACAGTTTTTCGCGAAAAGGCTGTAGGCTGTGGGCTGTAGACTGTAGGCGCAGGCTTATCAGCGCGTATCACGCTCAGGCAACGGTAGCATCTGTCTTAGCCCCGGTAGGGGCACCTTGGGTAGCCCAGGGTGAGCGGTACGCCGCGAACCCTGGGATAGCAGCCCCACACGAAGCAAGCCCCGGAAGGGGCGCCTTGGAGGGATTGAACTCCAAGACGCCCCTACGGGGCTTCGATGTTACAACGGCCTGTCCCCAGGGTTCGCCGAGTACGGCTCACCCTGGGCTACCCAAAGCGCCCCTACCGGGGCTAAAAAAATTACCACTACTCGCGTTCATCGTTCTGACGTTCGTTGTCATGTCACCGCTCTCCGCGCAGGCGGGCAATGTTCGCGCCCTCCACGTCGTTGGCGAAATCTGTTACGCCGCCGGCGACGGCGGGCTTGTGCTTCGCAGCGACGACGCGGGCGTGACCTGGCGGCCGTTGCGTGTCGGCACGCAGGCGTGTTTCAACGCGATCGTGGCTGACGCGCTCGACGCGGACGTGTTGTATGTTGTCGGCGGGCAGGGCGTGGCGGGATTGCCCTCGCGAGGCGGGCAGGGCGTTGTCGTCAAAACCGGCGACGGCGGAAAAACATTCACTCCGCTGGCGGCGGGCTCGCTGCCGTGTCTGTACGGCGGCTACGTCCGAGGTCGATCGGCCTCCTTCTTTGGCCAGGGCGGTGGCCGGTCGCCCAGCGGCCTGTGGCGGACCGGCGACGGCGGCGACACGTTCGTTCCCGACTCACTGGAATCGACGGGCTATCTGCTCGCGGGCCGCTGGCGGGCGCCGAATTCCGCGTGCCTGGTCGGCGCCAACGACACGCTGGTGGAGATTCGCGACGTCGGCGGGCCTATCCTGCGAAACCCCGCGATGCCCCGACCGCGCGCCCTGCACGCGGTGGGCATTCTCGACGACGGCACGATCTTCGCCGCCGGCTCGGGCGGCTCGCTCATCCGCTCCGCGCTCGGGCAAAAGGAAGCCCTGCCCGTCCAACTGGACCTGCCTCCCGGCTCGGCCCTGCTGGCGGATTTCCGCACGCTGTGCGTGACGGGCGACGACATTTTCATCGCCGGCGGACTCTGGGGCGGCCTGGTGCATTCCGCCGACGCAGGCAGGCGGTGGCAGATCCGACAGGGGCCGCGCGGAGGCGAAGTCCACGCACTGACCGCGGGCGATGGATTCCTGCTGGCCGGCGGAAGCGGCGGGCGCATCTGGCGGAGCGACGACAACGCGGCCTCGTGGAAACTCGTCGCCGGCAGCGCGAAGACCGACGTGCTGTTCATCATGGCCGGCCAGGACGTCGCCATGCTGCCGATGATCGTGGCGCATGTGCTGGCGGGCGACGAGGTGGCCGTCGTCGTCGCCACCGCGCCGACGGACCGGTTTCTGCCGGCCGGACAAAATCTCGTGCTGGCCTTGGCCGCGACGGGCGCAGCCAGCGTCACCGTGCTGGACGACTTCCCCAGCCACTGCGATCCCGGCGACACCGACACACCCGCCGCCGACATCCTGCAAACCTGGTCCGACGCCATCGACGTCCCCGCCGAACCCGTCCTCAAACGACAACTCGCCGCGGCCATCCGACTCTACCAACCCGCCGTGCTGTGCGTTGGCCCAAGCGGCGCCGGATCGGCTGGCTTTCGCGGGGAAAATCGCCTGATCGCCCGCATGGCCCTGGAGGCCGCCGACATCGCCGCGATGTCGCCCGACAACGCAACGACACAGCCCGCCGCACCGCCGGTCGGTTCTGCCGCCGCCATCGCCGCAAGCCTCGACCGACTTCACCTGCCGCCATGGACCTGCCAGCGAATCTGGCAAGGCACCGACGACAACGAATTCGTCCCCACACCCGGCGACCGCCAGCCAACCCCCAACCGAAAAACCTGCCACGCCGTCCTCGACGCCGCCATCTTCTGGCAAGGCCAATCGCAATCCATCGAACAACTCGCCTCCCGCGCCGCATGGATCGCCTGCCCCACCTTCCTCCCGCGACCGCCGCGATACACCGCATACACCAGCTCCGAAGGCCGATTCCGCTCCCTCCTCACCACCGGCATCAGCAACGCCTACCTCCAACCCCGCGAAACCTCAACCCTCGAACGCGACCTCTCCGCCGCCGCCAGCGTACAGTTCGCCCTGGCCACGCGAGGCAAAGCCACCGCCCTGGCGATGCTCGCCGACGACGCAAAACGCGCCGGCACCAACGCCGACCTCGTCGCCCTCGCCGCCGACCGCATGCTCCTGGTCTGGCAGGCCATGCTTGCCAACGGCAGACTCATCGACGCCGAACAGGCCCGCCGAGAATTCCTCCGCGTCGGCGCCGCCCACCCGCTCTACGACCGTGTCCTCGCCGCAAACGTCCTGGTCTACTTCTCCCGCGAATGGCATGCGCAAACGCGACGCTTCGTCGCCGACGGCAAGGCCATCTACCGCGAAGTCAATTGGCCGCCCGAGACCGCCGCCGCCGTCATCAAGGACACGCGCGAGCTGGCCCTGTGGTTCGACGATCCGTCGCTCCAACTCGCCGTCGCGCGGGCGCAATTCGTCAGCGGAAAATCCCTCGAATCCAAAGCCACCATTCGCGCCATCGCCGACGGGCCTGCCGAGCCGGTGTGGAAGGAGTATCTCGCGCCCGACCTGGCCGAACCGGCCGCCCGAGTCGCGCAAAGCCGGGTGCGACGATTGGCCGTCCCCTCGGCGCCCGCACAGGCCGTCACCGCGCCGCTGCAAACTCCGCAAGGCCAGCAGGGCGAAGGCGATTGGGCCGACGCGCATCTGCAGGCCCTCCGAGGCCAGGACAACACCCTCCAACTTCGCGTCACGCTGCCGCATCGGCGGGATCGCTCGTGGGACATCGAGTTGGCCTTCGACAGCGACCGCGACACACAAATCCTCGCCGTCCTGCGGGCCGACACGGCAGGCCAAAAATCCTTCCGGCTCGAAGGGCCTCTCATTCCGCCCGTGGAACTGGAGACGAAAACGATCGTCGTCCAGCTCCGCCGCGACGACGACGTGTGCACCTTCGAAATCGCCCTGCCGCTGACGGAACTGGGCATCGTCCCCACCGCCCCCGCGATGTGCGGCTTCACCCTGCGCGCCACCGCCCGCGATCCGGGCAAAAAAACCACCGACCGCCCCACCGTCACCACGTTCTTATTTCAGCCCGACACGACAACCACCCTGCGCGGCGAACGCCTCGGCCTGCTCGTGCTCGAGCCAGTGAGGAAGTGAGACGGAAAGGCAACTTTCTTTTTACCACAGAGGCACAGAGAACCACAGAGAGAAGAAGAAAACAGGCCGTTTGCCTCTACTTCACTGTGGTTCTCTGTGCCTCTGTGGTAAAAAGAAAGTTGCCCTCGAAAACTACATCCCGTTAGCTTCGGGCAGGAAGTCGTCGTCCGTCAGGCCGACGTTGAATTGGATGTCCGCGAACAGGTAACTGCTGGAGAGTTGATCGTCCCAGTTATAGCCCTTCACGAGCACGGGCACGAGGTAGTCCACGTCGATATAGATTTCCGTCCGTTTGGCGGGATAGTCGTGGGCTGCCGGCAGCGTGCGGACCAGGACGATGGTCCGGCGGCCGTCCACTTCGGCGAACGGGCACCGCTCGCCTCCTGGCCCGATCAGCCCGACCTCGCACACCAGGTCGCCGTTTTTGCGGGCCTGCTCGTAGACCTCGATCAGCGACTCGAGGCTCCGCTGGAATCCGAACATCGTGATCGGGCGGAGCGTATTTTTCATCACGTCCGAGTCGTCGGGGTTTCGCATTTGCGGCCCCACCACCGCCAGCAGGCCCGTCGGGCGGACCATCATCTGATTGTCCCGCTTGCCCTCGACGTACAACGCGCGGTCGGAAATCGGCGCGTTTTTCACCCAGTGCATCGTGACGCTGAAGGGCTTCTCCAGGAACTTCGCCTCGATCGTCTGCTCCTTGCCAAGCCGCGTCCCCATCCGCTCCTGCTTGACGAACGTGCAGGTGTAATCGCGATAATTCGTCTGACTGTGCTTGAGGCAGAACTCCAGCAGGGCGACGTGGTCTTTGTCGGCCAGGTCCAGCAGATGCTGCACGCCGTCGGAGGAGGTTTGGCCGTACTGTTTGCCGGAAATGACGACGGCATGCGAATCGCCTTCGCGTTCAGCCGTCACGATCTGCGTGCATTGGATGCAAAACAGCGTGACCAGAAACAGGCCCACCAGCAAGCGGACTCGCCAGTTCGTCGGTCGCAATAACGGCTTCAGCGACGGCATCATCACTCCTGACTGGGGGCTTCCGTGCCCGCGGCAATCGGCCATGCTCACGCCGCCGATATCGGGGTCCGCCGGGCGCACCGCCAGCTATATCGTGTATCGGCAACTTGGCCTGTCCACCGCGAAAAAAAACACCTTTACCTGCAATTCAGTATACATCCGCCAAACCCCTGTCCAACGACGTTTTTTCATTTACCGAAATTTTAATGAAAACCCCCACAGGGGTTTCTGTGCTCATGGCGTAGGTGAACCGTTCGTTCGGGGGAAGCAAAGCCACCAGCCACAAGCCCTGGTGGCTGATGGCTAGTGGCTTTGCCGCCCTCGAACAAACGGCCCACTCAAACAGGCAACCTCATTCACCACCCACCTCAGCGATGCAGAACAGGTGCGTTTGGCCCCGGATGAACAGTCGCCCGTCGATGACTGCCGGGGTGGCGCTGACGTCTTCGCCGAGCGGGTTGGTGGCTAGTACGTTGTATTCCGTGCCGGGCGCGATGACGAAGCACAGGCCGTCTTCGTCGATGAGGTACACTTTGTCATCGGCGAAGATGGGCGAGGCGTAGAAACTTCGCGAGTACGTGTGCGTGTAGAACTCGTCGCACTCTTTAGCGGAGAAGCACGAAAGCGTGGCCTGGTCGCTGATCATGAGCACGTTTTCGCCAACGGCCAGCAGGCTGCAGATGTCGGGCAGGTCGCGGCTGATTTCCCATTCGATTTTTCTGGAGGCGTCGCCGGTGACGTCGATGGGGATGGCAATGCATCGGGCGAAGGCGGTCGCGGCGACCAGCATGCCGTCGGCCAGGGCAGGCGAGGCAGCCGGCTCAACGGCGTCCATGTCGCGGTCGACCCAGGGCGTCCGCCAGACGACGCCTCCCCGCGTGTCGTAGACAATGATGTCGGGCTTGGCGACGGTAACGATGAGGTCTTGTCCGTTCACTTGGGCCAGCAGCGGCACGGTCCAACTGTCGATCGTGGTCCGGTCGGCCCGCCAGCGTTCCTCGCCGGTGGCGCCGTCGAGGGCATAGAGTGCGCCAGGGTACGGCGGCTCCTGGTCGATGAGCACGATGACCAGCCCGTCGACGACGACGAGCGACGTCGCGTGCGCGTAGCGATTGTGCGGCCAGGGGAACGTTTTGAGCCATTTGCGGTTGCCTTCGAAATCGTACGCGACGAGGTCGCCGCTGGCGTAGAGCGTGAAGACAAGTTGCCCGTCGGTGGCGGGTGTTGGGGCGGCGAAACCAGCTTCGCGGTTGATGGACACGTCGGCGGGCTTCGGGTGGGTCGGCGAGATTTCCTTGTGCCAGAGCACGCGGCCGTCGACGGCGTCGAGGCAGGTCAGGCCGAGTTTTTTTCCGTCGTCGGAGGCCCCGCTGACAAACACCTTGTCGTCCCACGCGATGGGCGAACTGGGCGAGGGCAGCGGCAGCTTGGTTTTCCACGCGATGTTTTTGTTGGCGGGCGCGTCCCAGGCGAGCGGCACGTTTTTGGCGGGACTGATGCCCTGCGCATTGGGACCACGAAACATCGGCCAACGCCCCGTGAGCACGGGCCGCGGCGCGGCGGGCGACGTGGTGTGAGAGGCCGCGTTCGCGACGGCGAGGCCCGCGTCGTCGTTCGTTGGATCGGCGTGTGTGCCGGTGTCACCGGGCGTTGCATCGGCGATGTCGTCACCGAACGGCAGACCGGGCGGCGGGGAGGGTCCCCAAGGCCACGCCGCAAACCCGGCCATCACGAATACAAACGCGGCGACCAGCACACCCGCCTTCGCCAGCCTGGCGTCGCGCATTGGCTTTGCCGGCGGCTCGTTGCCCGCCTTGGGCGGCAGCCACCGCGACGGCTTGGCCCCCCCCGCTACCGCCAGCGACGCCAGGATCGCCACCGCCGCCCCGAGAAGCACTGACTTCCCGTTTACCATGCGGTCGTGCCGCGAAAAATACTCCTGCCGAATCTGGAAATCCAGCTCGCGAATCCGCGCCCGCAAATTCTCGTCCTCGCCGTGGTCCGCCAGCGTCTGCTTCATCGACTCCAACGCCGGCGCGTTGAACGGATCGACCGCCTTCAACACCGCGCGATCGACCAGCATAACGCCCAACGCGACCAACCCAACCACCGCGGCAATCACCGCCGACGCCATAGCAGGCCGATACAGCGGCGCAAGTTTGTTTGCGTTTTTCCATGCGTTTTGATTTTCGTGTTCGGTCATGTTTTCACCAATAACGCTTGATTTTTCCCTGGTTGTAGCCGATAATTCCTATAGAAGCCGATTGAGTGGGCTGCATGCCAGGGCATTGTGACGCCATGGTTTCCATGGTGACGTTTCGGACGTTATCGCGATACGTTGTGTCGCTTTGTCACAGGGGCCTGCGAGCGTCCCTAATCAGTCGGCTTTGCTTTTTTCTTCCACATTGTGTGCAGTGCCAGTTCTCCAGCTTTATTTCGGTAATCTTCAATAACGACGACATGGCCGTTTACCTTGGTCTTGTACCGAATCACATACACGCCTCTCCCCGTGTCTCTTCGAACATTGTCGATTTCTATCGTCCAGGTCAATCTTGCCCGTTTTCGACTTGTCCTGTTCGTTTTTTCCCGCCTTCATGGCCTCGGACAGCGCCATGCCATCTTCGTATCTTCGTTGCACCGGACAGGCGGTGTAGCATCGCGCACACGAAACGCAGCGGGCGGGGTCGGCTTCGTAGAGTTCGTTGCGTCGTCGGCGCGACAGCCAAATCAACTTGCCGCCGGCGGCCAGGCCAAGCAGTGAGGCCGCGATGGCGGTGCCCCACACGAATTGTCGCCGCACGTCGTCGGCGCGTTGGAGCAATTGGTCCTCGGTTTTCGCCCGCCGGGCGGCGCGGGTTTCGTCGGAGATCGCGTCGGGCGCAGCGTGCTGGTCGGCGGCGATTCGCTCCGCCGACCGCACGGCGGGATGCACTCGCGACACGGCTGGTCCCGCCAGCGCGCCGCTGACGGCGCCCACGACGGCAAGCACGGGCAGGGACAACACGGCCACCGCCATCGCGCGTCGGGCGCGGCGGCGGGCGGATTCGTCCACAGGCCCGGCGGGCGTGGGCGCGACGATCGCGTTGACCGGGCAGACGCGCTCACACAGCCGGCACGTCACGCAGGGCGTCGGCGAAATGCTCAACGGCGGACGTCGCGACAGCCGCCCCGCCGCCCCCAACAACACGCCGTACGGACACGCCCACCGACAATAAGGCCGCCCCACCACAACGCCCAACGCCAGCACCGCCCCGCCCGCCAGCAACACCGCCGCCGGGCCCGACAGCCGGAAAAACCCAACAAACGGATCGAATTTGCACACGATAAACATCGCGTCCAACGCCGCCAACAGCACCGCCGCCAGCAGAACCGCCGGCGCGAACAGGCCCAGCCCCGCGTCCAGCCAGGCGGGCACGCGGAATGATTTGAGGTGAACGATGTCCTGGATCGCGCCCAGCGGGCAGACGGCCCCGCAGAACACCCGCCCCGCAAACAACGCCCACACCAACGGAATCGCGAACGTCGCCAGCACGGGAATCGGTACGGCGTACGCCTCGCCACCCTGCCCGAGCGTCAACGCGATATTCTGAACCGCCCCGACGGCGCACACGCAGCCGTGACGGAAAAATCCGAAGTACGCCAAGGCCGCAATCGACAACAACCACACCGCGCGCCGCGAACGCATCCAGTGCAGAAACATCGTCCCCACCGCGAGAAACGCCACCATCACGGCCACGTCGACATACGGCCACAGCGGACCAGGCCCCGCCGGCTCAATCGTCTCGGGCTTGACATACCCGCCCTCAAACGCCGTGGGCGGCTCGGTCGGCGCGGCGAAGGCTGGGGCGGATAGCACGAGGGACAACGCGAGGATAACCGCCACGCAAAAAATCGGCTGTAGGCTGTAGGCTGTAGGCTGTAGGCGCGTCGTGGGGTTGCGAAAAATACTTCGCTGCGGTATGTTGCGCCCACAGCCTACAGCCCACAGCCTACAGCCTTTTCGCGAAAAACCTTGAAAATTCGATGCGATTGCCCTGTTCACGTCGCCTCCCCGTCCGCCGGTTTGGGAGGCGTAAAGTACTGCTTGCGGGCCTTGTACGGCTGGCTGGCGGGGACGCGTTCGAACGCCATCGCGGGGCAGACCGTCGCGATGCGGCATTGATTGCAATTCACGCAGCGGTCGTGGAAGACCTGCAAATACAGGCTGGCGTTGCCGAACGCCCGGCAGCCTTCGACGCATTTGCCGCAGCCGACGCACCGCTCGACGTCGATTTCGTACTCGAAATACGGCTCGTGAACGAAACGGCGGATGATCGCGTTGGTCGGGCACAGTTGATTCTCAGCCGCCTGGTTGCATTCCTGGGCGTACACTTCGAGGAAGCCCGTGCAGTAGTCGCAGTAGCCGCAGATGTCGAACGCGTGAACGCATTTGACGGCTGACGTCGGCAGCACGCATTCGGTGGCGCACAGGCCGCACGCGACGCATTTTTCCGGGTCGAGCTGCCAGACGCGCGGCTCGGCGGTCGCGTGGAGGGCGGTAAGTTTTCCGATGACGGCGGCAGCGCCGATCGCGCCAGCCGCCTGGGCCGCCGAGCGGAGCATCTGCCGACGCGTGAGTTTTTTTTCCGGCTTCATCGTTCACCGCCCTGACCGCCGCCCCGGGCACGAAAATCCATCGCGCCCGGCAACGCGCAATCGCCCCGCCGCGAACACGACGCACAATATCCCAACGTCTCCGGCGGACACGGCGCCAGCGTGCGACGGCCGTTCGCGCCGGCAGGATTACCGCCAGCATGCCGCCCCAACCAGGCGGCCCCGCCAATCAACGCCGCCGCAGCCGCCCCACGCGCGATCTGACGAAACCACTCCCGACGCGTGCAACGTGACGCGGGCGTCTCGCCCGCGTTGTGCGTTCCTTGGGGTTGGTCCGTGCCAGTCAACGGTTTTTCCTGTGAAATCATCGATTCTCCTCGCCCGACGCGGGCAAGATGCCCGCGTCACGCGGCGGTTCGAACACCGACAGTACACCGCCGGGCGTTTGCAACACCAACACCGTGCCGTCGGGCATCACCGCCAGCGACACCGCGCCGTCCGCCATGCGGAACCGGTCAGGCCCTGCCACCACGCGAGCCACCTGCCCCATCGTGCCGGCCTGCGGACCGTCGGGATGATACGCCGTCACGGTCAGCAACTCACCCTTCTCCGCCGTGATGATCCGCCCGTCGTCCAGCACGGCCAGGGCGGCCGGGTTGCAACAGCCGCTGAATTCGCCCACGCCAGGCCCGCGCCGGCCCCAGACGAACTCGCGATGCCCGTCCACCGTCCACGCCTCCACCTGACGCCGCCCCGGATTGGCAATCCGCAACAACCCATCCGCCCCCATCGCCATCCCCCAATGCGGACTGGGCAACACAAACCCCGCCGAATCGGCCTCATCCTCACCGGCCCGCCCGTCGATCTCGCGAACGAGGTTGCCGTCGCGATCCAGACACAACACCACCCGCGAGGCCGCGTCGGCGGCGAAAATCATCTCGTCTGTCACGACGATGTTGACGATTTGACTTCCAGACCGTTCAAAAAAAACTTTCCACGGAACATCCTCCCCTTGCACCACGATTCCGCCCGACAAGCCAACAAACAGCGTGCCATCGGTATCGAAAGCCAAACTCAGCACGCGGCCACCGGAGGATCGCTCCTCAAACAACGCGGGCACAGCCAAGGTCTGGACCGGGACAACCCATTCGGATCTACGCAACATCAAGGAGTTGCCCCACTCCGCCAGTGTGCCCACACCAATATGACCGTTACCGCCGACCGCGACGCGCCCGCCGTCAGCAACGGCCAGGCAGTATGCCCACGGCAACGTCGACGTTTGTAAAACCAGCCGATACTCGCCAATGCTCCGCGCCTGGGCGTACCTGGACAAGCCATCCGTCGCGCCAGGCCCGAGCGGCGGGCTGTCGGACGACGGGGGCGACGGCCACAAAAACACGCCCGCCGTCATCAACGCCACCGCCGACAACGCAACGACAAGCACCAGCTTTTCCCGTGACGAAATTCTCACGCCGGTATTGTAACAAAACGCGGAGAAAAGTAACGAGTGATGAGTAACAAGTAACGAGGACTTCGAAAGTCCAGACAAAAGGAAACCGACGCGACATTGCTTGGAATCCCGTACGAAAAGAGGAGTGTGCATGCGTTCGCTCTGTCGCCCGTTACTTGTCACTGGGATTTCCCGCGCCGATCGTATACCATACATCGTCGCGCCGCGGCCCGCGGCGATTTTCGGAGACAAACAATGCGCAGTCATGCCGTTACGCAGGGAATGGAACGAGGCCCGCATCGCAGCCTGTTCAAGGCCGCCGGGTTGACCGACCGCGATCTGGCCCGCCCGCTGGTGGCGATCGTCAACAGTTACACCGACATCGTGCCAGGCCATTGCCACCTCGGTGCCGTCGGCGAATTCGTCAAGGAGCAGGTTCGCGCCGCCGGCGGGACGCCCTTCGTCTTCAACACCATCGCCATCTGCGACGGCATCGCCATGGGGCACGCGGGAATGAAATTCTCCCTCCCCAGCCGCGACCTCATCGCCGACAGCGTCGAGTCCATGATCCAGGCCCACCAGTTCGACGCCATGATCTGCATCCCCAACTGCGACAAAATCATCCCCGGCATGCTGATGGCCACCCTGCGGCTGAACATCCCCACGATCTTCGTCAGCGGCGGACCGATGGAAGCAGGCCGCGTCTGCGGAAAAGACGTCGATCTCATCGACCAGTTCTACGCGGTGGCCCAAGGCAAAATCGGCGCGATGTCGCCCAAACAGGTCAAGGAATACGAGGACAACACCTGCCCCACCTGCGGCAGTTGCAGCGGCATGTTCACCGCCAACAGCATGAACTGCCTGTGCGAAGCCATCGGCATCGCCCTGCCGGGAAACGGCACCTGCCTGGCCACCTCCGCCGCGCGCATGGACTTGTTCAAGACCGCCGCCAAACGCGTCGTCGCCATGGCCCGCGAATGGGACGCCGCCGGCGGCAAGGCCGACTACAAACTGCTGCCCAAAAATATCATGACCCGGCAGGCCTTCGAAAACGCCATGACGCTCGACATGGCCATGGGAGGCTCGTCCAACACCGTGCTGCATCTGCTGGCCATGGCCGACGAAGCGGGCGTGCCCTTCACGCTGGCGGACATCGAACGCGTCAGCGCCGCCACGCCCAACATCAGCCGCGTCGCGCCGTCGGCCACGCCTGAAGGAAAAATCTACCACATCCAGGACGTCCATCGCTGCGGCGGAATCCACACCATCCTCTGGCAACTGGCCAACGACCGCCCCGAACTCATCCACGACGATCAGCCGACCGTCACCGGACAACCCGTCGCGGACAATCTGCGGCAATACAGCCTGCGGAGCAAAGCCTGCCTGCCCGCCGCCAAAAAAATGTATAAGGACGGCTCCGTTCCGACGCGACGCAGCGTCGCCGACGTCCGCGAAATGTATCGCACCAGCGGCAAGGCCGTCAACGCGGCCCCGCTGCCAAAAGACCTCGCGCCCTTCCCGATCGACCCGCAGGACGTGATCCGCCCGCTCGCCAACGCCTGCACGCAACGCGGCGGACTGCTGGTCCTCCACGGCAACATCGCCGCCAAGGGCGCCGTCGTCAAACTCGCCGGCGTCGATCCGAACATGTACAAACACACCGGGCCGGCCATCATCTTCGAAAGCCAGGAAGACGCCTGTTCCGGCATCCTCGGCGGCAAAGTCAAAGCCGGCGACGTCGTCGTCATCCGCAACGAAGGCCCCAAAGGAGGCCCGGGCATGCAGGAGATGCTCGCGCCCACCAGCTACATCAAGGGCATGGGGCTGGGCGATAAATGCGCGCTGGTCACCGACGGCCGATTCAGCGGCGGAACCGCCGGCGCGTGCATCGGACACATCAGCCCCGAAGCCGCCTCCGGCGGTGAAATCGCCCTGCTGAAAAACGGCGACCTCCTCGAAATCGACCTGCTGGCCGGCAAACTCAACGCCAAGGTGAGCGCCGCCGAATTCGCGCGGCGACGAAAAACCGCCAAGATTCACAAACCGAAAATCACCACCGGCGCCCTCGGCCGATACGCCGCACACGCCACCAGCGCCGACCGCGGCGGCATCCTCGAATGGCAAGGGAAAAACAAATGACAGAAAACCCCGTGAAACCACGCAGCAAACTCTCCCGCATCATCATCGCCAGCGTCTCGCTGCTGGTGATCCTGGCCGTTCTGTCGCTCCTCTTTATCAACCACCTCGCCAAGATCGGCATCGAGGCGGGCGGGTCGGCGGCCCTGGGCGTGCCCACCCGCGTGGGCGCCGTCAGCATCGGGCTGTTCGACGGACAGGCCTCCTTCGCCGACCTCGTCGTCGGCAACCCCGAGGGCTTCTCCTCCAGGCCGTTCCTGTCGCTCATGTCCGGCTCGATGTCCCTGACCCTCCCGTCGCTGGCCAGGGACGTCGTCGAAATCCCGCACTTCCTGCTCGAAGACATCGTGCTGAACATCGAGAAAAAAGATGGCCGGGCCAACTACCAGGTCATCATGGACGGCATGAAGCGCAGCGAATCCAGCAACGAACCGGGCAAGCGATTCATCATCCGAGAGGTGGCCATCCGTAACGTGACGATCCACGCCGAAGGCCCCGCCGGCGTGCCCGTGACGGTGGTCGTGCCGGAAATCCTGCTCACCGACGTCGGCACGTCCGACGAAGCCGGCGTCAACACCGCCGAAGTCGTCAACATTCTCGTCAAAACCATTTTCGCCAGCGCCATCGAAAACGGCGCGGGACTGCTGCCCGACGACATGCTCAACGACATGCAGGCCGGCATGGGACAACTGAAATCCCTCGCCGGTCAAGGCCTCCAGGGGGCCGCCGGCCAGGCCGTCGAAGGCGCGAAAAAACTCACCGAGGGCATCAACAAGGGCGTCGGAGGCCTGCTCAAGTAAAGTAACGCCGCGTCAGTCCCGATGGATCACGGGGTCCTGAAACGACGGGTTTGTGCGAAGCTTTTCGAACAATTCCGGGCCGAGGTCGATCTTCGCCTGCGCCATGCCCACCTGGGCCGGCTCGTACGACGGGGCCCGCCGCAGCGACTGCTCGTAACAGTGCATCGCCCCCACGTAATTTTTCTGGGCGTGCTCGATCGCGCCGAGATAATAGTACGACACCGCGTCGATCGGCTTACGCTGGATCACGCCCGCGAAGAGCGTCTTCGCGCGTTCGTAATCGCCAATCTGATACGCGCTGATGGCCTCGGACCGCTGCTGCTGAACCGACACACAGCCGCCCAGCATCATCGCCAGCACCGCTCCGCACAAAACGACATTGAGATCTCGCATAGTGAGTCCTTCCATAACACGGACATCGTGCCCATGACGCACGGACCTGTCGCCCACGCCACGTTGGTTTGAGGCTATCCTTGGCCTCACACATCCGGTAGCATCGTACCAATGCGACCCTCGTTTGTCATTCTTTTCCACGCGGAGACGAAAAATGACCACCTGGACCTGCTGCTGGAGCTCCAGGCCGGCGGCCCGCTGGCGTCGTGGCGGCTGGAAACCGTGTCGGAAAATCTCGACGGTTTTTCCCGCGTGCAGGCCGAGCGGAGGCCCGATCACCGCCGGGAATATCTCGCGTACGAAGGCCCCGTCAGCGGCGGCCGCGGACGGGTGCGACGCGTCGACGGCGGCACGATGCACGTCATCGCCCAATCGCCGGGCCTCGTGGAATTCTCCCTCGCCGGCCAGCGGCTTCGCGGACGATTCACCCTGCACCACGTCGAGGCGGAGCGATGGGAGTTGCGGCACGAACATTCAACGGAGACACTGTAAATCCGAAAAACGATGTCATACTCCAGGGCAAACGCATCTAAAATTCCGCATTTTTTCGCGAAAAATATGGGAATTAAGATGCGTTTGCCCTGGTCAAACTCGCGTACGCATCGACAAGTCGGATTGTGACTTTGCTTACGACGCCACCGCGTGAGCACCCGCGTAGCGGCTGGCGAAGTGCAGGGACAATTTGTGCGGGTCGTTGCCGCCGACGGCGCTGACCATGCCCATCGCCTTACACATGAGGGTTGCCTCGTGACCGGGGACGCTGAGGATGTCGCATTCGGTGCCAAGGATGAACGGGTGGTCCACGGCGGCCATGCGGTCGCGAAGGTCACATGTCGCGCGTTGCACGGCCTCCAGCGGCATTAACTCGTCGCTGTAGAACTGTTTGCTCGGCAGGTTGCCGTACAGCACGGTCGTGCGGGGCAGCAGGGCTGCGTCTTCCCACAGGTTGCGGCTGGCGCCGAGGCTGAGCACGGCCGGGTCGAGCTCGGCGAATTTTTTCACCATGTAGGGCGTCAGTTCGCCGCAGCAGTGGAAGAACAGGTCCACATCCCACGCCCGCAGGGCGGCCCGGAGGCGGTGGTTGTACTTCATCACGAAGCGGTCGAAAATGTCCGAGCCGGCGTCGATCTGGTTGGGGGACAGATACGCGATGTTGGCGGCTGGCTCGGCGATGAAGAGCATTTCCGCCCCCGCCAGCACCTGGGCGTTGAGGGAGCGGAGGATGATTTTGGTGGCCAATTCCAGGCAACGCTCGACCATGAGAATGTCGGGTTCTTCCGCGGCGGTCATGCCCATGCCGGCGAGATACAGCGGCGTGATCGGGTCGGCGATAAGCTTGGTCATCAGCGAGAACGGGCCGATGGTCATGCCCACCGGCACGAGGTCCGTATTGGCGGCAACCCACGCGATGGCGTCGAGCTGGGCGGCCAGCCGGGGTTCGTAATCTTCGGCCAAGCCCTGCTGAACCTGCCGCATCATACGGTCGGTCGGCGGGGTCGTCATGTGGTAGGTGCCGATCTGGTCGGCCGGCACGCCGAGCATGGACAACAGGGCCGTTTTTTCCAGCGAGAGGTCCATCACGGGAATGGCCAGCGGCGAACCGAACCGCCCGGCGGCTTCCTGAATCACACGGCCGAGCTTTTCGCCGTCGTGCAGGATTTCATGATGATTTTCGTGCTCACGCAACACCAAATCCGTTCCAATAGGCATCACCAGCCCGGATTTCCCCATCTCGATGTAAAATCTACGGTCCATACGTACACTCAGCAAGTCCTTGTAAAAAAGACAGATACACTCCCATCCTCACTAAAAACATTCTACAACTCCATCGGCATTTCATCTTGTAAGCCCGTGTGATTTTTTGGCAATTTTGTGTCTTTTTGTTATGGATAACTTTATTTTTCCCGAAAATGGTTATGATCAGAGGCTGTGACCGGCACGGAATCCACACGTGACAAGTGATGACCGAGGACATTGGCATTGACATTGAGACCTTCGCCCGGCTGGCGGCATTGTATCGCCAACGGTGGGCGGTGACATTGTGCGCAACCGACGCCGCTGGCGCTGTGGTACATGGGCAGATTGCCTGCAACGCCGCCAATGGCGCGGACTGTCAGGTCCAGCGTCATGCAGCCATTTCCGCTTGCCACCGCTGGGGCGAGCCGACCATCGAGGCCTGCGCGTGTGGCCAGTTTCTCTGGGCCGTGCCGCTGATGCGAAATCAGCAGGTGCTCGGCGGGCTTGTCGCCAGCGCGCCGGAGAGCCAGGTGCTCCCCGGTCCGGGCGGTCAAGCCGCCATCGACATGCGGGCGTCCTGTACCGACCTCCGCGTGTTGGCTGAGCGGGAAAATCTCATCAACGCGCCGCTGCTGGAGGCCCGACGCAAGGAATATCTCCGCGAACAGCTCCGCGCCGACGCCCTGCACGAGTTCAAGGAAACGCCCTACGACTCCATCCGCGAGCTGTTCCTGCTCCAGGAGCCCTCGCTGATGGCGGCCATTCGGCGCGGCGATCCGCGGGCGGCCCGCGAGATCATCAACAGCGTTCTGGTCGCCATGCTTCAGCGGGCCGGCGAAAATGTGACCGTCGCTAAAACGTTCTTTCTCGAACTGGTCGTGATGATGTGCCGCACCGCCGTCGAAGCCGGCGGCAATCCCGAACAACTGCTCGGCGCCAATTTCCAAAGCCTCTCCAGGCTGTCGACGTTGCAGTCCAGCGAGGAATTGGCCACCTGGCTGCACGACGTGCTCGAACACGTCATGGCCACGATTTCCGCCGCCGAAAGCCGCCAGGCCATCGTACCGCTCAACGCCGCCCTGGAATTCATGACCGAGCACCTGGGCGAAAACATAGGCCGCGACGACATCGCACGGGCGGCACATCTCTCGCCGCACTATTTCAGCCGCCTTTTCCGCCGCGAACTGGGCATGAGCTGCACCGAATGCCTCAACCAGATGCGTACCGATCGCGCCGCCGAACTGCTGGCCAAAACGGATCTGCCGCTGTCGCGCATCGCGCTCAACTGTGGATTTTCCGATCAGAGCTACTTCACGAAAATCTTCCGCAAAATCAGCGGCCAGACGCCGCGGGCATACCGCGAGGCGCGGCGAAAACAAACGAACGATTGAAAAGTCACAAAGCCGACTTGGACCGCCATCTTTCGACAATCCGAAAACGAAGGGGGTTCGCCGCAGAATGGCGTTTGAGGGAAACCTTCCCGCCACGCATTTCGTGACTACCGCGAATTCCTTAGTACGCATTCGCGCAATTCGCGTCATTCGCGGCTAAAAAGGGGACAGCTCATTTCAGAACCGCCCGAGTTTCTCCGCGCAGGCCTGGGTGAGTTTTTCGCGAAAATCGTCGATGTTCATGGTCGCGCGGACGCCGGCGGCGCGGGTGTGCCCGCCGCCTCCGAATGGTTTGGCGATCGCGGCGACGTCTATCGCGTCGCGGCTTCGGAGGCTGACGCGGATTTCGCCGGAGTCCGTTTCCACCAGCAGCAGCGCGGTGTCGACGGCACCGATTCGCAGGGCTTCGTTGACGAGGTTTTCCGTTTCGTCGCCGCGGGCGCCGGTGTGTTCGAAGTCCTCGCGGCGGATCACCATCGAGGCCAGCCGGCCTTCGCATTCGACGCGGAGCGACGCGAGCATGCGAGCGACCAGCGCCAGCCGTTCCGGGCGGTCGCACTGGAAAAGGCGGCGATAGAGTTTGTCGGGGCGGACGCCGTGTTCGAGCAGCCAGGCGGCCTGGCGGAGGCACCGCGCGTCGGTATTGGCAAATTGGAGCCAGCCGGTGTCGCTGGTGACGGATGCCAGCAGGGCCTCGGCAACGGTCACATCGACGGGCCAGTGAAGCGTTTGAATCAACTCGGCCACCATGACGCCCGCGGCGGCGGCGGACGCGTCGACCCATTGGACGGCGGCGATGGCATCGGTGGTGGCATGATGATCCACCACGAGCACCTTGTCGCGGCGGTCCACAACGGCCTGCGCCACCCCGTCGAGCTGCGCCCGGGCGCAGGTGTCGATCACCACGATGACGTCGGCGGCATCGGCGAGTTCGGCGAACCGTTCCGGCCCCGCCGGCGGCTGGGAAAACAAAAACGCATACCGTTCGGGCACGCGGTCAGGCACGAGCAGTTCGGCCCGCTTGCCCGCCGCGACGGCCGAGCGCGCCAACGCCGCGATGGCGCCAAGCCCGTCCCCGTCCGGCCTGGCGTGCGTCAGTAGAAGGATTTTGTCCGCCTGCGACAGGCAACCGGCGATGGTCTGTAGTTCGTTCATTCGTTTGTGGATGCTAATAGGGTGTTCGATGCCAATCGCCGGGAGAGTTGCAGTACACATCGAGCGACTGGGGTTCGTTGAAGACGCCTGTTGTTGTGCTGATTCCGCCGTCGGCCCAGAGAATGTTCCAGATCGTTCCGCGGTGGTGAGGCCCGACGCGCCCCAACGCGGGCGCCTGTTGCGACAGGAGGCATGTCATCACTTTGGACGTCTGGGGATAGAGCACTTTGTGAAAATTCACCTTCGTCGCCTCCCGTTTATACCGGTCGGGATCATCCACCGAATACCAGTAATTGATCCACATGTAGGCGGTGTAGTTGTAGCCCAGGCCGAAATTCCGCGGCGTGTTGGGCACGTGTCCGGCGCTCGGATGGGTCGGCGTGCCGTTGACGTAGTGGATCTTCATGTCGGGCTCATAGGGTTGATCCATCGGCCAGCCGGGATCGAACCAGCCGACGTCGAGCAGAGGCATGTACTTCGTGAGTTTCTGCGGAAGATACGTCAGGTCATTGGCGTCGCGCCAGTTCCAGCCATTCCATTGCCGTTCCATGGTGCGCCACGCGTAGGGGAGATTTTGACGATTGTCGTTGGCGTACAACTGGATCATCATGTAGATGTTGCGTTGATTCTGCCGGCAGGAGACCTCGCGGGCCAGGTCTTTGCTCCGGGCCAGCGAGGGCATGAGAATGCTCACCAGCAGCGCAACGACCGCGATCACGACCAGCAGTTCGATCAACGTAAAAGCCGACTTTCGTGAAATGTTCATCGTTCACGTCCTTGTGAAACGTTCCATACCGACTCACCTGTCGCCGACGGATTTCCAGTCGCCCGCGGAGTTACAGTATACCTCATACGACACCGGCGTGCCCCAAAATCCTGTGGTCGCGGTGATCGATCCGTCGGCCCAGAGGATCCCCCAGACCGTTCCCTTGTGGTGAGGTCCGACGCGCCCCAGCGTGGGGGCCTGTTGCGACAGATTGCAATTCATGATCTTGGCCTTGTCGGGCCTGGCCACTTTCTCGAAATTCACCTTCGCCGCGTTGGATTTCACCTCGTCAGGCCCCCAGAATCCGATCCACATGTAGGCCGTGTAATCGTACCCCAGGCCGAAATTTCGCTGCGAGGCGGGCGAGGGTCCGGCGTGTTGATTGGTCGGAGTCCCCGCGACGCTGATGCCCGACTGATAGGGTTGATCGATCGGCCAACCGGGACAGAACCAGCCCTCATCAAGCGGTTTCATGCCATAATTCGTGAGCTTTTGCGGCAGGAACGTCATGCCGTCGGCCGAACGCCAGTTCCAGCCGGTCCAAAACCGTTCCGCGGTGCGGCACGCATAGGGCAAGGCGCCGTTTTCGTCGTTGGCATACAGCCGCATTACCAGGTAGATGTTACGCTGGTTCTGCCGGCAGGCGACTTCACGGGCCAGATCTTTACTCTTGGCCAGCGAGGGCATGAGCATGCTCACCAGAAGCGAGATAATCGCAATGACCACCAGCAGTTCGATCAACGTAAAAGCAGACTTTCGTGATGTTTGCATTTCGCGTCCTCCGGTAAAGACTATGACATGAAATAGATCGACTCGACCGTCAACGCTGCTTCACTCTACCTATGTATCGTACATTTCGCAACGGACGTTGCCAAATTATTGATGAAAAAAGCTACGCGATGCGTAGCCTTTTCATCACTCGTCTCCGAGCCATCGCCGAATGGCTTCAATATCCCGCTGGATTTGACTTGTCAATGTTTCGGCGGAATCGAAGCGTTGCTGGTCGCGCAGGCGGTGGCGGAAGGTCAGTTCGACCTCCAGGCCGTAGAAGTCGCCCTGGGTGTCGAGGAGGTAGGCTTCGACGGTTCGGGCGGCAGGGGCGAAGGTTGGGTTTGGCCCGACGCTGACGGCGGCGAGGTGGCGTCGGCCCGCAATGTGGGCGTGGCCAGCGTAAACGCCGTCGCCAGGGATCACCTGCCCTTGCCACGACGTAGCCGAAGGCGAAGACGGGGCGGTGGGTTGGAGGTTGATCGTCGGAAAGCCCATCAACCGGCCTCGCCGCTGGCCTGGAACGACCTGGCCGATCAATGTGACCGGCCCGTCGAGGCACGCGGCGGCGTCCTCCACGCGGCCGTCGCGGATCAACTCGCGAATGAGCGTGCTGGAAATTCGTCGCTGGCCTTGACCAAGCGTGACGGCGGCGGAGTCCACAACGTCCACCGAGAACCCGCGTGAAAATCCCATCGTCTCGAGCGTGACGATGTTGCCTCCGCGGCGACGGCCGAAGAAAAAGTTCGCCCCCTCCACCACGCGCGTCGGCGCGAGCGGCTTGACGAGAAGTTCGTCGACGAACTCGCGGGCGGGCAAGGCCAACAGATCCGGCGTGACGGGCAGGACAATCACGGCATCCGTCCCGTGTGCCAGCAGCCGGCGGTATCTCTCCGTCGGCGGAACGATCAGCGGCGGCGGCTCTTCGTGCGGAAACAGCACGGCCTCGGGCAGCGGATCGAACGTCATCGCCACCACCGGCACCCGCCGCGCATCCGCCGCCACGCGGCACGCACGCAGAATCCGCTGATGCCCCCGATGCACGCCGTCGAAATTGCCGATCGTCAACACCCCCCCACGAAGCGAGGCGGGGATGGATCGGATGTCGTAAATGATTCGGTCGTCGGTCATCCGCGTCACATCCTCGCCATCACCAGCGGCACGCCTCGGCCGGTGTCGATGAGTTCGACCGCCACACCGTACAGTGTCTCCAGGATGTCCTGCCGCATGACGTCGGCGGGCGGGCCTTGGGCGATGATTTCGCCCTGGCGCATCAGCAGGAGTTCGTCGGCGTGCTGGGCGGCCACGTTGATGTCGTGGGCGACGCACAACACAGCCATGTTCCAGTCGTGGGCCAGGCGGGTCATCATTTGGTAAATCAGCAACTGGTTGCGGAGGTCGAGGTGGCTGGTGGGTTCGTCCAGGAGCATGAGGCTGGGCTGCTGGGCGAGGGCGCGGGCGATCATCACGCACTGGGCTTCGCCGCCGGAGAGTTCCTCCAGCGTGCGGTCGGCCAGGTCGAGGCAGTGCGTCATCTGCATCGCGAGTTTGGCGACGGCCAGGTCCTGCTCGGTGGTCAGCCCCATCACGCCCGTGTGGGCAAACCGTCCCATGAGCACCAACTCCTGCACCGTGAACGCGAACGCCGACTGCGGAAACTGCGGCACGTACGCCAGCAATTGCGCCAAGCCTCGCGCGCTGAATTTGCCGACGTCGCGCCCGTCCAGCTTCAACTGCCCGCCGGTGGGCTTGAACTGCCCGAGCAGGCATCGCAGGAGCGTGGTTTTTCCCGAGCCGTTCGGCCCGAGCACGCACAACAGCCGTCCCGCCGACGCGGTGAAACTCACGCCGCGCAGCACCGGCCGATCGGGCCTGTAGGAAAACGCCAACCCGCACGCCTCCAGCACGTGGGGCGTCGCGGGCGTCTCACGTGACGCGGGCGTCTCGCCCGTGTTGAACGTTCCATTGGCCTGGCCGCTGGAAAACGTCGAATCACCTTCGCCATCCTGCGCGGGCAAGATGCCCGCGGGACACGAGGGCGGGACGCCATCGTCACGCGGTTCGGGCGTGATGCCCAGCCGGCTCAGGCCTGTTAAATTACGCCGCGCCTCGCGGGCCTTGTCCGAATTGTCCGACGTTTGCGTCATGCCTCCACCTTGGCCCTTCGTTTGCGGAGCAGATAGATGAAGAACGGCCCGCCGGTCAAGGCCGTCAGAATACCCACCGGCAACTCGCCCACGCTCAGCCACGAGCCGACGAGGCTGCACAGCGTTTGCCCGATCATCACGAACATCGCGCCCGCGAAGCCACACACCAGCGCCAAACGGCGATGATCGGGCCCGACGACCAACCGGCAAATGTGCGGCACGATCAAGCCCACGAATCCGATCGGCCCGGAAATCGCCACCGCGCCCGCCGTCATCAGCGACACCAGCACGAACGTCTCGATCCGCAGCCACTGCACGCGAACGCCCGACGACGAAGCCACGTCGTCACCCAAACCCAGCATGTTGAAATGCGCCCCGCGAAGCAGCAGCGCCACCCAGCCGCCCGCCAGCGCGACCAGCGCGAACGTGAACGTTGTCCATTTCACCGTGCCCGTGATGTACCCCATCGACCACGTGGCGAAATTCACGATCTCGCCGGGAGGCACGTTCAGGTATAGCGTCAGCATGAGCGCCCCGTTGAACGCGTTGACGATCACGCCCGACAGCAGCAGCGTGTACGGGTCCAGCCGACCGCGACGCTGCGCGATGAAATACACGGCAGCGCACGTGATGCCCGCCCCTGCCAACGCGCACGCGGGCGTGCCCAGCCAGGTCAATCCGACAACGTACGTGAAAAACGACGCCATCAGCACGCCCACGCCCGCGCCGCTGGAGACGCCCAGAATGTACGGCTCGGCCAGCGGGTTTCGCAGCAGCCCCTGCAACGCCATGCCCGACGTCGACAACGCCGCCCCGACAATCGCGGCCGTCAGCATCCGCCGAAGCCGCATCGGCCACACGCCGCTGTCCCACAGCGACGCCTGCCCGAACAACGTGCACAGCAACAGCACGCCCACCGTCGCGCCGGCAAGGCACAACAGGTACATCAGCAGCGTCCGCGAGGTCAGCCCGTCGTGAAGACTCGCCTGCGGCACGGGCGCCTCACGTGACGCGGGCGTCTCGCCCGCGTTGTTCGCTCCATTGGCCCGGCCGCTGGAGGACGACGGATCGTCTCCACCAGACGCGGGCAGGATGCCCGCGGGACGCGCGGGCGAGACGCCCGCGTCACGTTCCGGCCCAGATTCTGACGGTGTTTGACTCATGCCTTCGTCTCCCGCCGTTTGCGGCCAAGGATCGCCAACGCCACGCCGCCGCCGAGCAACACCGCCGCGCCGACGCCCAAACCCACCACCGGCCACAGCACGTCAGGCCCGCCCGTCGTCGCGACGATCGGCTCGCCCGCCGACGGGCCGTGGATCATCTCCGCCAACGCCGCCGTCTGCTGCGTCGTGTGCATCGAAATCACGTTCCACCGCATGTCCGTCACGAAAAAAATCCGCTCGTCGCGAACGGCAGGCACGCCGCCCAGGCCCGCGAAAAATTCCCGCGCCGCCTCCTCGCCACCCGGAGCGATCTGGCAGACGATCACATCCGGCGCCAGTTTCATGATGCCCTCGTTGTTCAATTTCACGCCCCATCCCTTGTATCCGCCCGCGGCGACGACGTTGACCCCGCCCGCCGCCCGGATCATGCCGTCGTGAAACGTGTTCTCGCCCGAAGCCCCGAACGTTCCATTGTAGAACGAACCGAGCAACACTTTTTTCGCGGGCCGATCCGCCACGCGCTGGTGTGTCTTGTCCAGGCTGTCGCGGAACCGGCAGGCCGACCACTCCCCGACAATCTTCGCCACGTCGGCGAGGGCCTGCTCGTAGTCGTCGAGCGTTTCGATGCGGAAAAAATGCACCCGCACGTTGGGGATGGCGGCGAAATCATTGATGTTCTGCTGGACGAGCAGAATGTCGGGCTTGAGCGCGGTGATGGCTTCGCTGTTGACGTGGTCGCGCGCGCCGACCACGGGAAGCTGCACGCCCGGCGGCGGCGTCCAGAATTGCGGCATCGCCACCACGCAATCGCCCAGACCCATCTGAAACACCATCTCCGCCAACAGCGGCGAACACGGGACAATCCGAGGCCCGACAATCCGCGCCTCCGCCTCCGATGGAGACTCCGCCGGCGCGGGCGGAGAGGCCGGCGACTGGGCCGTCGCCGAACACGCCAATCCAACCGAAACCACAACGATCCGTATGGAAAAAAATACCGCCAACCGATTCATCCGCATCCTGTACCGTCCGTGACCTGCCATGCCACACCGAAAGCATACCGCAAAAGAGTTCGGAAGTACAGAGGCCGCGCTGCACAGTGGGGGCAAACGCATGTAACCTTTCGCACGTGGCGTGACTGGCCGCAGGCCCTGCCATTTTGCGTTGTAAAACGTGGTGAGCGACAAAGCGTTTCGCTTGACACAACGATCTACAACGCAAAATGGCAGGGCCTGCGGCCAGTCACGCCAACCACAAAGGTCGCGCAACAGACCGGAAAATGCACATGCGTTTGCCCGCGCGACACAGGGCAATCGCATGGTACGTGGCGAGGGCATCTTGCCCTCGCGGACCGTTCCACACGGGTGACGTCATGCGAAAAACAAGACATGTCACCGCCGGACGCGGGCGCTCGCGCCCGCGAGACACGCGGGCAAGATACCCGCGCCACGAGAATGCGATGGCCCTGCCACGCTACTCATCGCTCGTGACTCGTCTTCGCAGTCGTTGAAGGATTGGGCCGGCGAGTTCGCCCAGTTCGGGCGCTCGCAGGGCGGCGGCGACGGCGATGAACGTCAGACCGCCCGCGGGGACGGCGATGGCGACGATCAAGCCGCATTGGCCTCGCGTCGCGCCGGTGATGCCCTGGCTCTCCAGCAGCGCCAGCATGCCGTGGAGCACCCCCGCCATCGCCGCCGTCGCGACGAGGCTGCGGACGGCGCTGACGGCCATGCTCCGCCCGCCGAGCCGACCGAGGCGGCGCCGCAGGAATACGCCCAGCAGCACGGTGTTGATGGTGAACGTAACCGCCGTCGCCACGCCGAATGCGCCCGCGTTCAGCCAGCCGACCCACACCAGGCTGAACGCCAGGCCCAACTGCACCACCTGCAACACGCACGACAGAATCAGCGGCGTGCGTGTGTCCTTGGTCGCGTAAAACGCCCGCACGATGATCTGGTACGTGCAGTACGCCCACATGCCCACGGCGTACGTCTGGAGAATGAAGGCCGTCGCGAGCACGTCCTCGTCGCCGTACGCGCCCTGGCGGAAGAGCAGCCGCGTGATCGGAACCGCCAGCAGGAACAGCCCCGCGCCGCTGGCCAAGCCCTCCATGAACGACAGCCTCACCGCCCGATTGATGCTGTGGCGGAGATTCTCCATGTCGCCGCGGGCGGCGTATCGTGAGAGCAGCGGAAACACCGCCACGCCCAGCGAAATCGCCAGCACGCCCATCGGGAATTGATACAGCAGCCTGGCGTTCGCCAGCCGGACGAGCACGCCCTCCTCCAGCGGCCCGCCAGGCCCCGCCAGCGCCATCGCCAACACGCTGGCCAGCAACTCCGACAACTGAAAAAAACCCAACCCCAGCACCACCGGCCCCATCAGTCGGGCAATCTGGCCGATGCCGGGTTGGATCGGCCTGAGCATCACGCCCAGCGGAAAACCGGTCCGTTTGAGCAGCCAGTAGACGCCCACGAGCTGCAGCACGCCCGCGACGCTGACGCTGGCGGAGATGATCAGCAGTTGCCACGGATGCGCGTCGCCGTCGCCGGCGTAAAACGCCAGGAGGCTCGCGGCGATGATGACGAGGTTCAGCAGCACCGGCGCCGAGGCCGGGTACCAGAAATGCCCGCGGCAGTTCAATGCCGCCGACGCCAACGCCAGCAGGCAGATCGTCACCATGAACGGCAGCATGACCGCGAGCATCTGGATCATCAGCCGATATTTTGGCGCCAAGGCCTCGCCGCCCGTCAGCACCGGCCAACACCACCACGCCAGCAGGCCGAGTTGGATCAGCACCATCAGGCCGACCATGAGCAGCGCAAGCAGCCCCATCGCGTTGGCGAGCAACCGGCGGGCCTTGTCGGCCCCGTCGGCCTCCTGGAGCGTTTGCGTGAAAACGGGCACAAAGGCGGCCGACAGCGCGCCCTCGGCAAAGAGGCGGCGAAACAGGTTGGGAATCTGAAACGCCATCGTGAAGGCGTCGGTGAGGGCGTTGGCGCCGAAATTCGCCATCGCCATCGCCCGCGCCATGCCCGCGATCCGCGACAACACCGTCAGCACGCCCATCAACTTGGCGGCCCCGAAAAAATGCTCGCGCTCCTTATGCTCCCCGTCACGCTGCTGTCGGTCGCGCTGCGTGTGGTCGCGCCGCTCGCCGTCCGTGGCGGGCCTGTTGTTGTCGGTGGCTTCCATGCGGTTGATTCCAATAAGCCGTCAGTGTAGCGGCGGCGAAACAACGCGACAAGGGACAAGCGACGCATGTGGCGGCGCGGGGCGAACGTCACGTGGGCGGGGCCGGGCGTGGAAAACGAACCGATCAGCCTCCCCGGTCCCGCATGGCATCGCCGGCATACAGCCCCAACGGGGCGTCTTGGGTAGCCCAGGGTGAGCGTACTCGCTCACCCTGGGTTTTCGGGTGTTTTTTACATTTCATCGCGGCTGACGCCGCTGGCCGCATATCACACCGACGCGCGAAGTCGGCATCGAACGACACGCACATGGGAACGTGCGCGTCGCTCGAAGCCGTCTTCATATAACGAGGCGACCTCGGCCAGTGGCGTCAGGCCGCGGTTATGAAAAAACAAACAAACCGGCCCCCAGGGTTCGCGGCGTACCGCTCACCCTGGGCTACCCAAGACGCCCCGTTGGGGCTGCGGCCCGGCGACGGCCGCGCGAGACTGGGGAGGAAACCCGGTTGTTTTCCACGCCCGGCGGCTCGCCGAGGCGGGTCACTCCTGAGCGCCGTTGTCGAGGAGCCATTGTTTCGCGTCGTCCGTTTTGGCCACCGACAAGGGCGTCCTGCCCTGGTTGTCTTTGGCATTGACGTCCGCGCCTTGTTCCTTCAGCCACGTCATGATGTCGACGGCGCCACGCTCGGCGGCTTCGAACATCAGCGTTTGGCCGTTCTTGTCTTTGACATCGAGGTCCGCGCCCTGCTCGGCCAACCATTTTGCGGTGTCAAGTTTGCCCATCGCGACCGCCCAGAACAGCGGCGTCCGTTCGCGGCCGTCCTTGTCCCGATCATTGACGGCCGCGCCCTGCGCCACCAGCCATTTCATCGCCTCCACATTATTGTACCGGACCGCGAAAAACAGCGGAGTCCAGCCGATATTGCACTGGGTGTCAATCACCGCGCCGTGCGACACCAGCCAGACCATGTCCTCCACCTTGCCGAACGAAGCCACGCGCGACATCGGCACCTGGCCGGAACTGGCGTTTCTGGCGTTGGCGTCGCGGGTCGTCACCTCCACGCCCCGCTCGCTGAGCCACTTCATCATCCCGACATTGCCGCTCTCGGCCGCGGCGGACATCAGCGTTCGGCCGGCGTTGTCCCTGGTGAGGTCCGCGCCGAGTTCCACCAGGCACGTCATGGCCTCGCTCCGTCCGCGACGGACGGCGACGGTCAGCGGCGTTTGGCCGCTGTTGTCTTTGGCATAGATATCGGCGCCGTGGTAGACCAGTATCTTGACGGCCTCGACGAAGCCCCACTCGGCGGCTTCGTGCAGGGGCGTTTTGCCGTTTTTATCCCTGGCGTCGATGTCCGCGCCCTGCGCCTTCAGCCATGCCACCGCGCCGGATCGGCCGCTCCAAGCGGCGGAAAACATGGGCGTTCGACCTTCTTCGTTTTTGGCGCTGACATCCACCCCCTGCTCCCTCAACCACCGCATGGCCTCGATGTGGCCTCTGCCGGCGGCGGTGGACATCAGCGACGAACCATAATACCGCCGGGCCTGAACATCCGCCCCCTGGTCCTTCAGCCACGCCATGGCCGCGACATGGCCTCCGCGGGCCGCGGCGAACAAAGGCGTCTCCTTGTTGCGGTCTTGAGGATCGATGCCCACGCCCTGCTGCCGCAACCACGCCATCACCTCAACGTGACCTCCCCCCGCCGCGGCGAACATGAGCGTCTTGCCTTCCTGGTCTTTGAAGTGAACGTCCGCGCCCTGGTCCTTCAGCCAGATCATGGCGTCGAGATGGCCTCCGGTGGCGGCGAGGAACATCGGCGTCCGGCTTCGATCATGTCGGGCACTCCAACCCGTATTGTGGCGGCCCACGGCGTCGGCCTCCGCACCCTGCTCATGCAACCATTTCATGATGTCGAGTTGGCCGTTCCCGGCCACCAGCAGCATCGCGGTCCAGTCTTTCCGCATGAAATCGTCGTCTTTGGCGTTGACATCCACGCCCTGCGACTGGAGCCACTTCATGGCCTCGAGATGGCTTCTCGCCGCCGCCAGGCGCATCAGCACATCGCCGTGCCCCTTGTCCTTGCCGCGACCCTTATCCTTCACATCCACGCCCTGTTCCTTCAACCACGCCATCGCGGCAACGTGGCCTTCCCTGGTCGCCTCAAGAATCGGTGTCCAGCGATTGGTTTCGGGATCGTCGACGCTCACACCGTGCTCCGCCAGCCAGGCCATCACCTCGACATGACCTCCAGCCGCCGCCAGCAGCATCGGCGTCTTGTCCCAATATCCTTTCCCTTTGGCGTTGATCTCCGCGCCGCGCTCGGCCAGCCACGTCACGGCCTCAAGATGGCCTCGCTCCGCCGCAAAGTGCATCGGCGTCGCGCCGGTTTGGCTCTGGGACGTCACCTCCGCGCCGTGATCGGCCAGCCACGCCAACGTCGCCACATGACCGCCCTGCGCGGCGGCGTGCATGAGCACACAACCGTTCGCATCCTCGTTGTCGACGTTCGCGGCACTGCTCCATCCCATGGACGTAATCGTCCCCGTCAGCCGCAACCACCGCATCGCCTCGATCTGCCCCGCCCCGGCCGCGGCGAACATCGGCGTCTGACCGTCCCTGCCGCTGGCGAACGGCTCCGCGCCGTGATTTTTCAGCCATTGCATCGCCTTGACCTGCCCACGCCGGGCGGCAAAAAACATGGGCGTTCTGCCGTCATTGTCCGTGACGTTGACGCTCGCGCCCCGCGCCTTCAGCCACGCCATCACCTCGACCTGCCCCGCCCCCGCGGCCACGTGCAGCGCCATCCGACCGTCCTCGTCCCTGGCATGAAGATTCGCCCCCTGCGATTGCAACCACTCCAGCACATCCACCCGCCCCTGGACGGCTGCATGATGCGCCAACGTCAAGCCGAGAACATCCTTCTCGTGAACACGCAACCCCTTCGCGTCAATCCACTCCGAAACCGTAAGCGACTGCCTCGCGGCTGGAGTTGTCGTCAGCGATTGCCCCGTGGATGAACCGGCCATCCAGGCGACACTCACCACGATCGCGGCAGCCATCACCACGGGAACATGAAACATGACACGTCGGTTTGGCATGATGCGGTCCTTTCGAAAATCACCCGGTGCACGATGTCGTCGTTCCGCCTATCGGTTATACATCCGACACCCGGCGACTTCAACACGCCAACGACGTCGGCCAGGGCGAACGCATGTAACGTGACGCGGGCGTCCCGCCCGCGTGTGGCGAGGGCATCTTGCCCTCGCTGGCTGTTCCGCACGACTGGCGTAGTGAAAACGTCAAGGCTTTCGCACAGCCAGCG
>Ga0123353_10001106_pt1 | contig 32798 bp, 35 predicted proteins | sample TergutLab28metaG_3_FD_92763 | JGI IMG/M metagenome (GOLD analysis project Ga0123353, IMG submission 92763) | Labiotermes labralis P3 segment gut microbial communities from Petit-Saut dam, French Guiana - Lab288 P3 | ecosystem: Host-associated > Arthropoda: Insects > Digestive system > Gut ... | reverse complement strand
CATATATTCGGTCAGCTTCTTCGACCGTGTGTACTTGCGGACGGTGGATATGAACATATCCGTTGTCATGGACTTGGTTTCCTGTTTGTCTAACTCCGCGCTGGCGGCCTTGATTTTCGCCGCGAGTTCCTTTTGTTCTGTTGTGTACTGCTTAGACATACGGGTAAACCGTTCATCGTCAATTTTGCCGCTGGCGTTGTCCTCATACATACGGTTGAAAAGTTTATCGAGTTCACGGTCGCGGTTACGCATGGCGGCAAGTGCGCTCTGTTTTCTCTGCCGCTGGTCGGTATCGGACTGTTGGGAATACCCCATGACTACACGGGCAAAATCGGCTTCATGCTGGCTTGCGTAGCGCGTCAGGCGGCGTATCTCCTGCAATATCACCTTTTCCAAGAAGTCCACCCGTATGTAGTGGGTTGTCGGGCAATCGCCCTTGCGGGTGTTGTAGCCCGAACAGTTGAAATACTTAATGTCCGGGTTCTGTTGGTTGAAGTGATACCATAAGTTATGCCCGCAGTCGGCGCAAACTAAAAGGCCGCTGAACATATTTTTCTCGCCGTCGTTGGCTTTGCGCTTCCTCACGCTGCCGCGCTTGGCCTGTATCCGTTCCCATGACGCCCGGTTAATAATCGGGTCATGTGCATCCCTGTGTACGCTCTTGTTTTCGTTGTCGTACCGCTTTTTGAGTTTGAACGATTTGGAATAGGTTTTGAGGTTGATTATATCGCCGCAGTATTCTTGCATGGAGAGAATCTTTACAACCGTTGAGCTGTTCCAATGGTGCGGGGCGCGGTCTGTCACTTTCCCGCCACGGTTCAAGCCCTTACTGCGCCAGTAAAAGATAGGCGTCAGTATCTTTTCCTCTGTGAGAGCGGCGGCGATTTGTTCCGTGCCTTTGCCGTCCAGCGTCATTTTGAAGATACGGCGCACGATTGCGGCGGCGTCGGGGTCGATAATCCAACCTTTGCTTTCCGGGTCTTTTTGATACCCAAAGGGCGGCAGGGACAGCGGTTCCCCGGCATTGTCTTTGACCACGTTTGTCAATTTCCGCTTCTTGCTGATGTCCCTTGAATACCATTCGTTCATCAACGTGCGAAACCCCAAAAACTCATCCTCGCCATTGTCGGAATCTATGCACTCCGATACTGATAGAAAGCGGATGTCGTGGTGCGGGAAGAATTTTTCAACAAGGTCATTCGCTTGGGACTTGTCGCGGGATAAGCGGGACAAGTCTTTCACGATAACAACGGACACAAGCCCTTTTTCAATATCCTCCAGCATCGCGGTAAAACTCTTGCGGTCTAATTTGGTGCCGGTCACGCCGTCGTCGATATAGCATTTTATATTGGTCAGCTTCATCTTCTTTGCTATATCGGTCAAGAGTTTCTTTTGATTTACGATGGAATAACTCTCGTCTTGGTTGCTGTCCTCACGGCTGATTCTGAGATACAAGGCCGTGATGCTCTTGGATTTTACGCTGGTTGGCTGCCTGTTCATCATTTACTCCTTTCCGGCAGCCGATAAGCTATTTACATCGTGTTAATTATAGCATACCGGCCGCCTTATGCAAATGTGCAAAAAATAAACCTCATGGAGTTTCGCAGTCTTTCTCCATAAGGTTCAGCAGTATGTCGTGTATTGTCCGGCCTGTACCATCCCGGTAAACGGGGGTGACAACAAAGGTCATTTTTTCGAGTTCATAAGTTATTTCGTTGTTTGAGTTTTGGTCTTGGTTTGTGGTTTCTGTGCTTGCTTGGGTTCTTTCCATACTGCTGTCCTCCCCCTCTGTGTTTTAGTCCCACGCTGACGGCCAGCGCCTTGTCAACCGCCCTCATGGTTTCGTCATCCAGCGTCCCGATATATTCCGTCAGCCGCTTTTTATCAATCGTCTGTATCTGCTCCAACAGGACAAGGGAATCCCAGCCAAGCCCCTGCTGCTTCTTGATGGGACAATGCGTGGGAATGCTCGTCTTAGTTTCCGTCCGGCTGGTGATGGTGGCCGCGATGACCGTGTTGCTATGGTTGTTCCCGGCATTGTTCTGTACGATTAGCACGGGGCGGTCGCCGTACTGTTCCGATCCGACGCCAAGCGGCAAATCAGCGTAGTACATATCGCCCCGCTTGATTTTCATTTCCAATATAATGACCTCCCAACATAAAATAAGCCCAAAGGCTATGTAGGCCAAAACACAAACCCGGCTATCGTTGTAAAAACAGCATATCCAAGCATCGCCATGCCCGTAACGCGACCCTCTTTGAACATTTTACGCACACGCCACTTCTGATTTTCGCTTGCGGAACGGGATTCTTCTTGCGCGTAACTGGCTAATATCGTCAGCATGATTTCGCCCTCGGCACTGAGGCTGTATATATTCTGCCGCTCAAAGAAAACATCCACCCCGAGAGCTTTCAATTCCCGCACCGATTCGAGGACGGTGACGGTATTTCGAGCGAATCTTGAGATGGATTTCGTGATGATGAGTTGTATATTCCCTGCGCGGGCTTCTGCCAACATCTTTTGGAATCCGGGTCTGTTATCCTTAGTACCAGTTATTGCCTCGTCACAAAAGACTCCGGCATATTCCCAATCTGGATGTTTCATTATATAATCGTTGAAGTAACTCACTTGGGCAGACATGGAATGCAACATCGCCTCTTTCGCGCAGGATACCCTTGCGTAGGCGGCTACCCGTTTCGGTTTGGGCATCGGCGGTGGCGCGGCGTTTATCAGCTTCACAGTCATCGGATTTCACCCCCTTCCGGTAGTGACATGATAGCTCGAAACCCGCATGAAGTCAAGGTAATTCGCGGTTTTCGGCATTGAGAAGACCTCCCATGTGAAGATGAAAAACTGGCTTATATTTTGCGATGTACATTTTTTCTATTTTGCAATACTCAAGGCGGGTAATCAGTCCCGCATCCAACATTTCACGGATGAGGAGCATCGCCGCGCCGAAGTCGACCTCGTTTGTGAATACAGCATTATCCATTACATTTTACGCCGGTGAAATGAAGCGTGTAGAGATGATTAGCGTCATACCGCAACTTATTGGTGACCCGGTGCATTTGGCATATGCCGCCGCTGCTATTCACAAACTTTGTAATGATTATGGGCTGTCTGTGCCTAAATGGGTGTTCGATTCAAAATGCTACCTAAGAGAAAAACCGCATTTTGGATGCAACGCTCAGGGAGATCTACGCCTATGGTTTATGTACAAGTCACCGTCAGAATTTAAGCACAGAAACTTATTTGTTGATGAAAATGTTTTAGTGCGCGTTTAGAGAGGAATACGATCATGTTAACGAAAGATAAACTATTACATTGCCTTGCGCGGTTAGGCGACGAGCTGGCAAAACAAGGACTTGATGCCCGCCTATACCCTATTCAACCAAAGGAAGCCAGCGCATCAGGAACGAGCAGACCGCCCAAACGCTGGACGGCGTATACGCCCAGCTCACGCAAAAGAAAAATCTGGCAAGCTATTGACCAGCCTGCCAGATTATGCGACCTAAGATTCCTAAAAAAGCACAGCAGTTTATACAGCAGCGCAGATAATTTTAGGCAATCTTAGAGGGTTTTCATGGAGCATCTAACCAGATTCGAACTGGTGACCTCATCCTTACCAAGGATGCGCTCTACACCTCGCCATGCTCCGAAAAAGCCCATGAATACAGGGTTTCAGCGAAATCAATTTTTGTGGTTTGACAGCGATTGACAGCGAATAGAAATTTCAACGATAACCTGCCCGGTATTTGTCCAAATTTTTTATCCAAAGCAAATGAAATAATTTCATCAAACCAGACGGTATTTTACAGCTTTGACTGAGTCCGTTTTGGCATATCACATTTTGAATCGTTTGTGTATCGTTTGCACTCAAACGATATTATGTCGATTTCAAGTCGATATTTTTACATGCGATTTATTTTTGAGTATTTCCCATCAGCCAATCCTCGACCCTCACCGCTGGTATGCCTTCAAAGTTCCCCTTGAAAGAGCTTTCTTTGTACAGCACGAGCTTTGGGTAATTGTCTTTAACGTCCAAAAGCGAACCAAATTCCCGTTCAATGGTTGTTTCCTCGTTCAGCAGGTAGCAAACCTGTAGGTACAGCTTTTCGCCATCTTTTTCGCCTACAAAATCTATCTCTTTCTCGCCGACACGACCGACACAGACTTTGTACCCTCTGCGGAGAAGTTCCAACCCTACGATATTTTCAAGTATGATTTCGGTGTTTTTCAAGTTTGCGCCAACAACCGCTTCGCGCAAGCCGTGGTCTACCACATAATATTTTTCATTAACCTTGAGCATTTTTTTGCCGTTAATGTCTTGGCTCTTCAAACGGTACAGCAGATAGGCTTCCTCGCACCATTTTAGATAGTTGAGAATTGTTTCGGGAGCGACCGTCCTTTTTTCAGCCTTAAAAAACTTTGAAATGCTCGTTGCTGAAAAACTCTTACCCACGTTAGCCAGCGCATAAGATATTATCCGCTCTAGCAAGTCAACATCGCGTATATTGTTACGCTTGACTATATCTTTCAACATGACTGAATTGAACACGTCTTGCAAATAGTTTTTACTAATTGCCGGTTCGAAGTCTACGCTTGACAGGAAAGGCATCCCGCCATACTGGATATATTCGTCGAAAGTATAGTCTGTGCTTACAGCCTTAAACTCTATAAAAGAAAACGGATAAACAACGAATGAAACATAACGTCCGGCGATATAGGTGGCAAGCTCTCCCGATAGAAGCCGTGAGTTTGAACCCGTAATGTAGATGTCCGCGTTGAATTTTACGCGCAAGGAATTTATAGCCTTCTCCCATCCTTCCACTTCTTGAATTTCATCGAAGAATAGGTGAAAACGATCCTTGCTGTTGCCGATTTTACCGCATACATAATCGTGGAAAGTATTGTATTCGCATAGATGCTGGTTGCCTAAATCTTCGAAATTAAGAAAAATAGTATTCGGGCTGCTTATCTCGCCCCGGATTTGCTGCAGCAGTACGCTCTTTCCGCCGCGGCGGATGCCGGTCAGCACTTTTATAATGTCTTTGCCGATAAACGGGCGAATCTTTGACAAGTAATCTTCGCGTATAACCGTATCTATCAACTCCTTCCCAACACATTATACCATAACGTATAGATGGTTGTCAAGGCAAAAACAGAAACGATATAAGTTATATCTGACAGCACTGCTTTATTCGCTGTAATATTTTTGGTTTCGGCTTTTGGGTTTATCGGAGATAGTCATTTTAAGGCTGCCCGCTTCAAGCAACGGGTTGATATACCGCGTCATCATATAAGAAATAGAAGATAAATTCAATTCTCTTGCAAGTTCTTCCCTTGATTTTGGTTTGGCACAGAAACGCAGAAGCTTTCCCGTTAAGTCAATATCATCTTTGTTGTCGTTATAGATATTAACAGCTTTATCCTTCACTCCGTTGTAAAGCGTGACACGGAATACGCCGCGCACAGATTCAAACAAAGGCTCAGGCAGTCCGGCGGCATCCATTTCATAACGGATGGTCGGGATACCGGAAAACCGATTTTCCGTATCAATCAAAACCTCTAACGCGGCGGCGATTGCCGGATTGCGCGTATCGGCACCCGACTTGCCCAGACTGTCGAGCGTGGAACGCCCATATAATCCGCCGGGGTTTTCTACTTCAACGCGGTCTGTGTAAAAGATTATACGAATAGGAGAGCTTTCCGTGTGCCTGCTGTAATCCCTGTGGCACAGCGCATTTACTATAACTTCACGGATTGCCTTTATCGGATATTCAGATTTGTCCGCCCGTTTGCCGTTTTCATCTATGATTGTCCGTACTTTGATGTTGCGATGCACGAAAGCCATCGCACCCTCCAACAATTCGGGAATAGTTCCGCCGATACGCTTGTTGTCAATGAAGCGCGCGCCGTCATCGGCTAAATTCCCCATCTGATAGCCCGGAACCACGACTGCGGTTATGTCGAATCCAATGAAATTAGCCTGCGGATACCGACCGAAGAGCATGAGTCCGGCAAGGGTTGTGTTACTATCCTTGTATAGGCCGCAAAGCGTCAGCGCGTCTTCATCGGAGAGATTGACAAAGTTAGGCTTCTCTACACGGATTTTGGACAGAAATAATTTCACTTGCGCTTCGTTTAATTCCGAGCCTATACCATCGGGAACAGGGCGCAGTTCATCCTGTATATTGCGTCTGTAAACCTCGTAGCTGTAGATTTCATATTCGGTCATGGGAAGGTCGGCATCACCAACGCGCACAAAGGAACCGCGTGTTTTTCCGGCACCACGGTAATAACATGGCTTTTCGGAAAAGTCGCACTCGGAAATTTCCGCGCTGACAACAGCTTTCTCGTTAATTTGCGCGACAGTGAACAGCGGGCGGACAACAGGTTCCATTTGATTTGCCTGTTCGGTAACTTTGACTTGTATATCTTGTGGGTCGGAAACGCCGCAAATATCATAATTATTTTCCTGGTCGATTCCGAAAATAATTGTACCGCCGCCTATTTGATTAGAAAAAGACGAAAGTGTATCATACAACCGTTTCGGCGTACCGCCTAACGCTTTTTTCAGTTCCACGGTATTCGATTCGCAGCGTAAATTTATACAGTCATCCACTAAATGTTTTAATTCTTCAACAAGCATATCAAAACCCTCCCGATTTGAGTTGTTTTTAATATAGTAGCACAAAATAACTCAAATGTCAATCCATTATCTCAAATATTTAAGTTATTGATTTGAGTTATTCCATGTAATTTAAGTTAATGGATGCTGGTTGCAAAAAGTTTTTGCCCGTTTTTTACGTTTTGCCGCAAAATAAAAAAACGCACGCAAACAAACAATCATGTAAAACAATTGCCATAGAGGAAGCAATTCTGCCCACAGCCACGTTGTTACTAACTCCGTCTACGAGCAGACTGCCCAAACGTTGGATAGCGTTTATACGCGGCTCAGGGAAAAGAAAAATCCGACAAGCTGTTATGACCAGCCTGCCGGACTATCTAATCCAAGACCCCAAAATTGACAGCGATTTTGACAGCGACGCAGATAATTTTAGGCAATCTTAGAGGGTTTTCATGGAGCTTCTAACCAGATTCGAACTGGTGACCTCATCCTTACCAAGGAAGTAGCCTACCTGTCGTTCGTCCCCTGTAAAGCCCGTAATTACAGGCTTTTTGAAAGACAAGATTTTATTTTTCAAGGTTTGACCACAATGTTGACCACAACGAGGATGAACTTAGGTGACACAGGATATAACGTCCCGTATTAACACGTTGCGGCAAGGAATGGGCATCCGATTCGACTCCGAAGCCATATTTTCTATTATTAACATATCACAGAAACGGCTAAAAATCAAGATAAATTAAATTAATAATTTGCACAACGTGTAATTTATTTACTGCGCCAACCAAAACGGAACGTATAAAACATCCTGCTCTCTGTCCAACCTATCTTTGGTGATGACCACCGAAACCGGAATTTTTGCATTGGGAAATGCCTGACGGAAATCGGAAAGCGACGTATGCTTTGCGTTTGTCCTATATTTTACTTCAATAGGAAGAACGCCGATTTTTTTATCTATTACTAAATCAACCTCGATGCCTTTTTCACGCCAATAATGCAAAGCCCAAAGATTATCCTCACAAACGGCAAGCGCATCTCTCGCGCAGATACTCTCAACGATATGCCCGGCTTGCGTGTCGGTTATTTCCGGCAACCGAAGCATTGCGTTGGCGATGCCGTTATCTAAAACATAAAGCGTTTTATTTTTTCGTAGAGTCTTTCCGGCGTTCGGAGCATAATTACTCAGCACAACGGTTAAATACGCTTGAGAAAGATATGTGAGATAGGTACTCACCGTTTCGTTATCGCAACCGATGGTATCGGCAATGGTTTTCATGTTAAAGTCCTGCCCGTTGTTGTCCGCGATAAAGAACAGCAGCTTCTCCAATTTATCTGCTGCTTTAATTTTATAAATACTCACGATGTCGCGGTACAGTCCTTGCCCGATAATATCGTCCACAATTCGCTTCTGCCAAAGGGTGGTATTATCGTCCATAAAATATTCGGGATAACCGCCGATCAACAGGAACACTTGCAACGCTGCGTTGACATAGGGCTTGAATCCGTCCCACTGCCATGCTTGTTTTGTTAATGCATCATAATAGGCAACAGGGTCAACATATAAGCTCCCGGCGGGAATAGCTTTCAAGAAATCCGCAACTTTTTCGTCGCTCCGGTATACCGACCAAAAACGGCAGAATTGCATCAGGTTCAAAGGCATTAAGCGCATTGTATCTGTACGCCCCATCAACGATTCCTTTGCGCCGTCAAATAAATGACTGGCTGAAGAACCGCTGACAACGAATTTAATCTTGTAATGCGGCTCGTAATAATTCTTTAACCATAACTGCCAACCGGTGAACATATGAATTTCATCTATGAAAACATAAATTCTATCGTTCAATTCGGAAACCGCTTCATGGAGTACATCGTTTAAGTAACCCTCGATAACGTCTCCGATTGTAGTTTTATCGTCAAACAAAGTAGGGTCGTCGCAGCTAAAAAATAAAATGCGCTTGGGTTCAACACCAGTCTTTAATAAATGTCCGATGGTCTGCTGCATCAGCGTAGATTTGCCGACACGACGCGGCCCTATAATTATTTGAATCCTTCGCGCGTCCAAGCCTTTGATTACGGTATCCAATTCATTTCGAGCCAATTTATACGCGGAGTCTACGGATGACTTACCCGTAACCCACCAATCGTTCCTGCGGCCGAGAACTGCTGTCGTCATTATAAATCACCTACCAAACAAAGTATTATCACCATTATAGCACATTATGCGGTTTCAGTCAAGATAAAACAAATAATAGTGCGTATAAAATCGCACTATTATTTGTTTTTATAATTCCGGCGCTTCTATTTTCTTTGATTTGGTTTTTTGGGGAACAACCGTAGGTGCATCAAGCTGACGCTTCATAACTGTATATCGACCTAAAACACAGAGCAAGATTTCCTTTTCAGCCGCAGAGAGTTCGTCAAGTGGTTGGCACAAAATATCTTCACAAACGCTTAACACCATTTCCACACTTTTTTTGGGCGGGAAGTTTTTTGCCCTCATGATGCTGTCGTCAATCTTTTTTGCAACGCTTACCTTCTCCAACGATTCCGCCGCGCCCGTCATAATCCTTTCAAGGTCATTAGCGGTTATACCGAGATTAGTTATGTTCTGCTTTTCGAGTTTTTCCAATTGGATCATGGCTTCGGTGTTAAGGTAATGCGCGTAAAATTTAAGAGTTGTGGCTCCGTCCTTATGTCCCAAGAGCCTTGCCACGTTCTGTGCCGCTACGCCGGCGTTTAATGCAGTCGTGGCATAAGTATGGCGCAGGGCATGAATCGTCATGTGCGGCAGACCTGCGCGCTTTAACACGCGCCCGATAGATGACCTCAAACCGCTTAAATCATGTATATTACCCTCATCCGTTGGAAAAATAAGTGTGTTTTCTTTCCACTTTTCTCCTGCTTTATTTTGTAATTCGGCTGCCAATTGAATTTGGCGGTCGAGCATCACTTCAACACTTGGCAAAAGGGGAATCCTCCGCCTGCTGTGCTTTGTTTTCGGGGGTCCGACCTTTATAGAAACCTCGCCTGTGTATTTATCCTTGCGCCGCCCGGCTGACTTTGTAATATCGATATATTTTTGTTCACGATTTATATCGTTTATATCCAAAGCGCAGAGTTCGCCGATTCTCATGCCGGTAACCCCATGCAGAAGAAGAATCCGTGACAGTTCGGGTATATAGTCCGTGTCAATGGCTTTTTGAAGGGCAATGCTCGAAGTAGAAATGACGACGGGCATATGTGCCGCACCCACACAGCTTTGACTTGGGTAACAACCCTGTAGCCAAAAATCATTGAGCCGACCGCGCTTGGCGAGTGCCGCAGCGACGAGGTAGGCGTGGGTCTTGCCGGTGCCAACCTCGGACTCCGCCAGCGTGATGCTACGCCGCCCGGTTATGTCGAGGATATGCTCCGCCAGTTTTACTTGGTTTTCGCGTACCGCATAACCGTGCTGCGGTAATATTTCCTTAAATATGTGCTTCGCCGTTTCCGTCAGAGCAAACTCTCTTGCGCTCTCGCCCGGTTTTTTATCTACACACAACCGGCTTTTTCCGCGGAACGGCAATGCGCTGATTTTCGCCGCCATTGCCGGAAAGCCGTTTTCGTCCAACTTCCGTTTGCGGCGGCTGAGTATTACCGATGTGCCTGTAGTAAGGTTAATTGTTGTGTAGACATACATTCCGCTTTTCGTTTGCCGCTCGGTCAGAGCGCAGCCGTAGGCGGCGAAGATGAAAGTACCGTTTGCTAAATATCGTGCCGGAGTGTTATCCGGCAGTTTGTATATGATCTCACTTGCGTGAAGGTCGCTCTCGTTAGGTGAATCCAAGTGATATGCCTCCAATCTGTTGGCGGTTCGATGCCGGGGACGGGATTGCTCACATCCCCGGATTCCAACCGCCAACCGTAAACTTAACCGTGAACGGTAAGCGAATTATTTTTGTTTTCACTTATGACATCACCGAGCCACGGCATGGAGCCGCGCATGAAATCTCCCCACATTCTTTTTCAAACGTGACGAGCATTCCCTCGCAGTTCCTACAATGCGAGCCCTTTTACAGTTAGGTTCAGGGAAGTATCATTATCGCGTGGCGCCTTATGTCTGCCGGACTCCCGCCCATGCACCCGGCCGCCGTAAAGACGGCCGGAGTGAGCGAAAGCGCGGGCGCTCCCGTGCCAGCAGATAAATCCGCTGTACGATCCTCGCGCGCGGCGCCGGGCGGTAACGTACCCGGTGGGTCGTGTATGACGGGGTTTCCCCCGTGTTTGTCAAGGAACGGTGAGAAAGTGTTTATACTCCCTCACTGTCCCTCCCGAAAAAACATGGGGGTGCGATATGAAATTTTTAATTTTCCAAAAGTTTTTTTAATTTCGCCAGCACCTTGCGTTCGCGGTGACGTATGGCGAAGTCGCTCAAACCCTTGTCCTTTGCGTATTGCCGGATAGAAATACCGTCAAAGTACAGCCGCTGGACGAGTTCCTGTTCTTCTCCTTCCAACAACGGCAGTGCGGTTTTTATTTGTTGTACGGACATATTCCGCATCGCCGTGTCCTCCGCTGATTCGATATGCTCGTCCGTCATGTAGCTGAGAAGAACGTCCTCATCGTCCATCCGATCCAGCGAGAGTAGCAGACCCACCTCAGTCTCAGCACAGTACCGCTCCCTGCGGTCGGATTGAGAATATGCCTTGTAAACCTCCTCGCTGACCTCCACATCCATGCCGTCAATCGTGATGACATAAGTGAATGAGCCGTTAGGGTTCTCGTGTTTCCTGTAGTTCCTGTCTTTCTGCCAGTTTTGCATTTACCTCTCCTCCATTCGTTTTTTTGAATTGCGAAAAACGAATGGGGGCAGGCGGTGAGCGACAACGTGGTCGATAAATGATGGGCTTGTCCGCTATAAGAGGGAACAATATGTAGACATATAGGTTTAATGGGGTGATATAATAAATTTCTGTCGAACAAAAAAACGCCGCGACTCCTGTAATCGGAATCGCGGCGTCTACGTTTTTATGTATGTAAATTTTTGGTTTTATCTGTCCCATAAATCAATCCCCCATCGCTGAAAAGACAAAATGCTTGTCCCTTCTGTGTCGATAGGTGAATTGTATGGCATGAAACGGGCTGAACCCTGTCGAACGTCCTTCTAAAATCTGTCAAGAATCTGTCAGTTGTCGCATATAGACAAATAAAAAAACGGCGTTTGACAGCCGTTTTGCTTTATGTGCCGTTTAATATCATTTTGTGTCTATATCTGTTGTTATCCTGTACCCAACATCCCATATAGTTTCTATATAATTATGCGGAGTTACTTTTTTGATTTTCTTTCGCAACCGCTTCATTGTGCTGTAAAGAATATCGCTTGATGTTTCTTTGAAATATTCACCTTTGTAGATTTCGTAATACATTTCTTTGTGTTTTACGGTTTTCCCACGGTTAAGCATCATAAAGCGCATAATTTTAACCTCGGTATCGGTTAGTTGAATTATATCGTCCTTGATAAAAGCAATATTATGATTGGTGCTGACGATGACATCACCGTCAATCAAGACACCATCTGTGTTTTTACGCTGCATGGCGCGTTCGTTCAGCCTATTTATCAACGCCATTACTGATTTTATATTGCTTTCCGGATTATCGCTTATTTGTCCGAATAAATCCGCACCATTGGCTATGGCTTCTCCCTGTTCCTCCATCGTATATGTTGTAGTGGAAATGAGTATCGGGTCATTCGTTACATCACGTAAAAGCCTTAATTTTGGCAGATAATTCACATTGGAAGCGTTAATACCGATATAAAGAAATTGATGCTTCATCGCTAATTCGATACCTTCGTTCATTGAAGATACTCTGATAGCGGAAACATTTCGGGATACTAACCACACTTGGCTTTCCCTTTCGTGTACAGATAAATCATTTTCTATTGCCAAGTAAGTTAGATTCACGATAACGCCCCCTCATTCAGACATATGATATTTACTCCTTTTTTGAAAGAACGCCGCCGCTCTGTGTTTTGCATTGCGGCGGCGTTCTTTTATGAAGATTGAGGATAACAACTCCCTTGTGTAATTGACACTGAGAAAAGTCGTGGGTTCTTCAAACATCCACAAAACAAAGCCCGTAAGCGCGGTGATTATCATTTGCACGACGCCGATCAAAAGCGGATTCTCACGCTTCGTAAAGCGGTCGGCAGAAATGATATAGAATGCGCTTGTCACACAGCCGAGCATCATAAAAAGTGTGCCTGTATTTATGAACGCAGACAGGGCAAAACGGTTGGTCAGACAAAGCCCCAGCACAATAATCCCCGCACCCGCGATATTATTCACGGTTGGTTTTTTTCGCAGTAACAGCATAATAAGCGGCACGACAAGAATCGTCAGAGCCGCGAGGAAGCTCGCGTTGGACGCGGGAAGCAGGGATATACCCTGCTTTTCAACAAGCAGATTTACGGTCAAAAGCAGAGATAATATAAACGAACTTTTTATGGTGCTTAGTTTGACTTCTTTCAGCCGTTTCCAAAAAACTACCACCAAAACAACGGCGGCTATACCCGTTGTCAGGGTCAGGTAAGCGAAGGATGAGAGGTCGGGCGGCAGGCTTTTGATGAATATGTATGACGATGCCCAGCATAGCGTAATGGAAAACAGCAGGATGTTATTTTCGGTTTTCGTCATTTAACTTCGCCTCCCTTCTGAAAAATAATTGTTTCTATGTTTACTCCGTTCATTTCTATCTTCCGCCCCTATAAAAAACGCTTGATATATCACGTCTTTCAATTAAAATCGAGTTTTGGTTAAGCGCAACCAAAACCTCGTCCATGATGGCGATTACGTCCGACTCGCTTGCCCATGCGATAAAATAAACAAGCGTGTTTTCCTGTGTCAGTACGTCTTTTTCGTCAACCCAGCCGCCTCTTGCGTGTTTCATCGTCCAACCGCCCACATGCTTCGCGCAAATGGCGTTCACAATTTCCACGACTTCATCGGTGGGTATAATCTGCTCATAGGTATCCTTGTCGTTCATACCGATATACAGAACATATTGCCCGTACTCCGCATTTTCAAAGGCAATAGCACCGGTACTTGAACTGCCGCCGGAACTGCCGCCAAACGGTACAAACAAATAAACCAAAATAAACACGATAAGCACGGAGTTAAGAATCAACGCCGCAACGCCTATCTTGATTTTCGTTGTATTATCTTCGTTGTAGTATGAATTTCTCATTTATTTTCGCTCCCTTGCGTTAAATTTTTTTCTATCCTTAAAATATTTTTATTGTCCTCATAGCGGTATTCCACGCTGTCCATCATTTTTTTAACCATGAACACACCAAGCCCGCCTATATCCCGTTCGTCTGCCGTAAGCGTCGTGTCCGGGTCGGCTTTGGCAAGTGGGTCATAGGAAAGCAAATCAACCTTGCGCGCCAACGCAATCTGCTCGTCCGTCATCCACGGCACTTGAACCACCCCCGGTCACGTTTGATACGGCCGTTGGCGATGGTTTCATTTTTAATATCTTCGCAACAACAAGCGGTGAGTGTGCAACCGCGTATTTTACCCTTGTAATAAAGGCAATTTTCGCAGTTTGTATCCTCCAAATGATACTCAAATTTATTTTGGATTCTTGTAAACTCGGTCATAGCCGTATCCTCCTTTAAGATTTTTTGCAAAACAAAAAAACGGGGGATGTTCCGTCACTTCGATTGAAGCGATGGGAACATCCCCCGTTTTGGATTTTTTATTAATTATCCTTCATATTCGGTTGCTTCGCAGGTGGAATCATATTCCAGCCAGTCTTCTATAATAGCCGCCGACAATATCGGCACAAGCGAATCATTTGCGCTCATTTCCGTAAACTGAAGTGGAATTGAATAATCAACGGCATTAGCCAGTATGAATATAAAATAAACCAATCCAAAATGATTTCCGCTGTCATATATTGCTTCGAGGTGTTGTGTTATTGCATCCATGTCGTAGAAATTTTCCCAAAGGGTTTCATAGAGCGGGCTGGTAAAACTTCCGCTTATAAGTTGCGCGGCATCGTATGCGGCCGCCTCATCCCTTTCATAAATTACACGCGATGCCTTTTTTTCTTCAAAAACAGTTAAAATATATTCACCGGTTGTCATTGGGCTCCTCCTTTTCTATAATTTTGTTGTGGTCAATTAACGATTTTGACCACAACAGATTGCTGTTTAAGGGGTTGATAAAGTCTTTTTGTAAAAATCAAAAACCCGCAAACACTGATGTTTGCGGGATAATTTGCTGGAGCTCTCGAGCAGACTCGAACTGCCGACTTCCTCCTTACCAAGGAGGTACTCTACCTGCTGAGTTACGAGAGCTTATTCAATTTTGAGCCGTTGTGGTCTGACCACAACGCTGACCACAACGGGGATGAAACCGGGTATAACCACATATCCTTGCCTGACACACAAACCCCATAAAATCAAGGTTTTCCGTACTGGTTAACACTTGCTATCCTCAGATATAACGCTTTTAGGGCTTTACCAAAGATGCGCTCTGCCGCCTGAGCTATAGAAGCATATTCAATTTTTGAGTCATTGTGGGCTGCCCACAACGGGGATGAAACTAGATAAAACTACATATCCTTACTTAACATCCACTTTTCAAATAACCCAGTAAAATCAAGGTTTATTGTACTCGTTAGCACTCGTTACCCTCAGATACAAAGCATTTAGGGCTTTACCAAGGATGCGCTCTGCCGCCTGAGCTATAGATGCAATTTCGGTGACCGTGAGCATTATAACACAAGCCTGTATTTCTGTCAATAGTCAAACTTATCTATAATTGATTTAGCAATCTCCATTATCTCGACCCTAGATTCCTCAAGAATCCGTTCAATATCACCCTCGGTAAACTCATTCGGCGGTAAAAAGCCGCTGCCAAAGATAACATAAGAGTAGCTGCCCAAATAGAAGCGGCATGAAACTATGTGTGATAAAGAGCCTGCCGGCCATAGTTCACCGTCATGAGTAATCTTCTCCGCTTTCGCTTGTCCAAAGGAACCTATCTCAATATCGACCCCTTTATAACTTCTGTTGACCTGCATTTCAGGCTTTCTACTGCTGATCGCTGAAATAACAAGATGAGGAAACGCGCCTCTTGGCTCAACTCTGCCGCCAATGTAAAATCCCATATGTTTAGTTGAGTTTTCTCTGTCATCGCGGTTTCCACAGATCATGAAAGAGGCTTCATGCCATATATACCTGCCAAGGTCAGGAACTATGAAATCATCGTCTTTAGTATGATACAAAAACTCTTCGAATGTATCCGCATAAAAATCACGGACTGTTGGACGCAGGTCAATATCAAGGTATAAAACCACTACAATAACAAAACAGATAATCAATACTGCCCATAAAATCAACTTGCGCTGCATTTGCTATCCCTCCGCGTACATGTTTTTCAGAATATCTTCAAGCCCCAATTCCCGCACCTTAATATCTGCGACCGAATGGCGCCCGGCGATATAGCTTATGGCCTCCCCGCGCCCAATATACGCATATGGGACCCAGTAGGAGTGCCGGCGGCGATCGATTTGATGCGCGCGGAAATGCTCGTGCGCAATTTGCGGTATGGGGTCAGTAAACTCTATCTCAATCATAAACTCTGTTCCCTGATACCGTTCGCAGAAGCCCTCCTGGCTCCCGTCAAACAGCAGCCGCCCTTTGTCAATCAGCATCAACCTCTGTGTTACTTGTTCGATGTCCTGTGTATCATGGGTGGTGAGCAGAATAGTGGTACCCTGCTCTTGGTTAATTTGCTTTAAAAAGCCCCGTATTCTATCTTTTACTAACACATCCAGCCCGATGGTGGGCTCGTCTAGATAGACAACCTCAGGCTGATGCAAAAAGCAGAGCGCGAGGTTGGCGCGCATCCGCTGTCCAAGGCTGAGCTGCCTGACAGCCTGCGACAGGAACTCGCTCATATCCAGCATCTCAATAAGCCTATCCCTTTGACGTATAAAAAACTCATGTTCCATTCGATACATGGTTTTGAACAGCTCAAATGTATCCCGAACCGGCAAGTCCCACAAGAGCTGCGAACGCTGTCCGAACACAAGCCCAATCTTCATGGCGTTTTTCTTGCGACTCTTGCACGGGTCGCGCCCGAATACGCGCACTTGACCCGAACTGGGCGTAAGTATACCGGTCAGCATCTTTATAGTTGTAGATTTGCCTGCGCCGTTCGGCCCGATATATCCGACCATTTCACCCGGTTCTACAGTAAAACTGATATGGTCTACCGCACGTTTGGAATCATAGCGCGGCCGCACAAAGTCCGCGAGTTTTGACCGCCCGTCGTCGCGTTGGCGGATTTTATAATCTTTGATAACTTCGATAAGTTGAATCTGCGGCAATTATAGCCACCTCCTGTTTTCTTGTAACCTTTGCTAAAGGGGGGCGTGTCCGTAGACGGCAAGGGGATTTTATTCCCCTCCTTGGAGGGGTGACGCGCAGCGCCGGGGTGGCTGCGGGCGACCACAGGTCGCCCCTATGTCCCTGCGCTCTCATATCTGCGCGTTACCCCGTGCCAGCACAGAGCGGTAATGAATATCAACAACGCCGCCACCACTGGCGACAGCCAAATCGTCACCTGCGCAAAAATGCCTTCTTGTTTGCCCAACAGAACTTGTGCGGGATAGAAACTGATAAACCCAAATGGCAATACTGATGTAAAAAGCAATTGGATCGGCCTTGGATAAATAATGATGGGGTATCGCGCGAACCACCAGTTGACTTCCCAGAAAAACATACCGGTCGGGGACTGCGAACGGGTGCGTAGAGCGGGCATATCGCATATTAGCATCATACAGCCTTGAATTATTGAACCTGCAATTATAATTAAAATAAGCCACACCCAATGTAATACCGTCCATGCCACGTTCAGGCGTGAGATGCTGAATGCCAATGCGGCTACCGTTATTATCACATGGGAGATATAGCCCAGATTATAGTTGGCGGCAAGCAGATACGCAAATGACGGCATGGGACGCACAAGCGTCTCGTCCAATGTGCCGTTGATGGCCATTTGCGGGAAAGAAACACATGTGCCGTATGTAAACGACGCGCCGATGGCGTAACTCAATAGCCAACACGCATAGACGAAGATTACTTCATCGGGCAGCCAGCCCGCTAATGTACCGAAATTCCAAACCATCAGGAATATCATGAACATTTGTATGCCATAGTTGACCCATTGAGCGATGATCCCGGCGAAAAACGAGCCGGGGTATTCAATAAGCGCGCGAAAACGATATTTTATGATCTTCAAAAACAATTTTACAGTATACATTCTCCACCCTGCGTTCTTCCATTGTTCTTTGTCAATTGTTCATTGTTAATTGTAGTTACCCTCCCTGCACGGTTAGCTTACGCTGTGCCAGCCGCCAGACTATCCGTTCGGCTACAAACAGCACAACGATCCAAAAAAGCTGCATAGCGATAGTTAAGGCAATCTGATCTAACGGGATACGCCCTAGGTAAATCGCCACCGGCCGGAATACCGCAAATTGAAACGGCAGATAATTACAAATCGTGCTCAGCCAATCAGGGTAAAACCACAGCGGCAGGGCTATGCCGCCAAACAGTAAAAATATTGCGACCATAAGCCAACTAAGATACCAGTAGTCGGTCAGCCAAAACGCGGTGTAGCTTACGATAAAATCCACCAGCGAATAGATGATTAGACCAAGAATTATAGATAATATAAAGCAGAACAAAGCGGTTGCGGATACCGGCGGCAGCAGTCCAATGAATACCAACGAGGCGATCAGCATCGGGATAGCGCGCGTTAGCGTTGCGGCAAGGGATTTGGCATGGGCAGCCGCCACAAGCTGCAAATGATACGAACAAGGTTTTATCAGCTTCTGCGCTATATCTCCGGAACGTATATCCGTGCCAATTGCAGTGCTGTGCCAGGCTTCCGCCCAAATCATCAATATATCATAAATGACAAAATAGGTCATCATCTCAATAAGCGTAGAACCCTGATTGTTGCCGGTCGCAAACAACGCCTCCCACAAGGCATAGCGCGCGCCTAACATAATTAACGCCGTCAGGCAACCGGCGAGGATATTAGTTCGATATGTAAAGAAGCGCTGCGCTTCTTTTGTAATGATCTTGCCGTAGAGCTTAATTGAATGTGTCATTGCTGTCAACCCCAGTAGATTAACTCTACCACCGGCGCGCCAGGTACGGGTATGGTACGCCCATTAGGGTAGAGTAGTACGCAGTTGTTTGGATCGGTGTAGACAAACATCCCACCGTTGGGGGCAGGGGTTACAAGACCAAGGATATTATCCATCAGCAGTGTGCCGTCATGGGCGTATACGGCGCGCGGGTCGTTGCGCATACTGTCCCCCACGCGCTCGGTGCGCACAACAAAGTCGCCGTATTGCCACAAGTGCCCGTCTGAGCTTGGGACGGACATTACCGTTTTTCCGTTGTATTGCCAAGTATAACCTATTAACTGATAGTCCCAATAGATCAGCTCATCTGTGGGCGGTGCGTTAAGCATTTTAATGTTCCCGTCGGCATCTGTTGAAATAATCTGCTGACCGCCGTCATCTGTATACAGGCGGAAGTGAATATGGTTTTCATCTATATCGGCAATCCACAAACTTTCAGAATTATCAAAGACAGGATACGGATATATCTTTGCGTTTAGCTTTAAGTCAAATACTGTTACGGTATCACTATAGACCACCGCTAAAAACTTATCGTTTTTATAGAACCCCAAGTTTTCGTTAGTCGGCATAAACTCGCCCAACCGCATATCTTTATCTATGAACGCGACACTTCTGTCTATTCGCACATAATCCCCAATGATTCTATCGGCATGCACGTAGAGATGCTCACCGAACCGTGATATATTATGATAAGGCGCGTTCGGATGCTCAGAGTATTTATAGACGACCTGTTCGTTAAGTTCAACAAAGTATTCGTCTCGCTCATAAGAGAAAATCATTTCCCCTTTCGCGTTGAACAGATAAATCTGCTCATCTTTATAAGCGCGTATGATACCATTACTCGGTTCAACCCAATCAAATTCGCCCAGAACGGTTTCCTTACGCGTTACCGTATCGTACAAGCTATACACGGTGCGCTGGGGAACGTCATGGATAATTTGTATCGTCAAGACCGAACTGCCGATGACGATATAACTATTTTCATAATAATCGAATAACGCAATGTACTTCCCGTTCGCGCCGCGCGGCACCGTTCCGTCGGGCAGCATCAGAACGCCGTACGGTCCGTCATCGCGCTCAGTGTGATCATCCGGCAGAAAGAGCGCGTAGCCCGCGATGTTACCCCAGCCGACCGCCGCGTATGCTCTCGGCTGGAACGGCAGCCCGATATTATTAAAATCCTTATCCACAAATGTGACTGTACCGCTTACTCCTGTGCTATAAATGCGCCCTTGACTGGTCAGCGGAAAAACCAGCAGTTCCGGCGTGTACTCTGCCGGTTCCGGCCAGTCAATCTCAATCAGCGGACCGATTTGATAAGATTCATGTGAAGGTGACGGGTCAGGTGTACTGACGGACAATTCGGGGGACAAGCCCCCCGTACTCCCCGGAGTTTTATCTTCGGGGTCAAGAGGCGGAACCTCTTGTGAAGTGCAGGATGCCAAACCCAGCAACAACGCGATAATTAAAGCCAAAATGCATAATCTCATTATCTCTTATCTCCTCTTGCTTTTATAACCTTCAGTCTGATAAACTCTTCGCGCTCTTTTTCCTCAATAGCGTCGGTAATAAATTTAATATCCGCCGTAAAGTTCGGTATAATTATATTTTGCAGCGCGTTTGCCCGTTTTTGGGTCTTCTTGATGGCGACTGCCAGACGATAAATACTGTTCTCTATTTCCGCCAACTGGCAGACCAGCATTTTTACACGCCAAAACTCAAAATAAGCGCGGTCAAGCGTGGCGTTCGAAAAGGCAAAACCGTAAGGCACGGCCGAAGGCTCACTCTCATCCATGTTAACGATAGGTATCTCAACACCCATAACCGAACGAAACCGTATTTGCACAGAGTTGTCGATGTCAACGCTCTGCGCTATCTCATCACAAATACCAAGGCTTATATTAGCATCGCGCAATGCTTCATACGCGCGTGTGAACGTCGAGTCGATCTGCCCCTGTACATTATTGGCAGTATCGATCATGTTCATCATCTCACGTATAAGAATGTTGCGCTTTCTGTCCATAAGCTCAAAGCCCAGCCACGCTAAAGCGAGCGAGCGTTTTATCGTTATTAAATTGCCCTTAGTCGGAATTACGTTCGGCAAGATTATCTCTCCTAGTCACATAATGCTTATAATGGTGCGCAGGAAAAGTTTGTATGCGAACTATTTCTTAGTAGCCACTAAACGGATAAAGCCCAAATACTCGTTGTTGTCATTCGTTAGGGCTTCTGTATCGTCAGAAAAGCCTATAGCCTCATTCCAACGTATCCACAGTTCGCAACTGTTGTCAAGCACATCAGCAATGTCGATATCCACAATGCCGATTTTGCCCCAATGATTTTCCCACCACTTCGGTGTATGCCAACCCCAACAATCTTCTTCCCAAAAACTCGTAAGATGCTCAGGAACACCGCTCACCAAATCCTTCATCACTCCGGGCACAACCATACCGATTTTACCGCCCGAACGCAGATATTTAGTGATGTACTTCAAGTAAAGGTCATCTGTGCCAAAATAAAAATACGAGTCAATGCTTATAATGGCATCAAAAAAGCCCTCTGCAAACGGCAAATTTCGTGCGTCAGCTTGAATCGGTATAATAAGATTCCCGACACCTTGTTCTTTAGCAAGCTGCCATTTGCCGTCAGGTGAATCCCATAAATCCACAGCGTATACTTGCACACCAAATTCACGAGCAAGAAAAACGCTTGTAAGTCCTTTTCCGCAGCCGAGGTCGAGAACCCGCATACCGGGCTTTAAGTCAAATGCCTGGGTTAAAAAATCTGTAAGCCAAATCGGATTGGGACCCATTTGATTTTCGATAATCCACTTGGGGTCATACTTGTTGGCAAGCGGAAACTGCTCACAGTAAAATATGTTTTCTTGTTTGTTCATTTTTGTTTCTCCTGCACATTATATAAATTATCAGAACAATAATCCTGCCCCCTTTCGTAAAGAGGGTGCCGTCCGCAGACGGCGGGAGATTTTACGCGGGCGGCCGAAGGTCGGTCGCCCCTACATGTTCAGGGTCATAATATTTCTTTAACAGCACCGCGTCAACGCGGTCGAGTTCTTCCTTGGGCAAAACGCCCAAAATCCGCCAGCCAGTCTCCAGCGTCTGGTCAATCGAGCGGTCGGTATCGGCGCCCTGTGTGACGAAGTTACTCTCGAACTGCCGCCCGAACTCTAAATATTTCTTGTCAACATCAGACAACTCGTCCTCACCAATAACGGACGCTAACGCCCGCGCGTCCTGCACTTTGGCGTAAGACGCGAAAAGCTGGTTGGCCAGCATGGGGTGATCTTCGCGTGTGAAGCCCTTGCCTATACCGTCTTTCATCAGGCGCGAGAGCGATGGCAGCACCGCTATCGGCGGGTATACGCCGCTCTGATCGAGATTTCTGTCCAAAACGATCTGCCCCTCTGTGATATATCCCGTCAAGTCGGGTATGGGGTGAGTTATATCGTCGTTGGGCATGGTCAGAATCGGTATCATAGTCACAGAGCCGGATTTGCCTTGTATCATTCCGGCGCGCTCATAAAGTGACGCAAGGTCACTGTAGAGATAACTCGGATAGCCTTTGCGGCTGGGTATTTCGCCCTTAGAGCTTGAGAACTCGCGTAACGCCTCGCAATACGATGTTATATCCGTCATTATGACCAACACGTGCATACCGTGCTTAAATGCCAGATATTCAGCGGCGGTCAGCGCACATCGCGGCGTAAGAATACGCTCGATGATCGGGTCGCTGGCGAGGTTCATAAATGTAACGACACGCTGCAACGCGCCCGATTTCTCGAAGTCATGCTTAAAGAAGTCGGCGGTGTCGTTCTTAACACCCATCGCGGCGAATACAATGGCGAATTCCGAATCGTCGCCGACCTTGGCCTGACGGACTATCTGCGCCGCGACCTCGTTATGTCTCATGCCCGAACCGGAAAAAACAGGCAGCTTCTGCCCGCGAATCAGTGTGGACATTCCGTCAATAGCCGATATGCCGGTGTATATGCACGAGCGCGGATACCTGCGTGTCACGGGATTTATCGCCGCGCCATTGATATTGCGCCGCTCGTCAGGGTATAGCTCGCCCAGACCGTCAATTGGGTCGCCCGCGCCGTCAAAGACGCGTCCGAGCATCTCTTTTGAGAGAGCCAGCTCCATAGGCTTGCCTAAAAAGCGCGCGCGTGTGTTCTCCAACGACAGTCCGTGTGTACCCTCGAATATCTGCACAACAGCACGATCGCCCTCACAGGTTATAACGCGCCCAGTACGTACTTCGCCGTTGTCAAGCGTTAACTTGACAAGCTCTTCATAGCCCACGCCGCGCACACCGTCGACGACCGCCAACGGCCCGGTTATCTCTTTTAGTCCAACATATTCCATACGCATAGAAGGATTCCTCCAATTTGTAGAGTCGCACAAATCCAGGGTTTCGGGGGGACAGGAACGGGGGCGGAGGTTTCGTGCCAAGGGCGCCTGCTACCTCTTTTCATTATCAGCTAAAACCTTGATGATACAATCATCAACATCTTTGTTGTATTCAGCGAACATCTCAAGTTTATCATTCGGAATGTCATACTTTATGCGTATAAGTCTATCAAAAATCCCCGTACTTTTAAGCTGACTCAGCGGGATGCCGCGCTCTGCAAGCTGCTTTGCGCCGTCGTAGAGTTTGAGCATTACTTTCATCATTAGTTTCTGTTTTTCAAGCGGCACATAGGTATCCGTCTCGTGATACGCGTTCTGCTGCAGGAACCCTAAGCGCACGACTCGTGCCGCCTCGATAACCAACTTTTGGTCTTCGGGTAGTATATCCGCGCCGATCAGTTTGACGATTTCTATCAGTTTAGCCTCCTCGCCTAACAGCCGCGCGATCCTCACGCGCAGTTCGGCAAACTCGTGTCCCACATTCTCCGCGTACCACTCCGAGCAAATGTCCGTGTATTCTGAATAGCTGGTTATCCAGTTGATGGCAGGGAAGTGGCGCGCATATGCCAGCGTACGGTCAAGCGCCCAGAAACAGCGGATAAAACGCTTTGTATTCTGTGTAACGGGCTCGGAGAAGTCGCCGCCCTGCGGACTGACCGCGCCGATAATCGAGACTGAACCCTCGGTGTGGTTTAGATTGACCATATAGCCCGCGCGCTCGTAAAACTCCGCTAAACGTGACGACAGATACGCGGGATAACCCTCCTCGGCGGGCATCTCCTCAAGTCGCCCCGATATCTCGCGCAGGGCTTCGGCCCAGCGCGAGGTCGAGTCCGCCATAAGCGCTACATGATAGCCCATATCACGGTAATACTCAGCGACCGTCATGCCGGTGTATACCGAAGCTTCACGCGCCGCGACCGGCATGTTGGATGTATTGGCGATCAGCATCGTACGAGCCAGAAGCGGATGCCCCGAACGCGGGTCTTTAAGCTCGGTAAACTCTTCAAGGACTTGTGTCATCTCGTTTCCGCGTTCACCGCAGCCGAGATAGACGATAATATCCGCGTCAGACCATTTAGCCAGCTGGTGCTGCGTTATCGTCTTGCCCGCGCCGAACGGGCCGGGTACGGCGGCGCAGCCGCCTTTGGCAATAGGAAACAATGTATCAATAATGCGCTGACCGGTGACAAGCGGGCGGTTAATCGGCAGCCGCCGATCAACCGGGCGCGGACTGCGTATCGGCCACACCTGCGCCAATGTAAGCTCATGCGATTTGCCTCTTTCATCCTCTATAACAATAATCGTCTCGTTAACTGTATACTGTCCGTTGGGCTTGATCTCTCTGACTGTTCCGGTCAGATGTGGCGGAACCATACATCTGTGCGTGATAATCGGTGTCTCAGGACACTCGGCGTATATCAGTCCGGGGGTTAGCTTGTCCCCAACTTTGACCTTAACAGTAACATCCCACTTCTTTTTGCTGTCAAGCGCCGGGATATTAACGCCGCGCCCTATAAAATCGCCCGTCTGCTCGGCAATGATACGAAGGGGACGGGCAATGCCGTCAAATATATTGTCGAGCAGCCCGGGGCCAAGCTGTATGGACATCGGCATATCAAGTGACGTGACGGGATGCCCGGGTGCCAGCCCTTGAGTGTCCTCGTAGACCTGTACGACGGTATCACCGTCATTAAGCCCGACGACTTCACCAAAAAGCTGCTTATTGCCGACATGGACCATCTCGTGCATGGCAAGGCCGCGCCCGCCCCGGACGATTACAACAGGTCCGTTTACACTGTATACTTGATATGGCATATGCTAAACCTCCCCTGATACGGTCGGGTATGGAACCCCTGCCCCCTTTCGTAAAGGGGGTGCCGTCCGCAGACGGCGGGGATTTCACCCCTATTTATTGCGATAATTGCAGTCCGAACATCTCGGCAAAATGCCCTGAGAGTTCGCTGTATTTAGCGTCGAACGACGCATCGATTTGTATATGCGTGGCAGGGCATGTCCCCATAATGCCGCCTATTTGAAAATGCCCCTCCTCAATGGTAAACCGCTCATTTTCCAAATGCTTTTTAAGTCTCGGCGCTAACGGCATATCATCATGCTTGAGATACAGTATAGTTTCGGCGTGATTGAACTCGTTTAATATATCGCGCGCAGTTTCTGCCAAATAGCTAAAATATTCCTCGGTCTTAACGTATTCTTCAAGACGATTGAGAACTTTTTGCATTACAATCGCCCCCAACTCTTCACGGCGGGCGTTGAGTTTGTTCTTGTTTGCCATCATGTGGCGCGAGATTTTTCTGTTCATGTCCGTCTGTTCGCGCGTACTCTCGGTCTTAATAAACCGAAAGACCTCACCGAGGATTTCGTCCTCGGCGGCCAACAGCGCGCTCTGTTTCTCGCGCTGTTCATCAGACAATAACTCCTCGCATTCGCATTGCGCATCTTTTTCAATAGCGCCGGTGAACTGCTTTAATTTTTGTGTTTCAAACTGATTCACGATTATCCCCCTTATACCTTCACGCCGATAGATTCCCTGATATATCGGGTTATAGAGTCGGGTGAACGTCCGGTGCCAAAGCTGTCGGGTATCTCGACGACAAGAGTCGCCGTGTGCTTTAGTTTAAGGTCGCTGATAACATCCGGACACTTCGCCGCCAACTTTTCCGTAATCAATAGCACGCCGACATCGGGGTGCGCTATGGCGTCGGCAATAGCTGCCCCTACCTCGCGCCTCTCGGAAACTCTTGTCCCCTCGATACCCGCAAGACGCAGACCCGTAAGCGTATCGGCATTATCCGAGATACAAAAGAAACGCATTTTTGATACTAACCTCCATTAAAATCATGGTATCTTTGCGGTCTTTTTCCCACCCGCTTGCGTTGTCCTTCTTGCCATACACGAGTATGGCTGCGTCGTCCGCCTTGGCGGACGAAAAAAATCCTCGCAAATCTACATCACGCTTTTAATTGAGGATTAGTATCACAACCGCCCCAATATCTGGAACGCGATAAGCAGACCGTAAAGCGCGATACCCTCGGCGAGCGCGACAAAGATAAGCGCTTTACCGAATACTTTATCGTTTTCGGAAATTGCTCCTATCGCGGCGGCGGCGCTTGCCGAAACGGCAATGCCCCCGCCAATGCCCGCAAGCCCGACACTAAGTGCGGCGGCAAGAAGTCCGATACCGAGGTTATTATCGGCAGCGGCAACCGTGTCCGCGGCAATGGCAGTCGTACCTATGCCGAACAAGGATGAGAGTACAAGGAATCCGAAAAACGCCCCGATTTGGATATACAGCGAACCTATCACCGATTTGCCCTGCGCTTTACGGCGATAGATAAGATAAAGGGGGACGATGAGCATGGGCAGCGCCAGAATGGGAACAAAAAATTCCATGATTTTTTACCAACCTTTCATATTGGATGTTAGATATTAGATGCTGGATATTAATTATCGTGCTTCTTCATTATAGTTATTCAAAAAAAGCAATCAATTGTTCTTTTTGAAATTTATAATTACCGGGCTGTAAGGCTTACCGCCGCCCGAATAAAAACGTGAGAAAATCTCGTAGAAATTCAAACGCAGCACCTGAATACCGACCAGTAATGCCTCGATACACATTATAGCGATATTGCCGAATATCAGCCCTACTATGCTATACCCGCCGCTACCGTTATCCGCAAGCATAAAGACCACCGCCATCATAGACGCGTGGCTAATCGCATATGCGCCGACACGCAAAAAGGATATAGTGTTGGTCAGGTACGAGAGGAGATATTCGATAAGCTCGAAAAAGTTACTGATAAAAAAGTCGCCCGCGCTATGTGGCTTCCAGTCTTTACGCCGCTTTGCCAATTTGCTCAGCGGCTCTCTGAAAAATACAAGCAACAGCGGCAGAATGGCTATCAGCGCCAAAACCCCAACAGGTACTATCTGTGCGGCAAACCCGATAATCGGAAGTGTTATGCCCATGACGGCGAGATAAAATATCAAGCCTGCGATGCTATTTGGTCCAAACAGGATCTTTTCATAGTCTTTCTGCTTGATACCGTTCAAAATATTCAGGATCATAGCGCACACCAGCACAATAAGGCTTATATAAATAGAGTATTGCAAAAGCTGTTCGCTGTGGCTGCCCTCCAACGGCGACCAGCCGTGGATAATCTCCTCGCTGCCGAACACACTGCCGTAAATAAAGCCGAAACATATAGAGGAGACGCCGAAGTATATTGCGGTGCGCCCAAGCCAAAGTCCTTTAAATCGATACAGCAAGAAACCGATAAGCGCCAAAACCGCCCCCTGTCCGACATCGCCGAACATCACACCGAACAAAAATGTATATAATATGGCTAAGAATGGCGTGGGGTCAAGCTCGTTATACGCGGGAAGCCCGTAAATACGGACAAACGGCTCGAATGCTCTGAACAGCGCGTTGTTTTTGAGTTTGACCGGCGGCTTATAGTTTTCGATGTTTTCAGGCTCGTCTGTAATTAAAACAGAATCGGGGCTGTTTTTCGTTATGTTTTCAGAAAAGGCGTCCAGTTCGTTTTCGGGAACCCATCCCGCTATATAAAAGCTCTCTTGCGTATGCGCGGCATAACGCCGGAGGTTATATGAATCGTTCATCAGTCTGGCATAGGAATATATCGAACGCAACTTCTCAGATTGGCTCACCCTGTATGTTTTCATCTCTTCTTTAAGTGCTTCAAGATCTATTTTCGCATCTTTGGACTCTTTGGTTATAAACTCGACCGCTTGATCGTGGGTGCCGTGTACTCTGTCCGATATGCGGGTGCGTATAAACTGTACGGAATTAAACAGCGAATCAATTTTTTCCATCGAGCCGCGCGGCGTCATGTACAGCCCGTAGACAATGGTTTTCTCTATACTTGTCGGAAAGAAGAACACATCATCGCGTTCGTTTATCATTGGGATAAAGCTGTCATAACTATCACGCGGCATGTGGCCGAACCTGAACTTAACGTACTTAACCTTGAAGAACTCGGAGATATCGAGGTCAAGCCCGCGCAGATGCTCAAGTTGTGTAAGTATCTGTACACTCTCGGCGATAATGCCCTTTAATTCGGTTTGCTTATTCAGCATTGCCGAATACTTTTGGGCCGTCTCGCTTAAAAAACCGCTCATCTCGTCATAATTGCTGAAAATATCGGAATGGCCACTGTAATCAAGCGGCAGACCGGCCAGCTCGATCACAGCTTCGGCCTGCCTTAACAGCTCGGCATACGGGTTGTCAAAATCAAAACTTTGCAGCGCTTTAATGCGTTTTGCCGTCTGAGCCGCCGGTTCGGGGTGAAATTCATGATTTATAACGCAATCTAGAAAGACACCATCGAGGTCGGCCAGAGGACCGACGATAGTCGCAAATTTCATAGGCGTGATTGCCATGACCGAACCTCCTCTCCGCGTGGAATCCCCCTGTTGATGCGGGGGATTTCGCATCTTAAATATACAAATACCCCATCGTCTTCTCAGCCGGCATACCATACCTGACGCACTCGGTCAAACTCTTCAAATTCTTGACCTCAAGTTCTTTGAGAAACAAGTATGCCATCGCCGCGCCGATATTCGGCGGGCTGCTGCGCAAAAGCTTATTGTAAAAAGGTATCATTGTATTGTAAAAACAACGGTCGATCTCTTGTTCTATCGACCCTTTGCATATCCGCCCCAGCTTTGAATTATGGATTATGCCAAGCAGATCCTCATCGTCTTTTGAGTTTAGAAGCTGCCTGATAAGCTCAGGATTTAGCATATAACTCACGGGGATGAGATATTTATACACCATATCTCTAGCGAGTAAACCGGGGAAAGTGCGTTTAAGACGCAATATAGCGGTAACATTCAGCATGTCGACCTGAATCCCAACACATTCCATAAGCCTTTTATGGGATGCTCCCTTGTAATTCTTGCCGATAACCGAAAACACCCAACGGTAATAAGCGCTCTGTATCGCAACCTCGACAAGAGTATAATCGGGAAAACCCGACTCGCCGACCTTTAAATTTTTAAGCACATTGTAATAAGGCGTATCCCTGACAGCCTCGAGCATATCGGCGTAAGTCACCGCTGTTGTCAAGCGGCTGTAGTATATCTTACTGTACCTGTCAAAATATTTAGGGTGATTAAAAGTATACTCATCGGCGCGTCCCGCCTTGGCAAGACGCATAAAACGCATAATTTCATGCAATTCCGTCTTAACAACAAGATAGCGCATGATGACCAGATCATCACGCTGAAAAAAGTGCAGAAGGCGGAGATATTCATCAAGAATATCTCTGTCGAGCGCGACCTCAAGCCCTTCGCTATCGATATCGTGCGTGTCTGTTAAAACCATGGTATCAGCGTAACCGGGGTGAGACTTTATATAGTCAGCAACTTCCGAAACATAGTGCAATCCCGCCATTTTAATATAATCACCGTGTGTCATGCGCTTACCGTAAAGTGCTCTGACTTTCGCGGCCACTGCGCCGTGTTTTACAACCGACATTGATACTAAACCTCCATCAAAAACATGGAATCATTGCGGTCTTTTCACTGCCCGCCTGCGTTGTCCTCCTTGCCATACGCGAGTATGACTGCGTTGTCCGCCTTGCCGGACGAAAAAATCCCCGCAAATCTTCATCACGTTTTTAACGGAGGATTAGTATTAGCCCTTATCCCCGTGCTATTATCATGTTAAATAACTTCTCGGCCCATTGATCTTGATTTTGCTCAAAAGCTGTTTCTATATTTTCAAGTTCACGCTTATAGCTCTCGTCAAGCGCGGCTATATCTTCTATGGCAAAGACTTCATTCTGCTCGTGGATTTTTTTAATGCGCGCTTCAGCGCGCACAAAATATTCACGTCTTAGATCGTCTGTCGACGCGCTGAGTTCCGAGCGCATGGCTTCACACTTTTTCTGTGTCTCATCGGCGAGTTTTCTGGCATTTTGCTCGGCTTCGATTATCTTTGTGATAAACTCGATACCTGTGCCTTCATGCACATGTTTTGATTTATTGTCCTGTTCCAAAACAGACACCTCTTATGGTTTTGTGTGTTCGTGGGTAAATATATGCTGCGAGCAGTAACACTCATAATGCGCGCACAGGGAACAATAGCGGAACTCCATATTCGGATCAACCGTGTCGGTAATGCCGCACGCCGCGCACTTGTGGACATGCCCCTCAAAGTCCGGACGCTTGCGGGCTTGGCGAACTGCGGATTGGTACGTTGCTCGACTCTTGGTGTTTGCGGTAGTGCGCTTGAAAAAACTGATGAAATCCTTGTAGAAATACAGGAAATAGTTGGCTATTGCCACCAGCGGCGCAAGATTGTACGGGAAGATACCAAAGCCCAATAATATTTCCAACACGAAAAACCCGGCCATTACGAACGCCATATACTTAATCTTGATAGGTATGATTAGGAACAGTAATATTTGCCGTTCGGGGAACAAAGTCGCATAAGCAAAAAACAGAGAGAAATTGAGATAAGTTGCCGTTCCGGGAAAGCCCGTTATCATGCAGAAAAGCATAGTCGCTATCATGCCGCTGAGATAGAAGATATTGAACTTCAGCTTACCCCATTCCTGCTCCAAGGCACGCCCGACCCAGAAGTAGAAATAGCAGGTTATCAGCAGAAATATCGGGCCCCATGTAGTCAAGGGTATAAACACAAACGTAAACAGCCGCCAGACCTGACCGCTCAATACAGCTCCCCAGCTGAACACAAGCCATCCTCTGATATTCGGCTCGAACAGTTCAGACACGAGGTATACAAAAATATTGCATATCGCGATAAAAAGCATCAGGTTAGCAATGCCGCGATGATTGTGTTTATAGCAAAATCTCTCGAACTTATCCATTTTACCTCCACCAATTATATACTGCGCTTATCCTGGGGGTTCGGGGGCTAAGCCCCCGCATTGCCCGGCAGGGCAACCTGCCTCTTAAGCCTTGTAAATCTGGGCAGACCGTCCTCCTTAGCTTGCTTTGTCTCGCCTTGGATAAGCGGCAGCGCATAGTCGATAAATTGCTGGTTAAGCCCGTTGCCCGCTTCGTTTATCCACTCGCGGGGGACTTTCTTTTCCGTGTTGGCGACGGACGTAAGGTCAAGCAGCTTAACATTGCATTTATACTCCTTGCCCTCGGCTCGCTCAAAGCCGACCATCTTATCGGTTATGCCGTTGACCGCGTTCTCGACGGCGGCGCGTCCGGCCATATAGCTCTCATCGATGTCCGTCTGGCTGGCACAATGCGACGCGGCGCGCTGAAGCAGTGAGAACTCGATGCCGCGCACCTTTGCGCCGGTCTCCTTTTTGACGATGTTCGCCAGAACACTGGCAAGCCCGCCCAGCTGGGAGTGCCCGAACGAGTCTTTTGCGCCCATCTCCTGACCGTATTCGGCGATGAACTTACCGTCTTTGTCGTGGATGCCTTCAGATACAGCGATGATAACCTTACCCTGTTCTTTATAGATACGTTGTACATCTTTTAAGAAAGTATCCATATCAAACGCTATCTCGGGCAGATAAATAAGGTCGGGACCGCAGCCCTTATACGCCGCCAGTGCCGACGCGGCGGCAAGCCAGCCCGCGTGACGTCCCATAATCTCTAAAATCGTAATCATTCCGATGTCATAAACGCGCGCGTCTAAATAGACTTCCATGGCAGAGGTAGCGATGTACTTCGCTGCGGAACCATAGCCCGGGCAGTGGTCTGTTCCGAAAAGATCGTTATCAATTGTCTTGGGAATACCCATAACGCGGCATTCGTAGCCGGATTTCTGCATGTACTTACTAATCTTGTTACAGGTGTCCATCGAGTCGTTGCCGCCGTTATAGAAGAAATAGCGCACATCGTATTTCTTAAAGATTTCAAGTATACGCTTATAATCGGTGTCGTCAACATCTGGATCTTTCAGCTTGTAGCGGCAAGAACCCAGTGCCGATGACGGTGTGTAAAGCATATGCCTGAGCTCGTTAATATCCTCCGCGTTCATATCATAAAGTCTGTCGTCTAAAACGCCGCGGATACCGTTCGCCGCGCCGTAAACCTTGGTAATGGCTTCGGAGTTGAGCCCCGCTTCTATCGCGCCGAACGCGCTGGCGTTGATGACCGACGTAGGACCGCCTGATTGTCCGATAATACATGCGCCTTTTAACATTTACAAGTACCTCCAAGTAAGATTTTTCACAAGTCTGAGTATATCACGGACAGGTTAGTTTTGCAAGCGAAAAAATAGACGGGTTAAAGTCCCCCAACCAAAACGCACATCGGAATGAAACGGAGTGCGTTTTTTGTGTTTATAATACTACTATTATTAAAGCCTTTTTCCGCATGGGGTTTTCTCCTCGTATTTACTTGAAAGCCGAAGGGTTTGTCCCTTCGCCTCAGACTGCAGACAAAGTCTCCGTTCGGCGCAACCGAATGGGGGCGAATCTTATGCGACGCAATGGATTTCAAGATAATATCGCTGAAGCCACAAAAACAGAGCAAATTATCGGGCAAT
>Ga0123353_10001104_pt1 | contig 32839 bp, 30 predicted proteins | sample TergutLab28metaG_3_FD_92763 | JGI IMG/M metagenome (GOLD analysis project Ga0123353, IMG submission 92763) | Labiotermes labralis P3 segment gut microbial communities from Petit-Saut dam, French Guiana - Lab288 P3 | ecosystem: Host-associated > Arthropoda: Insects > Digestive system > Gut ... | reverse complement strand
TAACTAGGCTAGTTACAGTTACGCCCGAGTTACATCCCTTACAACCGGGCGTGCGTCGGAAACGAGATCACACGACTAACCAGACAAAGCAGAAGGAGTCGAAAATGAGTAGCACCGCCACGATGAACGCCCTCGCCCCTGTCCCCGCCCCTGCGGCCCTGATGGTGGACGCCGCGACCGCCGCCAAGTTGTGCGGACTTGGCAGAACGACCTGGTATCAACACCACGCCGCCGGGCGCGTTCCCATGCCCATTCGGCTGGGCGGTCGGGTTCTTTGGCGGCGTGACGAACTCACCGCCTGGGTCGCTGCCGGCTGCCCCGCCCGCCACCAGTGGCACGCGATGAAGGGGAACCGGAAGTGAAAGGAAACCGGAGGCGAGTAACGTTGTAGCCTTGATCCCACAACCCGCCGAAATCACCGGGAACCGTAGAAGGATGATCGAAGGCCAGCGGGAGACATCCGACCGGACCTCCCATGCCGACTGGGCCTCCCGCCGACCGGACCTTCTACTCGCCGACACGCCAAAACGAAAACGCCGCCACGCGCGGCGTTTTTCATTTGCGCGCGTGGCGGCGTTTTCTCGTTTTGGGGGACGTAGCTCTGGGGGACATGGACTCGGAAGAGGTAGCCTGGAAGGACGTACTCTGTCGCGGCGTTGCCTGGGGTGATGTCGCCTGTGGCGGCGTTGCCTGGGGCGTCATCGCTTGGGAGGACGTACCTTGGGGTGGTGTTGCCTGGGGTGATGTCGCTTAAGGCGGCGTTGCCTTGGCGATGGCGGCGATACCGGCCCGGACGGGATCTGGCAGATTTGTCCACGCTGTCAGCACGGCAGCGAGGTCAGGGTCCACCGGAGCGACGTTTTCCGCCAACGCGCCAAGCGCATGGCCAAGACAAGCAGTGTCGGTTACGGGGGGAAGTGGTGAAAATCCCGTTTTTATTGGGGTTTCATCACAGCCAGCGAGGGGAATCGAACCCATAACATCCGCTTTACAAAAGCGGTGCTCTACCATTGAGCTACGCTGGCGATGAGGCGGTGTGTGGCGACGATTGGCGGTCGGTGCGGCCCGTGGACTACAAAATCGGTTTGTTTGTCTCTTGGTGTCTTCAGCCTTTTTTGTCTTCAGTCTCTTGTTGCCTGCAACCTCGCGTCGTCCTCGTCTGTGCCTTTGGGCATCCCATTGGCCTTTCGTTGCCGCCTGCACCGTTTCTCTTTCCTTCGTCTCGCTCCCTTCGCGATGTTCGGCCTGCCACATCTATCCGCGTTCTCCGCGAAGGAGCCAGTGCGTATACGATTACCAGAGTCCGCGCGGAAATGCCAGCAAAATGCTACCAGCCTGTTACATCTGAGTGCACGTCGCGATTGTAGGTGGATTCCCGCCCGTGATTGCGTATGAGCGCGGAGGCGTCGAAAAAATGTGTTCATCGTACGGCTGTTTTGCGCTGTTAAACACGGGGATCACGAAACGTTTTTTCGTACATAACGGAACATGTCGCAAAACAGCCGTACGATGAACACATCACGCCTCGCCCTGCTGTCTGGGCGGTGAATCCTCCTACAAACGTGACGTGCCCCGTTGCATCGTTGCATACGACTCTGGCGTTGAGAGGATGGACTTCCTTTGTGATCGGTGTAACGGTAAAATGGCCGCTCAGGCCGTTGATGCAGGCCGTTTTGCGTGGTGTGTTGGTCCATCCACAGGACTTCGAAGCGGGCGCCGTCGGGCGTCGAAGGAGTTGGCATGAACGTGTATAACAGCGACGGATTTTTCCAAGAGGATCCCTGGCGGATTTTTCGCATCATGAGCGAATTCGTGGAAGGTTTCGAGGCCATGAGCACGGTCGGCCCCGCCGTCAGCGTGTTCGGCTCGGCCCGGACCCCGCGGACCGACCCCTACTACGCCAAGGCACGGAAGTTCGGGAAGATGCTCGCCAAGGCGGGGTTGGCCACCATCACGGGCGGCGGGCCTGGCATCATGGAGGCGGCCAATCGCGGCGCCCGCGAGGGAGGCGGCGTGAGCGTCGGGCTGAACATCGCGTTACCGCACGAGCAGAAGGCCAATTCCTACGCGAATGTCCCCATCACATTTCATTACTTTTTCGCGCGGCTGATGATGTTCGTCAAGTACGCCAGTTCGTTCGTGTGCTTCCCGGGAGGTTTCGGGACGCTGCACGAGTTTTACAATTCGATGACACTGATTCAGACGGGCAAGGCAGCCCGGTTCCCGGTGGTTCTCATCGGCAGCGAGTTTTGGAACGGGCACATCGAGTGGCTCCGCAAACAGATGCTCGACATCGAGACGCCGTACATCTCGCCCGAGGACATGGATCTGTTCACGATCACCGACGACCTGAACCAGGCGATGGTCATCATTAACGAGGCCGTCGCGGAGGACAGGCGGCGACAACAGGAACCCAAAACGCTCCTGACCCGCCCCTCCGGCGAAGGCACGCTCATGGGCAAACCGCCGCAGGTGGAGGCGATGGAGTAACGAGTAGATGCGGATATGGCTCTGCCTGTTTGCGTTGTAGAATGTTACGAACAACGGAACGTTTTGTAGTTCGCAATATTCTACAACGCAAACAGGCAGAGCCATATCAAACGATTTTCATCGCAACACGTACTACGCCAGCAGTTCCACCAGCGGCGCGCGTTGGTCGGATTCCTCGTCGAGACGGTGCCAGTATTCCACGCGGTCTTCGCCGAGCCGCCAGCAGAGGTACGCCTCGTGGCCGTCGATGAACGTCGGAAAATCCACGATGCCCATCGACCAGTCCTTGAGTTCCACGCCCACGTCGTCGAGTTCGCCGGCGTATTGTTGAAGCCGCTGGGCGATGGCGGTCAGCTCGACTTGCGCCGTGTCACGCCACGAGCGGCCATGCGACGCCTCAGCCAATTCCTGCACATCCATCAGCCGGGCGTAGCCCATGACGATGTCGGTGACGATCCGCCGCACGAGCACCAGCGCGCGATTGGCTTCAGCGGCGGAAAAATACCGCCGCGGGCGAAGCTCGATCGCAACCGGAATTTCGTTCATTCGGGTCATAAAATCCCGTCCTCCGATTTCGGAAAGACTTACGAAGTTATCGGTAAACTCTACGGCGGATATTGAGCCTGTTCGCCGCGGGACGACGGTTTTTGAAAAAATTTTCGCGGAAAGCCAGCGGCAAGTGACCCGCGACAAGCGACAAGTGCAGGAATATTTTGTCATTCACAACGATCGCACTGCGTGAAAACATTCCATAAAACAGGCGCGGCCTTCTCTAGCCGCTTGTCACTTGTCGCTGGTCGCTGGTACGATGGCGGTATGCATGGTTTTTTCTGTATCAACAAGCCGTCCGGGCCTAGCAGTCATGATGTGGTGTATCAAGTTCGCCGGGCGGTTGGGCGTGGAGTGAAGGTCGGGCATGCGGGCACGTTGGATCCGTTTGCCAGCGGCGTGCTGGTGGTGAGCGTCGGCGGGGCCTGCCGGCTTGTCGATCTCATCGTGGGCAGGCCCAAGCGGTATGATGCCGTCGTGCGGCTCGGGGCGGTCAGCGACACCGATGACCGCACCGGAGTCATCACGCCGCAGCCGACGGCGGCAGCCAACCCCGCGACCGCCCTGCCGACGCTCGACGATATTCACCGCGTGTTGCCTGCCTTCGTGGGCGACATCCAGCAGGTGCCCCCGCGTCACTCGGCTGTGTTTGTCCAAGGGCGGCGGGCGTACAAAATCGCTCGCGACGGTGGCGAACTGAACCTCCCCGCCAGGCCCGTCCGCGTCGATCGGCTGGAGGTGTTGGCGTACGATTGGCCTGACCTGCGCATCAACGTCTGGTGCGGGCGGGGCACGTATATCCGGTCGCTGGCCCGCGACATCGGGGCGGCCTTGGGCGTCGGCGGATACTGCCTGGAGTTGACGCGAAGCGCCGTCGGCGAGTTCACGCTGGCGTCGGCGGTGGACGCGACCGAACTGGACCCGCGGCGCGATCTCACGCACGCGCGAACGGCTGTCGCGCATCTGCCGGCGGTCACGCTCACTCCCGACGACCTGCCGCACCTGATGCTGGGCAGGCGGGTCGCCGTCACGGCGGAACAATGGCACGGCACGCCGCCGACGCCCGCGAATGCGCCGACCTCCCCCGCCGCGACTCGCGATCCCGCCACGCCGCGCGACGGCGTCGCCATCTTCAGCCCCAAAGGCCAGGTCCTCGCCATGGGATACCTCGCCGCCGACGGCCTCGTGCAGCCGACAAAAGTTATCGTCGACGTGAAAACGTGGTGCGAATGAACCCGGTGAAATCATCCAACAACATGCCACAAAACAAAACGGACGCGCCGACTCCGCGTAGCCTTGGCGAAACGAAGACGCCCGACATGCAGCGAACGCTACTGGCCTGGTACGGCCTGCACCGGCGGCGGCTGCCGTGGCGAGATCACCCCGACGCGTACGCCGTCTGGGTCAGCGAAATCATGCTCCAGCAGACGCGCGTCGACACCGTAATGGCCTATTTCCTGCGATGGATGTCGCGATTCCCGACCGTGCACGCCCTGGCGGCCGCGCCGGCGGCGGACGTGCTCAAAGCCTGGGAAGGTTTGGGCTACTACAGCCGGGCGAGAAATCTGCACCGCGCCGCGCAGGTCGTCGTTCGCGACCACGCGGGTCGTCTGCCGCGAACCGCCGACGAACTGCGCACCCTGCCGGGCGTGGGTCGCTACACCGCCGGAGCCGTCGCGTCCATCGCCTTCGGCGCCGACGAACCCGCCGTCGACGGCAACGTCATGCGAATCCTCGCCCGCGTGCTCGCCCTCCGAGGCGACGTGAAATCCGCCGCCATACAGCGACGGCTCTGGCAGGCCGCCCGCGACCTCCTGCCCGCGGGCAGGGCGGGCGATTTCAACCAGGCCCTCATGGATCTCGGCTCGGGCGTGTGCAAGCCTCGCGGGCCGCGTTGCGGCGACTGCCCCATCGCCGACCACTGCCTCGCGCGCGAGCGAAACCTTCAACACCGCCTGCCGACAAAAACCCGCGCCAAACCCACGCCCCATTACGATATCGTCGCCGGTGTCATCCTCCGCCGCGCCGACGACGGCCGATGGAAAGTCCTCATCGCCCGCCGGCACGACCACGCCATGCTCGGCGGACTGTGGGAGTTCCCCGGCGGAAAAATCCAGCCCGACGAAACGCACGAGCAGGCCCTGATCCGCGAAATCCGCGAGGAAATCGGCATCGACGCCGCCGTGACCGCCCCGCTCGCCACCGTCCGTCACGCGTACTCGCACTTCCGCATCACGCTGCACGCCTACCGCTGCCGTCCCACCGCAGGCCGACCCAAACCGCTCCAATGCGCCGCCGTCCGCTGGGCGCCCCTGACGGAGCTGTCGACCTTCGCGTTCCCCAGGGCAAACACACGCGTCCTCGACGCGCTGTACGCATGGGCGAAGAAAGAACGTCACGGCAAGTCAATGTAGTACGGCAGCGCCGTGAGCATCGTCCGTTCCCGCAGGCCGGCGGCGAGGTTGAGAAGATAGGTCGCGCCGCGGTGTTTCAGGAACTCCTGAATCAGCCGCGAGTCGGGCGACAAATTCAGCGGGGACCGCATCGACTCGTCGCTGTCGGCGTTGAACAGCACATCCGCAAATGTTTTCGGCTTGGGCAGCGAGATCAGATTACTGGTCTGCAAGCCGGCCTGTTTGCGGGCGTCCACGATGGCGTCGCGCAGCCCGCCGATGTGGTCGATCATGCCGTTTTCCACCGCCTGCCGCGCGGTGAAAATCCTGCCCTGGGCCACGTCGTCCACGTTGGCGATTTTCTCCCCACGCCCTTCCGTGACGCGCGCGACAAACAAATCGTACGTCGTCTGCGCGTGCTTCGTGACGACGGCGATTTCCTCATCCGTCCAAGGCCTCGAGAGATCCAGCCCGGCGTTTTTGCCCCGCGTAATGGCGAACGTGGAGATCCCGATTTTCGCCATGGTGTCCGTGGTGGCCAATTTGCCCGTGACCACGCCGATCGAGCCGACCAGCGACGGCGAGTCGGCGTAGATCGTCGGCGCGCCGACGGCGATGTAGTATCCGCCGCTGGCCGCCATGGAGCCGACGCTCACGACGACGGGTTTCTTTTTCGCCGCGTCGCGCACGGCCTGATAAATCAACTCGCTCGCCATCGCCGACCCGCCGGGCGAGTCGATCCGCACCACGATTGCCTTGATGCGGTCGTCCGCGGCGGACTCGCCGATTACGCGAACCATCGTACGGGCGCCGACCATCTTCTGCCCCAACATGCCGCTACCACTGACCCCGTCGACAATCATGCCGTCGGCGTGAATGATCGCCACCGTCGGCGACTTGATCGCGTCGCCACGCTCCTTCATCACCGACGCCAGAAACGCGAACGGATTCGACACATCAGGCGCCTTGGCCCGCTTCAGGCCGTACTCATGCTGCCACATCACCGTGCCCTCCACCGGCGCGGCCGCCTGCTGCGAAACATGCTCCTGCCACTGGCTCCGCGTGAGAAGCCGATCCACGAACTTCGCCTCCAGCGCCGCCTCGCCCGTGAACGGGCCTTCGTCCATGGCCGCCTTGACGGCGTCGGTGTCCAACTGCCGGGCATCGGCGATTTGCGAAATCATCTGATCGTACAGATCGTCGAACAGTTTATTCATCTCGGCGAGGAGTTCGGGCGAGGGTTCCTTGTCGGTCATCGGCTCGGCGGCGCCTTTGAATTGGCCGATCTGGACCATCTGCGGCACGATGCCCAGCAGGTCCAGCGTGCCGCGGAAGAACGTCATCTCGCCCGCAAGCCCGCGAATGTCCAGCGTGCCGGCCGGCTCCATCGCGACGTCGCGGGCGACCCCCGCCAGCGTGTACGTACAGATGCCGCCCGACGCGAAATACACATGAACCGGCTTGACCTTATCCAGCCGGCAGATCGCGTCGGCCAACTCCTGCGCCTGCGCCCACGAGAGCGAAACACGGTCCAGTTCCAGCGCGACGGCGATCACCTTGGCATCGCCACGCGCCTGGGCCAGCCGCTCCAGCCAATCGCGGAGCGTCTTCCGTCCACTCACGTCGCCGAACAGATTCATCTCCGGCGGCGAGTCCGGGATCGCCCCGCTCAGCCGCATGTGCGCGATCTGCGAAACCACCCGCTTGGGCTTCGTCGTCGGAGCGGGTTTCGTTGTCGGTGAAGCGGACTCCGTTGTCGCAACGGGCGGCGCCAACTCGTCAGACACCCAGGCGTCGCCCACCTGCGCAAACGCCGCCGCCAGGAAAAACACACTCATCACGAAGAGGCAAAGACACGAAAGAAAGAAGTGTTTCACGTGTACGCTCCTGTTGTCGACACCGATCACGACCGTTCATACCCGTTATTTCGCTGGCCGCTGACGACGGCGTTTCGTCGTTTGGGTTTCTTTTTGAATCCGCAACACGTCGGTAGCGAACTCGTCGAACGGCACGTCATCCAGCCATTGGTGACGGTCTTTCGTGTAATCACCGCTTCCATGTTCGAACTGCCGTAAAAAGCGAATCATATCCACAGGGCCAAGCGCCTTCAACAGCGCATCCATGGCCAGGTCATTCAATTCATTCAACGTGGGTTCAAGTTTGGTTGTCATGTCGAACCTCCATAGCCCAGTCCACAGGATTTCGTACGCGCACTCGAATCGACTTGTGCTGAGCGGCTTTACGAATCAATTGATCGTCGGTCGTCAAAAGGGCATCGCAGCCGGCCTTTTCTGCCGCCACAACGTGCATCGCATCGGCCTGTCCGAATCCCGCCTTGTGCAATTGTTTTGCCCGCTGGATATCGGCCTCGTCAAAATCGACATGCACGGTGGCCATACGCAGCACCGATCGTGAACGTCGTCGTCGCTTCGGCAGGGAGTCACGTCTGTTCTCCGCCAATGACGTACTGCTGGTAACCAGTTTGATCTCGCCGGTTCGGACGCGTCGCAACACCACCAGTATGGCTTCCGACTCCAGCCGGACGCGCTCCTGTATCATATCGTCAGAAAGCCTTCCCAAGCAGCAATTATCCAGATATATTCGCGTCATACCTGACGTCACTTTCGTTTGGCGAAACGCGTTTAGGTCGCTATGAGGCCCGCGATTGTTTCTTAAAAGTATAGATCGCGTTTGTCCGTTCCGCGAATCGTAGCCAGCCGTTTCACCAGTTCATCTTTTTGCGGCCCGTCGGGGAGTTTCGACAACTCCCCGGCCACCAGGTTTTCGCCGGCGGCCTGGGTTTCGGGGCTGGCGTAGTCGGCCAGGTATTCCACCAGCGTCGTCAGCGCGTTGGGCGTGCAGAACCGCTTGATGAAGCCCGGAATCGCGAACTCCATGAAATGTTCGCCGGTGCGGCCCAAACGGTAACAGGCCGTGCAGAAGCTCGGAATGTAGCCGTCCAGCAGCAGTTCGCGCAGCACGTCGTCGAGCGGGCGGATGTCGCCCAGGGCGAACTGTTCGCGTTCCATCACCTGCGAGTCGCCCGCGAGCGTGTAGCCGCCGATCTCGATGCGGCTGCCCGCGTCGATCTGGCTGACGCCGAACTCCATCACCTCGCGGCGGAGTTGCCCGTTCTCTCGCGCGGTGCAGATCAGCCCCGTGTACGGCACGGCCAATCGCAGCACGGCAATCAGCCGCTTGAAATTCTCGTCGTCCACGAAAGTGTACCCGCCCAGCGACACACCCGCGGCCGGCTGAAGCCGAGGGAAACTGATCGTGTGAGGCCCGCAGCCGTGACGCTGCTGCAAATGCAGCGCGTGACTGACCAAACCCAGCACCTCGAATTTCCAGTCGTACAGCCCGAACAACGCGCCAATCCCCACGTCGTCCTGCCCGACGTCGATCGCCCGCCCAGGCCCGTCGAGACGCCACAGGTAATTCGCCTTGCGCGTGCCCGCCGGATGCATGGCCGCGTACGTCGCGTGGTGGTAGGTTTCCTGGAAAATCTGAAACGTGCCAATGTGGGCCTGCTTGAGAATGCGATAGCCCTCGGAGTCCATCGGCGCGGCGTTGATGTTCACGCGGCGGATTTCGCCGTGTTTTTCGGGCACTTTCGTCGCGTAAATTTCGCGCACGCAATCGGCGATGTATTCGGCGTCGTACCGCGGATGTTCGCCGAAAACAGCGATCAACCGCTTGTGACCGGCGGCCTCCATCATCCGAACCTGTTGGCGAATCTCGTCGCGTTCGAGCGTGCGGCGGATGGCGTCCTTGTTGCTTCGCTTGAAGCCGCAGTACTGGCAGTCATTCACGCAATCGTTGCCGATGTAGAGCGGCGCGAACAACACGATGCGATTGCCGTACACGTCGCGCTTGAGCTGCCGGGCGGCGGCGAAAATCTCCTCGCGCAGCTCGGGGCTTTCTGCCGCCAGCAGCGTGGCGGTTTCCTCCACCGACAGCGGCTGTTTGGCTAGGCTTTTGGCGATGACGTCGCGTACGGCGGCGGCATCTTCCTTCGTGTGTGTCAGAGCATTCAGGCGGTCGTCATTGATGAAATCGGCCGCGTCCTGGCTCAACGTCATCGAAGCCATCGCGCACATAAACTACCTTCTTTCGTTCGTCCTCCCGGACGTAAACCATACAGTATACCGCGCGGGTGTCATTCGTCACAAGATGCGAAAAAACCGACTTTTCGCGGCGCGAGGGCTTGCCTCTTTGCGCTGTAGGGCGTTCCTGGCGCCATATTACGTTACGGTGTTTTGTCGCGAACTGCCCTGTCCTTGTCCGGGCCGGCGGCCTATGGCGGCGAGGCGTTGGAGCAGGCTTGCGTGGAACTCGCCGGGAGCTTCGTGCAGGCAGGCTTTGGCAGGGTAAATTTCGTAGAGCGCACGGTAGCGCGGCGGTGTGAGGTTGGGCATCACGACGTTCGCGCCTCGCATCAGGCCCAGTTCTCGACCTTGGGCTTGATTCAATGTCGCCAAGGCCGTCGTGCTGGGGATATTCGCGCGCGGACACGCCAGCCGGGTGAGGGCGACGGTTTTGTACGTCATCAATTCGGAGTTGGGTACCTGCGCCGTGTCGCGGGCGTCTTGCCTGTCCGCTGGCGTTTGCATGGGCCAGACGCCCGCGTCATGAGATACCGCCGCGCCCAGCGGCGTGTGCGGATGCGGCAGGAACGGTCCGACGCCAATCATCTCCAAGTCCAGCTCGGCAAAGAGCGTGATGTCGTTGACGAGATCGGCGTAGGTTTGTCCCGGCACACCGATCATGATGCCGCTGCCGATTTCATAGCCCATCTCGCGCATGCGGCGGAGTTGGGCGATGCGGTCGGACGGGCCGCCCGGCTGCGACGGGTGAATGCGGCGGAACAGTTCGGCGTTGGAGGTTTCGAACCGCAGCAGGTAACGGTCCGCGCCGGCCTGCCGCCACAAGCGAAGATCCGCGTCGGGCCGCTCGCCGAGGCTCAACGTGACGGCCAATGGCACGTCGCCCGGCAGGGACTTGATGGCGGCCACCACGTCGGCAACGAACGGCCCGGTCAGGCCGGCATCTTCGCCGCCCTGAAGCACCACGGTGCCATACCCCAGTTCGTGTGCCAGCCGGGCGCTGGAAAGAATCTCCTCCCGCGTCATCCGGTAGCGGCCCAGGGCGGAGTTTGACGCCCGCAATCCGCAGTAGAGGCACTGCCGCGAGCAGTAGCTGGATACCTCGATCAACCCCCGCAAATGCACCTCGTCGCCGACATGGTGGCGTCGGCACGCGTCGGCCGGGGCGAACAACAGACGTTCCAGGGCGGAGGCGTCCTCCACATGCAGGAAGCAGAAAATGTCCATTTTTTCCATGGAAACCACTCCCCTCGGGAATGAGACACGCACGCGTCGGCCTGGCCGCGAATGACGCGAATACTTGACGTCAATAAAACCGAGCGGGATTACACGGATTAACGGATTTAAGGATTCGTCGCTCCGCACGACAATCCTGTAATCCTTAAATCCGCGCAATCCCGCTCGGTCTTCGCGATATCGGAAAAACTACGTTTCGCCGACAGGAACGTTCGACAGCGCAAACAGGCAGAGCCATAGGTTCGTCGCGGCGACTTCGCCTACGCCGTCAGCCGTTCCATCAGGTGCTGGAGCTGCTCGAAGCGGATGGGCTTGGCGAGCATCGCGTTGGCCTTGATCCAGCTTCGTTCCTCGGCGGTGGCGGCGTCAAATTCCAGGCCGGTCTTCGCGCCGACGGCGGTCACGAGGATCACCGGCAGGTTCGCGTCGCACTGCTTGACGTGGTGGCAAAGCGTGAAGCCCGCGTCGGCGTGCTCCAACATCACTTCCGAGATCACCAGATCCGGCTTGCCCGCCTTGCACAGCTCTTCCGCCTCGCGACGGCTCTCAGCCGTCTTGACGGCGTACCCGGCCTGCTCCAATTGCCCCTTGCACTGCGCGAGGAAGTCCAGGTCGTTGTCCACCAGAAGGACTGTCTTGTTCGTATTCGTATTGGTTTTCGTGTTCGACATTCGTGGGTATCCTTGTTCGTTGATTGTCAACCAATCAGCCACAAGCCACTAGGTATTCGTTGTTCGGTTGACAAAGTCGATTCCATGTAAACCGCTTCATGATCATTCGCTATCGCCATCGTCGTTCCTTACCTTGTGGCTAGTGGCTAGTGGCTGCTGTTTCCTCAGCGTATCGTCTCCCGCACGTGATAGTGCGTGTGGAGCAGGTGGTGGCTCTTTTCGCCCAGCGGTTTGCCGAGGAATTCGTCGTAGAGCCGCTTGACGGATTCGTTCTTGTGGGAGACGCGGAGCGTCTCGTTGCGGTCGATGGTGTACAACGCCTGCATGCGGGCGCGGACGGCGTTGGGGTCGGCCGACATCGGCTGACCGCCGCCGTTGACGCAGCCGCCGGGGCAGGTCATCACTTCGAGGAAGTGCAGTCCCTTGCGGCTGCCGACCTTGATCTCTTCCAGCAGTTTCCGCGCGTTGCCCAGGCCACTGACCACGGCCACACCGACGTCGAGATCGCCGACCTTGACGGTGGCTTCCTTCACGCCGGTCAGGTCGCGGACGGCCTTGATCTCCAGGTTCTCCAACTCCGTGCCCGTGAGCATGAAGTAGGCCGAGCGGAGGGCGGCTTCCATCACGCCGCCGGTGGCGCCGAAGAGTTTGCCCGCCGTCGACCGCTCGCCGAAGGGCGTGTCGGCGCCTTCGGGCTCGATCTTGTTCAGGTCCACACCGCGCATCCGCATGAAGCGGGCCAGCTCGCGCGTCGTCAACACGGCGTCCACGTCGGCGACGTCGCCGTGGCTCATCTCGTTGCGGCCGCACTCGAACTTCTTGGCCGTGCAGGGCATGATCGAGACGCTGAAAATCTTTTTCGGGTCGATGCCCTCTCGCTGGGCGAAGTAACTCTTGATGAGGGCGCCCAGCATCTGCTGCGGGCTTTTGCACGTCGAAAGGTTCGGGATAAGCTCGGGATAGAACGTCTCGACGAACTTGATCCAGCCGGGCGAGCAGCTGGTGAACATCGGCAGCACGCCGCCGGTGGCGACGCGGTGGGCGAGTTCGGAGGCTTCTTCCATGATCGTCAGGTCGGCGGTGAAGCTGGTGTCGAAGACCTTCTTGAAGCCTATGCGTCGCAACGCGGCATGCATGGCGCCGCAGGCGTCGACGCCGGGCTTGACGCCGAACGCTTCGGCGATGCTCACCGACACAGCCGGCGCGTGCTGGACCACAACGTACATCTCGGGATCCTGGAGGGCGGCGATGACTTCCTTGAGCGAGCTGTTTTCCCGCAGCGCGCCGGTCGGACAGACGTTGATGCACTGGCCACAATTGATGCAGCTCGATACGTTCAGCCCTTCGTCGAAGGCGGTGCCGACACACGACTTCGAGCCGCGGCCGATGAAGTCGATGGCGCTGACGGTCTGCACTTCCTCGCACATGCGGACGCACTTGCCGCACAGCACGCACTTGGCCGGATCGCGCGTCAGCGACGGGCTGGAGGAGTCCACCTTGTACTCGTTCTTGGCGCCGGTGAACCGCCGCTCGCGAACGCCCAGCTCCTCCGCCATGCTCTGCAATTCGCAGTGGCCGTTGCGGACGCAGAAGAGGCAGTCGTCGGGATGGCTGGCCAGCAGCAGCTCGATGATGGTCTTGCGGGCGCGGATCGCACGGGGCGAATGCGTCTGCACCTTCATACCCTCGGCCACCGGGTACGCGCAACTGGGCACGAGGTTGCGTTGCCCCTCGACGTCCACGACGCACATGCGACAGGCGCCGCTGGGGAACAGATTTTCCATGAAACACAGCGTCGGGATGTTATACCCAGCCCGCCGCAGCGCGGTCAGAAGCATCTCGCCTTTGTTGGCTTCGATCGTCTTGCCGTTGACTTCGATCTTTATCACGGTCGGTTTCCTTGTTCTACGTTTTTTTACCACAGAGGCGCAGAGAACCACAGAGGGTCAGTTGGTTTTCGATTCATTGCCTCGAAGGATGCGTAAGCGGAACCCTTACGAACGATGCTTCGAGTACCCTGTGCATTTCCCTGTGTTCCTCTGTGTCTCTGTGGTGAAAGTAATCTCACCGTCTCGAAAAACTACTCCGCCAGAATCGCCTTGAACTTTTTGCAGGACTCCACGCACGCACCGCAGGCGATGCACTTGTCGGCGTCGATCACGTGCGGCTGCTTGAGGCTGCCCGTGATCGCGCCCACCGGGCACTTCTTCGCGCAGGCCGTGCAGCCGATACACTTGGCCGCGTCGATGCGGTAGCCCAGCAGCTCCGTGCACGCGCCGGCCGGACACTTGCGGTCGAACACGTGGGCCTCGTACTCGTCGCGGAAGTACCGCAGCGTGCTGAGCACGGGGTTGGGCGCCGTCTGCCCCAGGCCGCAAAGGCTGGTGTCCTTGATGACCTCGGCCAGGCGGTTGAGATACATCACGCCCTTGAACCGTTCGAGGGCGTCGTTGCCTTTTTCGGCCGACCGGCTGCGGGTGATGCGCTGGAGGATTTCCAGCATGCGACGCGTGCCTTCGCGGCAGGGAATGCATTTGCCGCAGCTTTCACGTTGGATGAAGTCCATGAAGAACTTCGCCACGTCGACCATGCAGTTGTCCTCGTCCATCACGACCAGGCCGCCCGAACCCATCATCGCGCCGACCGTCTTCAGCGATTCGTAGTCGATCTCGATGTCCAGGTGTTCGTCGGGAATGCAGCCGCCCGAGGGGCCGCCGATCTGGGCGGCTTTGTACTTCTTGCCGCCCACAACGCCGCCGCCGATCTCGAAGACGATCTGACGCACCTTCGTGCCCATGACCACCTCGACCAGACCGGTGTTGTTGACCTTGCCCGACAGGGCGAACACCTTCGTGCCCTTCGAGCCGGCCGTGCCGATGGCGGCGAATTTCTCCCAGCCGTGACGAATGATTTCCGGCAGGTTCGCGAGCGTCTCGACGTTGTTAATCACCGTCGGCTTATCGAACAAGCCCTTGACGGCGGGGAACGGCGGCCTCGGGCGAGGCATGCCGCGCTTGCCCTCGATGCTGTGCAACAGGGCCGTCTCCTCGCCGCAAACGAACGCGCCGGCGCCCTGCTTGATCACGATCTCCAGGCCAAAGCCGCTGCCCATGACGTTCTGGCCCAGCAGGCCGTAACTCTTGGCCTGGGCGATGGCCTCGACCAGTCGCTTGATCGCCAGCGGGTATTCCGCGCGAATGTACACGTACGCCTTCGTCGCGCCAATCGCGTACGCGGCGATTCCCATGCCTTCCAGCAGCCGGTGCGGGTCGCCCTCGATCACCGCGCGGTCCATGAACGCGCCGGGGTCGCCTTCGTCGGCGTTGCACACCAGGTACTTCTGCTCGCCGGGCGTGTTCAACGCGAATTGCCATTTCTTGCCCGTCGGGAACCCGCCGCCGCCTCGGCCTCGCAGGCCGCTCTTGTCCACGATGTCGCACAACTCCGCGGGCGTCTTGCCCTTGAGGGCCTTGGCGAACGCGCTATAGCCGCCGCGGGCAATGTATTCCTCGATGCTGCCGGGGTCGATGATGCCGCAATTGGCCAACACCCACCGCGTCTGCGGCGCGAAGAACGGATGCTGATCCATAAACGCCAGACCGTCCCACGCCTTCTGCTCACCGGCGGGCCGGAACTGGCCCAGCAGCCGGTCGGTCGGGCACTTGCCGCCGCCCAGCACGCTGTCGAACAAGCCAGCCACGTCGTCCTTCGACACCTGCGAAAAACTCACGCGGGTCTTGCCCGGCAACTGAATGTCCACCATCGGCTCCATCACGCACAGGCCGATACAGCCGACTTCCACAATGTCCGCCTGGACCTTCTTATCCGCCAGGTACTGCCGAATCGCGGCGAGGGTTTTTCCCGCGCCAGCGCCCAGGCCGCACGTGCCCGTGCCGAGGAAAATCACAGGCTTCGCCACCGTCTCGCGGCGAAGCGACGCCATGTCGCCGGTCCGCGCGGTCTTGCACGCGTCGGCCTCGTGGCAGGTCGGGCCTTCCGTCAGGCAGGCCACCATGTCCGGGCACGGGCGGTCCGCCTCGTGCCAGCAACGCTCACAGCATTTGTTTTCAGTTAGCTTGGCCATGGGATTACTGGCCCTTTCTGTATGTCGCAAGGAGTTCCTTAACCGAGTCGCTGGTCATGCCCGCGAAAAACTCGCCGTTGATCGTGATCACGGGGGCCAACCCGCACGCGCCGATGCACGCGACGACCTCGATGCTGAACAGCCCGTCGCGAGTCGTCTGCCCGGCGTTGATGCCCAGATCCGCCTTGATGGCCTCCAGCACCGCCAACGAGCCCCGCACGTGGCAGGCCGTCCCGCGGCAAACCTGAATGTGGTTCTTGCCCACCGCGGAGAAGCGGAACTGGTTGTAGAAAGTCGCCACGCCGTAAATCTTGCTGGCGGGCAAATTCAGGTGCTGCCCGATGCGAAGAACCGCGTCACGGCTGAGGAAGCCCTGGGCCTCCTGAACCGCCTGCAACAACGGGATCAACGCGTCGCGCTTGGCGTTGGGATACTTTTTGAGGATAACCTCAATGTCGAATTCTGCGGTTTCTGCGGTCACGTTGGACTTTCCTTATGTAAACGGTGTTCCGAAACCAAACTCCAGGGAACCAAGCCACAAGCCACCAGGTATGGCAAAAGCTGGCTCCAATCAGCCGATCCTGATTTTCCGTGCAGGCATAACCATTTCCGCGTTCATTGTCTTTTAGCCAGAGCCGTTCCTTACCTCGTGGCTTGCTTGCCCGACGTAGCCTCGGCGAAGCCGGGTGGCTCGTGGCTTGTGGCGGCTTCTCTTCTTGCGAAATACGCCACCTTCTCTAACGCCATCGTCATGTCGAAATCTTCCACGTACACGCCAGGGCACGCCCGCAGCGGCACGGGGGCGAAATTCAAGATGCCCGTCACGCCGGCGCGGGCGAGCGTCTCCGCCACGCCCTGGGCTTCCGCCGCCGGCACACAGACAATGGCCACCTTGATCTGCTTCTCGCGAACGACCTCGCCAAGCTGATCCGACGGATAGCAGCGACAGCCGTGAATCACGCGGTTGATCTTGTACGGATCGGCATCAAATGCCGCCACGATGTGTAGTTTCGGCCTGCGCCCCATGAAATAGGCCATCAGGGCGCGACCGAGATTTCCGATGCCCACCAGGGCCACATCCATGCCCTGCGGTTCGTCGAGGAAATGTCCGATCGAATCGATGAGATTGCGAATGTCGTATCCGCGTTTGGGACTGCCGACGTATCCGATGGCCATCATGTCACGACGCACCTGCGCCGCCGTCCCGCCGGCCAGGATGGCGAGCTGGTGCGAGTACACATTCTGCGTCTGGCCCTGCGCCAGGCTGTTCAGCAGCCGACGGTACTGGCTCAGTCGGCCAATCGTTTTAACCGAAATCGTGGGCACGTCACATCCGTATCATCAACGGTGAAATAAACCACAACCAAGCCTCGCCATGTCGCCAGGCCTGTGAATCATTTCACGAACGCGAGAATAAAGGAGGAATCGCGTAGTGTCAAGGGAAAAAATTCGCGGTCTTCGCGAAAGGGTATACGTCACGTTTGCAGGTGGCGATGAGGATGATGAGGATGTGGTTCTGGTTCCGGAAAACGAATTGCTTGCCCTCCACGGCCTCGTGCGGAAACGTCGGGATCAAGCCGCGAAGCGGCGACGTTGGGTAGCCCAGGGTGAGCCTGTACGCAGGCGAACCCTGGATTCCGGTGTTTGTAACATTCAAGCCCCAACGGGGCGGCGTTGGATGTACGCACATCCAACGTCGCCCCGTTGGGGCTTGAATGTGAGGAGGCCGTTGTCCCAGGGTTCGCACGGGTACGTGCTCACCCTGGGCTACCCAATGTCGCCGCTTCGCGGCTTGATCCCGACGTTTCCGCGCAAAGCCGGGAAGGCAAATCGGTTCTTTTCCACCGACAAACGTGACGTGCCCCCTTCGCGGTCTTCGCGGCGAAAAAGAGGCACGGCCTCGTACAGGAGGACAAACGAGGCGGATTTCAGACGTTATGGCCCTACGCCGATTCCTTCTTCCGCATCTTCAGCGCCTGGAAGAGCGTCGGGCGGGTTTTGGATTCGATCATGTCGGCCGTGATTTCGTAGATCGCCCCGTCGGCCTTCTGCTCGGGCAATTCGTACATCAGTTCCAGCATGATTTCCTCGACGACGGCCCGCAGCGCCCGCGCGCCCACGTCGCGACGCATCGCCTTGCGCGCGATCGCCCCCAGCGCGCCATCGGCGAACTCCAGCTCGCAGCCTTCCATCTGAAACAGTTTTTTATACTGCCGAACCAGCGCGTTGCGCGGCTCGGAGAGAATCTGAACCATCGCCTTCTCGTCGAGTTTATCCAACGCCGTCACCGCCGGCAAACGGCCTATGAATTCGGGGATCATGCCGAACTGGATCAAGTCCTCCGGCTGAACCTGCGACAACACGCGCGCCAGCCCGCCGTCTTCCTCGATCTCCGTCTCGCTGCCGAAACCGATCAACTGCCGGCCGAGGCGTTTCTTGATGATGTCTTCCAGCCCGACAAACGTGCCGCCGCAGATGAACAAAATGTGCGTCGTGTCCATCTGGATGTACTGCTGTTCGGGATGTTTCCGCCCGCCCTGCGGCGGGATGTTGCTGACAGTGCCTTCGAGCATTTTCAGCAACGCCTGCTGCACGCCCTCGCCCGAGACGTCGCGGGTGATGGAGACGTTGCCGCTGGTCTTGCCGACCTTGTCGATTTCGTCGACGTAGATGATGCCCCGCTCGGCGGCTTCGAGATCGTAGTCGGCGTTTTGCAGCAGCCGCAACAGGATGTTCTCGACGTCCTCGCCGACGTAGCCTGCCTCGGTGAGCGTGGTGGCGTCGCCGATGGCGAAGGGCACGTTGAGGACCTTGGCCAGTGTGCGGGCCAGGAGCGTTTTTCCGCTGCCGGTAGGCCCGATGAGCAACACGTTGGACTTGTCGATCTCGACGTCGGAGACGTCGTCGTGGTCGGCATGCGTGAGGCGTTTGTAGTGGTTATGCACGGCCACGGCCAATACGCGTTTGGCGTGCTCCTGCCCGACGACGTAGAGGTCCATGAATTCCTTGATCTGCCTGGGCGAGGGGATCGAGGTGAACAGCGGCTTGGCGGGCGAGGCCTTTCGCTGCTCCTGGCGGATGATGTTATGGCATAGTTCGACGCAGCCGGGACAGATATAGACGCCGTTTGGTCCCTCAACGATCGGCCCGGCGTCGTCGTTGCTTCGGTTGCAGAAACTGCACACCTGGTTGCCGCGTTTCCGCGGCCCTGTCGGGCCTTTACCGCCGCCGCTTCCATCGTTTGCATTCATGTATGGTCAATCCTTTGGCGGAGCGTCCTCCGCGCCTTCCGTGTCGTCTATCTTAGAATCGGACAAATCGCCGCCGGGGGTTAGGTTTTCCCGCGCGGGATCGGGTTTGTCCCTGGCCCGTTCGCGGGCCTCGTGACGTTCCATCGTCTTGCGGCGGATGGCACGGAGTTCCTCGTCCGTGACAAGTCCCTGCCGCCGCAGTTCTTCCAGCGAGGCAAAGCCGCCCTTGTCGTCGTGCGACCCCCCGCCCAGCAGCCGCCGGCGCAGCAGCAACACACCCGCGCCGCCCAGCAGGATCAGCACGATAACGACCGCCCCCCACACCACGGCCGCCTGTACGTCCACCTCGGCCAACCCTGTGATCGCAACCGACATACGGAGATTGTACGTCCAAAGCACGGCAAAGATCCAGTGGGGAGGGAAAAAAAGCGGGGGATTCCATTGTCACGGCGTGAGCGAGAGGTTTATTCGAGGGAGACAAGCCAGTAGCCAGTAGCCAATAGGTATGGCAGAGACCGTAGCGTATCACACGATTAGCAATTCTCCCTACAGGCTTGCCCATTTCCGCTTTCATTGCCACGTTGTCCTTGTCTTTCCATACCTATTGGCTACTGGCTATTGGCTAGTGGCTTGCCTCCCTCGAATCCACGGAAAAATTTCACCGTCGAGCACATGAAAACAACGAACCCCTTGACCCGCCATGGGGTTTAACCGCACAATGCACGATGACAGTGGTACGACAACAAGACAACAATTTTTTTCTCACAGGAGAATCAGCATGACAAATCGTTTTGGCAGCGTGGCCGCGATCGCGGCGGTGACGGTTGTGTTTGCGTTGGCCGGCCCCGCGAGGGCGGCGGAGGTGGTCACGATCAAGGCCGGCGACGCCGACGCGGCCAAGAAAATCCAGGCCGCCAAGGCGGGCTCGGTCGTTTTCTTCGAGCCGGGCACGTACAAGGTGGGCAACGTGAAGGTTCCTGCCGGCGTGCTGGTCGTCGGGTCCGGCGCGGCCGAGACGATTTTCGACGCGACCGGTTTTGAAAACGGTTTGACGTTTTCCGGCGAGACGCCCAAAAATTCCGATGGCCTGCGGCTGGGCGGCATGACCGACGTCACCGTCCGCAACGCGACCGGCGCGGGCGTGATCGTCGACAAGGCCGGCCCGCTCACCCTGAGCCGCATCGCCGTCCTCGACTGTCCCGCCGGCATGCCCGTCGCCAAGGCGACGGCCTGCTCGCTGGATAACGTCATCGTCGCCAATGCGCAATCGGGCATCAGCCTCGTCGACTGCACCGACATCAGCCTCGTCAACGCCACCATCGCCGACATCGCCGGCACGGCCATCAACGTCAGCGGCTGTTCGAAGGTCACGATCTTCAACAACCTGGTGGCTGGGGCGGCCTTCGGCATCGTCCTGGGCGACAACAAGGACGTCGCCATCAACCACAACATTTACAACGCCAACTACGTCGGCCGCATGCCCGGCCACACGTATCGCAAACGGGTGGAGGCGTGGTATCATCTGTCGGGCTACGACCGTCACTCGCAGACGATCGGCGTGGAATTCGCCGACGCCGACAAACACGATTACCGCGTGACGTCGCCGCTGTCGTGGTCGCCCGTTCGCGCGACGACCGCCTACGCGGGCACGGCCGAGTTCAACAAGGTCAAGGCGCCCGACACCGACATCACCGGCCAGAAACGCGGCCCCAGCGTGGACATCGGCGCGCATCAGTCCGCCTTCGCCGCCCCGCGCAAGGCCGACGGAACATTCGAAGTCAAGAACGGCGACGGCATTACCAGCGCCGGGCTGTTCACCAAGGACGGCGTCTGCGTGCGGTACCTCTTCCAGAATACCCCGCTGGCCAAGGGCACGTACGAGTTCTGGCTGCCCAGCCGCGACTGGCAAGGCCGAGAAATCAAGCCCGGCGATTACGAAGTTCGGCTGATCGAGTCGAACATGAAGCTCCAATACATCGCCGCCGGCGGCAACGGCGACCCCGAGACCAGCAAGAAACTCCCCGCCACCACGAAGAAACGATATTCGCTGGACCCGTTCGCCGCCGCGTTCACCGACGACGGGCGAATCATCTTCTCCCAGAGCGGCTTCGAGAGCGGCGAACACGTTCGGATGTTCTCGCCGGACATGGGCGACATCCCATGGAGCATGACCGGCGGCGGCCATGCGGTGGCCGTGGCGATCGACCATAAAAACAAGCACGCCTACGTGCTCCGTCAGGGCGAAGGTCAGCCGCTCCGCGCGTGCAGCCTGATCCGCATCCACGTCGAAGACGGCACGCCGGCACCGTTCAAGAACGGCTCGTTCGAGAAGGGCTTCGAGGAGATCAAAGGCGCCGGCGGCATGACGCTGCTGGGCGACAAGCTGTACATCACCGAGCCGGCCGCCAACAAGGTCCACACGCTTACGATCAAGGACAACGACGTGACCGTCACCGGCGGTTTCAGTGGTGGCGAACTCGTCTCCCCCACACAAATCGCCGCCGATGACAAGAGCGGCCTGCTGTGGATCGTGTGCGACAACAAGCAACTCCTCGCCTTGACACCCGCTGAAGGCAACCTCGCCTGGCCCAGCCAGAAGGTGGCATCGGTGGATCAACCGACGTCCGTCGCCGCCAACAACGGGCGCGTGGCGGTCTACTCCGCCAAAGACAACAAGGTAACGATCTACAACGCCGTGAAGGCGGGACTCCAAACCGTCCGCACGGTCGGCACCGGCGGAGAAAGCTACGGCAAGATTGAAGGCGAGAAATTCTGGTCGCCGGGGTCGCTGGCCCTGGGCAAGGACAGCCAGTTGCTGGTGATCGACAAGCCGCGAACGATGGTGTTTGACAAGGACGGCAAGCTCGTGCGGCAGATGAACGGCATGTGGGGTCAGGGCATCGGCTACGGCATGTTCGCCGGCGACGACCGCATGCACTTCTTCAACATCAACGGCGAATACAGCATCATCTTCGACGCCAAGAACCAGACGTGGGAACCCGGCACGCGGTGGAAGTACACCATGACGCAGGCAACGCCCAACTTCTGCTATGCCGCCGGCGGAAAAACCTTCGCCATCTACCACGCCCGCGAAAAAGATCAGCCGACCTACCTCTACGTTACCCGCCTGGAGAGCGAGACCGGCACCGCCCGCGCGGTGTCGCGGTACGGCTTCGACACCGAGGGCCTCTTCCGCCAACTCGCCAACGCCGAGGGCATCGTCGCCGACGACGCCGCCAAGGAGTACATCAAGGACGCCGAAGGCAAGGCCATCACCGCGAACTTCATCAACGAACCCGGCTTCACGAGCACCGATTTCAACGTCAACGGCCATCTCTTCATCCCGCTGCGGAAGCACATTCAGTACATTCCGATGACGGGCCTGGACGCCAACGGCGTGCCGGCGTACGACTTCACGAAGATGAAGCTCATCACCGGGCTGGTCGAGGGTCAGACGACCTTTACCTCGCCGTACGATTTCCAGACGACCGAGGACGTGAGCATCGCCCAGGACGTGTGGATGTTCGAGGACGGCTCGTTCACCGCGCCCGTGAGCGTCAAGAGCGGCCCCGGGCCTGACCTGGCCTCCGAGCACACCAACGCCACCAACGCCGCCGGCTTCGACGCCAACGGCAACATGCGATGGTTCTCCCCGCTGAATCCGTTCGGCCTGAAAATCGGTTTCCAGGGACACCTCGCCATGGGCGACATCGCCTTCTTCGGTCGAGGCGCGATCTGCGAATGGGAAACGATGGACCGCGACGGTCTGGGCACCGGCGCCATCGGCACGCCCGCCGACATGGGCTGGGGCGGCATGTGGCTGGATAATCCCCGCCAGATGCAGCCCTTCGTCGGCAACGACGGCAAGCACTACCTCATCGTCGGCGACTACTGTGCACAGGCCTACCACTGGATGACGCTCATCGGCCAGGACAAACTCGTCCGCCAGCGCGTGGCGGTGAAGGTCGACGACGCCCTGGCCGCCGAACTGGCCAAGGCGCCCGCCAAGCCCATGCCCCACTTCCCCGTGCCCCAGCCGCCCAAGTTCACCATCAAGAAAATCGACAAAGAACTCCCCATGGACGGCGACCTGGCCAAGTGGCGGACCCTCGGCATCAAGCCCATCGTCGTCGGGCCCGACCAGACGCTCAAGAACGACCCGCGCGACACCAGTGCGGTCATTCGCATGGCCTGGAACGGCGAGAAGATCTTCGTCCAGGTCATCAAGTTCGACGACGTGATCACGTTCCACCAGAGGAACATTCACGCCCACTACCTCCAGGACGGCATCGAGATGTGCATCAACATCTTCTATAACGGCTGGAAGTACAACGTCACGCGGATGGAGGGCAAGGACGTGGTCTTCCGCGACCGCTTCTTCGAGCAGAACTCGGGGTTCGTTGACGAGAAAATGGTCCCGCGGAAAATCACGGTCTTCGACAACGCTAAAGACGTCGAGGAACGCAAGATGTTCGAAGCCTCCCGCGGCGTCGACATGAGCAATTGCAAGGTCATGCTGGTGGAGTTCACGTTGACCAAGGCCGCCATCGAAGGCATGTCCGGCGGCTGGCAGGCGGAACTGGAAAGCGGCAAGAGCTTCATCGTCGGCTTCTCCATCAACGACGGCGACATCCCCGGCGCCGACCTGATGAACCTCATCACCTGGCCGGTGATGTACGGCACATTCAGCCGGGCCGAAGCCTTCGCCACCGCGACACTGGAGTAAACGCGGTATACCCGAAGCTGTTTCACCGGCTTGCCTTTTTGCGCTGTAGGGTGTTGCGAAAAGCAAACGTTTGCTTTTCGCAACACCCTACAGCGCAAAGAGGCAAGCCGGTGAAAACGGTTTTCCACTTCCCGGTTCTTCTTTCACATCAACCGACCTCTTGCTTTTCCCCCGCCTGCCGATGAAAATTCCGCCATGAATACCACCAAGAAAAACGCGGACGTCCGTGCGAGGCGGGAGTTGCTGTTGTCGCTGCTGGGGCCGTTGCCGTCTCGCGAGGGCGCGGTGCGGGCGACGCTGGTGGACCGGCAGGTGCGCGACGGCTATCGAATGGAAAGGCTGGTGTTGGATCTCAACGGCATCGAGCCGGTGCCGGCGATTTTTGTCGCGCCCGCCGACGCCCCGCCGGACAAACCCCTGCCGACCGTGCTGTACAACCACTCCCACGGCGGGCGGTACGAGGTCGGCAAGGCCGAGATGCTCGCCCCACACACCTACGACCAGAACCTCGCGTACGCGATCGACCTGACGCGGCGCGGGTGGGCGGCCCTGGCGATCGACCACTGGGCCTTCGGCGAACGTCGCGGCCGCACCGAGGGCGAGATCTTCAAGGAATTCCTCTGGCGAGGCCAGGTCATGTGGGGCATGATGGTCCACGACAGCCTGCGGGCGATCGACTACCTCGTGTCGAGGCCCGACGTGGACGCGTCGCGGCTGGGGACGGTCGGCATGTCGATGGGCTCGACGATGGCGTGGTGGGCAGCCGCCCTGGACGAGCGGCTCCGCGTCACGGTAGACCTCTGCTGCCTGACGGAATTCGAGGACCTGCTCGCCGTGCAGGGGGCCGACTATCACGGCGTCTACTACTACGTGCCCGCCCTGCTGAACCACTTCACCTGCGCGGAGATCAACGCGATGATCGCGCCGAGACCTCACCTGGGCCTGGCCGGCGAATACGACCGCCTCACGCCGATGGCAGGCCTGCGGAAAATCGACGCCCACCTGCGAAAAATCTACCGCGCCGCCGGCGCACCAAATGCGTGGAAACTCTCCCTCCACGCCACCGGCCACGTCCAAACCGCCGCCATGCGACAGGAAACCATGGCGTTTCTGGAGAGGCATCTGTGAGGTGTTGGTGAATGGGTGCCGTTTGTTCGAAGGAACGAAAGCCACCAGCCACTAGCCACCAGGGCTTGCGAAAATCGACGGTGAAATTACACCTCGCAGTGGCGAGAGAGGTCTCACTGCTTCGCAGACACGGACATCGGTGAACATGGATATCCCACCGATCCTCGTGTCTGCGAAGCAGTGAGACCTCTCTCTCGAACGAACGGATCGCTTTTACATTCACGCACCGCAAACCTTGGTGGCTAGTGGCTTGTGGCTAGTGGCTTCCCGCCCTCACGTCTCGTCCAGGCCGTTTTGCTCGTCGTAGGTGGTCGGGTCTTTGCCTTCTTCGATCCAGGCGATTTTTCGGACGCGGCGTTCGTGTCGGCCGCCGCCTTCGAAGGGGGTATTCAGCCAGCTTGTCACGATACGGCGGATGAGTTCGCCACTCAGGACGTCGCTGGCGAGGCAGAGGACGTTGGCGTCGTTATGGCGGCGCGACATGGCGGCGGCCAGTTCGTCGTGGCACAAGGCCGCCCGAATGCCGTGCACCTTGTTGGCGCTGATGTCCATGCCGATGCCGCTGCCGCAGACGAGGATGGCGAAGTCGACCTGCCCGTCGGCGACGGCCTTGGCGGCGGGATACGCGTAGTCCGTGAAATCGCACGCGCGTGCGGAATTCGTGCCCACGTCGAGCACGTCGTGATTCTCGCTCTTGAGAATGGCGATGATTTTTTCCTTGGCGTCATGCCCGCGGTGGTCCGCGGCAACGGCGATTTTCATGGCAAACCTCGATCCAGGCGGCGCGTAAAGGCCGACGCGATCAGGCCGGCCACGTCGCGATAATCGCCAACGCTGCCGCCGATGGGGTCGGGCACGTCGCCCCGCGGGTCCAGCCGAACAATCCTCGACGCCGCCTGTGGCGCCAACTGAACGGCTTGTTCGACATGGTGCTGCGTCATACAGAATACCATATCGGCCGACTGAATCAACTCCGATGTCGCCTTGCGGCTGCGATGGGCGGCAATCTCCGCGCCGAACTCCGCCGCCGCCACGACCGCTTCGGGACTGGCGTGGTCGCCCTCCATCGCGTACAGCCCCGCGGACACAACCTCCACGCCCTGCGAGGCCAACTCCGCGACCGACACGCCAAGCCGCTTGGCCAGCAGCACGCGGGCAACGCCCGCGGCAATCGGGCTGCGACAGGTGTTGCCCGTGCAGACGAACACGTACAACCGGGTGAGCATTTTTTGAATCATGCGTTCGTCGATCACGCCCGCGCGGACGATCCGCCAGGCCGGGGCCGTGAAGTCCACGATGGTGCTGTCGCGGCCGTAGCGGGTCGGTCCGCTGTCGATGAGCAGGTCGATTTTCCCATCGAGGTCCGCCAGCACGTCGTCTGCCGACCGTGGCGAAGGCCTGCCCGCGAGGTTCGCGCTCGGCGCGACCACGGGCGCGTCCACGTCGGCTAACATCGCCTGGGCGGTCGGCTCGGCCACACAGCGCACGCCCAGCACATCGCCGCTGACGAGCCGCCCGTACAGCCCCGGATCGCCCCCGCCCGGCGACCCTTCGGCCAGCGACCCGCCTGTCGGCAGCAACAACGTGATCGGCCCCGGCAGCGCCTTGTCAATCAGCCGACGGGCCAATTCCGGAGGGGCGGCCACGTAACGGTAAATATCCGCCGCACGCCCCACGTGCAGACTGAAAGGCCTGTCGGGACGACTCTTCAACTCGCGCAATCGCTCCAACGCGGCGGGAATGGCCGCGTTCACCGCGATGCCGTACACCGTCTCCGTCGCAAAGCCAACCAGTTTCCCCTCGCGCAGAGCGGCCGCCCCTTCCCGGGCAGCCGCCCACGGCGACGACGAATCCGATGTAATCACCTGTGTTTTCATGTCGCGCCACATTATGCGGGATGACGGCGGGAAAGTCAAAAAAACGCCGCCTCGCGCAGGGACTTTCCGTTCTCGTGGCGCGAGTGAACCATCTGTTCGAGGGCATCAGGCCAGTAGCCAATAGCCAGTAGCCATCAGGTATGGTAAGGCTTGTTCTTCATCACACGATCGTGATTTTCTTACACCCACGCCCATTCCCGCGTTCATTGTCCTTTCACCCTTGTCCTTCCATACCTATTGGCTACTGGCTATTGGCCACTGGCTTGATGCCCTCGAACGAATTGTTCGTCCGCGTTACGAGAATTGAAAACCCTGCGTCTCGTGCCCTGCCTGCCTATAATGCATCGGTTGACGATCGCGGACACCGCATCATGCAAAGGGGGAATCATGTTCAAGCGAGTATTGTTGGCGTTTCTGCTGGCGTTGCTGCTGTTGGCCCCGTTCGCGGGCTGCCTGAAAATCGGCGGCAGCAGCGACGAAAACAAGGCCCAGATCGACGCCAACGCCGGCCGCACGCGACTTCAGATTAACAAGTAATCTCAAGATTCCGACGGATTTCAAAGGGGAAAATTATGCGCCGACTGCTTACCGTCGTCACGGCCGTTGCCGTCGTCACCGCCATGCTTTGCGGCGGATGCATCAAAATCACCAGGGACCAGGGCGGCAGAACTCACGTCAAGCCCGGCACCATCGAAGTGACCCGGCAACCACAGCCGCACCCGGGCCACTCGGAAGGACCGTTTTATTACGAGGGGACCAATCCGTAGCGACAGCCACTAGCCACTAGCCAACAGGGTTTGCGGTGCGCCAGTGTAAAATCGCACACCCTGTTCGAGAGAGTGGCCTCGCGGCTTCGCAGACTCGCAGAGTGAATGTGTATTCGCATAACGGCAGCATACCCTGGCTTGCGGGCAAGCCTCGCCATACCTGGTGGCTCGTGGCTCGTGGCTAGTGGCTCTCTTCCACGCGTAGATCGTACCCGTCGCTGCCGACGACTTTCGCGCGGACGATTTCGCCGGCCTTGTGCGGACGTGTGAAGATACACACGCCGTCGATGTCGGGCGCTTGCCCGGCGTGCCGGCCGATGCATTGGCCCGCCGCGGTGTCGCCGTCCACCAGCACGTCGAGGCGTTGTCCCCGGCGGCGGCGATTGGCCGCCAGCGCGATCTTCCGCTGCGCGAGCATGACCCGCCGGGCGCGGTCCGCCGCAACGGCCGCGTCCACCGCCCCGCCAAGCCGGGCCGCCGGAGTGCCCGGCTCCGGCGAAAATTCAAATACGCCCAACGCCTCAAACCGAAACGCCTCAACAAACGACAGCAATTCCGAAAACTCCGCCTCGCTCTCGCCGGGAAAACCCACGATAAACGTCGTCCGAATGGCCAGGCCCGACACGTCGCGAAGCCGTCCCAGCAAGGCCTCGACCTTCTCCCGCGTCACGCGCCGACCCATACGCCGCAACACGCCGCCGGCAATGTGCTGGAGCGGAATATCCACGTACTTCACGATATTTTCACGCTCGGCGATCACGTCGATCAACCGCCGCGAAAACCGCATCGGATACGCGTACAACAATCGGACCCACCGCGCGCCGTCGAGATCCGCCAGCGACGACATCAACGACGCCAAATCACACGCGCCGCCGTCGGCCGCGCCGGCATCCTTCAAAAAATCCATGCCGTAGCTCGTCGTGTCCTGGCCGATGACGTTCAACTCCACCGCGCCGTCGACAAGCAACTCCCTCGCCTCCGCCAGCACGTCGCCCGGCGATTTCGACCGAAAAGGCCCGCGAATCGACGGAATCGTACAGAACGTGCACCGCTGGCTGCACCCCTCGGAAATCCGCAGATAGGCCGTGTGACGAGGCGTCAGGCGGAACCGCCCCGCGTCCGACGCCATTCCTCGCGGCGCCTCATACGCCGTCACGTGCGAAACCCGCCGCGACCCCAGCACCGCCCGCAACAGCCGCTCGCGATCGTTCACGCCCACGATGGCGTCGATGCCCGGCGCGGCCTCGAAGAGCGACTCCCCGTCGCGATTCACCAAACACCCCGCCACCACCACGCGCGCCCGCGGATTGGCCCGCTTGTGCGACAACGCCTCGCGAATCACCTCCAGCGACTCCGCCCGCGCCGCCGACACGAACCCGCACGTATTGACCACCACCACGTCCGCTTCCGACATCGGCGCGCCAACCACGCACCCGCCCTCGGCCAACCGCGCCATCATCGTCTCGCTGTCCACGAGATTCTTCGGGCACCCCAGCGAAATCATCGCCACGCGAGGCCCGGCGCTTGCATGTTTTTTCGTCATCACGACGTCCTCCAGGAAGCCTCTCGATCGGCGACCGGTTATTGGTTACTGGCTTTCGGTTCACACGCTTTTGCCTTTCGCCGCCGCGGCGACAGGGCGAACGCGGCCGCGATCGCCTGGAGTCCCAGCATGGGCAGGTGCATGCGTACGTCGCCGTGATACTGGGCGGCGAACAGGAAGTACAGCATCACGCCCGCCAGGAGCAGCAGGCAGGTGCCCTGCCGCCGGATCGCCAGCCGCAGCAGCCCGACGCCCGCCAGCACGGCCAACAGAATGTTTCCGCCGGTCCACAGCAGCGACACCATCATCGAGGCGGTGAAAACATCCCGCCACGACGCCTGCCCGGTGAGCAGTTGGTTCCGCAACCCCGAGGGCTCATAGCCGTCCTGCCCCAGCATGCGGTAGAGATGGCCCGCCGTGTGGTCGGTCAACGTCTTCGACGCGCTACGGATCATCAGCCGGGCGTACGAGGCCGGATTGGCGCGGATCCGTTCGCGGGCGACGCGGGCGATGGCGGCGTCGGCGCTCTCGTGCGGGCGAATCTCGGCCCGGACCTGCGCGAAAAAATCGTCGTAATGCGGCCAGAAATCCTTGGGATATTCGAACGGCCCGGTGTCGTTCATGGTCATGAACGACGCCGTCCGCGCGGCGTGGATCGCCGTGACGGTGGACAGCCGGAACCCCAACCCCTCCCGATGATTTCGCCAACTCCACACGCCCGCCGGCAGAACGCTGAGCAGCCCGACCGCCAGGCAGGCCGCCAGTCCCGCGCGGCTGCGGAGCACAATCAGCAGCCAGACGGCCAGGGCAGGCCCCATCGCCAGCGACGACGGGCGAACCAGGCACGTCAAGCCCAGGAGCACTCCGCCGAGGCACAGCGTCGTCCAGCGAATTCCAGGCCGGCGGCGAATCGCCAGCAGCAGCAACGCCAGCCCCGCCGTCATGCAGAACGCCGACAGCGTTTCGGTCAACAGCACATTGGCAAACAACGCGTCGCTGGGATGCACCGCGAGGATCAGCCCCGCCACCGCCGCCTGCCACGACAACAACCCCAACGCGCCGCCGATCCACGCAATCAACATCGCCGACAGGGCGCTGAGAAGACACTGCACAAACAACACGACGTGCAGCCCCGCGCCCCAGCCGACGAACGGCAGCAGGAAAACGGGATACCCCGGCGTGCGAATCCCCTCCGGCCAGACGCCGTCCCGCTCGATCACCTGTCCCTGCTCTTCCCGCAGGGCCTGAACCGGATAATAAACCGTGTCGGGACTTTCGCCATGATCCAGGGCGAACGTGTGCGTGGTTCGGAGGTTTTCCGCCAGCGCGATGTATCGGTCGGTGTCGGCCTCGAACGCCCGCGACACGTCCGCCATCGGCCCCAGGAGAAATAACGCCAACCGCGCGCCAAAGGCCACCGCGCCCACCAAGGCCAGTACCTTCCACGAGGCGGCTTGGGCGACTTTCGGCTCACTCGACGTCACGGGGACTCCTTCCGCGTTGACAATCCATTATAGGAAAATCGCATGTCGGCCGTCGTGCTACGACTTCCTGCCCAGCATCTCGCTCAGCAGGCTGTAGTAGAGCACCGTCTGGGCGCTGGAACTCATCGGCAGGATGCGGACGCTGTAGCCGGGAACGTCCACCGTCGCGTCGGCGGGACGCCAGGGCAGGTCCAGCCAGAGTAAATTCTTGTGATTCTTCAATCCCGCGGGTCGGCCGTACGGCGAGGTATACACGAACCGCACGCCGCGGTCGAGGATGCGCTGCACGTCGGCACAGTCCACCGGCGCGTAGCCGAGATGAATCGCCACGTCGCCCGCGCCGAGCGTCTTCGGCAAGGCCGTCGCCAGATTGCTGTCCGTCCGCCCAAACGTCACCGGATAGTCAGGCCGCTTGTCCAACTCCAGCAGCGTCGGATAACTGTGCCCCACCATCACCGTGTGCACGGTTTTGCCAGCCGCCTTCGCCGAGGCCATCCACTGCCCCGCCTTGGCGATGGCTGCCCGTTGCGACCCGATCACGCCGACGATCCGTTCCAGCTCGTCCAGAAACGCCCCGCCCGCGTAGCCCTCCGCCAGCGGCGGAACGTACCACGCGTCGTGGAACACCGGCACGTGCCAGACCTCGCGAAGATTGTCCGCCGTGGAAAAATACGCGTTGCGCACGCGGGCGCCTTCCAGCCAGATGCTCATCCAGATGATCGGCATCTTCCCGCCGCGCGTGCAGGCGGCGATCATCTCGCCCGCCGTCACCCAGCCGCGGACGAACTGCTCCAGAGGCCAAAGCGGAACCAACGGCTGACCGCTGGCGTCCTTGAACAATCCCGCGTCCGCCGACACGCCGCCCGTGCAGCCAAGCACGCGCTTGCCAGCCGCCCCGAGCGACTTCATCTCCGCCGCCGTGCCGTTGAGCACCAGCGACGTCTGCCCCTCCGTCAGCAACTTCTGAAGCAATGCATCCTTCGCAGGATCATAGCCGGGATGTTTCGGCAGCGCGAAATACACCGTCTCCGTGTCGGCCTGGGGAAGCAGCTTGGTATCGTAAATCGCCATCAGCCCGCCCGCCCTGCCGATGAACTCGCCCCGCCAATACTCCGCCACAGGCACCGGCCAAATCCGACCGCCCGCCAGCAGCCGCTGGCCCATCTTCGTGCCCAGCTTCGTCATCGATGCCATGTCACGACGAACCCCCGCCAACTGCTTGCCAACCAGGCCCAGAAACGCCGCCGAAGGGGAAACGGTTTCACTCATTTGTTTGTTTTTCCTATGGGTAACCAGGGTTTGGGAACAATGTTTCGCAACGGTAACGTTATAGCCACTAGCCACAAGCCACTAGGGTTTTCGCGGCACGACGGTAAAGTCCGCATCCCGTTCGAGAGAGAGGTCTCGATGCTTCGCGGACTCGATGGTCGATCTCACAATCACGCCGACAACATGCCCTGAATCATGGCCTGATTCTCCATACCTGGTGGCTTGTGGCTAGTGGCTGCTGTTTTCCTACAAATCCTTCACTCTCGGTTTATATTTCGCCAGCAGTTTCGCGTTGAACTCGTCGCCGCCGGGGAGGTTGGCGCTGCGGAAGATCGGCGGTTCGATGCCGCGACGCTTCATCTCCGCGCAGGCCTCCATCACCATGCGGTGCGCGATGAAGGCGTCGACCATCGTCGAGGTCGGCGCGACGGCGACGTCGTAGCCGTCGATCATGAACTGCGCGTCGCCGAAGGGGTTCTGGTCGTCGATCCACAAATCGGCGAACTCCGTCAAGTGTTTCTTGGACGGGTGGCGGATGTGGTGATCCAGCGGCAGCTTGTCGCGCCAATCGCTGCTGGTGACGGCGATGATTTTCGCACCGCGTTTCCTGGCCTCGTCCGCCGCGTCGATGGTCGTCGGGTTGTAACCGATGTTGTGGAAAATAATCAGCAGGTCGTCCGCGGCGATGTCGTAATAGCGGATCAGGCACGCGCCATAGCCGGTGGTCCGTTCGACTTCGAGATATTTCAAGGCCTGGCACATCGGGCTGATGTCGTGGCCCATGATCGGGTTGATGTTCGCCAGCCCGCCGGCGCGGAAAAACATTTCGAACACCATCATGCACGTGTGCCCGCCGCCGCCGTAGACGTGAACAAGCCGATCCTGCCCGACCGCGTCGGCGATCATCGCGCCGGCCTTGCGAATGTTCGCCGCCTGCGCCGCTTCCACCGCCGACAGACGATTCTGCACGTCCGCCAGATACTCTTGACCAAGGTTCTGTGCCATCGAGTGCTCCTTTTCGGCCGACACTATACCAGCCCCCGGCGGCATGTCACAAGGGATAAGGAGTCGGGAAACAGGGCCATCGCATCTAAATTCCTTCATTTTCGTATGATTTTCCGCAAAGGGCCGTTTTGAAGGCCGTTAGACTGTTAGGCTGTTAGGGAGAGGCTTATGAAAAATTAGGCCCAATCTCACATCAGCCGGCGCCTAACAGTCTAACAGCCTAACAGTCTCTTGTACGAAAAAATGGGCGAATGTAGATG
>Ga0123353_10001103_pt1 | contig 32862 bp, 22 predicted proteins | sample TergutLab28metaG_3_FD_92763 | JGI IMG/M metagenome (GOLD analysis project Ga0123353, IMG submission 92763) | Labiotermes labralis P3 segment gut microbial communities from Petit-Saut dam, French Guiana - Lab288 P3 | ecosystem: Host-associated > Arthropoda: Insects > Digestive system > Gut ... | reverse complement strand
ATTGCATGAGCAAGCTCGTTTCGACTATATGGAGGCGCATGTTTCTTATAAAGATAACTTGATTAACAAAGGAGCTAATGTGAAAAATTCACAATTTGCACAGCCCCTGTTTGAGTTCTCCGGTGCCTGTATAGGTTGCGGCGAAACTCCGTATATCAAAACCGTTACACAATTATTTGGCGAACAGATGATGATTTCCAATGCCACCGGTTGCTCCTCTATCTATGGTGGCTCTGCTCCGGCAACCCCTTATTGCAAAAACAAAAAGAGCGGCTTTGGTCCGGCTTGGGCAAACTCGCTGTTTGAAGACAATGCAGAGTACGGATTCGGTATGGCACTCGCTGTAAAACAATTACGCAACAGAATAGAGCGTATTATGAAAGAGGCTATTGAAACCTGTAACAGATGCTCCGATGAATTGAAAGCGTTGTTCCAAGAATGGATTGACAACAAAAACAGCACCATCGAAACGCAACGCATCTCCAACCAAATTATTCCGATAGCAGAAAAATGCGATTGTGCATACTGCAAACAGATTATTGACTTAAAACAATATTTGGTAAAAAAATCACAATGGATTTTTGGTGGAGACGGCTGGGCATACGATATCGGCTTTGGTGGCTTGGACCATGTGTTAGCGGCAGGCGAAGATGTGAACATCTTAGTGATGGATACTGAGGTTTACTCCAATACCGGCGGACAATCTTCAAAAGCTACCCCTGCAGGAGCTGTGGCAAAATTTGCTACTTCCGGTAAAAAAATCCGCAAGAAAGACCTCGGCATGATTGCTGCTTCTTACGGCTATGTTTATGTGGCACAGGTAGCGATGGGCGCTTCACAAACACAATGGCTTAAAGCGTTGAAAGAAGCGGAGGCGTTTGATGGACCTTCAATTATAATTGCTTACTCCCCTTGTATTGCTCATGGCTTAAAATTGGGCATGGGAAAAACGCAATATCAACAAAAATTGGCGGTTGAGTGTGGCTACTGGCAGCTTTGGAGATACAACCCCACTTTAGAAGCACAAGGTCTAAATCCGTTTATCTTAGACAGCAAAGAACCTGATTGGAGCAAGTTTAAGGATTTCTTGAAATCGGAAGTACGCTTTTCTTCATTAATCGGAACATTCCCCGAAGAAGCAGAGGTACTTTTCAATGCCTGCGAAGAAGATGCAAAATGGAGATTTAAACAATATGTACAAAAATCTGTAAATTAGTTGAATGTAATGATTCCCGTAATCAATCTCTTTGAATAAGTCCATTAAACTGTGCCGTGCAAGTAAGGTTTATCTCATTGATACACACATGCTCCGGTAAAGAAAGTATATACGCTACTACTTGGGCAACATCATCTGCAACAAGCGGCACAAACCCTTCATATACTTTGTCTGCACGTGCCTTGTTGCCATGAAAACGAACCACCGAGAAGTTCGTCTCTGCCGCGCCCGGAGAAATATGAGTTACCTTGATGTGGTGCGGAAGCAAGTCCATCCTCATCCCTTGCGAAAGCGCTAAAACCGCATGTTTGGTGGCGCAATATACATTCCCCCCTACATAAACCTCTCTGCTTGAGATAGAACCGATATTTATTATATGCCCTGATCTTTTGGTAACCATAATAGGAGAAATTAACCGAGTAATATAGAGTAATCCCTTAATATTGGTATTGATCATGCGCTCCCAATCCTCGAAGTTTCCTTGATCTATAGTTTTTAGCTCAACGGCAAGACCGGCATTATTTATCAACACATCAATATCTCTAAACTCCTCAGGGATAGAGTCTATCGCGGTTTTACATGCCGCCAAATCCTGCACATCAAACAACAAAGGTAATACTTTTGAAGAGGAATTTAAAGTAATAAAGTTACAAACATCATCTAATAGCGCCTTATTTCTCCCTGTTAAAATGAGTTTAACAGTCTGTTTGGCAAGAACTTTAGCCATTGTCTCTCCAAAACCTCCGGAAGCACCGGTAATAAATATGGTTTTCATAATGATTTATGATTTATGATTAGTTACTGTTATGTGTCACTTTTAACGTTAATTAGAAAAATATATTTTTATCATTTATAGAAAATAACATGCTGATATTTAGAAAAATGCTGCATCTTAGCAATGAAAATGAAGTTTATTGATTTAGTGAATAAGATTTTTATTTATTTCGCAATGTCGTTTTGAAACTTTTTCCATGAAGTTTTTACAGATTCTAGCTTTTGGAAAAAATAAGATTAATTAAAAATAAATACTAGGAATCCTCTTTTTATATGACTAATGATCAAACAATAGGAGCATTTATTCAACATTTTTATGAAAAAAATGGTAAGACTTCACTATTTTTTGAGCAGCGAGCAGTAGAAATATGGGAAGAGGCTGTAGGAGAGTTTATTGCAAAACAAACCGTAAAAATTTCTGCTGCAAAAGGCATACTCTACGTTACCATCTCTAACTCAGCGCTTCGTTTTGAACTGTTGGGAAATCGTACCCAAATTATTGCCAAAATAAATCAGGAGTTAGGGTGTGAGGCTATTAAAGGGATCATTATTAAGTAACTAAACCTAATGAAAGAGAAGTTTTATAAAGAATTATTACTTTTAGCGCCCGACATGGAATCGGCAAATTTTCTGTTGGCAGTAAGCGGTGGCCGTGATTCTGTAGCTTTGGCGCACCTGTTTGCAAAAAATGGTTTGAGCTTTGATATTGCCCATTGTAATTTTCATTTACGAGGAGAAGAATCGAACAAAGAGATGTTTTTTGTGCAAAACCTTCCTTTTTTAACCGTACAAAAAGTTTTGGTGAAAGAGTATGATACAAAGAATATTCAACAAAAATCCGGAAAATCTATAGAGATGGTGGCACGCGAACTGCGCTACCATTGGTTTGAAAAGATTGGAGAAAATTACGACTATATCGTTACGGCACATCATGCAAACGACAATGCTGAAACAATGATCCTGAATTTGCTGCGTGGTACCGGCTTGCGCGGAATGTGCGGAATCCCAAAAGAAAATGGAAAAATAATACGTCCGCTACTGAAGTTTCAAAGTGTTGAGATTGAAAAGTATTGTGTTGAAAATAATATTGATTTTTGCACAGACTCATCTAACTTAGAGGATCTGTTTTTAAGAAACAAGATTAGAAATATTGTTATTCCTGAATTGGAAAAAATTAATCCAAATGTTATTGAGATTTTCACAAGAAATAGTAACCTCTTTTTACTTCAAACAAAATTTTTTGATGCGCATATTCAAGAATATAAAAATCATTTAGTAACTGAAGAAGAAAATAGGGTGGTTATTGATATTGATGTATTGAAAAGGATTGAAAACCAATCTCTTATTTTATATGAAATAGTGAATCGTTTTGGATTTAATGCAGATGATGTAGAGAATATTTTAAAATCAATTACTTCAAATTCAGGAAAAAAATTTTTATCAGCCACCTATATTTTAATAAAAGATAGAAACAGGTTTATTATTGAAAAAAATGAGATGCAAGCAGAAGAGATATTCACAATCAATTCAATGGAAGATTTTGAAAAACATGGTTTTAAGGCGGAAAAGATTCGCTATGGCAATAGTTGTGAAATAACAAAAGATATTCACACTATTTATGTAGATGCCCAAAAAATTGTTTTTCCATTAACAATAAGAAATTGGAAAAAGGGTGATTATTTTTATCCTTTTGGGATGAAATTTAGAAAAAAATTGAGTGATTTTTTTACAGATTTAAAAATAGACTTGCTTCAAAAGAAAAAAATTCGCCTGCTTTGCTCAAAAAATGAAATTGTTTGGATTATAGATTACAGAGCGGATAATCGTTTTAGAATAGATTCAGATACAGAATTTTATTATAAAATTTCCACAATTGTCAGACTAAAAGTCTAATTTTATTTTTTAATTATTGTGATTCAATTAATTAAGATTAAAAACCAGTGTTTTCAGAAAGTTACCCCCCTATTTTTTAGAAATCAGTCGGTAAATTTGATGGATAACATATTACAAGTATATCTTAGCAAATATTTTGATCGTTCCAAAATTTAGTTATAAAAGATTATTACAAGTTTTTTCAAAAATTTCCGTTATATGTTTTTCTATAAACTTTAACAATATGACACCGGAATACGCCAATAGAAAATCTCAAACCTCAAATCTTAAAAAACTCTGCTTTCTGCTTTCTGCTTTTTGCTTTCTGCTTTCTCTTCCTTCCTCTGTATTTGCCCAAAAAAAACAGAAAACTCCTGTCCCACAATCAGAAGCGACTATCAATGAACGGGCGCAATCGGTTATCTTTGCCGACGGACTTCGGGAGTTCTACACACAAAACTATTCTGCTGCTAATAAATCGTTTTTAGAAGTATTGTTCCAAAACCCAAAAAATCATGCCGCATTTTATATGCTGCATAAAGTGGCTGTAGAACAAAAAGATTTTCTTTTGGCCGCTCACTTTCTAAAAAATGCTATAAGATTGGATAAGAAAAATGAATGGTATCAGATTGATTTAGCAGGTGTTTATGAAAAACTGGGAGATTTTGCAAACGCCGTAAAAATTTGGGAAGAGATATGTAAAGTGAAATATCAAAATGAATACTACTTAATGTCGTTGGCAAACAATTATTTACAGTTAGGAAAGCTGCATGAGGTGATTAAGGTATATGATAAGATTGAAAATATAATTGGAAAAAACGATGAACTTACCGAAACTAAAAAAAATATCTGGCTTTATTTGAATGATGTTAAAAACGCCGTTCGCGAATATGAAAAAATGTTGGAACTGTACCCTTATGAGATTGGTTATTACATTACCGCAGGAGATATTTATCTGTCGAACAACATGCCCGATAAAGCGTTCCCTTTCTTTAAAAAAGCAATGGCGGTTGACGCAGAAAACGCCGAATTGAATCTGGGGCTATCCAATTATTACGAAGCTACTAAAAAACCTGAGGAGAGTTTTAACGCACTACTAAGAGCGTTTTCTTGCAAGGAGTTAGAAATTGAGGAGAAATTACCCATGTTAAAGAAATATTTGGCAAATGCTTTTCGCCTGCAAACAACAGAAATAATGGGAAAAACAGAACTGTTAGCCCAAACCGTTACCAATGCCAATCCCTACGACTTAGAAGGATGGGCGGCCCTGGCTAAACTAAATATCTTAAAAAATCAATATCAAGATGCTAAGTTATTGTATGAGAAATGCATCGAATTAGATGAGAGCCAGTTCTCTATTTGGGAAGACTATTTTTTCGTCTTGTCTAAGTTGGAAGATTACAAAACCATTGTCGCCCATGAGAAGCTTGTAGAGGAGTATTTTCCTACTAATGCCACCATTCAGTATGGGATGGCGCTTGCGCTCTATAAAGAAAAACTGTACCAAAACGCCTTTAAGGCTGCCAAACAGGCACTCTCTTTCACTTTTGATAATAGTTTTGTGGCAGATTTGAACCTGCTTTTAGGCGATATTTCTATTGAACAAGGAGAAAAGGTTGAAGCAGTAAAATATTGGAAAACAGCACAGCGCCGCGGGAACAACACCCCTGAACTGCAAAACAAAATTGAGACAAATCAATAATAAAACATGAAGCGACTTTTTATTGCTGTGGATATTGAACTATCAGATTCATTTCAGACATTAACCCAACAACTTAAAACCGATTTGAGAAACGATGAAGTAGCGTGGGTGAAAAGCGAGTTGCAACATCTTACCTTGCGTTTTCTCGGCGAAACCCCCGATGCTAAAATTGAACCCCTTGCAAACGCGCTTTCAATCGTAGCAAATTCAACACAGCCATTTGAATTGCAATTAGATAAAATGGGCGTTTTTGGAAGCAAGTACGCCCCCACAACGCTATGGTACGGCTTCTCAGAATTTTCACTTTTCAAAAAACTATTTGAAAACCTTGAAAAAGAGCTGCTTCAAATCGGATTTCAAGAAAACTACGGCAATTTTGTGCCCCACATTACCGTAGGAAGAATAAAGAAGGTGGATAACAAAAAACATTTTTGGGAAACAATTGAAAAATATCAACCTCAATTTTCACAAACCATTCCGGTTCGCCAACTCAAGCTTATTCAAAGCAAACTTAGCAGCGAAGGACCTACTTATACAACTCTTCTTGCTTCTTCTTGCTCGCTTTTCCGGTAAATAATTCCCCCAAAAAGCCAAACCCGTAGCCAAAAAGTTGCGTAAAACCGGTTAAAATGGATAAAAATGCAATAGCAATATTTTTGTTTTTTATCAAAGATTCGAAAAAGAGAGCGATTATATAAACTGCTAAGGGAAGCAAAAACAACGGATTTAGAAAGATGATACTCAACAGGATTAGTCCTAAATTTCCCAAGACAAAAAACAGAGGGAGCGTGTGTACAATTTTTAGAGATCCTTTGTGTTTATGATGCAAAAGCACTCTTCCTTTCCCGAAGGTATTAACTTGTTTGTAGAATTTTTTAAGGTCAATCCTTCTTTTATGAAAAACGTACGCTTCTTTGATGAGCATAGTCTTAAATCTTGCAGCTTTAATTCTAATACTCAAATCAATATCTTCACCAATCATGTTCTTATAGCCGCCAACTTTTTCAAAAACCTCTTTAGAAATTCCCATATTGAATGAGCGGGGAGAAAATTTTTCTTTCTGTTTTGTTGCGCCCCTAATTCCTCCTGTGGTGAGCATGGATGTCATGGAGTAATTGATCGCTTTCTGCATATTGGAAAAAGAGTGGTCGGCACTGTCTGGCCCACCGTAACAGTCCACATAGTTTTTCATCAGGGTGTTTCTAACCACTTCAAAGTAAAAAGGGGGGATTATGCAATCGGAATCATAAATCACAAAATAGTTTCCGGTAGCTCTTTCCATGCCATAATTTCGGGTTTCACTTCTGCCGGAGTTAGGTTTGAAATAATACCGCAACGGTAACAACTTTTCATATTGCTTGCAAACCTCTTCGCAGCAAATAGTTGAGCCATCTTCAATAACCAAAACCTCAAAACCTTTGTTCGTTTGTTTCGAAAGACTTTCCAACAGCTCTTCAACTTCATCAGGACGATTAAACACAGGAATAATAATAGAGAAAAATAGATCTGTCATCAGTTTTTTTGCGGCAAAACTAATAGAATTTTTAAATAAAACGAATCGGTTTTTTTTTATACATTTGCGCCTTTTTTAAAATTAAGCAAATAAATATAAAAAAACGTAATTATTAGGTAAATAAAACACATAATGAAAAAAATATTAGTAACCGGAGGTGCTGGTTTTCTCGGCTCCCACCTTTGTGAAGAACTATTAGCACAAGGCAACGAAGTTGTTTGCTTGGATAATTATTTTACAGGTAGGAAGAAAAATATCATACATCTATTAGACAATCCTTATTTTGAATTAGTTAGACACGATGTGGCATTTCCTTATTTTGTAGAGGTAGATGAAATTTTCAATTTGGCTTGTCCGGCTTCACCCATTCATTATCAATACAATCCCATCAAAACAATTAAAACTTCCGTAATGGGCGCTATAAATATGTTGGGATTGGCAAAGCGCATCAAAGCTAAAATTCTACAATCCTCTACCAGCGAGGTTTACGGAGACCCGATGATTCACCCGCAGCCTGAGGAGTATTGGGGAAATGTAAACCCTATCGGAAAAAGATCTTGCTACGACGAAGGAAAACGCTGTGCGGAAACACTCTTTTTTGATTACTATTATCAAAACAAAGTGCGAATTAAAGTAATTAGGATTTTTAATACCTACGGACCCAATATGCACCCTGATGACGGAAGAGTAGTCTCTAATTTTATAATGCAAGCGCTTCAAAATAAAAATATTACAATTTACGGAGAGGGCAACCAATCTCGAAGTTTCTGCTATTGCGATGATATGATTAGAGGAATGACAGCAATGATGAAAACCGGAGATGATATAATTGGTCCTATCAATATCGGAAATCCAGGAGAATTTACTATCAAAGAATTGGCTGAAATTATTTTGGATATTACAGGATCATCGTCAAAAATTGTTTTCTTACCTCAAGTAGAAGATGATCCTATGCAGCGCAAACCCGTTATTGAAAAAGCAAAAGAGATACTGCATTGGGAGCCGACAGTTAATCTAAGAGAAGGACTTGTTAAAACAATTGCCTATTTTGAAACAGAACTTAGAAGTTTGTAGAATAAGTTTTTTGTAAAATAATTCAATGAAAAAACATAAAAAGAAAAAAAAGTCATCTTTTTCGCTCAGAAAATTACTCATTTTCTTGTTATTTCCTGCTAATTGCATAGCTGCCATGGGTTTGCTGTTTGTTTTTTTTGAACAGTTTTTTTCGCCTACATGGTTCTATTTAGGCACTTTCTGTGGCTTGGGATTTGTTTATATTTTAGTAATTAATGCAGTGTTTGTTCTTTTATGGTTGCCACTAAAATATCCATACGCACTCATCTCGCTCTCGTTAATTTTACTAAACGTGGGAAATATTGACAAACATTTTCAACTTAAAGAAACCGAAAAACCGTCCAAGTGTATTAATTGTATTAAAGTAATGAGTTATAATGTGAAACTGTTTGGATTGTACGATACAGAAGATAGAAAATTGCGCCAAAAAAATAAAAATATAATTCTTCAATATATTAATGAAGAACAACCTACTATTGTATGTTTTCAAGAATATTTTTACGACAAATCGGGAAAATTAAATTTTAACACTACCGATACACTGCTTTCCATTTTAAAACTGAAAGATAAAAACTTCCATTTTGAGTATTTTACTGCATCAAGAGATGATTTCTATTATGGATTTGCTACTTTTTCAAAAAATAAAATTATTGGAAAAGGGATTGTTGAGATGCCCGACAGTACCGTAATTGCCACCTATATAGAGTTTAAACACAAAAATGATACGATTCGTGTTTACAATTGCCATTTAGCTTCCGTTCATTTTGAAAATGAAGATTATGAAATAGGAAAACAACTGAAAATTAATCCTATAAATGATCCAAAATGGCAGAAAAAAGTTGATGTGTTATATGAAAAATTAAAACTTGCTTTTGAGGTGAGAAAAGAGCAGGCAAAAGTGTTGAAACAACATCTTAAAAAATGCCCTCATTATGTTATTCTGTGTGGAGATTTAAACGATTCGCCCGCCTCTTTTACCTATAATAAAATAGCAGGAAATTTGAAAGACTCTTTTAGAGAAAGCGGTAAAGGAATGGGAAGATCCTATTTGGGTGAAATATTCCCTAATTTTAGAATTGACTATATCTTACACAATAAAGCCTATAAATCGTTCGGGCATACAGTAGGCACAGATATTACAATATCAGATCATTATCCTATTTATACATGGATTTCGTTATATCGAAATTAGATTACTTCTGTAAATCTCACCGCATCTTTCATCTCACTGAAATAATAGAACTGCATTTTTTCAATGAAATGTTCTTTAATATCTTCCACATCTTTTTGATTTTCAGAAGATAAAATGATGTCGTAAATACCTGACCTTTTTGCGGCTAATATTTTCTCTTTTATCCCCCCCACAGGTAGCAATTTCCCGCGTAGCGTAATCTCTCCTGTCATGGCAATTTTTTTACGAACGGCTTTTTTCGTAAATGCTGAAATCATGGAGGTTAGAATGGTAATTCCGGCAGAAGGACCATCTTTAGGAGTTGCCCCTTCAGGAACATGTAAATGAATATGGGTATTTTCCGAAATAGCCTCTTCAATTCCGAAATCTTTGGCGTAAGTTTTCAAATATTCAAAAGCAATGGTTGCCGATTCTTTCATCACATCTCCAAGATTTCCTGTCATTGTCAAGCCGTTTTTTCCTTGATTTATAACCGATTCCACAAAGAGTATTTCGCCGCCGGTGGCAGTCCAAGCCAAGCCGGTAGCCACACCGGGTACACTATGATCTAGTGAGCGCTCTTTTTGAAAGATCGGTGCGCCATAAGTTTTCGACAAATCTGCGATTACAATCTCCTTTTCTAATTTTTCATCTCTCACAAATTGCGAAGCACGTTTGCGTATCATTTTGGCAATCAATTTTTCCAAATTTCTTACGCCCGATTCACGCGTATAATCAGTGATCATGCGCTCTATTATTGCATCTGAAAATTGCAACCCGTTTTTATCCATACCATGTTCTTTCAATTGCCTGGGTATCAAATGCTTTTGTGCAATATTCAGCTTCTCTTCAATTAAATATCCTGCAATATCAATTACTTCCATTCTGTCTAACAACGCAGGATGGATAAATCCCAAATTGTTTGCAGTTGCAATAAAAAGCACCTTCGATAAGTCGAAAGAGGTTTCTAAATAGTTATCATAGAAAGTAGCGTTTTGCTCAGGGTCAAGCACTTCTAACAATGCGGCTGATGGGTCTCCTTGCACATTCATACCGAGCACTTTATCAATTTCGTCTAATACAAACACAGGGTTCGCTTGCCCCGCTTTTCGCATACTTTGGATAATCCTTCCGGGCATCGCTCCGATATAGGTTTTTCTATGTCCACGAATTTCAGATTCATCTCTTAAACCGCCCAACGACATTCGGATATATTTTCTTCCGATAGCCTCAGCAATAGACTTTCCGAGCGAAGTTTTTCCCACCCCCGGAGGCCCTGCCAAACATAAAATCGGAGATTTCATATCCCCTTTCAACTTCAGCACTGCTAAGTATTCAATAATTCGCTCTTTCACTTTTTCCAAGCCGAAGTGGTCTCTGTCTAAAACCTCCGCTGCTTTTGTCAAATCGAAATTATCTTCACCAAACTCATTCCAGGGCAAATCAATCATCAGTTCTAAATAGTTGAGCTGAATAGAGTAATCGGGCGACATAGGGTTTGTGCGTTGCAATTTTTTCAATTCACGTTCAAAGAGGGCTTTTGTGTCCTCGTTCCATTTTTTTGCTTTGGCGCGCTCTGTCAGTTGATTTGTATCTTTTTCTGCCGGAGAACCACCCAACTCTTGTTGAATAGCTTTCATCTGCTGATTGAGCATATATTCGCGTGTTTGCTTGTCCATCTCCTCCCGAGATTTATGCTGAATTTGATTTCTCACCTCCACCATTTGCAAATCCTTGTTCAGAAACTTCAGCACCACCTTGCCTCTCTCCATAATATCTTTATTTTCCAAAATAGACTGTTTTTCCTCTATAGAAACAGACAAGTTAGAGGCGATGAAATTCATTAAAAATGAAGGGCTTTCAATATTTTGAAGCATATAAGAGGCTTCGCGAGGTACATTTGGCGAGAGTCTTAGCATTGAGATTGCGGTATCGCGAATTGAGCCAATAAGCGCTTGAAAATCAGAGTTTTCTTTGAGATTTGGAGTATGTTCGTTTGTCATGTACTCGCATACCCGCGCCTTGTAATAGGGCTCTGTTTCAATAATTTCTAACAATTCAAAGCGTTTAATTCCCTGAACAATAATAGTAACGCTGCCATCCGGCATAGACATATATTTGATGATTCGGGCTAATGTACCCACTGCATACAAATCTGCTTTTGTTGGTTCCTCTAATTCATTGTCTTTATGAGTAATAACACCGATTGTGTGGTTGCTTCGAGAATACTCCTGGGTGAGTTTTATAGATTTGCTCCTCCCCACTGTGATGGGAATAACCATTCCGGGGAAAAGTACCGTATTCATTAAGGGAAGAATAGGGATCAGTTCATTTACATGCTCTTTTTTAAGTTTCTCTTCATCTTCTAAAGAAAAAAGTGGAATAAAATTTACTTCGTTTGCAATAGTTTCGTTCATATATAAATAGTTATAGCTTTTATTTTTGGGGTGCAAAGATAGCAAAAGAACAAGTTGCAAATAACGCTGCTGTTTCTGTGCGTAATATTTTTTCTCCTAAAGAGATTGGTTGAAATCCACTCTCTTTGGCGGTAAGAAACTCTTGAGGGGTAAAATCGCCTTCAGGTCCAATTAAAAAAATTGCAGTTGTTTGTTGATAGTTGATAAGGTTTATAGCTATAGAATCTTTGTTTTCACCACAGTACGCAATAAATTTATCTGCTACGGTTGCACGGGTTTCAATAATAAATTGTAAAAAAGGGATAGTTCTTAATTTCGGCAGCCATACGCCTTGCGATTGTTTTAAAGCAGCAATAGAGATTCTGAGCAAGCGATTATGATCTATATATTTTCTTTCCGATCTGTCGCAAATAATAAATGAGATTTGTGCAACGCCAATCTCTACCGCTTTTTCCACTAACCACTCCATTCTATCAAGATTCTTAGTGGGTGCTACGGCAAGATGCAGTTGTTTAAAAGTGGCGTTGTCATGAAAGATACGCTCTCTTATTTCTACTGTACAAACATCTCTAAATATGGTTGTTATTTCTGCTTTTGCCAATAATCCCTTGCCGTCAGTAATCCAAATAAATTCTCCCTCCATTGCACGCAATGATTTTGTAATATGTTTCGACTCTTCGGAGGATAGCGATATTGTATCTTTTGATAAATCTTCTTGAAAAAAAGCCCTCATATCTTCATAACTTATTGATTTTAAGAAAAACACGTTGTTTTATGTATCAGGCGGCAAACAAGCAAATTTTAACCACTTATAGTAAGGTAGCTTTACGTGCTTTTCAGTGGCAAAAATATGTTAATTTGCTTATAATTTTTGTGTCCGGTTAACGCACGTTACAAAATTACACAAAGGCGCAAAGGCGCAAGGTTTTAAGAGCACACGACAATTATCTTATCATCAATATAAAAATGGGTTAATTGAACAATATGTTTTTTGCAAATTATTCCTTTGTTATCATTTTTACACACATTCAAATCTTCAATAAAATCTAATTTTTTTTTGGCGAACCATTTGTACATGGCTTCCTTGGAGCACCAATAGAAATAGAGTTCCTTCAAACTATTAATATTGCAATCTGCAATCTCTTTTTGGCTCATAAAACGAGGATAGAGAGGTAAAATTCGGGGTGAAAGATTTTCAATATCAATTCCTACAGGCAGATTCGCCAAAGCAACAGCCACACTATTTTTTGTGTGTGAAAATGAAATGTGATGATTGTTTATTTGCGGCTGTCCGGTTTCTGAGTAAGTGATCTCTATTTTGTTGGTGCCGAGCAATTGGGCAAGCGCAGCCCTGCACGCTAACTTTTGAAGCCGCACGATTGGCAATTTAGTGCGACTAATGGCTGCTTTATCTTCAGGGCATAGCTGTAACGAACCAAGCAACCAATCTTCAGTCTCCGTAATCTGCCAAACAGCAATTGAAACACTATAAGGAAGTTGCTTTATTAAGGTTAACGACATACAGATGATTAGATGATCAGTTTCTTCGTACTTTATCTTTTACTTTAATCAATTGTTTTTTCAGGGCTTTTACCACTTCATCTGTTGCTTCTTCAAAAGTTTTTGCAATTTTGCAGGCAATGGCATCGTTTCCACGAATTTTAGCACGAATTTCAACGCTTTTATTTTCCGGTTTTTCCGTATTTTCCAATTTCATGGTTATATCAAAACCGATAATCCCATCGTGAATTTTTGCTAGTTTTTCTAATTTTTCGGAAACGAAAGTTTCCAGTTTTTGGTCTGCCTTAAAATGCACCGAATTAAATGAAATGTTCATAAAACCTCCTTTGTTATGCTCTGGGATGAGCTTGTTGATAAATTGATTTCAGTTTTTCAATGGAATTGTGGGTATATACTTGAGTAGCGGCTAAACTACTGTGTCCCAACAATTCTTTAATAGTATTGAGGTCTGCGCCTCGATTCAACAAATGCGTAGCAAAAGTGTGTCGAATTATATGGGGACCTCTTTTTTCAATGGTAGTAATCATATCCAAATACTTGCGCACTATTGTATAGATATTTTTTGGTGATAAATGCTTACCTTTAACGTTTACGAATACAAAATTATTTTGTGAAAGGGTATTAAAATTTTCATGGTATAACTCACTATATTTTGAAAAAATACTTTTAAAAGAATAGCCAAACGGAATGATCCGTTCTTTATTTCTTTTTCCCAACACTTTAACTTGGTTGTTGTATAAATCAATATCTAAAAAAGTAAGCATTCTGAGTTCGGAAAGCCTCATTCCGGTGGCATAAAAAAGTTCTAATAAAGTTCGGTCGCGCCATCCTTCAAAACTCTCTACAAACAGATCTGAAGTAAATAATTTTTCCATATCTATCTCTTCTACAAACTGTGGTAGCCTTTGGCTTACTTTTGGAGCATATACTTGCAACATCGGGTTGGTCTCAAAAGTGCCCATTTTAATATGATATTTGTAGAACGATTTTAGCGCGCTTATTTTTCTATTAATTGAGCGCGGCTTTATCTTTTCTTCCATCAAAGTAATGATCCATGTACGAATAATGGCAGCATCTACTTCTTTCCATTCTAATTCAGGAAATGCCCCTTGAAGATAGTTCCAAAACTGTTCCAAATCGTTGCGATACGAAATAACAGTATGATCGGAGGCTCGTTTTTCGAATTGTAGGAAATTAAGAAATATATTAATCAGCGGCATTTATCATTGTTCATTATTCATTAATTTATTTGTTAAGTTCATGTAGCAGTCTTCAATATTTGGTTTTATTTTTTTAACAACCACATTTTTGTAATCATCTTCAAGAAGGCAATTTTTAATCATCTCATCATCTAATTGTCTCATCATTTCATCTATTAGTGTTACATGCAAAGTATCCCCAAAAGCGAAGCAGGTTTTCACCATTGGATTTTTGCGCAAGTTTAACAACAATTTGTACATATTATCACCTTCTACCGAATAGAGAGAGTCGGAGAATTTTGCGATGATATTTTGTGGGGTATCAATATCGAGAAATTCGCCATTATTAATGAGCGCAATTCTATCGCACAGGCTCGCTTCGTCCATATAAGGAGTAGATACTAAAATGGTTATTTCCTGTTTTTTCAGTCGAAACAACATTTCCCAGAACTCTTTTCGAGAAACGGGGTCAACGCCGGTGGTTGGTTCATCTAAAAAAAGCACTTTTGGTTTGTGAATGAGTGCGCAACTTAGGGCTAATTTTTGCTTCATTCCACCTGAAAGCGCACCTGCCTTTCTGTCTTTAAATGGTTCAATCTGTTGATAAATATCTTTAATCAGATGATAATTTTCTTCAATAGTAGTGTTAAACAATGTAGCAAAAAAGGTTAAATTTTCTTCAACTGTGAGGTCCATATATAAAGAAAACTTTCCGGGCATATATCCTGCTATACTGCGGATTTGCTGAAAATCGGCGAGCAGGTCGTAATTTTCGATTTGTATGGTAGTTTGTGATAAGTGATCCGATTGAGAAGAAGAAGAGCTTTCATCTGGTAATAATAATGTAGTTAATATTCTGAACAGGGTAGTTTTTCCGGCACCATCTGGACCTATAATGCCAAAAATTTCGCCTTTATTAACTTCAAAACTGATTTTTTTTAATGCAGGGATTCCTTGTAGTTTTGGTTTAATACCGCGAATTTTGCGATAAATCCGAACCGGAGGCGGCACGAATTTTTGGATGAAATATGTTTTGGAAAGATTTTTTACAAGAATAGAGGGCATAAATTTGTTTTTACCTTGCTTTTAGAATAATTATTACAGATAAAATAGATGTTAGCAGTTTTTAAATTTTAAATTTTATATCTTAATTTCTCCATACATTCCAATTTTCAGATAGCCGTCATTTTTCACTAAAATTTTAATGGCATACACCAAATTTGCGCGTTCATCTTTAGTTTGAATTGTTTTGGGAGTAAATTCTGCTTCAGCAGCTATCCAGGTAATAGCGCCTTCATATTCTCTTCGTTCTTTTTCTCCGAAATCGGCATACACTTTAACTGGTTGATTTAACTGTATTAGAGTAAGTTGTGCAGAAGTAATATAGGCACGGAGGTATAGATTTTCAAGATCAGCTACTTTAAAAAGGGGTCTTCCCATTGTAGTTATCTCTCCTGCTTGTGCGTATTTAACTAGTATCGTTCCAGCGATTGGAGATTGAATATATGCTTTGGCAAGTTGGTCGTTAATTGCAGCAATTTGTGCATCAACAAAAGCAGCATTATCTACAACGCCCTGGTTATTTTTTTCCAAATTTTCTTTCATAGCAGAAATCTGCTTTTGAGTTATTGTTATCTGTGCGTTCAGATCATCGCGTTGTTTTGTGTTTCCGGCTTTGGCGGCAATCAATTTTTCGATGCGGTTTTTTTCGCGTTGTTGGTAAGCTAATTGCTCTTCTAAAGAAGCCAGCTGGGTATCCACATCTTGCTTGCGTGCACCAAGCTGTTTTCTACTATGTAGCAATTGGATTTTCTGCAAGTAAAGCTGTGTAGTATCAACAATTCCAAGCAGTTGTGAGGGCATTACGATTTGTCCTTCAATGATATTCAGCACTAAAATTTTACCACTTGTTTCGGCAGAGACAATCACTTCAGAAGCTTCAAACATACCGGAAGCGTCATAATTTTTTAGGTTTGATGAGCATGCTGCAAACAATAAAAAGATGAAAGAAACGAGAGAATAATTTTTCATAATTAAAAAAATTTTGGTGCAAAAGTATATTTTTTATTCATATTAAAAAAATTATATTTTTGCACGCTACATATATTGCATAACATATATTAAAAAAATAACCCAAAATTATTAACTAATCCTATTAATTTTTATGAAAAAATTTTACAAAACAAGTCTTTTATTGATGCTCTTCATCTTTGTAGCGTCAATTGCAGGAGTGATGGCACAACCCAGTAGAGGTGGTGTTCCTCCAAGTTTTCAAACTTCTTTGGCTGATGAGAATCAACCGTTCCTTGTGTCGCCCCCGGATGTTGGCGCACTGTTAGCGGAAGATGAACTGAATGCTAGCTTTGTGCCACGTGTGGCCGTAGTTCTTCCTGTTGATCTTAACCCTACCAACTCAGGGGAGTGGATCACTTTAGAGACCGGCGAAACCATTTGGCGTTTGGCCATTGAATCGGAAGGGGCAAACGCTATTACGCTTTACTACAGCAACTTTAATCTCCCAAAAGGGTCAAAGTTGTTTATCTACAACAGAAATAAGACCCATGTGCTGGGTGCTTACACAGATGAAAACAACCCGCTTTACGGACCTGAGTTTGCAACCGAATTTGTTGCCGGCGACCATATCATTTTGGAATATGTAGCGCCCATTGTTTTCGGTAAGATTGATAAACTTGATATTAAAACAGGAGAGGTTATCTCTGGAAAAGCGCCTCAAATACCTATGCCTACTATTCAAATTGAAGGCTTAGGATATGCCTACAACGATTTTATTTCTGTAACAGAAGTTTTTACTAATAGAGGTCCCACCCATTTAGGTAATTCCGGCGCATGTCAGATAAATATTAACTGTCCGCAGGGTGCACAATGGCAAAACCAAAAGAAAGGGGTAGCTGCTACTATACAAAGAATTGGAAACTCCAGCTATATTTGCTCCGGATCATTAATTAATAATTTAAGAGAAGACCTAACTCCCTATTTTTTAATGGCATGGCATTGTTCAGAAGCAAGTGGAACCCAGTCTTCCGCTGCAAATTTCAATCAATATCAATTTTATTTCCATTGGGAGAGAGCGGGCTGTGAGAACACAACCACTCCTATTACGTATAGAACAATGACAGGCTGTCAAAAGCAAGCGGATATTCCATTGGGCGGTGGTTCAGATGGTTTATTACTTCGCTTAAACCAAGTGGTTCCAATAGACTGGGATGTATATTACAATGGTTGGGATGCAACTTTGCCCAACACTTGGCCCGCAGGTAGCGTAGGAATTCACCATCCTGCCGGCGACGTAAAGAAGGTAAGTACAGCTTCTGGCACCACTACCACAGTAACAGCAAATGTAACAGGGTATCCTCAGGGCGCTCAAAACGGACACTGGAGTTGTGTTTTTAATCCATCAGCTACCGAAGGTGGATCTTCCGGTTCTCCTCTGTTTAATAATACAGGATTACTTATCGGCACACTCTCTGCCGGAAGCTCTTCCTGTTCATCTCCAAATGGATCAAATATTTACGGCAAGATGGGTTACCACTTCGACAAGTTTAACACTACTCCGGTGATGAAACCTTTCCTTGACCCTGATAATACCGGCGCAAGAGTTTGTCCGGGAAGATATGCAAGCAATGAGCCTATTGCCAATTTTACTGTTGTTACACAAACTCCGTTTGCTATGCAGCCGGTACAGTTTTATAGTCAATGTTTTAACGCTACATCATACTATTGGGAGTTTCCGAGTGGAACTCCGCCAACCTCGACAGAAACAAATCCTCTTATTACCTACGCAGTACCCGGCGGCCCACATGATGTAACACTTACTATTAATGGTGGCGAAGCTACCAAAACAGAAATTGGATATATTACTGTTGTTGAAAAATTAAATGAAACAGAAATAGAAATAGGAACCGCTACCACAGGCGCTAACTTTCCATTAGGTTACCCTAATAATTTTGCACGCGTACACCAAGCTACGCTTTACACTACTGCGCAATTAGGAAGCGCCGGAGAATTTAGATCTATTTCTTGGTATGCAGGAACTGCCCGTTCCACTGCCCGCACCATTCGCATTTGGATGGAGCATACAAATGCTACTAATGTCTCAGGAGTAGATGCGTGGAATATTGGCGTTACGCCTACCCCAACGGCTACTTTAGTTGCAGAATATACCGGACAAAGCAATATTGTCGGTTGGAATAGATGGAATTTTAATGTAAGCCCTTTCAATTATAATGGAACACAAAATGTAATCATTTATGTGGAAGTTTTTGCTAACAGTAATAGTAGCATTCTAAATTCAATGACCAATACCGTACGTTATACGGCATCAGGAACCAATACAAACAGAACCTGGCACTCTAATGCAACAACACAACCTACAGCAAATTTAGCCACAAACAACCAGGTTCCGAATATTAGAATGTTAAAAGCTATTGCATCAGAAATGCCGGTAGCAAACTTTACAGGACCGGTGAAAGTTACGCCAGTAATGGCAGAAACCTTTGATATTGAAGCACATTTTCTCCCTGCAGGTTGGACTAAAATTGATGTAAGTGGTAGCAACCACTGGAAATGGGTAAGTGGCGGAAACGACGGTAGTCCGGGATGTGCTGCACGCACTTATACGGCAACAGGAACTCAAAACTCATGGTTGGTTACTCCGGCAATTCCAATTACATCAACAGGTTATAAACTTGAGTTTAACTCTTCCGTTGGGTATTTGAGTTATTATCCGACAGGGGGTTCCAGAATACATATTTCTACTACTAATACTCAAACCGGAAGTTTTACCCTGCTTAAACAATTTGCAGCAACTGAACTTACCGAAAATTGGTCGAAATATTCTTTTTCATTAGATGATTATGTAGGAGAAACTATTTACGTTGGTTTCCAATATACCGGAACAGATGGTCATGATTGGTTAATTGATGATGTGGTTGTAGGTATAATGGATCCGCTCGGTAAATATGAAATCTATAAAGATCAATGGTTAGAGCTTACTGATCTATCAACCGGACCTCCTGTAGTTTGGAATTGGCAATATCCGGGTAGCACTACGCCGGTTGTGCAAACTTTTGGTGATGTGCCTTTCGCACAGTATGAATATGCAGGAACTTACGATTTAGGATTAACTGTTACGAATCTGCACGGTTCCAATACAAAATATATGTCGGAACAACTAATAGTTAAAGACAGAACACCCAGAGCAGATTTTAAAGCAACAGCAATTGGAGGATATGATGTTATGCATTGGGAAGGAAGCACAGTATATATGGATGAATTTCATAAATATGTAGCGCCCGGAATGTCTGTTGAATATCTAAATACTCCCACCAATCTTCCGGATAGCTATGAATGGAATTTCTCCGGTGGAACTCCGGCAAATTCAACAACGAAAGATATGATCGTTAAATATGATATAGAAGGAGATTTCACCGCATCGCTAACCGCTAAAAATACGGCAGGCGAAAATACAAATACTCAGGAAGATTTGGTTTATTGCGGCTATACGGAAGAGAGTCTCTCCAATTTCAATATAGAAGGCTTTGGATTATATACAGGTCAGGTTAGTACAAGTCCTATAATCTGGTTACTTGGACCGAATCCTTCTTATTGGGCGCAAGCCGGTGAGCGTTATGACAAACCTGAAAATCCGGGATTTATTACGGAAATCATGTTCTATTTGTACTCAAAAGGTACTTCTACCACCAAACAATATACTATGAGCCTAAGAAGATCTGATGCCAATGGTTTTCCGGATATGACTGCTGCCGGTAATTTGTGGTCAACAACATTCACACCCGCCAGCCTTCCGGCAGCGCCGGGGTTAGTTAGTGTTTCTATAAATCCACCTATTGTAGTAACCGATGCTTTCTATATTATTATTGATGGCTTTGCGGCGAACAATACGGCTAACAATATTGCTATTGTTGTTGGAATGGGAGATGAAATACCTGAAGATCAATCGGCAACCTTATGGCTCAACTATGGCGGCTGGATACCTGCGAATGAGCTTTTTGTAGATAATCCTTCAGTATCCGGCGCTCTATGGCCATTCTTTACATATACAAAACTTAATGTTAACCCGACACAACTTACTTTGGAGAGTGCAGCAGGCTCTAAATTGGTTTCTGTAGATGCTAATGTAACTTATACAACAAACACTACCGATACATGGTACACCCTAATTGTTGGAACAGAAGGCATTACTGTTAACTATCAAGCCAATACAACCGGCTCTCCAAGAGAAGGGGCATTTACCGTTACCGGTGGCGGTATTACCAAAACTGTTACCGTACTGCAAGCCACAGGAATTCTTACCCTTAATATTTCTCCGGAAGAGATGGTTATTCAATATCCGGCAGAAACGGTTACATTTAATGTTACTTCTAATGTTCTATGGACAGCTACCTGTCCGGAGCTTTGGGTAACGATTGCGAATCCAATAGGCGCAAATAACGGTACTTTTATGGTTCAAACTACTACCAATTTAGATGTTGATGAAAGAATTGCTACAATTACAATTTCCGGAGGTGGTCTTACCAAAACTGTTATTTTAAAACAGTTAGGCGCTGGCCCCTATTTGGAAATTGAACCTGAAGGTACGATCAATGTTCCCAAATTAGATGGTAGCAGAAACATTCAGGTTAATTCCAATATTTATTGGTTTGCAACTGCCAATCAACCATGGATTAGCTTTACCCAACAAACAGGAAACGGCAATGGATATGTTTACTTCAACTTCAATGCCAACCCAACCGCTGCTGCACGTACTGCTGTTATTACTCTTTACGCAGGAGACCTTACTGCTACATTAACAGTAGTGCAAGAAGCAGGAGACGGTACTTTTGTTATTAATCCGAACACCTTATTGCTTCCTTTTACAAGTGGTTCGCAAACAGTTGCTGTTACTACTCCTACTGCCTGGACCGCTGACGTTCCCGCTGACGTATGGTACACTGTTTCTCCTCAAAGTGGAAACGCAGGAACACAAACAGTTACTATTATCTATACTGCAAACAACAATCCTGTTAACAGAACATCTGAAGTTCCTTTTGAAAATGGTTCTATTTACAGATATTTGCAAATAACTCAAAAAGGTAGCGCGATCGTTTCATGGAATGTTCCCGTAAACGGTACGTTACAGGTGCTTAACGGAATTACCCCTATTACAAACGGCGCTTCTATTGAATTGGGAACACAACTTACCGTTGTTGCTACACCAAATACAGGATTTATGTTGAGTACGCTTACTCTTAACAGTGCTCCATTAGCTAACAATGGAGCTTTCTTGGTTGACGGTACTTCCACCATTAATGTACAATTTGAAATAGGTGTTTATACTTTATTCTTTGATCCGGCTGGAGGTATTGTTTCTCCAACCTCAATGCAAATTACTTATGGTACCCAGATAGGTACGCTGCCAACACCAACCCGCACAGGTTATACATTCAATGGATGGTTCATTGGTACAACCCAAATTTTTGCTACTACTACATGGACTTATCCTACACATCAAACCGCAACTGCTCAATGGAGTCCCAATAATTATACTTTAACATTAAATCCTGCCGGAGGTACGGTTAGTCCAACATCAACGCAAGTTACCTACGGTTTGCCAATAGGTACTTTACCTACACCAACCCGTACAGGATATACTTTTTGCGGTTGGTTTATAGGTACAACCCAGATTTTTGCTACTACCACTTGGAATTATGCATCCAATCAAACAGCCACAGCATGCTGGAATGCAAATACTTATACGCTAACATTTAACCCCGGCTTAGGTACGGTTAATCCAACTTCCATAACCGTTACTTATAATCAACCCATAAGTACTACCTCCTTACCTATTCCAACACGTCCGGGATATACCTACACCGGATGGTCAATCGGAGGAACACCTATTACGGCTACTACAGTATGGACCTGGGCTTCCAATCAAACAGCAACAACAACATGGACAGCCAATACCTATACTTTATTTTTAGATCCAAGTACAGGTACCGTTTCTACTCCTTCAATACAAGTTACCTATAACTCTGCCATTGGCTCCATTCCAAATGCATCACAGCCAAACTGTCCTTTTATTGGTTGGTTTATTGGAAATACGCAGATTGCCAGTACTACGACATGGAATTATACTTCCGATCAAACAGCAGTAGCAAGATTTAACTATCCGATAGTTGCTTCCGCTTCAGGCCCCGGAACAATTTCTCCATCAGGAACTACAAACTATACATTAGGACAATCTGCTACCTATACTTGTACGCCTAACAATGGCGCACATATTGTAAATGTTTTGGTTGACGGAGTAACACCTTCTGATTTTGTTTACAATAGTGAACTTTCTTTATCTTACAGTTATACATTCTCGAACATTGGTGCTTATCACACAATAAGCGTTACTTTTGCTCAAAATTGCTATGGAATGAATCCCAACAATACTCTTGGTTTCGGCGCATCTATTAATATGATTCCGGCTAACTGCGTGCAACATGGACAAAGCGTTACCTTTAATTTCTCCGCTAACTGTGCTGATATTACTCAAGTAATCATTGGCGGAGTGTCACAAGGTCCTATTTCTACTTATACAATGACTGCTACAGCTCCGCTTCCGAAAATTGAAATACAAACTGTTCAAAAACAATACATTATAACCGGAACTCCACTTGGAGGTGCAGATCCTATGGGCTACATAACCCCAGCTGGATCCACTACTATAAATTGTGGAGAAAACATTACTTACGAGTTTTATCCGGAACCGCAACACCGAGTAAGTTTGCTTCTTATTGACGGAGTTTCTGTTCCTATTCCGCTGTCGAAAACTTATACGTTTACAAATGTTCAGGAGAACCATACGATTCATATTGAATTTGAAGAGTACCCGCAATTCTTAATACAATTTGGTCCCGGTGAAGATCAACAAGCCGGCGGCTATGTATATCCCACTCTCTTCCCTGCAGCAAACTATTTTGTTTTTGTTGACTCCGGTACAGTATCTTTCCCATTTACCATTGTTCCATTTTCCGGTTACGAAATTGATAAGGTATATGTAGATGATCTAAATATTCCTGCTGCAGTTCTTACTGGATCTTATGTGTTTACAAATATTAAAAACCACCACACAATTTATGCTACATTTAAGCCTATTATGTACACCATTTTGGCAACGGCAGGCGTAAATGGCAGCATTAATCCAAGCGGCGCAGTTCAGGTAGAACACGGTAATAATCAACTCTTCCAAATAGTTCCCGATGTGGGGTGCTATGTAAACACAGTTTTTGTGGACGGTGTACCGGTTGGTGCAATAAATAATTATACCTTTGAAAATGTAACAGGAACCCACACTATTCATGCAACCTTTGCAAAGAATTTGTATCAGATTACTACAATTGCAGGAGCAAATGGTACTGTTTCCCCACAAAATCCTTTAGTAGAGCATGGCAGTGATCAAACAATCACATTCTATCCGGCTACAGGATACAAAGTAAATCAGGTAACTATTGACGGAATAGATAACCCATCTGCCGCTCTGGCAGGCTCTTATACTTTCTTAAATGTAACAGCTCCGCACACAATTTCTGTAACTTTCACCAAACTTATTTTCACAATTACAGCTACCCATACAACGGGTGGAGAGATCGCTCCATCGGGAATTGATTACATAGAATATGACATGCACTCCGAAATCTATGTATTTAATCCTTGGGATGGATACTATGTACAAGCAGCTATTATTGACGGCGTAAACAATGCACAAGCTATTGCCGATGGTTTGTATCGCTTCATGAATGTACAAGCAAATCATACAATCCATATCGTATTTGCGCCCGATAACTTTACCATTGTAGCTACAGCTGGTGTTGGCGGAACTATAAACCCCGAAGGTGCTGTTACCGTTCCTTCAGGAGGAAGTAAACTCTTCCATTTTTCTCCCGAAACCGGATTTGAATTAGCCCGCGTTATCATTGACGGTATCAATGACCCCGATGCGGTTGAAAATGGCTCCTACTTGTTTACAGATGTTTTAGAAAATCATACTATCGCAGCTCAATTTGAAAAGAAAACCTACAACGTTATTTATCAACCGGTTCATGGTGCTTTGGTTGCTCCTGTGGGAGGTTCCGTTTCTCCGGTTCAACATGGAGGAAACTTTAAGTTTGTTATTGATCTTGAAGATGGATACTCGAAATCAAATATAGTTGTGCGCGCTAACAATATTGTTCTTACGCTAATAGGAGGCGTGTATGTGATCAATAATATTGTTGTTGATCAAGTGATTACTATAAGTGGTGTTGAAATTAATAAATACGAAATCAGCGCTCAAGCATTAATCGGTGGATCAATTACTCCTGCTGGCGTATTTGTGGTTAATCACGGCGATATCAGAACTTTCACTATTACTCCTGATGCAGGATATAGAATTAGTGATGTAATCGTAAATGGTGAATCAATAGGAGATATAGAATCTTATACTTTCAGCAATATTACAGAAGATGGTTCAATTAAAGCATACTTTAGCTATGGCGTTGGAATTGATGATCCTAATGAAAATACAATATTAGTATTCAGTCATAATAACTTAGTTACTATCGTAAATGAGCACCTTATTCCGATTAAAATTGTTGATATTATGGATATGTACGGACGGGTAGTGTGGACAGGTATAGCTACTGAAGCAAAGACAGAAATTCTTCTTAACATTGCTTCCGGTATTTACGGCGTACGCATTACTACAGAATCGAATACGATTACTACTACAAAAGTGTCTATTGCAAAATAAACACAATTGGATAATAATTTTTCATGGAGGAGGCTGCTCAAAAGGCAGCCTCTTTGTTTGTATGGAGTCCACCGGATTTGCCGGCAGATTTCTAAAAAACAGGGGGGTAGTTTTTAAAAAACACTAATTTTTAAGCATAACTAATTGAATCACAATGTTGAAAAAATAAAATTAGATTTTAATCGGACAATTAGTGAAAAAAAATATATATTTGTACCCCAAATCGAATGAGGCTCTTTGATTTGGCACTCAATTAGTTAACCTCCAAGTCAAACAAAAAATGAATCATTTTTGATTCAAAAAACATTAAAAATGTCAGAAGAATTAATTATTGCACCCGAAATGGATGCACAAAACGAAGAGCAAGTTGTTGAACAACCTGTTCGTGAAGAAATTGTATTAGAAACCCCTGTCGCAGAAGAGATTCCTGTGGAAGAACCTGCTGTGGCAGAAGAAACCCCTGTCGAAGAAGAGATTCCTGTGGAAGAACCTGCTGTGGCAGAAGAAACCCCTGTCGAAGAAGAGATTCCTGTGGAAGAACCTGCTGTGGCAGAAGAAACCCCAGTCGCAGAAGAGATTCCTGTTACTAAAAAACCTTTCTTTTCTAAGACTCCCGTTTCGGAATACGATTCATTAGAAACCTTTAATTGGGATAACCTTGAGAAAAAAGGTTCAAAATATAGTGAGACAGAAAGAAAACGCTATGCAGAATTATATACCAAGTCATTTAAATCAATTGACGAAAATGCCGTAATAACAGGCACCATTGTCTCTTTCAACACACGTGAAATAGTAGTAAATATTGGATTTAAGTCTGATGGTGTTATTACAGCTTCCGAATTGCGCTACAATCCCAATCTGCAAATAGGAGATGAAATCGATGTATATGTTGAAAATCAGGAAGATGCAACAGGGCAGTTACAATTATCACACAAAAAAGCGCGCATGTTACAATCATGGAACCGTGTGAACCAGGCTTATGAAGATAATGAAATTATTACCGGTTATGTAAAATGCAGAACTAAAGGTGGTTTGATTGTTGATGTGTTTGGAATTGAAGCTTTCTTACCCGGATCACAAATTGACGTTAAACCGATTCGCGACTATGACGTTTATGTGAACAAAACAATGGAATTTAAAGTTGTAAAGATTAACCATGAATACAAAAATGTTGTTGTTTCTCATAAAGCGCTGATAGAAGATGAATTAGAAGCACAAAAAGCAGAAATTATTGCAAGTTTGGAAAAAGGTCAAATTTTGGAAGGTGTCGTGAAAAACATTACCACCTACGGAGTGTTTATTGATTTGGGCGGCGTGGATGGTTTAATTCATATTACCGACTTGTCTTGGGGTCGCATCAGCCATCCGGAAGAGATTGTTCAGTTAGATGAAAAAATTAATGTAGTTATCCTTGATTTCGACGAAAATAAAAAACGTATTGCTCTTGGATTGAAACAATTAACACCACACCCATGGGATGCATTAGATGCTGAATTAAAAGTTGGAGATAAGATTAAAGGTAAAGTGGTTGTCATTGCCGATTACGGTGCATTTATTGAAGTTATCCCCGGCGTAGAAGGCTTGGTACACGTTTCCGAAATGTCATGGTCGCAACACCTTCGCACAGCACACGATTTCTTGAAAGTAAACGATGACGTAGAAACGGTTATTCTGACTTTAGATAGAGACGAAAGAAAAATGTCACTGGGTATTAAACAATTAATTCCTGATCCATGGACTGATATTACCACAAAATATCCTGCAGGATCTAAACATAATGCCACCGTGCGTAATTTTACAAACTTCGGTATATTTGTTGAATTAGAAGAAGGTGTAGATGGCTTAATCCATATTTCCGATCTTTCATGGTCAAAGAAAATTAAACACCCGGCAGAATTTACTAAAATTGGAGATGCCATCGAGGTAGTAGTTTTAGAAGTTGATATAGAAAACCACAGATTAAGTCTGGGACACAAACAATTAGAAGAAAACCCATGGGATGTTTTTGAAACTGTTTTTGCTGTAGGAACAACACACCAAGGTACGATCATTACTCAGGTAGATAAAGGATTTACTATAGCATTGCCTTATGGGATAGAAGGATTCTGCTTTAACCGTGCATTACTAAAAGAGGATAAATCTAACCCGAAAATTGACGAAACTCTTCCGTTTAAAGTGATTGAGTTTCAAAAAGATGCTAAGAAAATAAACCTTTCTCACTCTAAAACATGGCAAGAAACGAAAGAGGATGAAGAGAAACGTGTTGTAGCCGAAGAAAAGAAGAAAAAGAAAGAGATTGATAAAATCAATGAAAGCGCTGAAAAAACCACTTTAGGAGATTTAGATATCTTTAAAACATTGAAACAAGATTTAGATAAAAAAGAAGATTAAGTTCTTCTTTTTTATCTTGGAGAAAAAAATTCGGATACGATTTTATAGTCCAAAAACCATTCTTTTTTTGTCCACTTAGCAGTCAATGAGATTTCTTTTTCGAGATAGCCTCGTGTAAGTTTTACGATAAATTTACCCCACATTATTTTTTTTACCCCATAATCCAATATTTGGCGACTATTCTTCAATAATTAGGGGATAATGTTTTTTTGTTTGCTACTTTATATTTAATTTGCCGAAAAAATATTAAATCAAAAAAAATCAAATCTCAAATTATTATTATGAATCCTAAACGAATTTTTGACATTTTAACACATTACCAGGAAAAATATCCCAACCAAGAGGTTGCTTTAGCCGGAAAAATAGGCAAAGAATGGAGAAAATATTCACTTTCAGAATACATCGAAATTACTAATCATCTTTCTTATGGTATGATAAAGTTAGGTGTCAATCCGGGGGATAAAGTGGGTATCATTTCTACAAATCGGCCTGAATGGAATATGCTGGATATGGCAATCATGCAGATTGGAGCAATCGCTGTTCCAATATATCCAACTTTGGTAGCTCACGAGTATAAATATATTTTAAATCATGCCGAAGTAAAGTTGGTTTTTTTAGAAGGTGCTGAGTTGATGGAAAAAGTATCTTCTGTACTGGAAGCGGTTCCTGAGTTAAAATATCTCTATACTTTTAAAGATAGAAAGAAGTTTCCGTTCTTCCAGCAACTTGTTAATTTGGGGAAAGAGAACATTAATATTGTTGAATTGGAGAAGAGAAAAGGGGCGGTTGTTTCTTCTAATTGTGCGACAATTATTTACACATCCGGCACGACGGGTATTCCCAAAGGAGTCATGTTGTCGCACGATAATATTATTGGTCAGGTTATGAATTTGTATAACACACCTGCACCTTGGTCTAATATTGCATTTAGTTTTTTGCCATTGTGCCACGCCTACGAAAGGATGCTGGTTTTTTTATATCAATATTTGGGTATGTCGGTTTATTATGCGCAAAATTTGGGCACAATTGCCGAAAATATTAAAGAGGTAAAACCCACCATGATGTCGACCGTACCGAGAATGTTGGAAAAAATATACGACAAGATCTATTCTTCAAGCAATAATATGTCGTGGCTTACTAAGAATATTTTTCGTTGGGCGGTTCGGATTGCTTGTCAATACAAAATTCAGGATCATAACCGTTCATGGTGGTATAATCGGAAACATAAACTTGCGAACAAATTGGTGTTCAGCAAAATACGTAAAAACATAGGAGGTAATTTTGATATTGTGGTATCTGGCGCAGCAAGTATTCAGCCCCGCTTAGCCTCTTTCTTTTCAGCCATCGGAATGCCTGTTTTTGAAGGCTACGGATTAACGGAAACATCACCGGTTATTGCCGTAAGTTGCAGAGATAAAGATGGCAGAGAAGCGGGAACTGTAGGATTCCCATTGCCGGGGGTAGAGGTTAAAATTGCCGGAAACGGAGAAGTGTGCTGCCGCGGACATAATGTAATGTTGGGCTATTACAAAGATGATGCGCTTACTAAAACCGTAATTGATGAAGAGGGTTGGTTTCATACAGGAGATCTTGGAATGATTAATAATAAGGGTCAACTTGTTTTAACCGGAAGATTGAAAAACCTGTTTAAAACTTCTTTGGGGAAATATATTAATCCGCAAGTTGTTGAAGAAAAGTTTACAGAATCGCCTTTTATAGAAAATATTGTAGTAGTGGGCGAAGGAGAGAAATTTGCCGGAGCGCTCATCTCTCCCGATTTTACATTTCTGCAAGGATGGTGTCTGCGACATAATATTGAATATCAAAATCCACAGCAAATTATTAAAGACACGGAAATAGTGAAACGTTTTACAAGAGAAGTGGCAAAATATAATGCTTTTTTTGGAGATACTGAACAGGTAAAGAAATTTGAACTAATTCCCGATGAATGGTCGCAACTTACAGAAATACTTACACCTACATTGAAAGTAAAACGTAATTTAGTACAAGAAAGATATAAGGATGTGATTGAAAAGTTGTTTCAATAATCAATTTTCTTAATTTGTTGTGCATATCCGCGCCATTTCTCTAACACTGCCTTAAAATCATCAGCCGGCTCTGAATCAAAAAACATAGACTCGCCGGTGGAAGGATGTATAAATCCTAATTGTTTTGCATGTAAGGCTTGCCTGTGCATTAGTTCAAAACAATTTTTCACAAATTGTTTGTATTTTGTAAATGTTGTACCTTTAATAATTTGGTCTCCTCCATAAATTTCATCATTAAAGAGAGGATGCCCGATAGATTTTAGATGAATTCTTATTTGGTGCGTTCTTCCTGTTTCTAATTGACATTCAATAAGAGTAACATAGCCAAAACGCTCCAGTACTTTCCAGTGGGTTATAGCGCGTTTGCCATGTTCGCTGTCGTCAGGGAAAGTAGCCATAACAAGCCTGTCTTTTAAATTTCTTCCCACTTTTGCAATAATAGTTCCGCTCTCTTCTTCTAAATTACCCCACACCAAAGCCCAGTATTTTCTTATAATCGTATGATCAAAAAATTCGCGTGCTATCTTCATTTGTGCTTCGTCGTTTTTAGCAACAATCATGATTCCTGAAGTATTTTTATCAATTCTGTGCACTAAAAGCGGTCGTATCGGTTCGCCGCTCTTCGTGGTTTGTCCTTGAAACCGGTAGGTAAGCGCATTTACTAATGTTCCGGTATAGTTGCCGAAAGCCGGGTGAACCACTAAACCGGCTGATTTATTAATCACAATTACATCTTCGTCCTCATAAGCAACATCCAAGGGAATATCTTCTGCAATAATCTCAATCTCTCTATGGGGATAGGGCATCAAAATAGCAATCTTATCTTCCGGCTTTACCTTGTAGTTCTGTTTTTCGGGTGTGCCGTTTACAAAGATACACCCTGCTTTGGCTGCATTCTGTATTTTATTTCGAGATGTGTTTTGAATTAGATTAAGCAGATACTTATCTATACGCATCAACTCCTGTCCACGGTCAACCGTAAATTTAAAATGTTCATATAATTCATCTTTTTCTTCTGTCTGCATACAGCATATTTTTTTGGGTTGCAAATATCCATTTTTTTTTAATCGCCGTACTTATCTTTTTTTTATTATTTTTGACCGCTCAAATAAAGAGAGGGAGAGATGGCCGAGTGGTCGAAGGCGCACGCCTGGAAAGTGTGTAAACGCCGAAAGCGTTTCAAGGGTTCGAATCCCTTTCTCTCCGCATTGCTAAGTAACATTATATAAATAAATTATAAACTTTAATAAACAATTAATCATTAATTTTAAACGTACAGTTATTATGAAAAAACTAATCGCTTTATTTGCCGTAATAGGTTTTTTAACCTTCGGTATGATGCAAAATTCTTTTGCACAAAATGGACAAGTTGCGGATGATCCCGCCCAAATTGAACAAAATGATGCTCTCAAAGTGGAGCAAGCTACCGTTATTGAAGATAACGACGACCAAATTCAACAAAGTCTGCACTATGTTTTGAAAGACAAATTTATTGAAGGTGGTGCTATCTGGATGATGCCGATACTCTTGTGTATGATTTTCGGATTGGCTTTCGTTATTGAAAGAATTTTTTATCTAAACCTTGCTACCGTTAATTCCAAAAAATTATTGGGCAAGATAGATGAAGCCCTAAAATCGGGCGGCGTTGAAAAAGCCAAACAGGTTTGTAGAGATACGAGAGGCCCTTTAGCCGGAGTATTTTATCAAGGACTTGACCGAACCGACGAAGGGATAGAATCTGTTGAAAAAGCTGTAATTTCATACGGCGGTGTGCAAATGGGCAAATTGGAAACCAATTTAAGCTGGATTGCGCTTTGTTTGGCATTAGCACCCATGTTAGGATTTTTGGGTACTGTTGTGGGTATGGTGCTTGCATTCGACGATATTGAAAGAGCCGGCGATATCTCTCCAACCATCGTAGCAGGAGGTATGAAAGTGGCGCTTTTAACCACCGTTTTTGGTTTAATTACTGCAATTATCCTTCAATTTTTCTACAATTATATATTATCCAAAATTGATGCTATTGTTGGCGACATGGAAGACGCTACGATTACATTCATGGATATAATGATTAAAAATAAGTAATTCATTTTCTCACATTAATTTAATTATTCATAAGACATGAGAAAAATTATTAACATTACCATATTTGCGATCGCCGGATTGGCAGCGTTTTTGGCGGTATTGTTCGGAGTTGGCTTCAATCAAGAATCACAAGCCAAATTTCACAATACTGTTGAGATAAAAGCAAACAATCCCCAAATGCTTACGGATTTGGTGAACGCAACCACTGAGACCCTCCCTGCCTTCATAGTCAAATATGAAGAAGAACTTGCTACGCGTAATGCCGCGTTGAAAGAACAAAAATTACAACGCAATATTTACTATACCTTTATCTTTCACTTAAATGAAATAGTGGATCAAGAAACATTAGATAATTTTAAAGCCAAGTTCCCTGCATATTCAAAATCAATGTTTGCTCTTTCTGATAACAAAGACCTCTTTATCGCCGGCTTTAATAAAATAAACACCTTTTCTGAGTTTCAATCTTATTTTGACAACCTCCAATCTGATTATTATGCAGTTAGTCAAAATTATTTGGCAGCATTAAACGCCATTAAAGCAGAAACGAATTTACTGAAACAAGTCATTGAAATTAACTCCGCAATTTCTACAACTAAAAAAGAATATGACTTAAAAGGACTTCAAAAGGATATTAAATCCTATAAAACAGGATTTCTGCAATTTAATATGACGATGAATTTGTTTTATCTATTATTTTTCGCGACTTTTATATCCATGATTATTTTCTTATTGTGGGGTATATTTGTAAACATAAAGGGAAATATTGGCATGCTAATAGGAGTTGGCTTATTAGTATTATTAGTAATTATTGGTTATTTAACTTCTTCTTCGGAACTTTCAACTTCTGCTATTAAAATGCAATTAGATGCTAATAATGTAAAATGGATTGGTTCCGGATTATTTACTTTCTATTGCATCTTCTTCGGAGCTATTGCAGCGATCCTTACTACTGTGGTTTTTAACGCAATTAAAAAAGCAAAATAATATGGCAAAACGTAAAACCCCAGGAATTAACACAGGATCAATGGCAGACATCTCGTTTTTGTTATTGACATTTTTCCTATTGACCTCCTCAATCAAT
>Ga0123353_10001102_pt1 | contig 32871 bp, 22 predicted proteins | sample TergutLab28metaG_3_FD_92763 | JGI IMG/M metagenome (GOLD analysis project Ga0123353, IMG submission 92763) | Labiotermes labralis P3 segment gut microbial communities from Petit-Saut dam, French Guiana - Lab288 P3 | ecosystem: Host-associated > Arthropoda: Insects > Digestive system > Gut ... | reverse complement strand
TCATTATCTCTATAAATTCGTCAAAAGTCCATCCCGGATAATTGCCCAAAACGCTTTCGCTTCCTGCAATAGTGTTAATCCGAAAATCGAATGGGAGCTGATAGAGATTTTCATCCACTTCGAGTGCTAAGAGCACGTTTTCAATTAAGCCATCTCGACTAAGTTCCGGGTCAGCGTCGATAAAAGGGTATAAATCCACAAGCAAACCTTTTGAAATGAAAGATTGATATGGAAGATCAAGCAAAAAAAGCATGTCAGGTGCCTGTCCGCCCAATATCTCTGTCGCAAGTAATATTTGAGCATTATTCCAGTTACCCTGTGCTCTATCCATGTAATCAATAATTTCTACATAATGTGTAAGAGATCTGGAGTTAAAGCTTGCAACTAATGACTGTATTGGAGCGATATTATTTGCATTTGCCAGATCAAATACACCGAGAGAGAGTCGGGTGAGATCCACTCTCTCGGCACGGTGAACCGGTTCGTTAATTTGTGGTGCTGTTGTGTGTGGTGTTTCTTCCGGGATGTCTAATGTTTCTTCTGAGCGGCATCCAACAGTCAGAAAAACAAATGCAAAAGTCAAAGCTGTAATAAATGTGTAACGCAGTAAATTCATAACGGCACCTATCCTTTACTTTACTGTTCTTAGCACACTTTCATAAAAATATAGTTTCTATGAGTCCCTATAATGTCGGACAGGGAGACCAGACAGGGGCAGACAGGGGGACGGTTCATCTGTCTTGGCAGGAGCTTTCAGACAGGGGCAGACAGGGGGACGGTTCATCTGTCTTGGCAGGAGCTTTCAGACAGGGCAGACAGGGGGACGGTTCATCTGTCTTGGCAGGAGCTTTTCAAGTCAAGACAGATGAACCGTCCCCCTGTCTTACCTTGTCTTTATCTATCATTCATCTATGATATTACTATACATTTCTTCGAGCGAATTGATGAGGGTTCTTAACGAAGACTTTAGTTCGCGGACTCCGCTATCATTGTTCAGCGTCTGTACAACTGTGTTAAGGTTGCCTGTTATCAAGCTGACCATTGTGTCAACATACGCCGTTTCGTCAAAATCACCTGTCATTATCTCATTACTATTTGCGGAGTTTTCTAAGTTATCATTGATAAAAGGGTTCGTTCCCAGTGTTGATTGCTGTGCAGCGTTTGAAGCATTGCCCTGCTCAGGGCTCGTGTCTCCCGCTCTGCTAACACGATGTTCGCTTCTGTTATATGTTCCCGAGTTAATTTGGTCAGCAACTTTCGTGATTTCTTCTTGCGAAGCTTTTGACAGTCTTTGCAGCTTACTTCTATCAACCGGCACCTCACCGGACAGGACTTTTTGTTTCGCGTCAAGAGAGACCGCAGCGATTGCGTTTAGTGCCTCTGCGACCTTACCGTCCCGCTCTATTGTGGCGCGTGACACCTTAAAACGTTTACCTACCTCAGTGGCTGTGTTCAGACGAGTTTGCTTTCCCTCACTTTGAGGGAAAGCAACTTTTTCTGTATATTGATTGCTTGAACCTCTCTTTCTTTTAGCTGAGTTAAAAAGAACTCCTCTGAAATGGCTCACTTCAATAGGCGATAAATTCCTGCGTGAAAGTTGATTGTCAATAATCCACTCCAATGCATCTTCGCGCGAGTTAAACTCCATGCTCACCGTTGTAAACGCAATACCGTGCTTGATGCAGATATTGTGCCTGTTGTATCCGTCTATAAGGATATTGTTCCATACAACTAACGGGTCTCTTGCTCCTTCTGATAAAAGCTGTTTTTCCAAGGATTCAAACGTTTCCTTATCCAGTTTCGGTAAATACATCATGAACTCTTCATCAAGTATAATATCGTGCATCTGTCTACACCATCCCTCTCCGCCATTAGCTTTGCTTGACAGTATATATACATTTTCCAGTAATGTCAAAGTGTCGGTGTGCAGACAGGGGCAAGATAGGGGGACGGTTCAGACAGGGGGACGGTTCATCTGTCTTGCATCTCTTCGAAAAATATTTTTTCTACATTTTATGATAATTTTATGTCGTGTTATGTATAAATTAGTTGCGAAAATGAATAAAACTTCGTCGATTTTTCATCATTCGGTAAGGTAAACCGTGAAACAAACGTGGATTGCGAAAAAGAATTGTCGTCTGATAAAATAAGCAGGGAAGAGAAGGAAGACAACAATACAAGGGGATCATCCCCCTGCAAGACAAGGGGACGGTTCATCTGGAAGACAAGGGGACGGTTCATCTGGAAGACAAGACAGCAATACAGGGCAAAACAAGGGGACGGTTCCAATCCGTGCGACGGATAGTCTGTCCTGGTTTGAATTATCCTCGCTTCCACTATCTTAAATTTGTGAATGGAGATTTATCGCTATGCCGAGAACGTCAAGAGTTAAGAGTAATACCGGAGTGTACCATGTTATGCTAAGAGGGATAAATCAGCAAACCATTTTTGAAGATGACGAAGACAATGAAAAATACCTCGAAGTATTGGAGTTATGTAAAACGTTGAGCGGTTTTGAGTTGTACAGCTATTGTTTAATGGGAAATCACATACACCTGCTGCTCAAAACAATTAATGAAGATTTAGACTTAATTTTCAAAAGAATCGGTGCGCGATATGTTTATTGGTACAATTGGAAATACAAACGTACAGGGCATCTGTTTCAAGACAGATTTAGAAGCGAGCCTGTCAACGATGATGAATACTTTCTAACGGTATTACGTTATATTCACCAAAACCCAGTAAAGGCAAAACTCTGTAAGAACCCTGATGAATATAAATGGAGCAGTTACAAGGAATATATTGATAAAAATCACAACACCGGAATTGTTGATACTGCATTTGCAATAAATATGACCGGATTAGTCGAGTTAATCATGTATACTAATATGATTAGTGCGGACAATTGCCTTGAATACACTGAACGCAAATTTTTGCCTACAGATGCCGAAGCAAAGGCACTCATGATAGAATTATGTAAATGCAACACCTCTGAGGTGGCTGAAGGATTTAGCGCACAACAAAGAGATGAGTACATTAGAGTGCTTGGCAATAATGATATTTCAGTAAGACAGCTTTCACGAATATCCGGCATTAGCAAAGGTATCATTGAAAAGACTTTAAGCAACTAACTCTCCACAGGACAAATGAACCGTCCCCCTGGCTTCCTTTTGTGCGCTTAAAAATACTAATCTTCCGCAGGACAGATGAACCGTCCCCCTGTCTTTGGCTTCCAGATGAACCGTCCCCCTGTCCCAATGTTAGCCGGGTTGACGGCATTAAAAAGACACCATTGAATAATACAGGTGATTTTCTTCTTACAAAATCATTATTACCCGTTTTGATATTTGTGGTATAATCGAAGCATGATAAAGAAGGTTTTTTGTTTTCTGCTTATACTGAATATTGTCATATTCTCATTTACCTTATCGGTCAATGCTGTTCAAGGTGCGGATACCTGTGCGTTCGAAGAGCTTGAGCTGGAGGATTATCTCGCTATTATCGACGATATGGCGGAAACAGAAGAGTATCCCCATTTTTTTGCTGAAAATGCCGATAGGTACAAGGATTTTCAAGAGAGATATCCCGATATGCCCTTTGAAACTGTTATCGCGCTTGTGAATGTCAACAACGATATGGAGGGATATCGTTATGTTGATATCGTAACAGAGCCGGATGAACTCTATGTATTGTTGAATAAGAATTTTATGCTGCCGCAGGATTGGGAACCGGAGGAGCTTACGAATATCGGACACGGTTTTTTAGTGCGCCCTGAAGCAGCCGAGCAACTTGAGAAAATGCGAGCAGCTATGAGAGACGACAATCTCAATCTGGTCATAGTTTCCACATATCGTACTATTGCAAGGCAACGAAATCTTTTTAACAATGCCGCCTCGTCACGAGGTGTGCGACGTGCGGAAAGATCAATTGCCAGACCCGGACACTCCGAGCATAACACGGGTCTTGCGGTTGATGTTCTGCACAGAGGAGCCACCGGGTCACTGTCAAGTATGAGGTTTGAAGGAACGAGTCAGTTTTCATGGCTTGTCGAAAATGCACATGAGTTCGGGTTTATCCTCAGATATCCGCAAGGTTACACAGAAATAAGCGGATACATTTTCGAACCGTGGCATTGGCGATTTATCGGGATTCCGATAGCGACAGCGATGAAAAACAGGGGAATCGTTTCGTATGAAGATTTCTACGGGCGTTATCTTGTACAAGGTATGCGCGATAAGGTTAATGAGTATATAAAAGAGCAGCAAAGACTTGCCGAGGAAGCCGAAGCGGCTGCGTTGGAGGCTGCGGAGTTGGAAGCTGCAGAAACAGCGGCAAGGCTGGCAGCCGAGGAAGCGGCTGAGGCGGAGTTGGCAAGAATAGAGACTGTGATAAGAATCGCTTCACAAGCAGCCGCGGATGAAGCCCTTGCAAGAACAAGGCTTGACGCAGTAGGGCGTGAAGCAATGGTTCATGATACCACTTACATAAACATACACTTTACAGTTATGCTCTCTGTACTCGGTCTCTTAGCAACTGCTGCGATACTTTATATAGCAAACGTAAAAAGCATTGGACTGTTGAGCGTTTTAAGGCAAGTGAGACAGGGGGACGGTTCATCCGTCTTGCGAAGACAGAGGGACGGTTCATCCGTCCTGCGAAGACAGAGGGACGGTTCATTTGTCCTGCGAAGACAGAGGGACGGTTCATCCGTCCTGCGAAGACAGAGGGACGGTTCATTTGTCTTATGTCGGATAAATACACCTTTCGGAACATCTTTTCGTCAATATTTGCAGGCAAAACTTGCTTTCATCATATTCAAAAGATTTTTCCGTGTTGCACAAAATTAACGTGCGATATTTATAGAAAGACAGATGAACCGTCCCCCTGTCTTCTGAACCGTCCCCCTGTCTTCCCCCCTGTCTTCGATTTCGAAGTAACACGCGGCATGTTTGCGTACCAGCTTTCTAAGTTATTAAATGCTGATATTTCCGGCTATGATGAATCTGTTTTTGATGATGTGCCAATAGATGAGTGGTACGGTCAATCAATCGCCTGGATGGTTGATATTGGTTTGATCGATGGTAATAATGAAAGATTTGAACCAAGACAGAACATCTCAAACGAAGAAGTTGCTCGTGTCATATTTAATGTCTTACTTATGAGGAATGATCAATCTACCGGTTCAAACCGGCTAATATTACTACACAGAAGTTTCAACTAAAAAACAAGGTGAACAGGGGGACGGTTCATTAGGCTTCTTCGCGAAGGAGCTGTCAGCAAAGCTGACTGAGGATGCAAAAAGACAAGGGGACGGTTCATCTGTCTTCCTATAGCGAATCCTCGGCTAAAGATAAGAGCGGATAAAAATCATTGTATTGTTTTTGGATAAATAGAGCGTTACCCTTTTCGTATAGCCGCTCCGCAAGATCATCTGCAATTGGAAGGACAATGCGTTCGTGTGCACACAACATGGGCGACACCTTGTCGATGCTGCCTGTTGCTTGTCTGTTTAAGCATGCGCAGTAGTGGTTACAGCGTGATCTGATAGCACAGATATCGCAACCCGGTTTTTCTTCTTCATTTCTTGTGTACAGTGCCTGCCGGGCATCGTTGTTTACGCCGTCGAAAACATTACCCAATGCAAACTGCGGGTCACCCACAAACTGAACACAGGGATAAATCGTGCCGTCAGGACCAACCGATAATTGACGTAATCCCAGTTCACACCTTTCCTGACAATAAGTTTTACTGTTTACATGACTGCTGATTTTAACCTCAAATGGGCTAAAGTAGAATTTATCCTCAGCCAGTGTTTTCTGCTCATATAGTTTAGCCAGCAATTTATATTGGCGTTCAAGCTCGGGTAAGTTCTCCTCGCGCCAGTCCGCGGAATAGTCAAGAGATGCAATCACATATGAGAACCCCAGAGAAAACAAGTATTGAACTCCGGCTGCGAACTCTGATAATGTATCGGGATGAATCGTCATCAGTACCGGGCTATAGGGCTTTACGGCTAATAAACGGCGAGCTGCGCTGACTACCTTATCAAAGCTCCCGTTGCCTCCGGAATCTTTTCTATGCTTGTTATGTGCTTTTTTTGTTCCATCGACCGATAGTGCGATAAACAATCCTTCGCGGCGTGCAAAATCAATAAAGTCATCATCTAGCAAGAGACCGTTTGTTGTGATCTTAAAGAAATAGCGGCATTCGCTTTCCTTCTCTTTTGAGCGTGCGTATGCCACTGTGTCGTATATAATGCTGCGCAGGAGCAGGGGTTCTCCGCCAAAGAAAATAATTCCTGCCCGCTTTGAATCGCGACCGGCAAGATCAACCACAGCGCGGGTTGTGTCCATTGTCATATCATCGCCATTGTGATTGACGTAGCAATAACTGCATTTTAAATTGCAACGTGCGGTCATATGTAATGTATAATGCATTTTCTCTATTTAACAGCGCGAAGCGCCACTCCCTTATGGTCTTGAAATTCATATTCCAAGCTTAACCACCCATTTGAAACAGCCAGGCAATAAACGCTTCAACTTGTTTTCTGAGCATTAGCTCCGACTCGGCAAGTGCATTTTTATGCAACTCGTCTCTTATCGCATCAAGCCGGGCGAAAAACGCTTCATCACTTTCGCCGTCTTCCTGCTCTATATCACGGGTTGCCTCCATATAATTAACCATACCGGCAACAGGGTCATAAAAAACTGCCATTGCTGTGTTATTCTCGACAAGAGTCATAGCCGCTTGTTTTATATTGAAGCTGGAAAAGGAAATTCTTGGACCATCATCAATATCTTCGTGCCAATTTGCTACATCTTCTTTCGAGACAAACTTCACTGTCAAATCATGAGTTCCCAGCATCATCATTTCGTCGCCGCTGAGAGTCCCCTGCACTGTTTTGTTGCGGTCTACCTCCTCACCGTCAATGTTTGTGACCGGGAAGTTCACGTCCGGTCTATAGCCGTCAGGTTGGAAAAGATATAATCCGGCTTCTGCAAATGCAGCAGCAATGACCTCAAAGGCTTCCTCTTCCGTCATAAAAACCGGTGCGGTTATTGCCATGCATCCGATACCGCCTGTGCCGTCGCCAAACTCAAATAGCGGGATATGTATTCCTTGAAAAATTTGTTGATACGGACTCGGAACATCCCCCATAAGAACATATTCCGTAGGTTTGACTACTGCCGGATTTGCTATTGTTGTTCCGGGAATATCCGGTCCTTGTGAACCTAAATCTTCATCGGTGCATCCGCTAAGACTAAATGCAACAGCGGCAGAAAGCAACCCGACAAGCGGTGTGCCGATCCAACGGTTAGGCTTGCTCGCAATTAAAATCTTCTTAATATCTCTATCGTACTTATCCGGATATTTCGGGGTCGTCGTTGCAATTACAGGTTCAATTTTCATATCAAATCCCCAATCATTAAGTCTTTACCAAATATGACGATAATCGTGCACTAATGTTCCATTTTGTTGCCGCTGTCTTTTCACAAGACAGATGAACCGTCCCCCTGACAACATTCCTTACCTCGCCATGCGTCTCCTTAAAACGAAAACGTTAAGCATGAAACTGCACACTCCGCAAACAAGTACAATTGCAAACAGCGGCATAAAGCCGAAGTTTTCCATGACTGGTGCCAATACTAAAACGATAACAGCGGAAAGTGCTGCCGCTATGGTCGAGTAAACGCTTACGTATAAGGGCAGCTTTGCCGGCGGGCTTATCTCGCCGAGCAGTAATGAAACGGCTGACACAAAACTTATGTTGCTTATATTAGCAAGCAACCATATGACAAACAGAACATTTAACGAGCTAGTGGTCAAGGCAAGTGTTCCTGCGAGTATTACCAAACAAGCACCTATAACCGCAACAACTCTCGGGCCGTATCGGTCAACAACAACCCCAAAAGCAATGTTCGCAATTGCACCCGAAAGAATGGCAAGCCCCGCAAAAGTTGCAACATGCGTTTCAGATGCGGAGAAGACGCGTATAGCGTACAGGGTATAAAACGGGAGAATTGAATGAGCGATTGCCAGAAATATTACAGTCATAATCATTACGCGAAAGGTTGGGCTCTCGCCTATGGTTGAGGGCATTTTCTTAACATACTCCAGCATGCCCAGAGGTTCTATAGGCTCCGCATCTTTGCTTATACGCATGAAAAAGAATACAGCAGCATTCAGCAACAGAAAAAACACACCAATCGCGAAGATTGTCATGTAGTTATACGGAAAAGAAAAGAACCCGAGGATTGATGGGATAAGTGCCGACATTCCAACGCCTAGAAATGAGCCGATAGCAAGACCGATGCCTCGTATCGCTCCTCGTTTATCCGGGGGGAGAAGCCTTATAACCAACGGTGTAAAAAACACCGCGTAAGAACCTACGAAAAGATTGAAAATACACCAGAACATCAGGAATATATTTACTAACGCACCATGATTTCCTGCGACCAAAGGAATTAAAAAAATAAAAAGCAGAAAAGATAAACGCTGCATAAACAGGATTTTGCTAAAGGTTTTTTGCATAGCAGGAGACCGCGACGCTATATATCCGAATACCGGCTGAGTAAGGAGAACACATATCAACGGCATTGATGTAGCCAACGCAATCTGGAATGTAGATGCACCCAGTTGATCCATAAAAAACGGGATTACCGCCGATACTGAAATCAGTGCCATAGTTGGCATAAACAAAATGCCATCTACGAAAAACAATTTCAGATTATGACGTATATCCTCTTGACTACCATATTGATTGTGCATATATCTCCCGGTTTTTACTATGTTGTCTGCTGTTTTCTCGTTCAGTCCCGAAAAGACAGATGAACCGTCCCCCTGTCCTGTTAATATAATACAACCAAAGAAAATACTCAACATTAATCTTGCAAGACAGATGAACCGTCCCCGTGTCCTGTCAAGACAGATGAACCGTCCCCCCGTCCTGTCCAAGACAGATGAACCGTCCCCCGTCCTGTCCAAGACAGATGAACCGTCCCCCTGTCCTGTCGTCCCCCGCTCCCGCTCCCGGAAAGATTTTCTCAATATTTTTCTTGATAAATAGCGCAATTCCAAATATAATACATGCGGAGGATGTTGTGATTTATGAAGAAGTATTTGCAGCTTTCAATGCAGAATAAGCTCATTATTTTTTCTGTTGCCATTTTTTTAACCATATTTATTCTGGGAAGCATTGCATTTGTCATTTTGATGAATCTTAATCTCATATCCAATACCGGCATCCAGCTCAAACGCAATATTGAAATCGAGCAGATAAAGCTTGAAGCATCTGTCGATAGTGAAATAGCCATTGTACTGAGAATGGCGAACTCACCGTTAATCAGCCGGTATTTTTCCAATCCCGACGATCCTGTGCTTGAGGAAAAAGCCCTTGAGGAGTTCGAGGCATTCCGCAAAGCATTCGCTTCGGAAATTGTTTTTTGGATTAACGAAATAGATATGGTTTTCCACTTCAGTGACGGCACCCCTTACGTTGTCGATCCTTATAATCCTGAATATTACTGGTATTTTCTGACAACCCGTGAAACAGAAGTTTTTAACTTTAACATTAATTTTAATCATGAAATGGACATGATTATGCTTTGGGTCAATGCACCGATTTTTGATGAAAACAACAATGCTCTCGGCATGGTGGGCTGTGGCATAAACCTTACTGATTTTATCAATTCGCTTTACAGCGTCTACAAAGGTGCTGAAGAATTGTTATTCTTCAACTCTTACGGGGAAATCACCGGCGCAAATGAAATGTATTTTATTGAAAATAAAATCACCTTGGAGGAAAAACTCGGACAGGTCGGAATAGAAATCTATGATAAAGCAAAAAGCATTGAAAGCGGTGAATTTGCATATTTCCGGCTTCAAGCTGTCCAAGGGGTAGCTGCTGTCAGCTCCGTTCCGAGCTTAGGCTGGTATATCGCCGCTATACACGAATTCCATATCAGTGATTCACTTAGCAGCGGCATGACAGTCCTTTTTGCGATACTGGTTGCTTTATTGCTTATAATAATCGTGATATTTAATACATTTGCAATACGCCTGTTACGTGAGTCCGAATTATCCAAAAGAAAAACAGAGATTGCCAATGATACGATTATGGAAAGCATAAACTATGCAAGCAAAATCCAAAGAAATCTCTTACCATATAACAGCGTATTGGAATCTGTTTTTGACGATTATTTTATCATATGGAAACCGCGTGATATTGTAGGCGGCGATATATATTGGCTGAAACAATTTGAGAAAGGCACAGTCCTTTGCGTTGCGGACTGTACAGGTCACGGGACACCGGGAGCACTCCTTACCATGCTGGTTGTCAGCGCGTTTGAATCCGTGATAAAGCCGGACAACTGCCATGATACTGCCCATGCCTTGTGGCAGCTTGACCAAAGACTTGCATCCGTTCTTCACGCAAAAGGCGACGAAGACAACATGAGTATAAAAGACGGCTGCGACCTTGCAGTATTGTATATCACAAAAGACGGCAGCGTAACAATGTCAAACGGACATATCGATGTGTTTGTCTGTGACGGAAAAACGGTTACACGCAATAAAGGACAAAGGATTTTTATCGGTGAGGGTCACTTGACCGGCAAGCATCAAGTCAAGAGTATAACCATTCCCGCAAACGCCGACAACAAATTCTATATAGCTTCGGATGGCTTGTATGACCAAATCGGAGGAGAAAACAGCGTACCGTACGGATATGACGAGTTTGAAAGATTAATCCTTGAATACCACAGCGAAAAACAAAGCGTAATATCGGACAAAATATGGGAAGCATTTGAAGCGTACAGAGGCGTGAATATAAGGCGCGACGACCTTGAGCTGATAACCTTCAAACCGATAATAAGTAACTAACCCAACCCCGTCATTGCTAAGACTTTTAGGCACTTACGAAACCTAAAGAACCGCTGAGGACGGTGTGGCAATCCACAATTTCGATTTGCTGATTTAAGTATATGATGTACAAATGATTGAGTTAGAAGGATAATTTAATAGGGGGTAGATAATAATGTTTGACATGATGGAATATCATAAAACGCTGCGGGAATGCAAAATCACACTTGTTTACAGCGGTCCTCTTTGGGCGGAGGGCATCGGCGGAGTCGCGAGTACTGTGAAGAAACGGTTGGAATACGATGATTTGCCTTTGGAGACATCTCAAGAAGTATTCTCGGTATTTGTTGAGCAGATGAACAATATGCTGATGTACTCTGCGGAGAAATCCCAGTTTGTCGCCGACGAGATACACCCGGAAGCCCCGAAGGGTACATTTATCATGGGAGTACAAGGAAGTAAATATTTCATCCAGACCGGAAATGTCATGGAAGATAAGCACGTGGACTTTATCAGAGATAGAATCGACTATCTCAATACCCTCGATAAAAAGCAACTCAGAGCATATTACAAACAACAGAGACTTGAAAATGATATTCCCGACAGCAAAGGCGCAGGACTCGGATTTATAGAAATAGCGCGGCGCGTAAGCTCAAAGTTAGAATACACATTTACGCCTTACGAGGAAGGATATACATTTTTTACCCTGTTTGCAACGATTGAAGGTGACGACCATGGCATATAAAATTGAGCGACGGAAAACCGATTTGACACCCTATGTATATATCTGCGAGGAAAGCGGGGTAATGAAGCTCGAGGGCGAGAGTTATCACGAGAATGTCTTTGAGTTTTTCAGGGAAATCAAGGAATGGCTTGCAGAGTACCTGAAAACAGATTTTGATTCGTTTACATTCGATTGCGAACTCGTATACTTCAACAGCTCAACCGTTAAAATCCTGTTGGGTATGTTGCTGGATATGGACAACTCCAAAAATTGCGATAAAATCACTGTCAACTGGATAACTACAAAAAACAACCGCATTATCATCGAATGCGGCGAGGACTTTGAGGAAGATTTGGATAATCTGACATTCAACCTAATTACGAATTAACTCTGTTTAAGAGTGATAGCGTAAAATAACCTATAAATAACCTTTGGCATAGTCTCTTATTTGTCATTTTTCATTTGTCATTTATCATTTGTAAGACAGGAGGTATTTTAAGTGGAAGACATTTTTGACCGGGAACAGATTGTACTCGACCAGGCTCTGTCGCATATAGATGAAGTATGCTGCGGCAATCCTTTGTGCATAGAACAGTTTGAATCCCTTATCAAAGAGTACAAGATGTTGTTAAAGCAACATAAGAAAGTTATCAAGATTTCCGACAGGGCTTCGACGAATATGATTACCGAACAAAAGGGTCAAATAACGGACTTATCAGACAAAGTACACCACGACGCGCTTACGGGTATTTACAACCGGCGTTACATGGAAGAAGCTTTGGAAAAGATTATGAAAACCCTTCAACGCTCAGGCGATGCAGTGCTTAGTGTCCTGATGATGGATATTGACTTCTTTAAGAAATATAACGATAATTACGGGCATGCCGAAGGTGATGTCTGCCTCAAAGCAGTTGCGCTCGCAATCAGTAACAGCCTGATGCGTGACGACGACTTCGCCGCAAGATACGGTGGTGAGGAATTTGCGGTCATTTTACCAAACACCGACAAAGCAGGCGCACAGGCGATAGCCGAGCGTATTCTGGAGAATTTGAGAATCTGCAAAATCCCCCACGAAAAGAGCGAAGTATCCCCCCATGTCACCCTGTCAATAGGCATAGCCACAGGCAACGTAAAAGCCGTAACCGGCGGATTGGATTTCATAAAACGCGCCGACGAAGCCCTATACCACTCAAAAGAAAACGGCCGCAACAGATATTCATTTTTGGAAATGTAACAGGACATGGGGACGGTACGTTTTTGACCGCTGAGGACAGCCTGACGGTTCAAGAATTGAAAAACTAGCGTAAGGTGGGGCAAAACATTGGATACAACCATATATAGTGAAAAAATAGGTGCAATCGTTCAGGTATACCTGAAAGAGGCTCTTGAGAACAGGGAAGTTAGCAAAGAAGAAATATCAATCCTGCAGGACCCCGCTCATTCAAAGCAAATGTTCGGGATTAATTTTCCTCTTTTATCAAAAGACCGCACCTTCACTAAACTCAAGGACGGTAGGCATCAATACAGATATTACAAAAATCCGGTTAATATTAGCGGTAATAAATATTTTTTATGCTCACAATGGTTCGAATCATCAAGAGAAAAGCTGACGGTATGGTTAGAGCAGAAAGGAATAGTGCCGGGTGCTGCATCAACCGGCGTTATTGTGAGTAAGAAGCATTCAAAGACAAAATCTAATAAGAAACACATGATAAATAATGGTTTGGATGCAACTGTCTTCGAGTTGTGGAGGCAATATAATATAGTCCATGACGGGTTGAAAAAAGCAATGGGAAGTACAGCGAACATTGTAGCTGAGATTTCAGAAAGACTTGTTGCTATGTACTATGACGGGAAACAGTTGACGGCAAGTCACAAGTCTGCTGATATTGTATTTAATGACAAAAATGACGGAGACAAAGAAAAGTTAATCCAAGTTAAATCAAGAAGACTAAAGAAGTTGAAATCTTCGTCTCTTGGTGTTTTCCGATCCTGGGAATTTGATTATCTGGTAGTTGTCGTGTTTTCTGTGGATGGGGCGACTGTATTGAAAGCAATTTGTATTGGTGTAGATTATGCAGAAAAAATAGCAGACGAAAATAAGCACGAGCGCGGGTGGAAATTATCAACAAACGATAAACTCTTTAACCACCCCGAGTCTCTTGATATCACAGATGACTTAAATACCCTTATCAAAAACCTAAAATAGCGGGACACGGGGACGGTTCATCCGTCCTGATTTCGCGCAAGACACGGGGACGGTTCATCCGTCCTCAGGACACAGGGACGGTTCATCCGTCCTGATTTCGCGTTACATCGAATGAAAACTCTATTTTTTCAACTATATCATTTCTACGGAACTTTTTATCTTCCCAAAATCTTGCGGGCAGCTCTGTATAATTAGGAGGTGATTTATCCAGATTGTACACCAGAAACAGCTTATAGTTCTCCGGGTGTTTTTTCGCAAACTCAAGCTCTCCGGGTGTAATAATAAAAGACATTCCGTCGCCTGTTTTCACTTCCACAAAATACTCATCACCCAGTTCGTCTATATACGACAAATCATAATCACCCGAAACGGCTTGCCCGGGTTTTAGTATACCAAGAGCAACAAACGCCTCGGATCTCGGAATAACTTTTTTAACCGCAGGATCATTACTCAATAAAGCATGGATTAACAACTCACCTTTGTTTCCATATACTTTTTTTGCCCTTTTTGTTTGCTCATCGTATTTTTGATTATAAGCACCTTTACGTTTTGACCGAATTTCTGCCTCCGGCTTTGTCGGAGCGTTAAAAACCAAGTCCTCCTTCTCCGGCACAACTCCCCTCAGTTCTGCATAATGATCTTTTTCTTTTCTCATTTTGTTAGATTCCCTTTCAATTTTTTCCTGTTCAATCAACCATTTACTAAAGCCTTGTTCATCACCAAAATATATCATCGTCTGAGCTGTTTTATTATTCGAGATTTCATCACCGTATAAATCTTCGGGATTCATAATCTCATAGTTGATACTATACGCTTCGTCACTGTCTTCAGGGTCATCAATATCCCAAAGCCCAAACTCATCAATGACTTTTTGCTTCACGTCAAAATATATAGAATTCTCATAACCGGCAATCTCAAAATATTCAAAATCCTCTGCGCTTTCTATAAAACCCAATTGCAGCTCCGGGTCATTTAATGCTTTTGTAAACAAAAAATCCTTATACCTGAGCTTTTCGCCGGTAATATACTCCGAGAGTTGTCTATTGTAATAAGGTATCAAATTTATCGAATAGTTGAATCCGGCATCACTAAATTCATCAACATCACAATCAATAACGCGCAGTGTACTGATTATATCAACAGCAGAGCTTACAAAATTAAATCTGTTAAAATCTATACAGCAATCCTCAACTGTGTAATCCGGTTGCAGCTTCTTTATTGTTTCTACGAAATTGATTCTTTTCTGATTTGCACTTTCATATATCTCATCAGATATTACATCAAGAGTATCAAACTCTTTTAATATCAGAAACTCCCTGACAGCTTTATCCGGCGTTCTGAACAGCTCTCCTATTTTACCCGAATCAAAACCGGGCGTATCTGCAATATTGGAGTAAATATTCTCAATTTGCAGCGACAACTCATTTATATCATAATTCTGGCTAAACACAGTTATATACCAAATCGTCGGACTTTTCCTTAACAGGACATACTCATCTTCAATCCTCTTCAAACCGTTGTTTTCTGTAACAATTATCTCTTTTACCAGTTTTACCGAGAGTTTTCCCAAGTTTTTTTCCAAATTGGCATTGTAAACTGCATATGCATTAGCAAACTTTGAAAATTCCTTAAAAAACTCAGCAAATCTCTCATTACAATCACTTAGCTTAATGCTTCCCTCATCGATATCATAATCACCATCATATTGCCGGCAACCGAATATTTCTGTAAATATTTTCGAGGCTTGCCTCTGGTTCTTTTCCACTATTCGTACATCTTTTTTCACTACGATTCTGGTGCTGGGCAAATATGCTTCACGAGCGAACCAATATTTAAGCTCACCTTTATATCTCACCAAAATCTTACCATCGGTAAAGTATTGCTTTTTATTTTTTGAATCCTCATATATCCGGCTAAAGCCCGGCTGCTCAATAATCCTGTAAATTGCCTTAGAGATTTTTTGGCTTTTTTGGAAGTCATATTCGGGGTCGGGGAGCTTCAGCAGCAAACCATAAAAATCATCCGACGACAGATTCGTGACTTTTTCACAAAAATCAAACAGCTCGATAATACTGACGATTTCCTCATAATCAATCTTTGTGTTTATCGCCCAGCTTTCGATAATTTCTGTACCCAAGACAGGGACAAGCGGAGAGAAAAGCTGATTTCTGTCGGAATCTATACTCTTGAGCACCTCTGCCGGTCTATACCTCTTGCCGTTGAGATTAACCCATTTTCTGTTATTGAACACACACAATAAATAGTTCTTTTTCTTTTCGTAGTAAGTTTTTGTTGTCGAACCTCTTTTCTTTCTTTTATAGGTTATTATCGCATTATCCTCATATGGAGAGTTTTTTAGCCACGCCTTTAAATTACTATCCGAAGAAATCCACTTAATAATACTTTCCGTAGTTAATGCTTGCAGTATTTCTGTGATTTTATCAATGGTTTTTAGGGTGTAAGAAATATCATACCCGTCTGATGACTCAACATTCTCCAGAGATGCAATGCTTCTTTCATACTCTTCACTATATTGTCTGATTGGTTTAACATTCTCTGTCAGCTCGACGGGCGGGAATTTTCTTACTCCAAAGAGTTCAACAAAACATTGAAAGCGCAAGATAGTATCGGGGTCGGGATTATCTATAAATACATCGCATCCGGGGAATTTGCAATACGGAAAAGCAAATAGCTTCTCTGATAATCCGTATCCATACTCAGAGCCGAAGAACATTCTCCTGCTGTCTTGATAACCCTCCGGTTCCGTATCATTCGGGAATTTGTATATAACCTTATCAATCGGTTCCCATTTTTCATCACTGCTGTAATACTTCCATAACCACTTAACAAATTCGACCGATTTCTCATAATTATCCACGGAGCTGTTAACGGCTGTGACTATAGTTGATTTATCTCTGTATTTAAAGTCAACCAGAGGGTATATGTTATTTTGAGATATTATACGGTCAATCGGGCTTGATCTGCCGTCTTCTTGTGATTTCTCTGTTTCTTTTATTTTTATAACATCTGCATTTTGCCCGGCAATTTCAAACAGAAGCTTTTGATAACTGCTTTCCAGTGTCGGAACCTTCACCCAATTCGGAAGTCCTTCATCATCGACCGTTTCGGTCAGGAAGCTGTACTCATTCCCGAATACAAGCCAATCTCCGGCTTGTGTTTTCAGCAGGCTTGGCAGAGTGTTTTCAAAATTCTCATTCCACCAGGTAAACACCTCCACCCGCTGCTCTTTTGTCCATGTCTCTGTGAGATTATTAACAATAGCCAATAATTCATGCTCATTATATTCAACCGCATTGCCAGTTCTCTCAGACAAACAATATAATAAATCAAGTTCTTTTCCATTAAGCGGCTTCAGCAAATTGCTAAACTCTTTCCCTTTAAAGAATTCCGGACAGCCTTTATTTAAGATTTTTGGTTTATCGCAAATAGAGATATACTCGTTGTTTACGGTCAGAAACACCCTTACATCTTTTTTTTTAAGCATATCCAAATATTCATTTTCGAGTTTTGAAATCGAGAATGCTGACAGAAATTTCCATTCACCTCTTTTGGGGTAGTGACTTATCCCTTTCCGGTCATACTCGAAGTTAACCGGTGTCAGCAATCGCAGAGGTACATCATTGGCCTCTATTTCCGCCATATCTTTTGCCGTTTCTATCAAAAAACGCAGTTGTTCACGGATGATAAATGTATTCACCTCTGTCGGACTTAAATTGTTTCTTTGATCTCCTAAAACATACGTGGCATTCAGAACGCAGTTAAACGGCGACTCCGTTTCCAATAAGGGAAAAAACGAATACAGCCTGCAATTTTCAAATCTGCTGTAATCCAACGGTATTGCAACAGCTAAACGAACATCCTTTTTGTCTTCATCATCCTCATCTTCTTTGATTGCTTTTGGTAAAATCTTGGAGAAATAATAATATGACTCCTCTTTTTCCATATCACCATCTGTAATTTTACTGAGAAATACCTTCTCTGGTTTTTTGTACCCCGTTTGAAGCTTTTCATAAATAATATCATCAACATCGGTATGAATGGATATTTTCCTGATATTCGGTAAAAACAGCAGGATTTTCAAATCAATATCATTGATCTGCTTCGAAACCCCATATCCATCGCTTTGCTTTTTTTGATTAACCACGACTTTTATTACAGTCGTTTCAGACCATTTTGAGTTTTCAATATACTGAGGATATGCCAGCATCGGTATATAGAGCTTCTTTCCTTTCTCTTTTTGCTGCTTTATTTGTTTTTGTATTTGAGGGTGATTTTCAATTCCTTTGAACGCTTTTTTTGCAATTTCTTTTGAAAATTCTATATTAAACTCTCCCGAATGTATAAATATCTGCTCAGCCCAGTTTAATATCGATCTAAAGCCTGTCCCTTTATTGCCAATATACCCCGAACCCGCTTTGTCGCTGTTATTCCCCTGAACAATAGCCTTAATTCCGTCTTCACTGAAAAATGTCCCTGTGTTTTCCACGGTAAGGACATTCTCAATAAACTCGATATTAACCTCAAGGTCGTTGTCCGGTTTCCTGCCTTCCCGCACACTGTTTTCATATGCATCGTCCGCATTTTGCAGCAGTTCCAAAATCTCACGCCCGTGATAACCCTTAATGTCCTTCTTTACAGTATTATACTCAACAATAAGATCATCAAAAACATGCTTTTGCGTATGCTTGCTGATATAATCATCATTTAACCGCTTGATAAACAGTTGACTCTTGTTCATTTAAACCTCTTTTCAATAAAAAGCATAAAAGAACTATACCGCAAAACAATGAATTACACAAGAGCGGGACACGGGACACAGGGACGGTTCATCTGTCCTTAAATATTAAACGGTTGCTTTCTTCGGATTAGCATGCTATAATCATGTAAAACTAAAGGATACTAAAACATTCTAAAGAAAACTAAAACATTCTAAAGGAAACTAAAGGCTGTGTAAGTGTTTAACCAAAGACTGAGGAAAGAAATGCAATGAAAGAGCGAATAAGAAATCCCTTCACACCATCGTTTGGAAGCATTCCACTCCAATTGGCAGGAAGGGAGAAAATAATTCAAGATACTTTAGAAGGTCTTGATAACGGTCCCGGAGACCCTCACAGGTCAACAATATTTATTGGCGCTAGAGGATCGGGAAAGACAGTTTTGTTAGCAAAAGTTGCTGAAGAAGCATCAGCTAATGGCTGGATAAGCGTTAATGTAAATGCGGATTCAAATATGCTTGAGGAATTATTGATTCAAATTAGAGACAATGCAAAAGAGTTTCTTGCTCCCGAGTCATTATTGCATATATCATCAATCAGCTTTGCCGGTGTTGGTGTCTCTCGAAATGAAAAACAAAGTAATAGGAAAACTACCTGGCGCTCTGAGATGACATCGATAATTAAGGAACTGAATGAAAAGGATGCCGGACTATTGATTACTGTGGATGAGCTGGATGTCAGGATTGACGAATTAAAAACAGTTATCACAACCTTTCAACACTTCGTACGGGAACGAAGAGATGTAGCACTTATAATGGCGGGATTGCCGTCTAAAGTGTCCGATTTATTTCGCAACGATTCAATATCGTTTCTCAGGAGAGCCTTTCAATACCACCTTGAGGCTGTTGAGGAAAGCGAAGTTCGTTTTTCAATGAAGAAAACAATTGAACTTGCCGGAAGGTCAATTGACAGTGATGCCCTTGCTTTAGCTGTAAAAAGTACAAAAGGATTTCCTTTTATGATCCAGTTAATCGGTTACCAAATGTGGCGACAGAATTCTGATAAAAAGAACATTTCTATTGATGATGCTGAAGAAGGAATCATCCTTGCGCAAAACGACCTTAACCGAATGATTTTTGATGTTACCTATAAAGAGCTGTCTGAAAAAGACATTGCCTTTCTTGAAGCAATGCTGTTTGATAACGAATACAGCGTTATCTCCGATATATCAAAACGTATGAAGGTTACCCCGAAATATGCAGGTATGTATCGTAAGCGTTTGATAGAACACGGAGTAATAAGCAGTTATGGTCACGGTAAAGTCACTTTTGACTTACCAATGTTTCGCGAGTATATTCAAAGCAGACTTTAAAAGGAGATGGAACGACATGGCTCGCGCTTACAGAAAAACATACTTATCCAAAGCCGCGAGAAACTTCGGCAGCATGATGCGGTATGCAGTAAACGACTGCGGCCTCGACGGCGGCAGGTTTTTACATATGTTTATTTCTTCCGGACTGGCACAACAATTCGAACACGGTAATCCAAAAATTGTAGCACAGATGAGTGGTATCGATTTAGCAATCGAAGCAATTACAAAAGCAACCGGCAACGCTCCGAAGGCTGTACCCTCGATAACAGACAACCAAACCTCCGAATACTGGGGCGGCTGGGCTTTGGCACACTACCAGTGGTACACCGGCAGGAAATTCTCCTCAATACTGCGATTCATGCCGTTTTCAGACATCCTTGATATGTATTACTCCCTGCATGAAGAGGACATAAATAAATTCTATGAAATGGCAGATGATATCTATATAAACTCGCGCCCTCAAACAAACCTTAATCATATTCGAAAAACAGCCGGACTATCCCGGGAAAAGCTCGCTGCCGAGGCAGGTGTACCCTTACGTACAATTGAAATGTACGAACAAAGAGAAAGAGATATAAACAAAGCACAGGTGCTTGTTGCAATAAAAATCGCCCGGGCTTTGGGATGTGACGTTGAAGATTTAATGGAATGAATACAGGGGGACGGTTCATGAATACAGGGGGACGGTTCATCTGTCTTGTAGGCATTGCAGGTATTTGGCGCTGTTTGTTGAGTCAAATAAGACAGGGGGACGGTTCATCTGTCTTGTAGGCATTGCAGGTATTTGGCGCTGTTTGATGAGTCAAATAAGACAAGGGGATCGTCCCCCTGTCCTGAGAAAGGATTGAGAAAATGAAAGTTGCCATGCGAAAGATGTTAACCAATACACATGGTCCTCTAAGCAAACCACAAATAACTGTTGCCGCCGGAGAGGTTTTTGAGGTGCACACAGAGTTGTGTTCCGGTGAATGGCTTCTTGCTCCGACGGATCGCTGGACACAGGATAAAATGTACGGGTGCAACCCCTCGGTAGTGGTATCTGTTGACTCGGCTGAGCCGGGAGATATTCTTAAGGTGCATATCCTGGCTGTTGAGCCTGATGCCCTTGGATACACAGGCTTTACTAATCACACAAACCCGTTGGCTTGCTTAATAAAGAATATTGATTGGGGACTCAATGAAAGGACTGTAGAAATCCGCGACGGGTTTATTCATTGGGATGAGCAAAGAAAAATACCGGTGATTCCTATGGTTGGTACGTTAGGCACAGCACCAAAAAGCGAAACCTTAAGTAATGCAAAAGGCGGGCTTCACGGCGGTAATATGGATGTTCAGGAAGTACGGGCGGGCAGCATAGTTTACCTTCCGGTCGCTGTACCGGGTGCGCTATTGCATGTTGGTGATTGTCATGCCATCCAGGGTGACGGAGAAATCAACTGTTCCGGAGGCATTGAATGCCGGGCAACAGTAAGACTAAAAGTAGAAATACTAAAAGGACAAAAAACTCTTTCTTGTGTCCGCATCGAAGATGATAACTACATCATGACAGTAGCCTGCCAACGTTCAACGGAAGAATCATTTTATGAAGCAGCCGCGGGTATGTTGGAGTGGATGACTGAATGCTTCGGTTTTTCCGATAAAGAAGGATACCTGCTGATGGGATTGCTCATGGAAGCAAGGGCTACCCAGTTTGTCAACCCCACTCGCACATATATTTGTAAAATGCCAAAAAAGTATCTTAAATAAAAAGACAGATGAACCGTCCCCCCTGTCCTGTCAGATGAACCGTCCCCCCGTCCTGATTAGCCCTCTTTGAAAAGAGGGTGTCAGCCACGGCTGGCGGGTGATTATCCGACAGAAAGAACCTCAACTTTTTCGCCCGTGACTGTGACAACTTGTTTGTCATTAATCTTAATTAACTCAAGATTACTATAGTATTTATCTATACATTCATCGTCATTTCCATAATAGTTGTGACCGTAGTGTACATAAATGTAGAAATCAATAATAGAAAGTGCGGAGAAATCGCCTTTCAAATCAGGAGCATCCTCAACTCTGTCGGCGTTATCATTTATTATCTTTTTCTGCATGATAAGTGAACCGGCAGACGTACTTATATAAGGCTTTCCTTTGTTGATATGCTCAATAACAAGTTTATCAATACCCCTTCGTTTAAGTTCCTGTAACAAGAAAAATGTATTCCCTCCGCAAACAAAAAGATAATCTGAATTATTGATTCTATCTTTTGCTTCATCACAAAGAACACTCGAAACATCTAAATCCTCAACAATAAGCCCCAGCTCTTCCAGTGCCTTCCTGTCTGCATCGACATAAAATGTGTTTTCTTCAAGTTTTCCTGCCGTAGGAATAAATGCAACTTTTTTTCCTGATAAATCTTCTCCGATAAAACCCGGAAGTAAGCTTGCCACACCGTCAAAAGATGATGCTAAGAATAGTTTTTTCATAATTTATACATTCACATCCTTAATACATGTTCTTCGACCCACTTTGCGGCTCCGTCATTTTCGTTCGTGTCGCAGATATAATCGGCAACCGCTTTTACTTCATCGAGTGCGCTTCCCATCGCAACACCGATGCCGCAAAATTCAAGTAAATCAATATCATTCAAATCATCGCCGAATGCCATAATTTCAAAGTTTTCTATTCCCCAATACTCGGCTAAGGCACTCACAGCACTTGACTTATTTGCTTCACGGTGCATAAACATTGCCAGTTCATCACGTGCTATTATCAGGTTAATCCAATCAGGAAGATTACTTTTTATTATATCCACGTCCTGCTGCGTTTCAGGTAGTGCGTACATTTTCTCTGCGTTAATATCCAATGCATTAAAATCAACAATAGTGTAATATTTAATCCAACTCCATATCTCGTCAACATTGAAGTTTGAGTAATGTCTGTTTTCATCTTGCGCAGCGATTTTTATCCCGGCATTATCGCAAGCAATCAATAAATCTCTTGCTTTTTCAGTTGATATTAATTTTTCATAAACCTGTACATTTCCGGCAAATGCCGCTGCACCTCCATTTCGCACATAACCATCGAACACTTCCTGCGGCACAATATCCAACGTACATCCTCTTCCGGTAGCATAAATAACTTTTATCCCAAGGCTCCGGCATTTTTTTAGCACGGATACCGTATATTCCGAAACAGTTTTATCACTGCGTAGTAGAGTATCATCAAGGTCAAATACCAACATCTTTATCATCGAATGAAAACCCCGTTTCAATTTTCTCCAAGGTAGCAGCTTTTAGCTTAATAGACGTTTGATTTTGCAACACAATAATCACTGCTTCTTTCAATAATCATTACAGATATTGTGAACTATATCAAGAAATTTTTACATCTATGGAATAAATGGGACAAAATCGTACCGTCCCTATTTGTCCCAATATGCGGAACATAGATTGCAGCAATTGCCTATTTTTTCCTAAATGTTAGGTAAGAACAAATCGTCTAAGGTGATCACAGCTTGGATATCGTTGCAGTAAGCATTATGAGTTAAACCATTTGCTGCGATCATGGTCATGTGAATGGCTTTTTTGGTTTTAGTTTCTTGTAGAAATACATCCCTTTTGTTTTCCAGGCTTGTAGCATCCTTACTTGTAATCGTATAAACATCACTTGAGAATTTGCATTCACATAAGTTTATTGTGCTATCTCGGCGGTCTATCACAATATCGATTTGCGCACCGCCTTTTTTTAACTTACTGCGAAAAGTGTAGACTTCTGATATGACGCCCGATATACCCAGGCGCTGTTTGATTTGATCTATATGCATCATACACAGCAATTCAAAAGCATATCCGCACCATGCCCTATGCCCCGGCTCTGCCAGATAGTTTGTCCAGAATCTGCGATCAGTGTTTTTTCGGTTTCGCAAATATCTATAGTAAAACAGCGTGAAAAAGTCTATCAGCATAAAATAATCGCCGTCTTTTTTATGAAAAATATCTATATGCCGGGATATAAAGCCGCTCGATTCCAGTTCTGTAAGAACCTTTGTAAGACCGCCGCCATCTGAAATCCCGGTGGTTTCTGAGATTTCTCTTCGCGTTAATCCAACTGTTCTTTTTGCCAGTGCTTCTACAACTCTCATGTGATTATCTGCATTGCGAAACAACGAGTTATATAGCCGCTGATATTCATTGCCTAATTTAGCGTTTTCGGCAAAGAACAATAGGTCAATGTTTTGATTGAGCCCATACGACCTGTCCATTAGATCCGCATAATAAGGTATCCCGCCAAGAATCATATACGCCTCCGCGAGCTGTTGCCTGTTAAATGAAATGCCTTTATTAGTCAAATATTTCTCGTATGTACCGAGATTGAACGGCTTAATGACCATCGTCTCTGTTATCCTGTTATAGAGACCACCATAGTTATCAATAATGTTGCTTATCATCCACGACGCTGCGCTGCCGCAAACAATCAAAAATATGTCCGGATTCCGGGCAGCATAAGAGTTCCAGAAATGTTCAAGCGCAGGAACGAACCCGGACTTATGAGTGTCAAACCAAGGCAGTTCATCAATAAAAATAATCTTTTTTCCTAATGTTGTGTCGCCTTCGATTTTTTCTTCAAGAACAGCGAACGCTTCAAACCAGCTCTTCAGTACGGGAATTTCCCCCTTGTAAGACTTCATCAGAGCTCTGCGAAACTCACCGAGTTGATTTGTTCTTTTTCCGCCTGATATCCCTGTTACTGTAAACGCAAATTTATTTTGAAAATGTTCAGTAATAAGGAAGGTTTTTCCAACCCGTCTTCGACCATACACTGCAACAAACTCAGGCTTGTCAGACTGTTCACATCTTGTAAGAATACCACGTTCGTATTTTCTTCCAATGATTTCCATACAGCACCTCATCAGCTTCTACATTAGTTATTGCTCGCTGTTTGCAGCAGCAATTCGCCTTTCACAGCGAGCAATAGAATGATGATACAGTAAATCAGGGGATTAGTCAATAGTGTCATACAATTATTGCTCGCTGTTTGCAGCAGCAATTTACCCTTCACAGCGAGCAATAAAATCGTACCGTCCCGCTTTTGTCCCCCTTTTGTCCCTTTTGTCCCCGAGAATTTTATTATTTACAAAAGATTTATAGCTGGTATACTTTATTCACAAGAAAAATGCGAGGAGTTGATTTAAATTCTTGAGTTTTATTCTAAAAACAAAAAAAACATATATGAAATCTTATTTTGTTTCATAATATGCGGGATAATCGGATGGATTTATGAAACTGCATATATACTTATTGCATTTGGCGACATTACAGACAGAGGAATACTTTTCATCTCACATTTGAATGGTTTCCCGATAATTTGGGGATTACCATTTATCCTGATTTATGGAATTGGCGGAGTAATAATAATATGGTGTTTTAAACCATTGGCAAAGAAACCTATTTTATTGTTTTTTATATGTATGCTTTCAATGTCTGTTTTCGAGTTCCTGACAAGCTTTATATATGAACTTTTATGGAACCAAATTCTTTGGGATTATTCAAACAGATTTATGAATATTCAAGGAAGAGTATGTCTGACCACATCCATTATGTGGGGTGTGTTGGGAGTAGCTTCTGTAAAATTTTTCGGTCCCTTATTTCACCGGATTTACATTAAAATCAAAAACGAAAAAATCATGCATATCATTCTTTTAATTTCTACAATATACATTTTTGTTTGTTATGCCATAAGACCGGTTTTTTTCATAAATTTAATCGACCATCTACAGGATACATGATTCCCGAGGGACAAAAGGGGACGGTACGATTTTGTCTGTCCCTTTTGTCTTAACTAGCAATTGCCAACGGAACAACCAAATCCTTATTATCATCTATCCACTCCGGGAATGTTACGGATATATCGCCACCGAGAATGTCATCAATAATAGACAATACATCTGCCTCATTCGGCGTTTGTCTGTTCATCGCTGTGAGTATTTCAACAACATACTGATTACCGTGCATTTCATAGAGGTAATAATAAAAAAGTACTCCAAACAACAATCCGTTCTGAATCGGATTATTTAAACTGCCTAGAAGCGTATGACTGCTAAGGGCGTATGCAAGATTATTGCGGGCAATGTCGCTAATCATGTCAAACCTATCTTCATTCGACATATTCGTCAAAGAGCTCCGGGCACCAATACCAAAAAACTCATTCACTGTAATCGCATCAATAAGGGCGGCATGGCCTTCCTCATGGAGTTTCGAATTAGATGGACGAGGTCTATTCTCCATTGTAAATGCATATGATAAAACATGTGCAAACTCATGCGACATTGCAAGGAAAGGGAAAAATATTAAAGATGATCCACCCCAGTGGTCTAACGGATTTTCCCATCCATCGAAATCATTTGGTCTTATAGTCATACCCATCACAATATTTCCGGATTCATTACGCTCAACAAATGCACTGAATGTGCCATATTCAGCATCCCAAGGGTCAAGGTTTCTAAGCACCAATTGAAACCTTTCACCGCTGTCCGGCAGATATAATCCCGTTTTTTCATGTATGAAAGGTATTATTATCTCCTCTAAAACCGGAAAAATCCAGTTAAGGTACAATAACCCTTCTTGAATGTTGACAGTAAAATAATCATTTTCAATAACTGAAGCTTCTTCAGCAATCATTATTTCGGGAGCACCAAATCTCGATTGAAGATATTCTGTAAATGTTAAACCGTAAATTTGAATAAAGTCAGATCTTAAATCCGGATGCAAAAGATCCCAGCTTGGCACTCCGCAGCAATTAAAGAAACACCATGCCTCCCACCATTGCTGACCCTCGGCAAACATATAAAACCCCTCATCATTTTGAATCCAGCAATAAAATTCCGGCTCAGGTTCAGGTGTTGGCTCCGGTTCCGGTGTCGGTGTCGGCGTAGCTTCGGGCATGGGCGTCGGCTCCGGCGTTGCTTCAATGACAGGCCCGGGCGTCGGGGTCGGCTCAGGTGATGGTTCATCTGCTGCACAGCCGAATAAAAATAGTGCTAAGAAAATAACAAACAGGGCTACAAATGCTTTTTTCATAAAAATTCCTCGTTTCTGTTAACTATAAAATCAGGACAGGGGCAGGACAGGGGGACGGTTCATCCGGCAGGACCAGGGGGACGGTTCATCTGTCTTCATAGCGGTTTACGTTTAATATCGTTTTCTATTGCATATCGCCACGCCACACTGTCTGCCGGAGTGTGGATAGTCAGTGATTCGCATTCGGGAAAAGCACCCCGGCCAATCTTTATTACGCTACCCGGGATGGTGATGTTGGTTAATGATTTGCACATGGAAAGAGCCATATCATCAATGATGGTTATCTTATTTGATAAATGCAATTCTGTTAATGACTCACATTCACGAAAAGCTCTATCACCAATTTTCGTAATGCTATCCGGGATGAGAACACTTGCTAGTGATTTGCACTCGGAAAAGATACTTCCAGGAATCTCTGTTATTCCGTCAGGAAAGATGATATCGGTAAGCAATATGCATCTACTAAAGGCACCGTCGCCTATACTTGTGACGCTGTCCGGTATACTAATGCCGGTCAGTGATTTACATTCACGAAAAGCTCTATTACCAATTTCCACAAGGCTATCCGGGAAAGTAATATTTGTTAATGACTCACACCCTCGAAAAGCTTCATCACCAATTATCGTAACGCTATCAGGGATGATAAAACTTGTTAGTGATTTGCACTCTGAAAAAGTACTATAAAGTATCTCCGTTATTCCATCAGGAATGATGATGCCGGTCAGCGATTCGCAACCTGAAAAAGCACTATTGTAAATTTGGAATACACTATTTGGAATATTAATGCAAGCCATCGATTTGCAATTATAAAAAGCACCTCGTCCAATATGTGTTACACTCTCAGGAATGGCTAGTTTTGTCAATGATTTACAATCTTCAAAAGCAAAATTCGGTATCTTTGTTAATCCGTCAGGAATAGTGATACTTGCCAGTGATTCACAACCGGAAAAAGCGTTACTGCCAATCTCTTTAACGCTATTCGGAATAACAATTCTTGTTAGTGATTCACAACCGGAAAAAGCGTTACTGTTAATCGCTGTGATGCTATCCGGAATAACAATTTTTTCGAGTGATTTACATCCCTTAAAAGTGCTACCGCTTATTTCTGTTACATTGTTTGGAATTACTATATCAACCAACGACTTGCAATCAGAAAAAGCTTCCCGTCCTATGTTTTCTACACTCTCCGGAATCGTAACTCCCACAATCGATTCGCATCCCGAAAAAGCCATATCACCGATGCTCGTAACCGGTATTGGAGGGTTAAAGAAAGTTTTCGGGATAACAACATGCGGAAAATCTGTCGGAACAAACTTTACTATTTCGACACCGTTGTCTCTATTTTCAACTGCAAATCCTCTTGTATTGCCCAAGACACAATCAAAATCCCGCAGGCTGCTGCGAATTTTGCCGCTAAACTCCCGCTCTGTAGTGTTATCCGGATTTTGGAATATAGCTTGTTGATTTTGCATTTTAAGCCGAAGCTCATTAGGCAAGCAGTTGTGGTTGCTGTCACCCAGAAATACTTGAATAACCGGCATATTTTCACATATTAGTGCATTTTCCAGTATACTCATAGCCTGTTTGGATTTTGCTGTTTCAGCAGAGAGAAACGCAAGAACACACTGATACTTATTAATCGTTTGCGGATTGAGAATATTCTCATAATAAATGTTAAAGCCCTCCCAGTAAAGCTCTGCCAGCAATGAACTGACGTTTTTGGCATCGTCCTCAGCACAACATACCAGTGCACGTGGAGTATCAGTACATATCAGTTCGGAAAATCCTGCTAGAGAGGTTTCGTTAACATCGTTTACATACTCATCAATGTTGCCGTTTTGACTTGCGTGTTCCATCTTTTCACTTGCGGCATCAAAGTCAGCAATGCTGATGCAACTATCATATCGGATGACATTCGCCAGGGTATCGCAGTTTAAAAAGGCTTTCACAGCACTTCGTATTATAGAATCAGAGATAGCGATATTAGCTAAGGATTCGCATCCGCGGAAAATTCCGGCATCAACTTCTGTAATACTGTCAGGTAAGATTATACTTGTTAATGCCTTACAATATGAGAAAGCATATCTGCCAATATTTCTAACGCTGTTTGGGACTGTAATACTTAATAAGGACTCACACCTTTCAAAAGCGCATTCCCCGATACTTATTACGCTGTCCGGAATCGTGATGTCTGTTAACGATGTACAACCGGAAAAAGAACTGCTGCCAATGCTTATGATGCTGTCCGGAATTGTGATGCTTATTAAAGATATACACTCTGAAAATAATCCGGAGCTAATACCGGAAATGCTGCTTGGGATACTAATATTTATTAGTGATTTGCAATAAGAAAAAGCTTCACTGTCAATACGCGTTATACTATCCGGAATTGTGATGCTAACAAGTGAATTGCATCCCCAAAAGGCACGTTGCCCTATACTCGTTACCCGGAACATAGTACACCCGTCAGGTGACCAAACCTCGCTTGGAATAATCACATCCGAATCGCTGCCCGTATATTTAGTGATGGTCAGCGTATCGCCCTGCGCTGAAAAGTCAAACCCGGGCAGCCCGGGTGGCAGGACGACATCGTAAACTACATTCTGAAGAACAGCGGGGGGAACGGCGACACGTTCACCGCGATTTTGCAACAGTTCTAAATCTTGTACATGTTTTAACAACTCCTGCGGTGCAATAGCTGTTTTCATTAGCGAGTTCACTTCTATCCACAGCCAGCTTGGTTGATTCAATTCTTCCAGCAATACCGGTATTATAGGGATACCGCGTTGCCGGGCGTATGTAAGCTCGTACTCCATGATAAACGGACGCTCCAGACAACGGTTGGTCAGCATTAACACAAATGCTGCACAACGCCTGAGACTGTCGGCAATGACAGGCAGATAACGTTCGGTCGTTTTAATTCCCTCGTCATACCATAAATCCCAGCCGGCTTCATACAACTCTTTTAATATCGGGTAAACCCGGTTCGCATCGTCATGTGCATAACTGATAAAAAGGTATGGCTCGTTGCCACCGTAAGCCTCGCACGGTTTTTCATAGATTTGCGGCGTAGACGGTGTGTAGCTTGCGGCATTCGGTGTATATTGTCCAAGTGCGTTAATTACTCCTTCGGCATTTTTCGCACCTTCGTCTATTCCCGGATTATTTGCGGTGAGCATTTCAAGTGCACTGAGAAGCTGCTTGTCATAGCTGCCGCTTTCGTATGCCATCTTTCCGGGTTTGTCTATCCAATCCGGCAAAAAAGGTGTTCGGGCGACAGATGCGATATACGAAAACTCCTCTAACATCAGGCAGTCGTCACGGACATATGAGGTACTTAGAAATATCAATGCCATTGCGCTTTGTTCAATTGCCTGTCTCTCAGCAACCCTGTCGGCTTGCACAGCCCGGGTTGTAATGCAATCCCATCCCGCTGCCTTAACCTGCTCTAATATAGGCAGTACATGCTTTTCATCTGACTTGTGGTAACTTGCAAATATTGATGCGTCTTTTGGTAACATTATACTGTATCCTCCTCACATTGCATGCTCTTATCACCGGATATCGCATACTTGCTCCACATTGCTTTCATTTCATCCCGCACTTTTTCTTTCAAACTCTCGGGAGAAATGATTTCCAAGCCGTAACACATTGCCCAACTGAGCATTAAATCCTCTTTAACAGATGCCGTAATGGTTATTTCATCATCTTTTCTTTTAATGACAACCTTGTCTTTATCGAGATAAAGAAGATTTGCGCTAAATTTCTGATAGGTACTCCAGTCGGTGCGAAAAGTTACTGCTTCACCTTCTCCCGCAAAACGTATCATGCCTAATATAGGATCATGGCTGTACTTTAGCCATTCGACGTCTTTTTTCGGCAAAGCAGGTTCGTCCAGTATATGAAGATCTGTTATGCTTTCTATGGGACAGTATCCAAGTAGTCTTTTTGGTTCCTCACTGAAAAAAAGGTAGTGTTTTCCGCCTTTTGCTACAAGCTCATACGGGCTGACAGTTTTTTTCTCATCAAATGCCGGAGGCTGAGGATTGTTTTTTGTATTTAAGGTTAGTACCTTGAAGCTGACTTTCTTTTCATTTGATATTGCCTCATCCAATAACTCAAGGTTAAAAAAGAATCCCCCGTCCTTAACCCTGTCTTCGGGTAAAGCTTTGATTTTACGCATCTTCTCTCTGAAATGAATGCTTGATAAATCTGTCAGCTTATCGATCAGTTCCATGCGCTGGCTGTAAGGTATCAGTTTTGTAAATAATAAGTAGTCGATTAAAAAGCGAAGCTCCGCTTCAGTAAACTCATGGTTATAATACCAATCGGTATAGACTATCCCATCTTCACCATCCTTGCTTTTACGCTCTATTTCAGTATATTCAATATCATAACCTAAACTAATCAACTCCATAAGGTTGCTCTTAACTGCTTTACGTCCGATTACAATGTTATAATCACGCTCCATCCACTTTGCGATTTCCGACTGGGAAAGACGGTGATCGGCGTCCGAATACTTTTTTAGAATGTTAAGAATATTGACCAAAAACTGCTTTTTTGTATGCATATTTGCCATCTCCTCTTTATGCAAATTATATTTGCATTTAAATATAGCATAATACAAGTATCAAAAACAGTCCATTATAAAACCCCATTAGAACCCCGTCACCCATCCCTCATCCGTTTCACAAGCGCTTTTTGCACATCCTTGAGGTATGTCCGGCTGACGGGTATCAGTTTCCCGTTTACGGCGACGGCATCCGTCTTGGTGAGATTGCGTATGTTGTCTATGTTTACGGCAAACGCTTTATGGCAGCGGATAAATTGCGGATTGTTGCTAAGCAGCTCCGACAGTGTTCCGGGGTATTCTATCACCATGTCCGGCAGGGTGATTGCTGCCCGCCTGCTCACGGTTTCGATGCAGATAATATCCTTGATTGGGACACTATGCGTCTGCGTCCCGGATTTGAAAACAAGGTAATTATTTTGAAACCGGCGCTGATAATCCGACGCAATCAACCGCTCCAATCTGTCTGCGTCAAGCGGCTTGAGCAAGTAATGCAATGCGTTGACGTCGTAGCCCTGTAAGGCAAAGTCCGGATTGGACGTAATGAAAATGATAGCGGCTTCCGTGTCGCAGGTGCGTATCTTCCGCGCCAGTTCCACCCCGTTTTCATCCATCAAAATGTCCAGCAAAACGAGATCATACCGCACTGCGTCAGTATAATCGCGCCAAAGAGCTGCACCCGATTCAAATACGGATATGCTATATTCTATATTCTGTTTTTCCAGTATCCTGCGGCAGATTTTCTCCTGCGTTTTCCGAAAAACCGCTTCGTCCTCGCAGATGGCGATTCTGTACAATTTCATCACCCCGGCAGGACCAAGTATATCGCATTGCGGATAGAAACGCAAACAGGAGATTACGGGTCATACTGTTTTTACGACATGTTATGCAAAACATCTTCCCACACGTGCTTTTTTACGGTATACTGATTTTCGGGCGATCAATCGTCTTTTCGAACAGGAGTGTGTCCATGAAACACTTATTTATCATCAATCCCGTAGCTTACAAAGTAAAAGGGGAGCTTGATGAAATCACCGGCGAATTGAAAAGGTTTTTCAGCAGCCGCACGAACGCAGAGTACGACATCCATGTAACACGCTGGGAACGTGATGCCAAGGGCTATGTCCGGCGTTACGCGAATAAGACCGAGGGACCGTTTCGAGTCCATTCGATAGGCGGATCGGGCACATTGTTTGAAGTGGTCAACGGCATCGCCGGACGGCCTGATGCGGAGCTGGCGGTCTACCCTATGGGGCGCGACAACAGCTTTCTGCGTTATTTCGGAGGCGATATCGAGCTGTTTTCGTCTCTGCTGAGACAGGTCACCTCGGGCACGGAGCCC
>Ga0123353_10001100_pt1 | contig 32894 bp, 30 predicted proteins | sample TergutLab28metaG_3_FD_92763 | JGI IMG/M metagenome (GOLD analysis project Ga0123353, IMG submission 92763) | Labiotermes labralis P3 segment gut microbial communities from Petit-Saut dam, French Guiana - Lab288 P3 | ecosystem: Host-associated > Arthropoda: Insects > Digestive system > Gut ... | reverse complement strand
GATATCGGTAAGCGTTATCAACCCAAGGAAATCCATTTTCAACATCCCAAGTTCCTCGATTTCCTTCATATCGAATTGACTTGTTACGTCGGTGCCGTTCCGGGCAAGCGGTGTTATGTCACCAACCACGGTTTTACAAATGATAACGCCCGCGGCATGGGTGGAACAGTTACGCGGAAAGCCCTCGATTTTTAATGCCATGTCCACGATTTTGCGGACTTCCGGTTGGTTTTTATAAAGGTTAATAAGTTCGGGAGTGCGAAGCGCCTGGGCCTTTTCGGTTTCCTTTTTGTACTCCTCCATGGCTTCTTCCTGTTCTTTTTCGCTTTTATTTACAAAGCCCGGCTCGCTGCTTGGATTGTGCACTTTTTTCAGGTCAAAGATATACGGTATATACGGCGGATAAACGGTTTGTCCCATAAACGGGATAGGCTTGGTAATTTTGTCCACTTCGGAATACGGCATCTTAAACACGCGCGCCATGTCCTTGATTGCGGCCTTGGCGGCCAATGTTCCAAAGGTCACAATTTGGCAAACATGGTCGGCACCGTATTTGTTAATCACATAATTGATTACTTCCACGCGGCGGTTACAGCAAAAATCAAGGTCGAAATCCGGCATAGACACGCGTTCCGAGTGCAAGAATCTCTCGAACAGCAAACTGTATTTCAAAGGGTCAAGTTTGGTAATATCAAGTGCGTACGCAATAATACTGCCCGCCCCGCTTCCGCGGCAGGTCGCGGCAATGCCGGCACGGTTTGCAAACTCCATAAAGTCGGCAACAACAAGGAAATAATCCACAAAGTGGTTATCATTAATTATCCTGAATTCTTCTTCGTATCTTTGCTGCACGTGCGTGGGGATAGGTTCGCCGTATTTTGCACAAAGACCTTTTTCAATCTGGTTGCGGAAATATTCCACGTTGTCGGTCACGCCCTCTTTATTAAAAATCGGCATAAGGTCGGCCTTTTCAAACGGATGACAGTTGCATTTTTCCGCAATGACAACAGTATTATCAAGTGCACGGGGAATGTGTCCGAAAACTTTATTCATTTCGGCACGGTCTTTTAAATAAAACTGGTCACTTAGTTCAAGCATGTTCATGCGATCGGGGTCATCGATTGTTTTTTTAGTGGTGATACACACAAGCGCGTCCTGCATCTCGGCGTCCTCGGCATATAAATAGTGTACGTCGTTGGTGGCGACAACTTCGATACCCAACTCGTCCGCCAATTTGACAAGGATTGGGTTGGTCTGGGTTTGGCTTACCCATGTCATTTCTTCGGTATGGGTGAACTTGGTTTCGTCCATTAATTGGTCTTGAAGTTCAATATAAAAATCTTCGCCAAAAATATTTTTAAGGCGTGTCGCGTATTTTTTCGCCTCGTCGTACATTCCTTTGCCAAGGTAATGCAAGACGTGTCCCGCGGGACAGCCGCTTAAACAAATAATGCCTTCGCTGTGGCGTTCCAAAAAATCATAATCAATGCGCGGTTTTTTGTAAAAGCCGTCAATCCATGCCGCGCTGTTTATTTTGCAAAGGTTAAGGTATCCCTTGTTATTTTTGGCAAGCAATACAAGGTGGGCGATGTGTTCTTTGAACTCGCGCGAGCGCATGTCGTCCACGATATATATTTCGCATCCGATAATTGCCTTAATGGGGGCCAGTCCCTTTTTCGCGGCTTCGGCATTGTGTTTTTTGACTGCTTTATAAAACTTGTATGTGCCGTACATGTTGCCGTGGTCAGTGATGGCGATGGCGGGCATGCCCTTTTCACGGGCAACTTTTGCAAGTTTACTTATCCGCGCCGCCCCGTCAAGAAGGCTGTATTCACTGTGCACATGAAGGTGTACGAAACTCTTTTGCTGATTCACTTGTTTAGTGTATCACATGATGTTTGCGGTTTCAACCACCCTGCGCAGTCTGTGCACCACGCCACTTTTGGTAAGTCCCAAAATCTCGGCAAGTTCGTCATATGTGGCATCGGGATTTTCAAGGCGGGCGGCGGCGGCGGTTTTTAATTCGTGCGGCAGGGTGCCAAATGCCCCGCGCGCACGCAAGCCCTCTATCGCCGCGACTTGGGCGGCGGCGGCGGTGATTTGGCGGTTGATGTTGCCGGTGTCACAGTTTCGCCGGCGGTTGCTTGCGTTACGTACCGAGCGCAGCGCAATTTTGTCATTAAGTTCATACAAACTCTGGTTCTCGCCCACAAGGGCAAACAGGTTACAGATGCTGTCACTGTCCTTTATATAGACACGGATGCTTTTATTCACAATCATCTTGGCAAAGATATCATGCTGCGCAAGTTCATCACACAATGCGCGGGCGTCTTTTTCGTTGTCAAAAGCAAACTCGAGATGATATCCCCTATTTGGACTTGAACCAACCGCGTTTGCGCTTGATGACTTCTTCTTGTGTTCCAGTTGTTTCAAGAGCCGGTTCTTTATTTTTGGTTGCATCGGCAGTTTTTTCCTTTTTGTTTTTGTTTTTGTATTGTGTATAAGTTTGTTTCAGATTTATTATCTCGCTTTCGTCATAGGTACAGTTTTTCAAAAACTCTTCCGCGCGGGCGCAATCGCCGACACGCTTGACCGAGTGGGCGTCGCTTCCGATAATGAACTTTGCACCCGCGGCACGCATACGTTCAAAGTCAACCGGGCGAAAGGATATTTTTTTGGTGTTAATCTCCATCAGAGTATTACGTTCCGCACATATTTTCGCAACTTCCACTACGTCAACCTTAAAGTACCTGCCGGGATGCGCAAGGATATCTATTTGATTACGCATAACGGCTTTTTTTACGGTTTCCGTATTTTTACGGATACGACCCACCGGAACCCAATGGATTACATTCCAAAACATATTGGGAATGAAAAAGGTAAAGAATGTTTTCCACGCATAACAAACACGCAAATGCAAACCAAGAAGAACAATGTCAAATTGCCCGCGCTCGTCGTCCTTTAAATCTATTCGCCCGTCTTCCGACACGATATTGGCCTCGATACCGAAAAGAACAGGCATTTCGGCGCGCGCGGATTCAATGTCCCCGCGCAACCGTTCAAGGTTACGCCTGCGAAGTCCGGGACCCCAGGCACCAAAACCATGTTCCGTTATGGCAACTTCCGACAACCCGCGTTCTCGGGCGGCACGCACCATATCGAAAACTTTTGCAAGGCCGTCGCTGTACCTTGTATGTAAATGATAATCACCAAGTATTTTCACAGGTCAAGTATACCATATTTTTTATCGCAAACAACATAAAGTTAAAACATTTGGGTACCGCAAATACCGCAATATCCGGCATCGGGCTCGTTGATATATTTACACTTCGAGCAAGTTCCTTTTGGGGGCGCGGATGTTTTGACTTTAACCGGATTGGCTTTTGGCCTTTCCAACTTTTTCCCGCAGCTGCCGCAGAACTTTTGGTCATTGACCAATTTCTTGCCACAGTTACCACAAAAGTTCAGGTCAATCCCGTCACCGCCCGGTTCCTCTGTTTCTTCCTCTTCCTCTGTTTCTTTTGTTTCTTTCACTATTTTCTTTTTAAGCACCGTAGTTTTTTGTGCGGGGGACGAAACCGGCGCAGGCGGCGCAGTTTGCGATGGAGATTGCTGTGCAGGATATGGACCCACTTTGGGCGCAGGCGGCGCGACCCGTGTTGTCACCGGTGCGTCTATGACACTTGTCCAAAGTCCGCTTGAACCCAAGTGTGCCGCACCTCCGGTAGCCAAGGCATTAAGCTCGGCAATTTGCCGGTCAAGTTCCTTTATTCTTTCGGATGCGACAAGTTTTTGTGCCATTTCAAGATGCGGATTGGAAACAATCGCAGACATGTCCGCCCTTTCTTTCTTCAGTTCCGAAATAGTCATGTGATAAGTATACACTATGTCTATGCAGGTTGTCACTCAATCGAGGGTGCTTTTTTAACTATTTTTAATTTACAGGCTTCGGCGTGCCCCACCAATTCGTCCATTACCTTAAAGTCATAGCCGATTGAATCCACTTCGCGGGTGGCTTGTTCCAAAGAAAGTTTTTTATCCTTTGCCATTTTTGCCTCTGCCTGGATTTTGCGAAGCTGCTCCAACCCTTCGAATGTGGTAATACAGGCATGCTGCTTGGATTTTTCGTCTTGCCGTCCTTTCCCGTCATCATCAAGTTCTTTTGACTTCTGGCGCGTTTCCGCAATTGAAAATTTTGTCCATCCATTGGCAAGGTACAATGTGCTCCACCGCTGGTGTTCTGTCCGTGCCAAGTTGTTACGTGCATTATCCGTAAGTTTGTTTGCAAGTATGTCGGTAATTGGACCATATGCACTCTGCAAGGCTGCAACTGTTTGTTCGTCTGTGTCTCCCGGTTTTTCATCTATGTCAAACCCCAACAGGTTAAGTTTAGTACGAATGGCCATGGCGGCATGCCTGTTGCTGTCGCGTTTAAACTCGGAAAGTGTATCCCACTTTGTAACAAGGGCGGCAGGGCGATGGGCATTGGCAATGCTTTTTGCAAATGCGTCAAGTTTCTCGTTGATAATATAATCTTCGGTAAGTATTTCATGCGTTAAACCAAACGTGGTGATGTGTGATGGAATATCTCGCGCGTCGTTTAACAGGGCATCGTCCCAAACCCTTATATCCTCGGAAATCTTGACAAAGATGCGTACTCTTTCATATTCTTTGCCATTGTGATAACCTTTAAGCAGTTTTTTCTCGTATAACTTTTGCCGCAGTTCCAAAGATGTTTCAATATTAAGTTTATCGTCTCCAAGAGAAATTATAATCGTAATATAATCAAAGCCCAATCCGGGTTTGACACCTTCGATTTCGGTAACCATTCTTTGGTAAAATTCGGACGACAACACATCCAAATCTACAAATACGATGTTACAACTCTCTTCCGGGTTGGGAAAATAGGTTTTGCCTTTTGGGTCGTGAACAAGTTCCGCACCGTAACGAATAATGTTACCGTCAACGTCCCGTTCATTAAAAAGTCCGGGAGAAGAACTTTGCAATTTCTTTTCAAGGGCCTTGGCATTTTTGTCAAATACCCGTGCATGGTAACCGGCACCCAACAGTTGATGGTCGCAAACGCTTTTCTTGAATATTTGTTCGTTACTGCCGCCATAGCCCACGAAAAACGTTGCAAAGCGATATGCGCGGTCGCATCCCTTGTCACTTGTGTTGTAAAGCCGACCCTTTTTTGTATTAATCCAATGCGGTGGGATAAGTTTCGTTATTGGGTTTTCGGAAACAAACTTGCGGGCACGAACCTCAAACGGATTAAAAAACCTTACCCTGCCAAGTGCGTATTCCGCAAATGCAAAATGTTCGGTGCGGTCAAGCCTTTCGTACATAATGTGCGCGTGCAAGTTCATCGCCGCCAGTTTTTCGCTTTGTGTTTCGTCAAGTTTATTAAGCAATCCTTGGCTGTCCCTTGTGGGATTGATTTCTTTTCTTATGTATGCGGTTATTTCTTTGGCAACCAAAAGGTTCAACCCATCGTCATCGGTCATTGAGAGGATTTGTGTGCATCGTTTATTGCGCATGAAACCCGCAACCTTCAGGGCGTGTAGGACTTTTTCGTTCAAATCCTTGTTTTTATCGCCTTCTTTCATTGCGACTACTTTAAAGCCGCGTACAATATAATCTATCCGTTTGTTACGGGCGTCAGGTTCCAATATGATAACAGTATGGCGGCGCCTTTTACGGTCAAGGCGGGAAAGGAATTTTTCCGCGGTTGCCGAACTTCCTACAACAATAAGTTTCGCACGGTACGAATTGACCCACACCCAAAAGCGGTTAACAATGCCCTTGCCGAATATGTTGATTGTAATGGCAAATGTCAAAATAATCGCCGCGATATAGTGAACAAAAACCGCAACCTCGTACAATGTATTGACCTCGGACAATGCACGCAGCGAATCCGGATTTGCGTATCCGGTAAACGACCTTATGGCCGCCCCAATGGATTCGACCAGTATAAGCAACGGGAGTTTGGTTGCGGCGGCATCCTGCTTTGCCGCATAAGATATCCCCATGTAATTCAGTACCGTTCCCAACGACAATACGGTGATAAAGTAAACCGCATAACCCCAGTCTTTTGCCAATTTCTTTTTCAAAAAGAAGTACGGGACCACAAGACCAATAACAACAAGCACAGCGATGACACTAAAAATTATTTCGAACATACCCACATTGTACCTCTTTGTGGTATATTGTTCAAGTGGGAAAAGTGGAATTGTTGGCACCCGCCGGCGATACAAGCAAAATGATGTTGGCAATTGAATACGGTGCCGATGCGGTTTACCTTGGGGGCGACCGGTTCGGCCTTCGAAGTTCCGCAACTATTGACAACAACCAATTAAAGGATGCAATCACATATGCCCATGCGCGCGGCAAAAAAGTTTATGTTACTGTAAATATATTTGCAAGAAACAGCGATTTCAAAGAATTGAAAAGTTACGTAAAATACCTTGAAAGTATCAATGCGGACGGGGTTATCGTATCGGACCTTGGTGTGCTGCGGTTGGTGCGGGAAAATACCAACCTTAAAATACACATCTCTACCCAGGCAAATGTGCTGAACAAATATACTGCCGAAGAGTACGTAAAACTTGGCGCGTCACGGATTATTCTTGCACGGGAATGCAGCATAACTGAAATAACCGAAATCGCCGCGCACCTTAAAGGCAAATGCGAAATCGAAGTTTTCGTACACGGCGCGATGTGTGTTTGCTATTCGGGCCGGTGCCTGCTTTCAAACTATACCACCGGGCGGGAATCAAACCGCGGAGAGTGTGCGCACCCATGCCGCTGGGACTTTGCCCTTATAGAACAAAAACGCCCGGGTGAATACTTCCCCATCGACCAAGACGAACACGGCACATACATAATGAACAGCAAAGACCTTTGCTTAATCAATCACCTGAAGGAACTTGCAAGTGCGGGGGTGACAAGCTTCAAAATCGAGGGGCGCAATAAATCCGAGTACTATGTTGCCGGTGTTGTCAACGCTTATCGACGCGCGCTTGACGGTGAAAAGTTTGATTTCATAAAGGAACTTGACAAAACGGCACACCGTCCGTGGAGCACCGGCTTTGTTTTTGGCGGCAACGACCATTTGTTTGCCAAAAACCCAAACCCCCAGTCCACGCATCAGGTCGTCGCCCAAGTCATCGATGGCAATCGCGTCAAGCAACTTAATGTCTTTTGCGTGGGCGATGAACTTGAAATATTATCCCCCGATAAAAATCACAATAAAACTTTTACAATAACAAAAATCACGGATGCCAACGGGCAAGACGTCACCCGCGCAAACAGGGCGGGGTTTACCTATTGCATCGAAAGTGCCTGCACATTGGCGCCCAACGTATTTCTGCGGAAAAAACTTTGAAGCCTTTTTGCTTTGTTGTTTTCAAGGTTCTCAAAAATTGCCTGCACCTCATCGTGCCATTTCAATCTTTCGAATTGTTCTTCCCAAATATTCGCTTCGTCAAATAGGATAAAGCATTTGTCCGTTGCGCGAATAAACTTTGAATACGCATATTGTTCCCCCGCCAAACCATTGAATTCTTTTGCCAAAGCACTGTTCCTGAAAAAGTACCCTTCCAAAACAATGCTCCACCCCAAAATTTCAACAAGTTTTCGGGCAAACCCTGTTTCTGTTTCGTAACCGTCTGCCTCTTCACCGGAAAGTTTTTCTGCTATCAGATTTGTCACTCCTTCGGTAATGGCATAACCACCGAAAAAATACGTTTCAAGACCATTGTAAATATACTTTCTGCCTGCTTTATGTGCGTTTTCGTGTGCGCGTGTGAAAGGACATAGTGCTTCTTCTGTCGAGCAAAATGTTATTGCCCGGGTTCCCCGACTGTAAAAACTTGCTGGGAGGGTTTTGTCTATATAGTAATCCCCTGGTGCAAGTCTTTTGCTTACCCAACCTTGAATGTCGGTTATTCCTCTGTCCGTAAAAAACTTTTTAAAGTCCGCGTCTTGCGCGGCATTATGACTGAATGTTTGTATGTCCAGTTTTTTTAATTTGAGTAATTCACCTTGGTCCAGTGCTTTAGCTCTCATTCTCATTCCCATCGTGCGATTATACAACAAAACGCATAAAAAAGCAAGTGGACCCCCACTTGCTTTTAATAATTAAGTTGTTTTCACTCACTTCTTTGCAGGAGTTTTCTTTGGGGCCGTTGTTTTTGCAGGCGCAGGCGCTTTCACCGGTTCATTCGCAAAATCGGTAACTCGCTTTGACAAAGCCTGGTCAAGCGGAACCGCTGACGAGGTTTTCGCCGGGCCTTTGTTCCGAAGTTGCTGCTGTTTGTACGACTCGGACGTCGTATCAATTACCGGGCCCGCAGGTGTCGGCGGCGCAACTTGGCCCGCCGCTGACTCTGCCGCCATTGCCGCGGCAGCGGATGGAGTCATTGTCATTTGCTGGGCACCGCACGAGCATTGCGCTTTAAGCTTTGCTGCTTTTTGGTCATCCTTTTTCTTTTTAAGCACGGCTTGCACCTCGGCATCGGTAACCGCTATGCCTTTGAAACTGCCATCTTGGACAGACTTGATAAAATGCGGGTCTGTTGTCAATGCCGAATGCTTGCTTTTTGCAATTTCTTTGCGAGTGGCTTCAAACTCTTCCCTTTTTCTTTTCCCCCCGAATAACAACGAAAGTTTCATCCATTACCTCTCTTTTATTTTTCACTTAGTAACTTCAACAAATAGTCGCGTCCGGAAGCTTTGTCATCGCCGCCTCCTCCCATTCCCGGCAATGCAACACCAACACCTGCGCTGGAACTTGAACTTGGCGCGGCGGCCGCAGGGGCCGGCGCTGGCGCAGGAGCAGCAGCAGGGGCCGGTGGCGGCGGTGGTGGCGGCGGTGGTGGTGGCGGTGGTGCGGCCGGTGCGGGGGCTGCAACCGGTGCGGGTTCTGGCATTGGCGGCGGAGCTGGCATTGGAGCAGGCGCGTACTGCGGCGGTGGCATCATTTGCGGTGCAGGCGGCGCATACTGCGGTTGCGGAGGCATGTACATTTGTTGATTATGCATCGGTTGAGCCATCATCGGCATCATTTGCGGTTGCATCCCCATTCCGGGCATTCCCCCAATCCCGCAAACCATAAGCCGTTGTTGACCATAGGTCGAAAGAACCTGTTCGATTTCCTGGACCTTGGCTCTCATGTTCATCAGATAGGCATCGTTCATGTTATCCGTCATCAAAGCAGTTTGCAGTCCACGAACAGAATTTATTGTGTTAAGCATGCTATTAACAACCGCATAATTGTTGCCGTACGACATCTGCGGACTGCTACTTGCACTTCTTAGTGTTTGCTCTAACATATTTAACATAATAATAATAAGCCTTCATAATCTCATATTTTTTTAGAATTGACCAAGTAAGAAGAACCCTTTCGAGTTGGCCATAACAGCGTCTTGTTGAATTACAAGACGTGGGTCATTAAAGAGTTTGCGTAAATCTTTTTCCAAAAGCAGCGAGCCACCCCCGGTAAGGATTATGCGATAGAACTTGTTGTACTGTAACCCAAGTCCCATAACAGCCGAGTAAACTTTCTTTGCGGTGCTTTCTTTGTATTTTTCGCAAAGCGACGACAAGTCGTATTTACCAAACGGTGTTTCGACAATCGGCGATTCAAGCAGCGCAAGGTCAAGCTGGTGCGGGTTAAGCGCATAGATGTTTGCTTCGGGGAATTTGTTGTTCGCTTCTTCCTGCAGTGACGCGATATAGTCGGACGCACCGATTTCAAAGCCGAATGTTCCGCGGACGCGTGACGATTCAAGCGCAGCCAAGTCGGTTGTACCCCACCCGATGTCCACAACCAACGCCATTTGTGCAAGCATGGTTTGGTTAAGTTCACCGGTCGCATCGTCATAAACAAAGTTATAAAGTGTACCAAGAGGCTGTGGTACAACTACAACGTCGACAACTTCGAATGTAACTTCGTCCACTTGGTCCCACTTGACCGATTTGATTGTGTGTGAACCCATAAGGCTCTTTTTCATTTCTTCCGCAACTGCTGCATTTTTTGACAATGCACTTGGCAGACCGGTCACAACACGAAGTTTATCGTTTGAACCCGGTTCCAATACGGTACAAATACCGATAAGGGCTTCCATTTTGAACGCGTCACTGTTGTAACGTGCTTTACCGCGTCCGCCCGAGCCCATGGCGGCGATGTCACCGACTTCATAGACCTCTTTGTTAATGACGTACATTTGATAATCCGTTTTAAACGAATAAACCAACCCTGCGTCATTGATTTCCTTGACGGTGTTACGATAGCAATTGTGCTTTGCATCCTCCGTCCAGATTTTGATGGTCGAGTTCGCAACGTCGATACCAATAACTCTGTTAAAGTTTTTACCGACATATTTGTTTCCCGAACTTCCACCTGCTTTTTCCTTTTTCCCACCCATAAGTCCCATTTTTTGTTTTTTCTCCTTTTCGTTTTTTTTATTTTTGTATGCTTTTCAAAGCATTCCCAAAACTATATTGTCTCAACTTGACTCCGCCCGGTAATTTGATTACAAACCTGTCTTTTTCCTTGTTGTAACCGTACATAGACATTTTGGACGGCAGTGCACAAAATGACGACCATAATGTTTTTAACCACCGTATAAACTTGTGGAACCAAATAAACCGTTGGTACGGCGGCAATTCCGGCGCCGTTCCTTTGTCCGGCTTTTTAAAATTTGTCGCGTTGAATACATAGTAACCTGTCACTCGGCCCTCTACGTACCCAACAACAGCAACATACTTGTTCTCGTCGGTTATATCAAGCAACTCTACGGGGAGCTCTACTTTGCGTTGCTTCATATCATGTCCAATTGGAAGAAAGTATCCAATATCCTTTTCCGCGGAAAGACTCAGCATCTTTACGCGCTGGAAATTCATGTTGTCAATCGCCATGTATCCAGTTTTGGATTGAACCATCTCCTTGAAATCCTGCCGTGCTTTACGGTGTATCGCATCTTCAAGAAACCTTCTGTCTTGAACAGAGGCGGCAGCATCTGCCACCGTTCTCATAAAGTCAACCATTATTTTTTTCCCTCCTGCTCTTTCAGGGCATCAAGCGGATTATAAAATCCAGCCCCGGTATTAAGTCTTTTTTCGTATTTTTCAAGTCCTTCCCGCTCTATTGCTTCACGCACTTCCTTTTCACGCTGCAGTCTGGCAGCCGCTTCGGGACTTATAAAACTTGAAAGGTCTGCCTCGGCTTTTTCTTGCACCACAGGTACAGCAGGAACATCAGGTTCCGAAGCCAACGTATTATTCTTGTCTTTTTTCCATTTTTGGAAAATCCCCATATTTGCCTACCTCCGCAATGCAATTATATATAATACTAATTTTTTTGTAAAACGATTTGACGCACTTTTTTTAACTATTTTTTTTAGCTTTTGCAGGTCCCGCCCTGGTGGCCGCAGTTGCAGTTGCTGTTTTGGGTTTTGCCGGCGCAGCCGGGGCTTTCTGGGAACCGGTAGGGGCCCTTGCGGATGCCGTTGGTTTTTTTGCGGGGGCCGCCTTGGGTTTTGGGGAACTTTGACGCGCTTTTGTAAGTTCTTCTTTAAAAATTTTCACTTTGTTCCCGGCTATAACCTCGTACCTATATAGTAATTTGCCATCTTCGGGATATTCATACAATAATTGCTCACATTTTCCCTCGGCATTATAAAGCGCAAGCGTATGGTATGTCATGTTATCACGCACGTCAGAGTAACTAAGCAGCACATAATCTGTCCCGCCGCTGTCTATGAACCGAACTTCGTTTAACTTGGTAAAGTTAATGGTTATTTCTTCCACTTTGGTACTTGGTTTAAGGCGGCAAAAGGAGACTTGGGACAATATGGTCTGCGAACCCTTTCCATCGGCAATAATAACAAAGTTATCCTTGCCCATGCGCTTTACCCGTATTTCAAGTTCGCACGATAGCTCTATTGTGTTCCATGCTTTTTGACTTTCGTCGTTGAAAAGCACAATTTTATAAAATTCCGAGCCAAACCGGGGAATCTTGCTTATAAGAACCTTTTCAACTTCTTCATATGCATAGATGCTTGATTCAAATTCTTTACTTATAATGGTTCGGTTGGTGTACTTTTTACCGTCAATGCTGTGCTGTTCCTCTTGGACGGTACTTTTTTCACGGATGCTTATTTCGGTGTCTTCGATAAATATTTTGCTCATGCTTGCCTCACTTTTTCGGAATCGGGGGCAGCACAAGCCCCAATTTCTTGATATGCTTTTCGATTGTGGTTTTAATATCGTCTTCGCTTTTCATTATTGAAAGCACCTTGTCAAACTTTGCCTTGTTGGATTTATACTGGCGTGCATAAAAGTCACCCGCGGTAATTGCAAGTGCAATGCCGTTACGCAAATTGTGCGCAGCGCACAGGTTCCCCGCAAGCAAATGTAACTCGTCCGGTCCGGTAAGACCCGCCGCAACACTTGCATTTATAGAGGCAACGATTACCTCGCGGATGACATCCACGTTATTTGGGTCTTTAAGTAATTTTGGGATGAATTTCAAATAATGATTAAGCGCCACAAGCGCAAAAGCATCGCTGCGCGGACTTGCACCGGGCGAAACGTACGCGGATAATGCGGTTGCGAAACATTCAAATGCCACACACGCCCAAAGGATTTTGGGTATACCCGTCATAACCATCGGGTCAATATAGGTTACCTTTGGAACAAGGCACGCGCTTGAAAGGAACTTTTTTTCCCTGTTAAATATGAAATACGCAGTGGGAGAAATTTCCGCCCCGCGGCCGCAAATTGTCGGGAAAGTATAATGCGGGATAACGTTTGGTTTCATTTCTTTTCCTGCAATATACTCTTGCAAACTGCCACCCTGTGCAAGCAACAGACTTACCAACTTGCCGCAATCCATGGGCGACGCCCCGCCGCAGGACACAATAAGGTCAATGTTTTTTGTCCGCGCAAAGTTCGTCGCGGTATGCACCACTTCGGCGGTAAGGTTTACCGGAATACCGGTGAATACGTGATATTTAACCTTAAGTTCACGGAAAGCGGGTTCAAGGTACTTTGCAAATTGCTGCGGCGAATAAAAAGCACCCGCCAAAACAAGGATGTTTTTGTGCTTCCCAATGTCAAATCTGTCGGCGATTCCGACATCAAGGTTAATCCGCGTTGAAAAGTCCATATCCATATAAAAATGCTACCACAAATTATTAATATCACAAAACGATTTTATCTTGTGAATTTTTAATTTCGCTGTACTCGTACGCCGCCGCTTTACCCGTTACGTCAAATAATATGGCTTTCCCCATTGTCAATTTATACTGTACAGGAGTGCAAACGCTTTCATATATAGTACGGCTGAACTGTCCTCGTACAGGGGCGCGCAAACCATGAACATTTTTTTCCGGTTCAAGCACGGTAACGGTAAGGATTTTGCGCCGCTTCCCCCATCCTTGCGTAATCACAAGTTTATCGTACGTGAATTGCTTTACTCGTGCGCCCAGATACGTGGCAAGGCGTATTTCCCGTCCATTGAAATGAACTATACAAATAGTGCCCAGAAACTTTAAACCCAAATACGGTATTACAGCGCACGAAACCATAACGGAGAGCCAGTGCCGCGAGGGTTTTGCGTAAGAAGTATGCGAAGCCACTTCTGAAGCAAAATGCGAGCGAAAGCACTGCTCTTGCCACACGTTACATTGCGACCAAAAATACTTGGTGGGAAAGGAATGTCCCCTGTCACCTTCGATATAACCGCGGGCATCTTGGAAATCAAAGACCTGCGCCGGCTTGTTTTTGGGTTTGATTGTTATGCACCCTGTTGCGTTGTGGTCCATGCTTTGGACACTGTGACGACATTCCATGAACGGGAAAAACTTGAACGGGCCCATTGCGTCATATTTAATCGGCGACAACGGACCCAATTCGATATCATAGGTCAATTTCACGTCATCCCCCTGGAAAGAGTCCCTGTCCGTAATAATCTGGGTACCTGTGTTTTCTTCAACAATCACCGCCACGGCTTTGTCATTATCGGCCACTTTAAAGTAGTATCCTTCAAAAGTTTCTTTCACAGTTTAAATTATTGCCAAGATAATCTTTGCAAAAAATAAAAAAATAGTTTATATATTAAAAAGTGAAAGAAAAACTGGCGGAACTTCTTGAAGGTGACGGGCAACCAAGTGCTGCGGTATTGCTTGCCGAAATCGAAGAAATGGACGAAGCGGACATCGCAGACGTTTTCGAGAACCTGGACACCGCCAAAGCCGTGCGCCTCTTTCGTTTGCTGCCCAAGAAAATTGCGGGCGAAGTCTTTTCTTATATAGTCCCCGGCCGGCAACAGGCAATCATCGAAACCATAACCGACAAAGAACAAGCATACATCATCAACGAACTTTTCGCGGACGACGCGGCAGACCTTATCGAGGAAATGCCCGCAAATGTCGCGCGTAAATTGCTTAACAACGCCACCGAGGAAACACGCAAGGATATAAACATGCTGCTTAAATATCCTGATGACAGCGCGGGCAGTATCATGACCACCGAGTACATAAGGTTAAAAGAACAAACCACCGTAAAAGAAGTTTTCGACATCATTCGCCGCCAAGGGGTACACAAGGAAACAATTTATACCTGTTACGTCACCGACTCTAATAAAAAATTAAGCGGGATTGTATCCGTCAAAGACATCTTGTTCGCCGACCCGGATGCAAAAGTTGGCGACATAATGAACCCAAGTGTTATCCGTGTGTCCACCACGGATACCTATGACAAGGTTGCTTCTATGTTCACCAAATACGGGTTCGTGGCGCTGCCCGTGGTAGATTCCGACGATATTATTATGGGTATCGTTACCGTTGACGACGTGTTGCAGGTTATCAAAGAGGAACACACCGACGACCTCTCCAAAATGGCCGCGGTTAAACCTTCGGATACAACATACCTTAAAACAAGTGTGGTGCGCCATTCGCGCAACCGTATTGTGTGGCTTTTGTTACTGATGGTCTCCGCAATGTTAACAGGAGGGATAATTTCGGGATTTGAAAATACTCTGACCGCCGTACCAATGCTTATTGCCTTTATCCCGATGCTGATGGGTGCGGGCGGTAACGCAGGCAGCCAGGCAAGTACACAAATCATCCGCGGAATGGCGTTGGGTGAAATAACGACACGCCAGGTGCTGCGGGTCTGGTGGAAAGAGGTACGCGTTGCTTTGCTTTGCGGTATTGGTCTTGCACTTGTGACATTTTTGCGGGTTATTGCGTTTGAGGGTACAACTGATTATTATCTGCGAATCGCCGCGGTGGTATCACTTTCATTATGTATGACAATAGTCATGGCAAAAAGTTTGGGGTGCCTTTTGCCGATGGGTGCAAAGAAAATCCGCCTTGACCCCGCGATAATGGCGGCACCACTTATTGCCACTATACTTGACGCGTTATCGTTACTTGTGTATTTCGGGATTGCCATAGCACTTTTAAGCGCGTATCTGTAAATCGGTCTTGAATACCTTGACAGAACCCGTGACGAGGAGTATCATTGTCGCATGGAATTAAAAGGCACAAAAACGGAAAAGAACCTGGCAACCGCATTCGCAGGTGAAAGCCAGGCACGCAACAAGTACACGTACTTTGCGGGCAAAGCACGCAAGGAAGGATACGAACAAATTGCGGCATTTTTCGAGGAAACCGCGAATAATGAAAAGGAACATGCCAAAATCTGGTTCAAGTTGCTTTGCGGCGGCGAGGTCCCGTCCACAACGGAAAACCTTAAAGCAGCGGCAAGCGGCGAAAACGAAGAGTGGACAAACATGTATGCACGCATGGCAAAAGAGGCCCGCGCAGAAGGATTTCAAGACATTGCATCTTTATTTGAAAAAATAGGAGCCATCGAAAAGGAACATGAACAACGTTATTTGGCATTGTTAAAAAACATCGAAACAGATTCAGTATTCAAGAAAAACAAAAAAACCGTATGGATTTGCCGAAACTGCGGATACAGCCTTGAAAGCCCTGCCGCAGTTGACAAATGCCCGGTATGCAGCCACCCAAAGTCATTCTTTGAAGTTAAACAAAACAATTATTAAGTCGGCTTGACAAGTGCCTTGACGCTGAACTTGGTGTTGATGATTTCGGCATAGTCCTTTGGCTGAAGTGCGGAAATCGCAAAAATCACGCCGTCAATTTCGGGGGTTTCAAGGTATTCCTGGGTGTTGCTTGTGGTGATTTGCCCGCCGAACAGGATGGTACAGTTCGCGGACATCGGGTTGCCGGTTAACTTTACCGCGGTTTTACGCATAAAATCCGCGATGATGTTGCCGTATTCGCCCGTAGCATAAAAACCCGTCCCGATTGACCACATAGGCATATAGCAAAGAACAACCTTTTGCAAATCACGCACCCCAAGTAAACAGTCACGCATTTGGCGTTCCAAAACAATGCGCGTTTGGTCGTTATCATATTCAATCAAAGTTTCTCCGAAACAAACAATCGGGGATATCCCGTTTTCAAGGCACCTTTTTATTTTTCCGTTTATCTGCTGGTCTGTTTCACCGGACTTGCGGCGCTCGACGTGACCGACAACGCAATACTTTACACCAAAGGTCGCAAGTTGTTCGGCGGTAATCTCGCCCGTGTGTGCCCCGGGCGGATGTTCGGAACAGTCCTGTGCGCCAAGTTTTACATTGACCGGAAGTTGTGTATGCACCATATCAAGATGGACAAAGGACGGACAAAGTATAATCTCGTGGTCGTGGTTAAAATGCGCCGAGTATTGCGGCAGGTCACGCATAAAAGCATTAATTTCGTCTTTTTTGGTTTTATAGGTTTTCCAACTCCCTACGAACATAGTTTTTCTCATATTTTATCCTCCTTGCTGCGAAGGGCCGCAACACCGGGAAGTGCTTTCCCCTCAAGCAACTCCAGACTTGCTCCGCCGCCGGTCGAAATATGCGTGAACCGGTCACCAAAGCCGAACTTGACAACCGCGTATGCGGTGTCTCCGCCGCCTGCGATTGTTACCGCGTTACTTGCCACAACCGCTGCCCCGATTTCACGGGTTGCGGTTGCAAACTTTTCCATCTCGGACACTCCAAGGGGCCCGTTCCAAATTATGGTACCGCTTTTGGCGATGATTTCTTTGAACTTCGCTACGCTTTCGGGGCCGGTGTCAAGGCCTTCCCAACCGTCACGGATTTCCATTGAACTGCAAATACGTGTGTTGGCTTCATTAGAGAACTTGTCCGCCGCGACACAGTCACTTGCCACGACAAAGTTTACCTTGCGGTCTTTTGCAATTTTGATACAGTTGCGGCAATAATCAAGGCTTGCCTCGTCAACTATGCTGTTTCCTATTTTGCCTCCCGCCGCTTTGGCAAAGGTATACGCCATGCCGCCGCCAATCAGGATATTGTCCGCAATCTTTAAAAGGTTATCAATGACGGGGATTTTGTCGCTTACCTTTTTACCGCCAAGAATAACGGTAAGAGGGCGTTTGGGAGTATTAATCGCTTCACCAAGAATCTTGATTTCCTTTTCCATAAGGAACCCCGCAACGGCAGGCACAAACTTTGCAATACCCTCGGTAGACGCATGGGCACGGTGCGCCGCACCAAAGGCGTCATTTACATAATAATCGCACAAGCCTGCCAACTTTTTTGAAAACTCCGGGTCGTTATCCGTTTCTTCTTTGTAAAAACGAATGTTTTCAAGGTACACCGCCTCGCCTTTTTTTAACTTGGCAATCGCGTCTTCCACTTCTTTACCGATACAATCGGAGACAAAAACAATCTTGGTTTGAACAAGGTATTTTTTCAACCGCTCGACAATCGGTTTCATCGTGTAAATCGTGTCCGACTTGCTTTTGGGACGCCCAAGATGAGAACACAGAATCACCCGTGCCCCTTTATCAAGGCAATAACGAATAGTCCCAAGACTTTCGCGGATACGCGTATCGTCGGTAATCTTACCATTGTCGTCTTGGGGTACGTTATGGTCAACGCGGATGAACACCCGCTTGCCTTCAAGATTTTTCAATTCCCTTACTGTTGCTTTTTGCATTTTCTGCTTCTCCCTTCTGTTTTCTTTGTGATGCGTCAATTATAGCCTTTTTCTTTCGAAACTCCAAATGGTTTTCGGGCTGAATTTCCATATTTGTAACAGTTTCCTGTTCTTGCCGGCGTTCCGCCGCCGGCACTGCCATTTCCTGCTCTGCCGTGCTGTCTTGCTCTATTTCATTTTCCGCGCAATAAATTTGCACCACTTCCTCGCTTGGCTTTATACGTACCACCGGCTTCTTTGGCGTTTTTTGCGGGCGTATTTTCACCGGAACTTTAACAGTATCGATACTTTCATTTAATATGATGCACGCCATATCCTCGATTTTATTGCGTACTTTTTCATTTTGAGCGCGAACCTGCATCTGTTTACGCGCATTCATGTGTGTTTGCCGCTGCCCCGTGACTTGCTGGCAATATTCTAATAATTTTTTGCGTCGTGCCGCTTGCCTGCCTATTGCGGCGGCAAGGTAATCCCGGGTATTTACCCCCGTACCCAAAAGGCGGGTCAGGTACGCATACTCCTCTAACCCGCCAACCTGCTCGGCCGAATCCCAAAGGTAAATATCGTCCGCATGCTGTAAAAAGCGGATTGGTCTGCCGCCAAATAATAAAGCACTTTCAAGTTCCGTAAATTCCCCGAATGGTAATTTGTCCGGATTGATAACCTCGATTTTTTCAAGGGCCAAAAGTTCGCTCATAAGTTCGGGCGTTACTTCAAGCAATTGGGCACGGTGATATGCGCTTTCGGGTACTCTTTCCGTAACCACTATATTTTCACCCTGTTATTGATTGCACAAGACAACGTTACCTCGTCCGCGTATTCAAGATTTGTCCCCAATGCAAGCCCCTGCGCGATGCGGGTAACCTGTATACCGCTTGGCTTTACAAGGCTTGCGATGTAATTGGCGGTTGCCTCGCCTTCAACGTCGGGATTGGTGGCAATAATTACTTCTTTTATATTTCCCTCACGAAGACGCACCATAAGACTTTTCAAATTAATATCGTCCACACCTTTTTTATCAAGAGGCGATATAACACCATGCAATACGTGATACGTTCCGCGAAAAGCACCGCTTTTTTCAATGGCAATCACGTCGCGCGGGTCTTTTACCACACAGACAACGGTTTCGCCACCACGCTTATCACAGATATTGCATCTTTCATTCGTGGCAAAGTTACCGCATGTATCACAGAACTTGACACCGTCTTTTACCGCGCGGAGGCAGGCACAAAACTCTTCTATATATGACGGGTCGGCATCAACAATGCGATAGGCATACCTTTCCGCAGTTTTATACCCCACCCCCGGCAGACGTGTAAAGCAATTTATCAACCGATTAATACAATCAAGGTTTTGCACATTAAAATGATACATCACATCTTGGTATTTCGCAAGTTTTATTACTGACCGGCATAAAGTTCAGACAGTTTTGTATTAATTTCAGGCACCGCAGTCACAGCAATTATCGCAAGAGCAAGAACATTAAGTCCAAGCGCAAGCCACGCAAAGACACGATGGCGCTTTGATGCACTTTTAAGACGGGTAATACGGGTGCATGCGAAACTAAGGGCTACGAATGGCAATGACAGTAATGCAAGCCACCAGTACCCGCTTGTAAACCATTCGCTGAAAAATCCGACAATGTTATATGCAATGGCTCCGCACGTAATCACAAACCCGATTTGCAAAAGATATTTTTTACTGCGGCGTAAAATGTCGTATTTAATCACTTTTTTGACTTCTTTGTCTTCCGTTGCAAGGTCACGCTCGATTTTATTTTTACAGCGCGGACATTTCAAAAAAAGTTCGCTGCCTTTTGTGAACTCTATATCTTTACCGCATTTTTTGCAAATGACGCGGCCTTGGAATTGGTCAGTGTCCATTCCTTCTTTTACTGCCCGGTTGACGCCGGTCGGCTTTATTGCACCCGTTTGCTCTTTTTTCGCTGTCATGTTGCATATTATATGCTTGTTAATGTATAATGTCAAACATTATGTCGAAGAAATTGTCGCGCATCAATAAAAGGGGCACCAATCCGCTTAAAACAATACGTTTTTGGGCGATTGTGCTTGTTCCGGTGGTTGTGGTTCTTGTGGCTGCAGGAGCATTGTTCATTATTCTTGATAAACCAATGCAAAAGGAAGTATTCACTCGCGTCGCAATAAAACAAGCGGACAATACTTATACATACACCTACACATATAAAGGCGAACCCAAGAAAAAGGACAATACCTCTGTTACCGTACCGGCAACGTATAAAAACGAACCCGTAACCGAAATCGGAGCCAACGCGTTTAAAAACTTTTTAAACCTTACCGAAGTAATCCTTCCCGACACCATTAAAATCATTCACGATAATGCGTTTAACGGGTGCACGGCGCTTGAAAGTATCGTTATTCCCAACTCGGTCACCGAATTAAAGGCATCTGCGTTTGCAAACTGTACTGCGTTGACCGATATTACGCTGTCACAAAATATGACCAAAATAGACGGGAAGACATTTGAAAACTGTACCGCCCTTGAAAAGATTGACTTGCCGAAAAAAATTGCACGAGTAGATTCAAAGGCCTTTGACGGGGCGGGAATAAAAACGGTGGTCGTCCGTATCGAAGTTGTATTAAAAGTAGTCGGAGACAGTTTTCCGTTTGAACAACTTGAATCAGTCTATGTACTTGGTAATACTTTGCTTGGCGAATACTGGCAAGCCGAAATATGGAAAGACCATGTATTTGATAAAGGCATAATCAAACAACCGCTGCCGGCTTGAGCAACGCAGTAACCACGGTACAGTCATCTATGGCATTGTTGCTTTGACGGCGAAGTGCCTCGGACATTATTTCATCTGCAAGCGCCTGGGGTTGTTTTGCGGTTGCATTATTAATAAAGTTGGCAAGCGTAACACGGTCTCCGAAACTGTCCACCACCCCGTCACTTACAAGAACCACCATATCCCCCGCACCAAGGCACGCACGGGTGATTTTGGGAACCATTTCCTCCACAATCCCAAGCGGAAGACTGCCCGCCTCGACCACTTCGACTTCCCGCGGACGCTTTATAAATCCGTCCACCGCGCCCACCTTTATAAGGTTAATACTGCCATCCGCCAAATTAAATACAACGATGTCAAGCGCGGAAAAAACCTCTTGAATGGTTATTGTAAGAAGCTGGTTAACACTTTGCATGATTATCTCGTTTGGAAATCCCGCTTTGTAAAAGTTTTCCACCAAACTTAACGCAAGGACACTTGCTTTGCGCGCACGTTCACCCGAGCCCATCCCGTCGCAAAGTGCCATCATGGCCTTGTCATGCGTTATTTTAAGGAACGAAAATGTATCCCCGTTTTGCGGGGCAAAGTCCTTTGCAACCTGGGCCACCCCGAATGTCAACGCATATCTCGGGGCGGTTTTTACCGTGACTATGGAAAATCCGGCGGTATCGCCGTCATCTACGCTGTCCACCTGCATATTGTGTCCCGCCACCCGGCTTACCGCGGAACACAAAAGTGCCGCGCCCTGCGTTGATTGGGCGGTTACGCGCGGCACCAAAACGCTTACATTGTATTCGTTGGAATCGGTTTTGGTAATAAGGCAATCGCTTGCGGTAATCCCGGCACATAACAATTCGTCTTTGATACCCGCCGCTTTTTCATGGTCAAAAACCACCCCGGCACATACCTGGGCGGCAAAGTTCCTGCACAGTTTGCTTACCCCCGATAAAAGTCCCGCCATCAACACTTTACTTGCGTCAAGGCCTGTATTGCTGCGTTCACGGACACGTGTTTGTTCCACTAAACTGTTCGCCATATTAAGAACCGCATTAAGACGACTGCACTTCATTGTCATTGTGGGCGGCAGGTCAAGAAAATTCACCGCCCCGCGCTCTAGCGCTACAAATGCAAGTTTCTGCAACCCTGCCTCTACCTCGGTGCTTGCGTGACCGTCACGTTTGCAGTTTGGTTTATTGGGGCAGCTGTCGCACACGTTTTCAACAACGGACGCGGCAATCATTTTCGCGCTGTCTTCCGGCGGAACGGCACCTTGGATAAGCCCCCTGTATATATGCTGCATTTCATTGAATACCTCTGCCAGGTTATTTAACCTTCCGTATATACCCGCACGGTTTTTGTTGATGGTATTCTTGGTCACAAGGTACCCGCTTAAATACCCGTGCGAATAAGAAAACAATTTACGTATGCGTTTAACCGGCATCACAAGACAAAGCACACATGCCGCAACCGTGGGCAAAAGCGCCCACAAAAGCGGCACCAAGTTATATGCCTCGAAATAAAAGAACAGCACAACGTCTGTGACAAGCACCGCAATGACGCTTAAGTATCGCTGCCGTGCCTTGAACGCAATCGCTGCAAGGGCAACAAGTGCATAAATGGCGACAAATGAAAGGTCAAGTTCAACCAAACTTCGCCCCAAACCAAAACACACCGCGAACATCAACGCGCCCGTCCGGACATCAAACAATGCAACTGCCGCCAAAATCACAAAGACCGAAATAAACTTGTGCACCGAAAAATAATCGTTTTCAAATCCGCCAAGCCCAAGCGCGCATACCGTCACAAATACTCCAAGGCATATCTTTTGGTCAATGGTCCATGGGACTTTGCCTCCGCGGGTGCGCAAGGCATACACAAGCACCACACACGCCGCCAAAAACACCACGCCCACAAAGACGCTTACAAGGGATTGGAACAGCGCGACTGCCGTACCAATGGAAAAAACTATGTTAAGTGCATTAGCAAGAATAAATACCGTAAAAAATATGACATATTCAAGTTTAAACTTCTGCCATCGTTTTTTATGTCCGTATTTTTGGCGCAGACGCGGCAACGCCCATGTAAGTCCAAGGAACACGGCAACGGCAAACCCCGACGATATCAAATGCGTTTGCCCCGTCCCAACAAACAAAGAAAATAAAAAGGCGACGACCATAACAGTGATTTTATTTACCGGCAAATAAAAGCACGCAAACAAAAAAGCCAATGCAAACGGCGAGATACTTGCGTCAATTCGGGCAAATGTAAGTACCAAAAGAACGCCCACGGCAAAAAAGTGATTAGCAATGATTTTAAGTATCTTAATACGCCTCTCCCGCGTCATAAGTTAAACCTAGCAAAAAAGCGACAAGATTTTATAACAAATGCAGACGAGAAATGTCGTTTATTGTATTAAGATTAATGTTTTATTTCCAAAACCCCGGTCACGACGAACAGCGGGTTTTGCTTTTCCGCGTACTGCACGGCGGACTGGGGACTGGGCGCGCTCAGCATAATACTGCGTTCAATCGTTGTTGGTTTTTTCGCCATGTTTACCTTAAACGAGATTGGCTCGGCACTCAAGATAATATGGTCACGGGAATAGGACGTCACCTGGACTTTTTGTATTGCCTCGGCGACCGTCTTGGCGGCAATGGTGGTGCTTGTGCTTGGCGACGTGGGCTTGCGTGCGATGTTTACTTTATATTGCGGCATATTCCATTATGCCAAAAATTTTCGTTGAAAACAACTAAATTAGTGATATACTTTGTGTATGGGACTTTTTTCATCTGATAATTCAAGACACGTCAGAAGATTGCGCCGCATCGCGGACCGCGTGATGCTTTTGGAAGAAACTTTTGCGGAAAAAACAGATACACAGTTACGCGCATGTACCGATGAATTTAAAAAGCGTCTTAAAGACGGCGAAAGCATGGAAAAAATATTGCCCGAGGCATTTGCCTGTGTCCGCGAGGCCGCCCACCGCGTATTGCAACAAAAGCCGTTCTATTGCCAGGTGCTTGGCGGTATTGCGTTGCACCAGGGTCGTATTGCGGAAATGAAAACGGGGGAAGGAAAAACTCTTACAAGTATTTTGCCCGCATACACCAACGCACTTCTTGGCAAAGGCGTTCACATCGTCGAGGTCAACGAATACCTTGCAAAGCGTAACCAGGAATGGATGGGAAAAGTCCACCGCTTTTTGGGACTCACAGTGGGTTACAGCCGCGCCCAAGACTATGGTGACGAAAAGCGCGCCGCATATGCGTGTGATATTACTTATGTTACGTCAAGCGAACTTGGCTTTGATTACCTGCGTGACAACGTTGCACATGACGCACGGGAACGCTGTATGCGCGGGCATTATATGGCAATTGTTGACGAAGCGGACAGTATCCTTATTGACGAAAGCCGTACCCCGCTTATTATGAGTTCGCGCACAAAAGACAATTCCGAACAATACAAAATCTGTGACAAGTTTGCGCGTACCCTGCGCGAGGAAGACTATCAAATAGACCTTAAAGAACGCGCCGTCCGGTTAACGGATACCGGCTTTTCAAAGGCCGAGCGGGCATTTGGCATTGAAAATATCTCGGACGCGGAACATATGGAACTTAACCACTTTATCAACAATGCACTGCGCGCGCATTTGATTTTCCATGAAAATGATGACTATATCATAAACAAAGACAAAGAAATTGTTCTTGTCGACCAAAACACAGGCCGCCAAATGATTGGGCGACGTTACAGCGAAGGCCTTCACCAAGCAATCGAAGCCAAAGAAGGCGTGCCCATCAGGAACGAGGACAAAACCGTTGCGACGATAACGATACAAAACCTGTTTAAACTTTACGCAAAGTTGTCCGGCATGACGGGTACCGCCAAAACCGAAGAGCAAGAGTTCATCAAAATCTATGGCGTGGACGTTGTGCAAATCCCAACCAACCGGACGGTAATCCGTGAAGACGCACCCGACGTGATATTTACAACGCTTGACCGCAAAATGGAAGCAATCTTAAAGGACGTGCAGTTTTGTTATGAAAACCAACAACCCGTACTTATCGGTACCACAACAATTGAAAAGTCCGAAGAGATTTCACGCTTGCTTAAAAAAGCCAAGATACCGCACAACGTCTTGAACGCCAAAAACCACGAAAAAGAAGCGGACATAGTCGCCCAGGCGGGACAACTTGGCATGATTACAATCGCCACAAACATGGCAGGGCGCGGTACGGACATTTTGCTTGGCGGGAACCCAGAGTATATAGCCACCCAGGCAATGCGAAAAGCAGACTACACAGACCAGCAAATTACGGACGCCACAAGTTTCCAAGAAACAGACGAGGCCGAAATTTTAAAACTGCGCGGGCACTATAAAGACTTGTATGAACGGGCAAAAGAACAAACGGACGCGGAAAAAGAACAAGTCGTCGAACTGGGCGGCCTTCACATTATAGGTACAGAACGTCACGACAGCCGCCGTATCGACAACCAATTACGCGGGCGAAGCGGGCGTCAAGGCGACCCGGGAAGTACAATCTTTTATATCTCGTGCGAAGACGAAATTATGAAACGGTTCGGAAAAGACGTCATAGGCGGAAGTCTGCGATTCTTTAAAATGGACGATATCCAAAGCCGCATGCTTACCCGCCTGTTTGAACGGGTGCAAAAACGCGTTGAGGGCTATTACTTTGACGCGCGGCGATATACCTTTGAATACGACAACGTTCTTAACGGCCAACGGGAACTTATCTACAAAGAACGCAACCGCATACTGGACGGCGAGGATGTGCACAAACAAATCATGAACATGTTCCCCGAGGTGGTCTCCAAAGTCGTCTCGCAGGCACTTGATATTGATAAAAATCACACCGAATGGGATTTGGAACGCGCCAACCAAGTTTTGGGCGACCGGTTATTCGGCAAAAAGGTGGAATACCTTGACAAGGAAAACACCCTGGCGGCGGATTATACCGATGTCGAGGCCATGGTGCTTGACGCCGTAACGGCCCAGTACGAAGAAAAAATTAAAACCATCACCGAACAGGGGTTTAACTTTGCGCAACTTGAACGCAACGTGCTGTTGTCTGTTGTTGATAACAAATGGATGGACCACATTGACGCGATGGTGCAATTACGTAACGGCATTTCCCTTCGCGGGTACGGCCAACGCAATCCGCTTATTGAATACCGCCGCGAAGCAATTGATATGTTCAACACAATGGTCGAGGCAATCAACGAAAACGCCACCTTGTTCTTGTTCAAGGTTCACGTTGAAAAGAAAGAACAAAAACAGGCCCCAATCCGTATCCACGCGCAACCCATAGCCGCGGCGCAAGGCCCGGTAATGCCCCAAGGCCCCGTAGAGGTCAATCAAACCGGCGCGCCAAGGTCATACACCAACGTACGCACCGCAATCGGGCGCAACGAACCCTGCCCTTGCAAATCGGGCAAGAAATACAAACACTGCTGCGGCGGCCAGGCATAAGGTCTCGCCCATGGAAACCATATATTTCACAGACCCTGGGTCAGGCTTGACAATAACCAAAGCCGCGGGAATGGGCGTGATTTTAATTCCCTCTGATTTGTTCTATAAAGGAGAGCCAATAGAGGATATCGACGGCGTCATATTGGACAACAAGTATGTGAACAATTTTCGCCCTAACGCTGAAAGATATAAAGATTACTTCTCGAAATATAAAGATACCAAAATGGTATTTATATGCAGTGCAGGCAACAGTAAAAGCAACGAGATAACAAGCCTTTTAAACGAATGTTCCTTCCCGAACCTTACAATAATTGACAGCGGACTGGTAAACCATGCCCACCAAGAAGTAATCAGACGTGTAATGTCGAACAAACCATGGAACGACATAAAATATTTCTTCGTAATAAAAAACTCTAAAACAAAAATTTTTCCAGATGAAATTAAAGGTAAGTATAATCTTTATACTTACACAAACGGCAAGTGGGATGGTTATAAATTAATCGAAACTTTCGATACGAAATTCGCTGCGACAGCACGACTGAAAAAACTTATTAACTCGCCTCTTTACTATCGCAAGGACCTTAATGGGGCCATGGGCTATCACTTTGGTGATGATTATATAGGGGGCATAAAAGTTCCCCTTCTCTAAAGTTCCCCTCCTCTATGGAGGGGTGCCTCGCGAAGCGAGGCGGGGTGGTTTCTGTGTGTGCCATGGGGTTGCTTCGCTACGCTCGCAATGACACGTTTAGCGCTCGCAATGACACGCTTACAGCAATGACACGCATGGTCACGCCCCGCCCGTGTACGCTTTGTAATACTCTTTCTTGCGCGCCATCAATTCGGCGTGGGTGCCCTTTTCCACAATTCTGCCATGCCTCATATAGTATATAACATCGCACTTCTCTACCGTCGAAAGGCGGTGGGTAACGAATACTGTGGTCTGCATTTTGTCGATGCCCATGATTTCTTCGAATACCGCTTTTTCCGTGACGGTATCGGCACTTGACATCGAGCCGTTGAAAATCGCAATGTCAGGGCCCTGCAGAACAAGCCGCGCCACCCCAATCGATTGTTTTTGACTGTCACTTAAAACCGACGCATTTTCGGATAACTGGGTTTCATATCCGTTGTCAAGCGCCTCGATAAAGTTATGACTGCCAAGCCGTTCCGTTATTGCCATGACGTTTTCCGGCAATGCCCGCCGTATACCGTATAACAGGTTCTCGGCCACTGTGCCGCGGAAAATGAAGGGACGCTCCAGCGACAGTCCAAGACATTTGTAATAACTGCGGCTGTTAATTTCTTCCAAATTAATTCCGTCCACGGTAATTTGACCCTCGCTTGGGATTACAAGTTTCGCCATCAATTCGACAATACGGCTTTTCCCGCAACCGGTCGGCCCCACAAATGCCACCGCCGCCCCTTGGGGTATCTTGAAAGAAACATTATCAAGCAAAACTTCCTCTCTGTTCTGCAATGACACGTTTTTGAATGTAATACCGCTTTTGATTTCCGTTATGTCAAGATGTTCTTTTTCGGTAACGTTTTCAGGGCACTCCAGTATTTCCAAAACCCGCGGGGACTTGGCACTTATACCCTGCAATAAATTGGTCACAGTGGTCACAATGACAGTATTATCAAGGAATCGGTTGGAAAATATGATGAACGCAGGCAAAACACCGAATTCGGTGGGAATGACTTGGGTCACATACATGATGCCGAAAACAAGGGTCACAAGCAACATCATGAATTGACGGATATAGGTTATATAAACGGTATTAAACGCGGTGGCGGTGTCCTCGCCTATCCAACCGCGGGTATGTGCCTTTTCAAGTTTCTCGAACTTTGCGTCATCTGCCTCGATACCGTGCAGGTTATAAAAACTTTGAAGGCTGAACTTTTGGTCAACAAAGGAATACGCGTCGGCACTGACCTTGGCAAAGTTATTAAAGTATTTTTGGGTGCGCCGGGCAACAAAACGCGCAGTAAAAATACAAAGAGGCAAAGACATGACAACAATAATCGCCAAAATCCAGTTAATGGTAAACATTATTACCGCAACGGAAATAAAGAACACCGAAATCCGTGCAATAGTATACACGGCGTTAAGGACATGGCGCACCACTTCGTCGGTAAGGTTTGCCATACGCCGCGTAAGGTCACCCACGGCAAACTTTTCCAAAAATGTTGTGGGAATAACATCAAGTTTTCGTTTGAACTCTACTTGTTTTTCACGTCTGATTTTATTTTCATAATTGAATATTAAATACGAACACAACATGTCGAACAGCGCATTGACAATTGCAAAAACACCAAACAAGACAAGGTATTTAACAACAGAGGCCATGGCATCGCTTATAGGGTTCGCGGTGTTCATCCATGCCCGCAGCACGTCAAACGCGTCCTTAAGGAAAGACGGCACAAAGGCAAGAAGAACAACACTTGCACTGCCCAAAAGTATAATAAGAATGACGCGCCACTTGAACTCTTTGTAATACGAAAGCATTTTGAAAAAGTTTTCAAGCTGCCCCGGTTTCTTTTTGGTTCGCGTGTGCTTGATTTCACTCATGGTGCACCTCCGCAAGCCGTACCTCTTTTACATCCTCTTGTTCGCGGGTGTGCTGTACTTGCTCTTCATAAACGATAACACCCGCAGACGCCGAATGAAGGTTGCGATAGTGTTTACTGGATTTAATAAGTTCCGCATGAGTCCCCACCGCACGGACGCGGCCTTCACTAAGCACATAAATATTGTCGCAATACTTACATACCGAGCCATCATAGGTGATAAAAAGCGACGTCTTTTTTTCCTTTTTAAGCTTTGCCATCATTTTGGCAATATACTGGTGCTTGACATGTTCAAAACATTGGAAAAATACATAGACCTCGGCGGGCTTTAAAATTGCGCGCACAACGTTCAAAACGTTTCGCGTACTGTCATTTATATTACCCATTATTTCAAAGTCCAAAAATTTATCAAACTTTTTAACGAAATCATCTGCTCCTATATCATGGAAAGCACCCAGGATTTGTTCATCGGTAACATCGGGGGCAAGCAATTTCATGTTGTCCCTGATGGTACCCGGGATAAACTTTGGCCCGGCGGTACAAAAAGAAATTATGTTCCGGCGCCAAAACATATCATTAAGTTGTTCTGTTTGTATTTCATTAAAGGTGATATTGCCGCTTGTTGGATTTTTGTATTTTAAAAGCAACTGGGAAAGATAACTTTTACCGCTTCCGATACCGCCCGCCACGGCAACCGCCATACCGTCGGAAACCTCGAAGGTAACGTCTTCAAGTTCCACCCTTCCGTTTGCGTGGCGGTAACTGACATTGTTGAATTTCAAGTGGTGCTGTTGATATGTCGGGATTTGTTGTAATCCCTGGCCGCGTGGAGATTCCGGCATGCTGTAAAATCCGTCAAGGCGTTTTTTCGTATAATGTCCGCGCGGAAGGTATTCCGCAAACCACACAATAATTTTGTGTGATGTCGCCCAAATAGTGTTGATATATTGTATTGCCGTGTTAAGTGCCACGATGCCCGCCATTTTGCCGGGCTCTAATTCCTTCATCGCGCCGTAAATTACTATACCAATAGTAACAAGAGTAAACAGAATGGCATTGAACCCGGTACTAAGGGTGGTGGCACGTTCCGCGGCAAGGCTTTGGCGACGCTGTAACCTGACATACTGTTCAAACTCGGCAGAGCGTTCCTCTGCTTTACCAAGAATACGGATATCCCGCGCCCCGGCTACTCCTTCCTTGATATTTAAAAAATATTCATCAAAGGACTGGATACTTGGCGGCACGACCTTACTCATACGGCGCACGTTGATATAAAAGAAAATGAAAACAATGGGAACGCTTGCAAAGGCAATAAGGGCATACATCCAATGGAGCGTAAACAGCATTATGAAACTTCCCAAAATCGCAACAGGAAATGTTACAAAGAAAAGAACAACACGCTGGTGCAGGATTTTCAACCACTTTGAATCGGTCATCATCGTGGGCAATATTCGCGCAACGCCTATTTGGTCGATTTGGTCGTTGGACAGGCGGCTGAACTTTTCATAAAGTGCTTTCCGGATATTTGCCTGGTATTTATCGGCATAGGCGGCACTTGCAAACTCCATCAAAAACGACATACCGAAAATGCCCGTAATAAAAAGCAATACCAATAAACTGTCCCAAACAAGAGGCATCACATTTCCGGCACCCGTTGTTTGCTTAAGCCAAAATAATCGCTCCGCCGTCTGTACAACCCTTTGCAGCAGCATCGGAAAATAAAGAACAAGCCCCTCAAGCGCAATGATACTAAGCACAAAAAAACACAGATATTTTTTTATCCCTTTTGTGTAACGGGGGCGCACCACCTTGCAAGGCTTTTTGCTCACTGTTGCAATTTAACACAATGCTGGGCGGCGGTCAAACATATTGCTCGGGCAATATGACGCGCCAGTATCCTTTGATACTCTTCTGTTTTTAATAACTTTTCTTCCGATGGATTTGACAAAAACCCGCACTCGACAAGAACGGACGGATACGGGGTGCACTCTAGTATATAGTAGTCCCCTACCGCGGCGCGGCGGTCAATTCCAAGTGAACTGTCATTGACTTGTTTTTGAATGGCGGTGGCATAGACTTTGCTTTGTTCGCCGGTTTTATCAAAAAAGGTCTGCAGTCCCCGTACCGCGGGATGTGACGGAAAACTGTTTAAATGTATGGACACCACAAGGTCAGGCTTGACCTGTTCGATTATTGCGCGGCGTTTTTCCATATCGTCGCGCTTTTTATTTTTGGCAAAGGGTGACGCAAGACTATCCCGTGTTTCACGCGTAAGCGTTACCCCAATGCCATGATTCTGTAACTCGGCGGCAAGGAATTTGGATATCGCAAGATTAATATCACTTTCCTTTGTGCCGCTTCTGCCCATTGCCCCACCGTCACGGCCGCCATGTCCCGCGTCGATTACAACGTGAAAATCGCCTTTCCGGGCATGAACAGGGCGCGAGGCCAAATCAACTGCCAAAGACGCAATAATACCGCAAACCGCAAGAACACAAAAAAAGCCATACAGGAAATACTTTCTCCGCACGGCTATTTGTATGCTTACTGCTTGGCCTTTTTTTCTTTTTTGGCAAGTTTCTTCGCCATCTTCTGCTGGCGCTTTTTCTGGGCGGGAGAAAGGGGCGGTGCTTTAATCTCGTCATCCTCGGGCGCACGCTCTAAAACTTCCAAATTTTCCACAAAGCGGGTAACAGTTTTTATCATTTGACTGTATGTCCAGCCATCGATAAAACGCTCGTCCTCGGCAATGCCAAGTTCCAACACGTTCTGGGCACTTATTTGCATGGTCTTTGGGTCAACATGCGCTTTTAACTTTTCTTTTCCCATAGTGCAAACAAATCCACAGTTTCCAAAGTTATACATATGATGCAGCACAGCCCCAAGGTGTATGCTTTTCAAATCGACAAAAACGATACTTGCATGCATTGGGCTTGTACCAAACGTGAAACTGTCCGACAACAGTCCCCAACGGTCCATCCATCTCATGAACTTTATCATGATGCGGATACCGATGGTGGGCATCCTGCCAAGTAACCCGCCCACAAAAGCATCTGTGTCGTTTGTCCCCTGCAGGGCCTCTTTGATTGCGACGTCGAATTTTTCCTTTACTTCCCGAATGGTTTCTTTACCGGTAAAGCGGCATTTGATTGATGTTTCCTGGTCCCCGGTTTTTAATGACTTCATCATAACCATGGAAACGTCAATGTGGTTGCGCTGGTAAAAGTTTCCTTTTACCACAAACCGATTAAACCGCGGGCGTAAATAAAAAACCCGCACAAGTCCTGTAATCACTATGTCACGATACGTGTATTCAATGCCTTCCTTCCGTTTAAGGGCAATAAACTCGTCCATTTTCTTGGTAAGTATTTCATGTGTATAAAAGCAAGTGGAGGACACACGGTCCTCCCCCACTATAAGCGATGCCATTCTTGAAAAGCCATCGACACCTTTTATTTTCTTACCATCTTTGCGTCCCACTTTATAATGCTTTAACTCCTTCGAACATCGTACCTATGGCCGCATCTGCTGCCGAGCCAAGATAACGGAACACCGAGCAACGTTCAAGAACATTATTGTTTTCACCGGGGAACATTGTTTCAAGGTACATTGTTTTCCATGCTTGGTCTTTGCCTTTAAAGAATCCGGTATCAAAACCCATTTCGTTGTACTTGGTGTAAAGTTCCGCACGTGCTTCTTGCATCGGGGTACAGCCTCCGGCATATTCCATGTTGGTTTTTGCCGTTTTGGTTGTGTTAAGGAAATCAAGGAATTTTACAACGTGTGCTTCGCTTGATTCTTTTCTGTACTTTGGCATTACCCAGGCATCAATCCACATGTTTGAACCAATTTGTGGAACATAGAACTCGATGTCTTTGTTACCAAGTTCATTCCAGGCATAACCTGCATCACAACTCCAGTACAAACCCACGGCAGGATATTCGTTAAGGTTTTTGCTTGCCATTTTTTCATTACCTTCGTCCACTTCGTAACCGTTGGTAGTCGAAAGAAGTGAGTC
>Ga0123353_10001099_pt1 | contig 32897 bp, 25 predicted proteins | sample TergutLab28metaG_3_FD_92763 | JGI IMG/M metagenome (GOLD analysis project Ga0123353, IMG submission 92763) | Labiotermes labralis P3 segment gut microbial communities from Petit-Saut dam, French Guiana - Lab288 P3 | ecosystem: Host-associated > Arthropoda: Insects > Digestive system > Gut ... | reverse complement strand
GACAATATTCAAGTTTGCATTTATGACAAGCGGCGGCAAATGAATCGGACAATGCAGTGGGGAAGTCCTAAACACCAACTGACGGTAGAGCATACCATCGGTTTGGATTGGTGGCTCAGTAACCATCCGATTACTCGTGTAGAGTTTCGTCTTGGTCGGACGGCGTTAAAAAACCTTGGCGTTAACTCGGTAGAAGATTTAATCAAGCGAGAGCGTGGGATTTTTGACTTGATAACTCGGGACTGGTTTCGATTATTGAAGGGAGAAAAGATTCGTGGCAAGGAAAACCGTCAGGAAATGCACCCCATCTGGGAACATGTTCGGTCATTGGGTTTTGAACATTTCACGGGAAACGAGATACCGGATGTTGAGTATCGCAGGTCGGCTTCGGTGTCGTGTGATCCGGTCGCTCTTGAAAAGCAAGCCGCTGGTTGTCTAGCGAAGGCATTCTCTTACCGACATGGGAAGCCGGCGTTCTCTGCCCAAGTCATTGACTATGTCAAGAGTTTTGCTGGTAAAGAGCGAAAGTCAATGTATGAGAAGGCGAAAGAGGATAGTGTGAACCACTACAACAGGACGGGTGTCCTGTTGGGTATTGGCAACAACGGAAATTCTCCGGCGGCTACGGGCAGGCAAGAGTTTTATGACGTACAGGGAAAGACGGCAGGAGAAAAGTTTAAGCAATTTTTGGAGGACACAAAAGAAATACATTTGCGGGGGTCAGGATAATGAAGTTAACGATTTCGGTTTTAGAGAGGTTTTGGCATTCGCTTGCGTTCTGCCCCAACGAGGACAGTGGCGACGTTGATTTTGTTCCGTCCCCCTCTTTCCCGTCCCGTCGCATCGCCTTCACAATTACAGGTGATCGACGGGATGTGAAAGAGGGGGACACCCCCTGCTTTTTTGTTCGGAGTGGAGCCCACTCTATTGCCCAACGAAGGCAAGGGGGTGAGTCATTTTGGAGCAGTTAAGGGCGTTTGCAACGGAGAAGTGACAAACTAAAAAATTTTTTCACGGAAGGTTTTGCTGTGGTAACTATGTTTCAAGAAAAAATTATTTAGTTTGGCACGCCGGAGTTGCCGTCCGGCAGTCGCCGAGTTGCCGATGCTCTCGCATGGTAGCGGACGGAAAATCAGAAAAGTTTATTTTTTTGGGAGAAAAGGATTGACATGCAACATGATATGGAGTATAATAGGAGTATTCAAGTTACCCGGACTTGGTGGCGCTCGTTCGGGCTCGAAAGGAAAATATCTCGCAGAAATCTCCGCTTGTTTTTGACCGTGTATTTTCCCACGACTCACAATGCAATAGGCAGCCAACCGCAGGCGGAGACTTTTTATTGCTCTAACAAGGAGGTTAGAACATGGTACGCAAATTAGTACGTTTCACAACCGATACAGGACGTGGTTCTTTTGAATTAAACAAGGACACTCCTGCCGCTCTGTACGAAAAAGTAAGGCGGCTGGCTCAACTTTCTGGCGAATCAAAACGTAAGGGTGTTGTTATCGACGATGTTGATAAGGTTGCCATCAGAAAATTGCCGTCTGATATTCTCAATCAGTTCATTGCTAACGGTCTCTGTGATGGGGTACAGTCTAAAAAAATCCCAACGCTTTCGGTCTTTTTAGATAAAGCGATTCCGGTTACTGGCACAAAGAGAACACAGGATAAGCGGAATCAATATCGGGATTATCTACTGGAATACCATGGGGATAAGCGAGTCGATTTGATTGACGCAGTTGAAGCCTATGGGATAATACGCTATTTCTCGCAAGAACGTGATCCGGCGGCTGGTCAGCTACTTGCACAATACACTATTGGACGTGCCATCACGTCTATTCGGTCTTATTTTGATATGGGGGTAAAGTGGGGATACTTTAAGGAAAACCCTTACGCTGATGTCCCAGCAGTTAAGAGACCAAACAAAAAGAAGCGGTGTTACGTAACAAGAGAATGTATAAAGCCTGTATTAGATTGTCTCAAAGATGTAGAACTTGAAGGCATCTTAGCAATTTCTCGTTTTGGCGGTTTACGTGGCGAGTCGGAGTGGCAGGACTTGCGCTTCTCTGACTTTAAACCTGAGGGGGATGGCTTGTTGACGTTCCGTGTTCCCGATACGGGTAAAACCGGAGAGCGTTTCGTTCCCGTCTTTGAAGAATTTCGCCCTTATTATGATGCTCTGATTGCCGTTCGCTACCCCGGTCAAGAGTTTGTATTTGAGAACCGTCGCAAGTGTAAAAATGTTCGTCCGTTGATAAAGAAAGCCGCAAAGAAGGCTGGCATTTCACTTTGGGCAGATATTTTCACCAATTGTCGTCGGTCTTTTATAAAGGATAAAAGGGCTGAAGGATTTACCGAACAGGAGTTGACCATGATGGTCGGTAATTCTGCGACAATTCGTAGCGAGTATTACGATTTGGGGATGACACGGTCAGAAGTGGCGGCGTGGAGTCTGCGGTCATCAGGCGGCGTTCTAGTTCCTGTCTCGCCAAAAAGCGCACCCGAAAGCGCACCACTTCCGACTTTTGAGAAGCATTGGTCTGACTTGTTCTATGATGGCACATCTGACGTTGAGATCGTCTATCAGATGTTAGTGATGGTCGGTTGGAGCGAAAAGAGGGCACGTGAAATAGCAGAAAATGACAAGGCAACTATGACAGTTGCAAAAGACTTAAGGCGTTGTTTTCAAAGGGTTTCCGACTATATGGCGGGCAGGATTTCTCGTTTTGAACTCATTGTAACGCAGCTTGGTTTTATCGTTCGGAGTTACTGGGGATTGATAACAAGACATCCGATTTGGATGGCATTGGCGGATAAGAAATTCACAGAAAAACGTGCGGAAAAGTACCTATTAGCCGGGGCGGGACTCGAACCCGCACTACCTTACGGTAAAGGGATTTTAAATCCCTAGCGTCTGCCATTCCGCCACCCGGCCGCTAATGTCAAATCGAAGTGCGACGCGGTATTCCAAAATCCGAAAGCGAGATGGAACCACTATACGCGTCCTCCATTTCCATATCAAACGCTCCACCGCCGAGGTAACGATCATTTTGCACCGTGAGCGACTGCATCCACCGTTGACGATAATCGTAAGCGACAAATGCCATAATAACCAATCCTATCGTCGTAACTATCGTCGCAAAAACCAACACGACATAGCCCAACGGGTCCGTCGGCTTTGCTTCCGACTGCGTTCCAACACCCAATTGAACCGCATTGCTTTGTGCCGGATTTGCCATGAAAACATCGACATCCAGACCAGACGCATCCAGACTCTCAACCAATTTTGGCTCAATCGTTCCCGATTCAACAGGACCCTGTGCGGGGGGTAACGGTGCATTCAAAATCCCCTCCAAGTTGTCCACCCCGACCTGTGCCCGAACGACCGGTGTTGCTTCCTCGCCAGTTTGCGGATATTCCCGAAGCGGCAAAAGCGGACCAAGTGGCGGCGGAACGGTTATCAACTTTTCTGTGGGTTTCGCCACTGTGCGCGGTGCCGAGGGGTATGGTCCAGATGACACCACCGGCTTGCTAATGTAAACTGTATCCGGCACTGTTGTAATGATACTGCTCGAAACGACAGGCGAGTGCGGCATTTCATAGATTATTACCGCTTCGCTCATTGGTGTTGCGGAGTACCACACCTGCGCAGAAACACACTGCTCCGCATACACGGCAACAGTCAACACCGAAAAAATGAAGGCAAATAGCGGTCTCATAGAACGGCTCCTCCAACATGTCCGCCTAGTATAACAGTAATGTTCCATAAAATCAATAGCCATTAAACGATCTTCGCTCAATCATCCGATTGCCTTTTCCAGGGCGGCTTTGAGTGTTTCCGCCTGTTGAACACCGACGAACTGTCCGACTTTTTCCCCATTTTTCATGATGATGAGTGTAGGAATACTCTGAACCCCGTACTGGATGGCAATGTCCTGCGTATGATCCGTATCGACTTTGATGATTTTGGCTCTTCCTGCAAAGTCGGGGGCAATTTGTTCAAGAACCACCGACTGCATTCGACACGGACGGCACCAAGTCGCAAAAAAGTCCACCAACACTACGCCGGACTGTGTCGCAGCCGCAAAATCGTCCGCCCCAACAACCTGAATAATATCTCCCATTTGTGCAATCACCTCTATGTCAAAACAAGCATCGCCCCCATTCTACACGAAATCCTCGCGAAAAAATAGACCCCGTTTGCCCATGGGAATAGATCGCAAGACGATTGTACCGATTATACCGTTTCGGAGCAATAAATCGGTGTTTCCTTTGCGCAATAGATAATTTTTTGCCATTTTCCCCACGTTCACTATTTGACTAAACTGGTAATTTTTCAATACCGAAAAAGAGAGTACCGGGAACGGTCGATTGGTAGATTATAGGGGGTCTTGCCATTTTGGGGCGGATTCCAGACACAACGATATATTGAGGAATTGAGATGTTAGTCCTGTCCAGATACCGTGATGAAAGCATTTACATTGGCGATGATGTTGTCATTACGGTAGTTGACATTCGAGGAGATCGCGTGCGGATCGGAGTTCAGGCTCCACCCAATGTCTCTGTCCATCGACAGGAAGTCTATGAAGCAATAAAAAATGAAAAGTCGGGTTTGGGCAGCCGTAAAGAAACCGAACGATCTCCGTCGTCTATGCCGCTCGGTCAGGAATTGAGCAAGCGGAAGGCAAAAATGTCAACGGAAGCAAAGGCGTTGCCCGTCAACATTGAACCGCCGGTGGGATTTGGCGGTCTGACCGACATCGTGTCTCAGTAGAAGATGAAACCACAGCCGGAATGGAACGGAGCGTAATGGCAATATCTTTTTTCCCGGCGGGAACCTGAGCCCGCTACACCACAAGCCAGAAATCAGCACATACCAAGTTTCTGTTCAATTGCGTGGATCTTATTGATTCGTCGCTCGTGCCTTCCGCCATCGAATGGGGTAACGAGCCAAATTTGGACAATCTGAAGAATCGACTCTTCGCTCAATATATTGCCGCCGATACAAAGCACATTCAGATCGTTATGCCGGCGGCAAAATTCGGCAGAAAGTTCATCGATGACCGGTGCAGCTCGGACACCGGCAAACTTGTTGGCAGAGATGCACATGCCAATACCGGTTCCGCAAATCAGAATACCGCGATTGATTTTGCCAGCACTAACAGATCGGGCAATCTCGGCAGCAACGTCGGGATAATCCGTGGGTTGTGGGGCATCAACAGGAGGACCCACTTCTTCGACAGAGTGCCCCTCCTGCCGTAAAAATTCGACAAGTTTGGTTCGGATGGGAACGCCACGGTGGTCGCTCCCAACTGCAATACTTAAAGACATAAAACGGTCAGAACCTTAACGAGACCACCCCATTATACCAAAAAGAAGTATTTCAAAAAGAGCCGGTGTACCGATTTTGGCGATCCTTGAAATTACAGAACGAGACAGATAATTTCACGATTTTACTGCCAGCACTACTGCCCCTTTGTCGCCCTGTACTCATACCGCAACTCATCAATCGGTTTTAATCGTTCCTCACGTTTGACATAAAAATAATTCCAGCCGTTATAGTTGTGCTGATGAATATGTTTAGCAGCCATCTTGTGAATGGACAAAGCATCAATACCGTCATCGACGCATCCAAGAACGGTCAGTGTGCCAATGAAGTTCCCTTTTTTGTCAAACAATTTTTCTCCGGCGCACAACAAGCCGATTTCGATGAGTTTTTGAATTTTCACACGCGGCGGCTTCGTTTCGAGACTTAAACCGGACAAGAGACTCGGTTCCGGTTTGACCTTTTCAATTCGTTTTTCGGCAATTTCAATATATTTTTCTTCTCGTTCCAGCCCGATGTAATTTCGTCCCAGTCGTTTGGCAACCGCTCCCGTTGTGCCGGTGCCAAAAAAGGGATCCAACACAATATCGCCCGGCTTGGTGGACGACAGAATGATTTTATACAGCAGTTCTTCGGGCTTTTGGGTGGAATGACTCTTTTTGCCGCTCTCATCTTTCAACCGCTCACGACCAATGCAAATACCGATGTCCCAAACGCTTTTCTCCTGTTTATTGCCGTTGAGATGTTTCATCGTCTTGTAGTTGAACGTGTATTTTGCTTTCTGGTTTTTCACACACCAGAGCAGGGTTTCATGAGAATTCTGAAACCGGGTTCCGCCGAAATTCGGTACAGCATTCGGCTTGGACCAGATTACATCGTTCAGAATCCAAAAGCCGAGATTTTGCATGATGTACCCCAATCGATAAATATTTTGAAATGAACCGATGATCCAAATAGAACCGTTGAATTTGAGCGTCCGTTTGCACTCTTTCAGCCATTTTTCGCTGAAATCGTCATATTCTTTGTAGGTGTTGAACTTATCCCAATGGTCTTCGACTCCGTCGAATTTTGTCCCGTTGGTGCGTCGCAATTCCCCTTCTGTCTGCATCCAGTAGGGGGGATCGGCAAAGATCAAATCGACGGACTCGCTCGGCAGACACGAAAGAGTGTCGATGCAATCGCCAGCAAGAATCACGTTGATACAGTCAAAAAATTTGTGCATATGTATCGCTTCCGCTCGAAAGCATTATACCGTTTTTCGGAATCTCTGTGACAGGGTGCCCATTATTGCACTGCGTTTCCTTCCAGCGAACGCTTAATCCGCTCTGATTTCCCAAGCGAAGACCGATTCGCCGGGGAAAACGACCGGTTGAGTCAACGCATTGATGTCAATCGTCTTTTCGACCCCTTCGGGACCGATCTGCCGGATGGTGATACCGTTCTTGTCCAAACCGATCTCCGATAAATCGATACGGAATCGGCTCGTAATCGTCTCGTGCGAAGTGTTCACAAAGAGCAGAACCGCCGATTGCGTTTGACCATTTTTCACAATCCGCCAACAGCCGGTTTGAACGGCACAAGCCGTAATGAGCGGCGAATCGTAAAAATTCCAATCAGCCGTAACAGTTGGCACTTCTCGTGGAAAATCCGGTGGACGGCACATTTCTCCCTTATAAAAATAATGCCGAACCTGATGCCGTAATCGAACCGCCGCTCGCTGAAACGGAAACTTGTCCGCTTCAGCGACAATCGTTGGTGGGAACCAACCGATCTGCTCGCCGAAACAGAGTGCCTCCGCCGTTTTCATGCGGCAGGCAAGCGGTTCGACCGTTTCCTTCCAACCGGGTCTCGTCCGAACGGCATAGTCTTTTCCGGTACGGTAATCCCGTCCGAACATTTGAATCGCTCCGCCATAAACCGCCGCAAAACCGGGAACCTGATTTTCCTGCTGATGGTGCCATGTCAACATGCCGTCGAGAATCGACAAACTGGTCTCGCCGGTACACTCCGACGTTATCACCCGTTCCCGTAACGCATTCGGATTCGACCGCAAACGCCCTCGGACGGTGTCGTTCAATGGATGGTCTTCAACGTCGGGATTATGCAGGTCGCTACGGATGGTGTTGAATATCGTTCGATAACCGTCGTTCCACCAATACCCTCCGCCAAGCGGATGACCATGAGAACGGTCGAAACAGAGTTCCGGGACCGCCGCAGAGACTTGATCGACGTAAACAGCCATCGTTCCACTTTCGTTTGTCACGCGGAGAACGTTTTCACGGACTTTACGTTGCCAAACTTGGGTTGCCGGACACATGTGTGCGAGTTGCACATCGCTGCCGTCCGATTCTTTGCTTCCATAGGTATAAAGTTTGGCAGAACCATCTTCTTGTTTGACCGCACCGGGCAATCCCTCTTTGGTATAGAGCCAATCCTCCATTCCTTTATCCCGCGTATCCCAGAGCAGACCGTTGATGTACGGCATAATGAAAATGTCGCCGTCCTTCTGGATTTCGTCCACTGCCGCTTTGAATCCTTCGCGAGGAAAAAAGTGCGGATAGTCGTTATCGTAAGGAAAAAAGTTGGGACCATCATTGGCGTGCGGATTGGTTTTCCACCAATAGTACCAATGAACGGCTGCGGGAAGCCCAAAGGCATCGCGGAATTTTTTCATCGCCGGAACCATGTCTGCCGGGGCAACGCGGTACATTGCCCAGAGACACTGTTCCTTGATCCATTGCGGCGAATCAGTGCGACCGTTTTCGTCCATTTTTTCACGGGGATACCACGATGCTTCTTTGCGAACCCAATCACGGTAGATCATCGCTCCGTCATACCAGTTGTTCCGCACCGTTTGCAACACCGCTTTGCCGCCGATCTTGAAATCGTTGTTCGGCTCGTTCATGTTTTCTGCATGGATTGCCGCCCAAAAACTGATCGTGTCCGACCAATCGTTTCCCTCTTGTTGTTTGACGGCGTTGCATCCGATCAATTTGCGGGAACCTTGAACATCGTGAAAGCCGACGTACAGTCCGATGTTGTCCGTGCTTCGGAATCCCTGCTCCGGTCTCTTTTCGCCCCAAACAACGCTCCACGGCATCGGGATATTGTAACCGGGATAGCCGATGTGATGCTGAATGTTCTTTTCACAAGGGTCAGTGTAAACGATTCCCGAACGCAAGGGAAAGAACAATTTCGTATCGGAGCCAAAACTTCGCACAGCAATTTGACCCAAACGCATGGCGACAATGGAAATCTGCTCCGAACCGGCAACAGCGGTTTGCGAAATTTCAATGCCATCCTTCGTCGGATCGGCAACGATTTGCATGGCAACGGAAACGTTGTCGGCACCGATGATCCCTTTGCGTCCCTTCCAAGAAAGATGAAGAATGTTGTCTTTCTTTTCCATGAGAACGCTGTTCCAGCCGCTATCGGCAAAAGCATCGTGGAGTTTTTTCTCGGCAGTCAGTTCACTAATGATCAACAGAAACAGTGGTCGTGAAGGCAGGGAACAAAAAACGTGTCCCGTTGCTTTGTCCGTCAATGAAACAAGGCGAATTCCCTCGTTTCCTGATGAACCGATTTTTTCGACGACCATGACCAAGTCGGCACTTTCGAGCCTCTGTGTCGATTCAGTCGCCGTAATTGGTGCCGTGAAAAACAATGACAGAAAAAGTAGTGATACGATAATTTTGTGTAACATGATGTTGGTCTCCTTGGATAAAACTACCGGCGGACCTGCACCCGCCGCTCTTAATCTCTCTTTTCTTGACTCCTTTCTCCTGACTCCTTGTTTCGCAACGCTTGTTGCAGTTCCAATAATTGCCTTGTTTTTTCCTCTTCGGACAGTTCGCCGCTACGAAGTTTGTTTAACTCGTCCCGATGCTTTCGGTCCGTTTCCCGTCGATCAAACGCCGAAATAATTTCTTCGACCAACTTCGCTTTCAATTCCCTAAACTCTGGTCCTTTCCAGCGTTCGGTCAACTCTTTCCGAAGTTCGGCATCAAGGTCGTCGTTGTCGTCTGGGAAAAATTTTTTGCGCCCCGAATCTTCCAGTTCGATGAGAACATTTTTCATCTTCGGATCGTCGAACGCCGTCATTAAATTGTCGAACGTTGGCGGTTTACTCTGTTGTTCGACCAATTCACTACACTGATTGTAAATCGACCGTGTAACCGGAGAGCGGAGTTGCTCCGGCAGAACATGTTCCCAAAATGCGTACACCGCCGTTGGATCCATGATCCAAAGTTCGAGCATGTTCTGCTCTAACAGGTCCGGCAATTCCTCCTTGCTCCAATGTTGAGGAATGGTTTCCAGTTGCGAAGCAGGCTCATCCGGCATCACGGGACGGTTTTCCGCCTTTTGTTGTTTCTCTTTCAAACGGCGACGGATTTGGTCTTCCGGCATTGAAAACCGCACCGCCAGATTTTGGAGCGTTTTCTCAATGCGAAAACGGATCGGATCATCCGGCGATGTTCCCTTGACCGGTGCATGACCGATAATTTCGAGAATCGCATCCAACGCCCTACTCGAACCGATAATATCGTTTTTCAAGTCAACATTGCGTGCCTTTGCCCGAAAGACATGTTCAAGTGCATCGACCGTTTCCGCTTGGAGTAAAGCATCGAGAGCCTCTGCGCCGAACTGCTCCAAGAAATCGCAGGGGTCTAATCCTTCCGGCAGTGTCAGCACTGCCATGTCGGCACCCTGGGCGATAAAATCGGTCAGGACTCTCTCGTCTTCGGCACGCTTCTGTCCGGCTTTGTCGCCATCGAGCATCAAGATAATTTTTTCTGCTCCCATTCGGTTCAGCAACCGGATATGAGCGGGACCCAGTGCCGTCCCCAGTACCGCCACTGCCTCGCTGAAACCGAATTGATGGGCGGCAATGCAATCGGTGTAGCCCTCCATGATCAATGCCCGGCGGGTTTCCTTGATCCGCTGTTTGGCAAAGTCGAGACCGTATAATACCTTGTGCTTGGAAAAGAGCGTCGTTTCCGGCGAATTCAGATATTTTCGGTCTTTGTGCCAAGAATCATCACTGAGCGGCGAATCGGGAATCAATCGTCCGCCAAACGCAACGGTGCGTCCCTGTTCGTCTCGAATGGGAAAGACAAGCCGACCACGAAAGAAGTCGATGGGAGCCGTCTGCTTCTGCCGGAAATTACCGATGATCTCCAAAATTTTGAGCCGCTCCGGTTTGTTTCCCGCCTTGTTTGCGAGCCAATTTCGGTCTATCGGGGCGTAGCCGATGCGGAACTTTTTGAGAGCATCCGTACTGACGTTCCGGTTGGCAAGATATGCTCTTGCAACTTCGGCTTCTTCGGAATGGAGCAACGCTTCGTGATAGATTTTGGCGACCCAATCGGCAACTTCTAATAATTGTTTCCGCGTGATTTCCCCGCCGTTGGTATTGCCACCGTCGCTGGTTTCGTTTCCTTTATACTTCGGCAGCGAGATACCTGTCTTGTCGGCAAGGATTTCGAGGGCTTCACGAAAATCGACGTTTTCGACTTTCATGACAAAGGCGAAGGCATCGCCGCCGATGTCGCAGACCCAGCATTTGAACGTTTGCCGTTCAGGATTGACTTGCAGACTCGGTCGGGTGTCGTCGTGCCAGGGACAGCGTCCGACGTAATTTCTGCCGGATCGCCGAAGGGGAATATAGTGTCCGACGAGTTCGACGATGTCAACGGCATCCCGAATACGTTCCTTGACGGAATGTTGATCGTAGGTGGAGGACACGATATTTTGAGAATATCAAAAGGTGCAGTGCAATGTATCGGAATTTCAAAATTAGTCAAGACGAAAATCTGGTAAATTCCGTCGAAAGCCAGCAGGCTTACGCGGCAGGCTCTGACAGCACCTTCAACACAAACGCCAAAATCTTATCAGGATCGGACTCCCGCCCAAGCCGGTGTGTCATCGGTACATAACCCTTGCGGTCAACGGTGGTGCGAATCTCCAAACCTTGCCCACGCAACTTGTCCCGCAAGTCATTGATCAACTTCTGCGATACATATTTAAACACGACATAGCCGCTGTCATGGACCAAGCCCGATTCCAACTTGATAGTGCGAATCCGATAGCCATGTGCCAAAACCCTAATCTGCGAATGAATGAGCAATCGACGAACCTCCGGCGGAGGTGAGCCGAAACGATCCAGCATCTCACTCCGCAAGTCAGCACTCTCTTCGAGCGTTGCCACTCGTGTCAATCGCCGGTACAAGTCAATTTTAATACGCTGATCCGTTACGTATGCCATCGGAATCAATGCCGCTCCCGGCAAGTCGAGTTCCACTTCAATGACCGTTCGCGGTGGTAGTTGTTTCAATGTTCGTACTGCCGTTTCTAAAAACTGACAGTACATTTCATACCCGACCGTTGCAATGTGTCCGCTCTGCTGTGTTCCTAAAATGTTGCCCGCCCCGCGAATTTCCAAGTCCCGCATCGCCAAATGAAAACCGCTGCCCAAATGAGCATATTCCTCAATCGCTCGCAACCGCTTCATTGCCGTCGATGTTACTGATTGCGACTGGGAGAGCAGTAAATAACAATACGCCTGATTGATGTACCGACCGACACGACCACGAAGTTGATGCAAGTCCGCAAGCCCATAATTGCTCGCCTCGTCAATGAACATCGTGTTCGCATTCGGAATGTCAAGACCGCTTTCGATGATAGTTGTGCAAACCAGCATGTCGAATTCATGATGCACAAACGCCCGCATCACACTTTCCAATTCGCCGTCGGGCATTTGAGCGTGTCCGATTCCGATGCGGCACTCCGGCACAATCCACTGCAACCGTCGGGCAATTTCGTCAATGTCATATACCCGATTGTGAACAAAATAAATCTGTCCGCCGCGATTGAGTTCCTTCAATATGGCTCCCCGGATAGTTTCCTCATTGAACCGAATGACCCGCGTTTCGACGGCAAGCCGATTTTCCGGCGGTGTTTCCAAGTTAGAAATTTCCCGTATTCCCAAGAGCGAAAAGTGAAGCGTGCGAGGAATCGGTGTTGCCGTCATCGTCAGCACATCCACGGAGTCCCGAAACATTTTAAGCCGCTCCTTGTGGTGCACACCGAACCGCTGCTCTTCGTCGATAACCACGAGACCGAGATTGTGAAACCGAACGTCGGCAGAAACAATGCGGTGCGTGCCAATCACAATGTCGATACTGCCCAACGCAAGTTTTTCGACGATTTCTTGTTGCTCCTGCTTTGTTTGGAATCGTGAAAGTGCTGCGATATTAACAGGAAACTCCCGCATGCGTTCGGCAAAGGTTCGAGCATGCTGTTCGGCAAGAATCGTGGTCGGCACAAGCACGGCAACTTGATAGCCCGCATCGACCGCCTTGAATGCTGCTCGGATAGCAACTTCGGTTTTGCCGAATCCGACATCACCACACAGAAGGCGATCCATCGGTTGGGCGCGTTCCATATCCTGCTTGACCGCCTCGATGGCGAGCAGTTGATCATTGGTTTCGCGGAACGGAAAGCAGCCGTCGAACTCTCGTTGCCACTCGGAATCCGGTGGAAACGCAATGCCGGGCTGTGCCTCTCGCCGGGCTTGAAGAGCGATCATCTCTTCGGCAAGATCAAAGACCGCCTCTTGTACCGTTTTCTTGTGCCGTGCCCAAAGTTGTCCGCCGATCTTCGCCAACTTCGGCTTGTATTTGTTGCCCGCCACGTACTTTTGCACGAGACCGATTTTGGAAATCGGCACATAAAGTGCTTGCGTGTCGGCAAATTCAAGGTGCAGGTGTTCTTCTTCCTGCTGCCCTTTCATGAGGGTTTGGATTCCTTTGAATCGTGCAATGCCGTGAGCGATATGCACAACGAGATCGCCGGGCTTGAGATCGAGAAAAGAGTCGATGACTTTGCTCAACTGCCGCCGTTTGGCACGGTGCTGGCGCACGAAGTCGTGGATTTCAAAGAGTTCGGGAGCAGAGAGAAAAAGCGTGGACCCCCTCACCCTAACCCTCTCCCCAAGGAGAGGGTTAGGGTGAGGGCAGAACAACTCAAAACCGCCGGAAAGATTACCTTTGACAAACGTCAGACGTGCGCCAAGATGTCCAAGCACTTCGGTAAGCCGAGCGATTTCCGCATCGGTGGGACAAAAGATGGCAATGGTGACTTGCGGATCGGTTTGTTCGAGTTCCCGCTTGACGGTGTCCAATGTTCCGCGAAATCGTTCGACGGAAGCGACTGGCATTGGAAAGTGGATTTTTTCTCTTCCTTCTCCCAGGAACGAAAACGTTGCCGTCGGATGTTGGAGAATCCGCTGCATCATTTCGGCGTGGGAAAAAGACATTGCACTTTCCATGTTGTAGCATCTTCAATGACCGGTGTCGGCTCGGAACAGGTATCCGCCTTGGTCGTTTTTCTCGACTTTTCCTATGTGTGGCGACGGGAAGTGCATTCCGGCAATAGAGATTTTTTCCTGTGCGGCGAAGTCCAATATCCGCTTTCGGGCAGCAATCGTCTTCGACGGGTCCATGTCATATCTCGAACAAATCTCCGGTGCCGGAAATTGCAATGCCGCCGCATGAAGCAGATCGCCAACGATTAAAAAATTCTCCTCTTTCGCCTTTGACGATTCAATTAAAAATGCAGTGTGTCCCGGCGTGTGTCCCACTGCATCCCACGCCTTCACCTTGACTGATGAGTTTGCAAAAACCAGATCGTCGAGGTTGAAGGTTGAAAAATCCGCACCATACACTGCTTTGATTTTTTCGAGTTGCGGTGTGCGTGGTTTTCCATCCTTCGGCAACCAATGATCGTATTCTGGCATTGAACAAAGCACTTTGGCATGCGGAAAACGTCGGTCATTTCCTTGAAGGAGTCCACCAAAGTGGTCTCCGTGCAGATGGGTCAGTAGGATCAACTTCACATTTTCCGGCTTGAAATCAGGGATTGCTTCCAATTTTTTGCCCCATGTATCGCCTCCAAGTCCCGCGTCGAAAAGGATCGTGTCCTCACCAGCAAGGAGAACAAACGAAGACATACTTGCCGGTGCGCCTCCTTCCGGCAGGTATTTTTTGACGATCATCTGATCTGCCGAAGCAAAAAGACTCGCTTCCATCTGCCGAGGTGTCTCTTCGATGGCAACGACACGAAAATCTTTCTGTTGGGCAAAAGTTGAATGGGTCATTGTGATTACAAACAGTGTGAAAAGAGGGAAAAAATGTTTCATCATTCGGAAAAATCAAAGAGTAAACAGTTATTCCATTGTATCAAAAATGGAATGTTTGGGGAATTGGTAACAGGCGGACATCGGTCTGCCCGTCGTTACCTCACTGGGCAAGGTCGTAACAGTACAAAAACGTTCCGTGCCGGAGGTACAACCGCTTTCCACAAACAACCGGGTGTGCCCACGTAGGACCTTCGCCTTCCTCCGGCAAATTGAAATGGCTGATGACCTCATACCTCTCTGGATTCGGACGAATCAATAACACATCCCCTCTTTCGCTGAGAAAATAGAGTAATCCTTCTGCCCAAGTCAACGATCCCCTGCCGACATTTCTGCCGCCTTCATACAGGGTTTTACCGGTTTCCCAATCGACACACATGAACGTTCCCCCCCTGTGTCCGTAGGATGTCCCATAAAGAAAACCATCGAGCAGAATGACGCTGTCGTGCAGATTGTCGAAGTCTCTATTGCGCCACACTTCTTGGACCGATACTTTGCCATTGGCAACGGACAGTTCCAGCACAACCGCTCCTTCCCCCCCCTGATCCCGCGTGTTGGTGAGAAAAAGATGCCCATCCCGATAAATTGGGCGTGTACAGTTGATATCGTAACGTTGTTCATGGCGGAACGTGAACAGCAGTTTTCCCGTCGCCGCCTCAACACCGAACATCCCCTTGGCGTAAGTCGTTACGATCATCCGCAAACCATCGTGCTCAAAGATAATCGGACTGGCGTAACTCGTTTTTTCTCTCAATGAAGGTGTTGTCCAAATCGTTTTGCCGGTTCGCTTGTCCAGAGCGACGAAACTTGCCTTCACACCACCGGGAGAACAGTAAAGGCGTTCGCCGTCCACACGGATTGATTCGGCAAGTGCCCAAATGATATTTTGTCCCTCGAAATCGGTCAGAATGTTTCGACTCCAGACCTTTTCCCCTTTTTCGGCGGTGAGGCAAACGAGTTCCCCTATTGAAGAAAAGTCATACACGAACTCGCCATCAACCGTCGGCGTACTCCGAGTGCCGGGATAACTCTTGGTCCAGACGGGTCCGTTGTCGTATTCCCAAAGTTTTTTACCGTCAAGATCGAAACAGAACACGATGGATTGTCCGCCTCGCATTCCCGACGTGAACAGACGACCATTTTGAATGGTAACACAGGAATAGCCGGACGTTTTTTCGCCGAGGTTGGTGATTTTCCAGAGCAATTTCGGTCCACCTTCGGACCAAGAATTAAGCAGACCGGTATCTGAAGACCGGTTGCTGCCATCCGAACCGTGAAACATGGTCCATTCGGCGGCAAAAAGAGTGCTCGCAGACAGGAGAAAAACGAATGTCAGGATTCTGATGGGTGTCGGCACAAGTTCATTAGGAAACAAGGACATTTTGCCCGCCATTGTACTTCCTTTGAAAGCAAAAACAAGCAAACGGGTAGGCACACTACATCGGACGGACAAAATTTGGTACAATCCGTGTTCCTTGTCCCTTTACCCCGCATGCCGGGTTTGGAAAATACCGTAAACCATTGAGCCTGTACTCCGGTACAAGCGGGCGTGGTGGAATTGGCAGACACGTCGGACTTAGGATCCGATGCCGAAAGGCTTGGAGGTTCAAATCCTCTCGCCCGTAATTCATAAGGAAAATTCTAGAAAAACGCTGGTTTTATAGGATTTTCCTGTCTCTTTTTCGTACTCTTGACGGAGGTCGATTGTGTAAAAAAAGGTGATATGATAAGGCAAAATGTGCAATCCCTGTGCGACTTTGATACACCCAAATGTTGGGAACACCCCAATGTGCGGAGTTGCAAACAGGATGGTTTTCTGTTACAATCAGGACACAATATTCATTCAAACACACCAAAATTACAGAAAAACTATGAGCCAAGAACTCCAGAAAGCCATATTGCAGATTGACGGCAAGCAAATCGAACTACCGATTTTAGTCGGTGCCGACGGTCAAAAAGCCGTTGATATTTCCAAACTGTATGACGAACATCGACTTGTGACGTACGATCCGTCGCTTGGCAGTACCGGTGTTTGCCAGAGTGCCATCACATATATTGACGGCGATCAAGGGATTTTGCGTTATCGCGGCATCCCTATCGAGCAGTTCGACCGTCCCAACCCCAACTTTATCGAAGCCGCTTGGCTCCTGATTTTCGGGACACTGCCGACACGAGCGGAATTGATAGATTTTCGGGATCGCTTGACAAGCCACGAACTGCTTCACGAAAGTTTGCGTGATCAGTTCAGCGATCTACCCCCCAAGTCGCCGCCAATGGCAATTCTCTCCGCCATGTTCAACCAACTGGCATGCTACCATGAAAAATTCCTGCCGCTGGGAGACGATGAACTTTTTGTCGAAGCCGCCACTCGGCTCATCAGCAAGGCACGCACGATTGCCGCCTACGCTTACCGCCGTTCACAGGGCTTGCCCTTTACCTATCCCGATCCGGCTCTGAGATACTGCGCTAATTTCCTGCACATGATGTTTTCGATTCCGTACCAGCAGTACATTATCGGTTCGGAAATCGAAGATGCCATGAATCTCGTGTTTATTCTTCATGCCGATCATGAGCAGAATTGCAGTACCTCGACCGTTCGGACCGTTGGGTCGGCAAGGGCGAATCTTTTTGCGTCGTGTGCCGCCGGGGTGAGTGCTCTCTGGGGACCGTTGCACGGCGGAGCCAACGTCGAAGTCATGAAAATGCTCGAAGCAATCTATGCTGGCGGGATGACACCGGAAGATTGCCTCAAAGCGGCAAAGGACAAACAAAATCCTTTCAAACTGTTCGGCTTTGGTCATCGGGTTTATAAAAATTACGATCCAAGAGCGAAGATACTCCAAGCGGCGGCGGATCGGGTTTTTGCCTCGCAGAAAATCAACGATCCGCTCTTGGACGTCGCCCGAAAGTTGGAAGAACTGGCACTGAAAGACTCCTATTTCGTGGATCGAAAACTGTATCCGAATGTCGATTTTTACAGTGGTTTGCTGCTCCGGGCGATTGGCATTCCGACGAGCATGTTCACGGTGATTTTCGCACTGGGACGTTTGCCGGGCTGGATCGCTCAATGGCGGGAACTGCACGACAATCCGAGTCAAAAAATCCTTCGTCCCAGACAACTGTACACAGGGACGATGCTCACGGATTATGTACCGATGGAAGATCGGGGGTAAACGTTCGCCGAAAAGCAATATGCCGGGATTTTGTAACGCTCCATTCCGGCTTTTGCTGTTGTACTGTGATTCACCCCTTGAGTAGTCCACTGGAGATGCCGAACAGGAGCATCATTTGGTCAATGACTATGCCGAGTAGCAAGTTGACCAACAAAATTGCTACAAAGGAATAGACGAACGACTGCGTCGCCGCATTGCCAACCCCTTCCGCCCCTTCCTTGCAGTGAAAACCCTGATGGCAACTAATCAAGGCAATGATACCACCGAAAAAAACACTTTTGCTCATGCCCGCAATGATGTCGAATGGACCGACGAACTCCTTGGCATTCTCCCAGTAAAAGTGTTCATTAATGTCCAACACGTAAATACAATAAAACGCCCCGCCGAATACACCGGTTACATCGGCAATAATCGTCAGTGCGGGGATGAGAATCAAACAGGCTAAAAAACGCGGCACGACAAGATAGTGGATCGGATTCGTGCCCATGCAAGTGAGTGCGTCAATCTGTTCCGTTACTCGCATAGTTCCGAGTTCGGCAGCAACGGACGAACCCACACGTCCTGCCAACATCGTTGCCGCCAGTACGGGACCGAGTTCACGTACCAAAGCCAAACTGATGACACCTCCGAGCATCGACTCCATTCCGATTTGTTTGAATTGTGTGAATGTTTGGACGGCAAGCACCATGCCGATAAACATCCCGGTCAGCATGACGACGGGCAGACTCAGCACACCGATGGTGTAAAAGGAGTGGACAATCTGTTCCCGCCGCGGCGGTCGCCAACCAAGCCAGATGAACGTCTGGTAACAAAACAGCGCAAAGTTGCCGAGATAGGCTAATCGGTCGGAACAGTATTGTTCGGCTCCTCGCATCCAATCGTGGGCTTCGTTTTTGATCTCCTCAATAATAGTCGATTTCCGTTCGGACATGGTTGAGGGTAAATGACAGAGTTAGGAACTCCGTCATTGTAACTTGTAACGTTCATAAAAACAGGGCAGGGTAACAGGGTGATATGTCGTTGGGGGCGTCAAAGTTTTGTAGGTAAACGTTCTTTGCCTTTACACTCCTCGGTTCCCTCCTTGTAGAGAACTTTGCCCGTATCGCTCAAATGCCCACACTCATCTTGTCGATTTGCCTTCGGGCATTGTTTCGATACCGTCGTCAGGACTCTGTAATGGCAGGGAATTTTAGGCGTTTTTGCAAAAATAATCGAAAATGTTCTTGTATGGCGCAAAAATGATGGTAAAGTGGGGGATGAGCCCCTTCATCATTTTTTTACGAAAGGAGTTTAACTGATGAACGCTTTATTTTCACGCACGGGTTACTTGAGTAACCTTGCTCTTATTCTCTTCTTCGCGGTCTCTTCGCCACTTGCAGTTGCGCAAACTACTGACGGGATCCGCATTAACGGGGGTTTACGAACACCCGGTTCGGACGGCTATTACTACATAGACAATACACAGACCATAACGACTGCTTCGGTGACTGGTATGCTTGGATACGGTCCTTATCTACGTTACTACACGTTGGTAAACAATGGAGCCATTACTCAGGCATCGCTCAATGGATCGTATGCCGCTCTAAACAATTACGGTCATATATCCGGGGCAACCGTTACCGGGCGGACGCAGGATGTTACCGGGGGGATACTCTATAACGGTGGCACCATTGATACCGTGTCCGTTATCGACAGAGGAAGGTTACGAAATTGGAACGTTGGGCACATTGAGAACGTGTCTCTCGATTACGGAGGATCGGTTTGGAATCAAGAAGGGACCATCGGTACCGTAACCATCGGGAGTCATACGGGAACTTTTGTCGGTCCCGTTCAGTCCCATCTCTCTAGCAAAGGGCAGATTGGGACACTTACGATGCATGCCGGTAACGTTTACAACGGCGGCAGAGTGAACGATCTGACTTACATCGGAGGGACCTACAATGGATTCACGAACAATAGTTATGACATGTCTGTGCCAGTGGGTGAAACCCTTACCGGCACCGTTGGTAAACTGACCGTTGCCGCCGATTCCAAAGGCACGGTTTGGGGACAGGTTGATAGCCTCCAGTTCTCCGGCGATGGTTCAGGATTTATCACTATTTCTGCCATCGCTCCTGTTGCCGCATCTGCCCCGTCCGCCTTTGGTATTCAAGCAACGGGTGCTGGAGTACCGGGCATAGAATTCGGTGGTCTCAAGGCAATGGACTATGTCAATTTGGCTGATGGCAACATTGTGCTTGACATGTCCGGTTTTAGTTTTAGCGAAGACTTGGCAGCATCTTTCCTCAATGCGTTCGGATTCAAAAACGGGTTTTACTTTGATGATCTGCTCGGCGATATGTTTGGGACGAGCAATGTCAGCAACACCGAAAAACTCAACTCCTTTGAGGTTACATTTAGTGGTGCGAATTCGTTCTGGCTTATCAGCAACGGCGTGTTTGAAACAGGTTGGAGTTATGCCGATGGTGTTGTAACTTATATTGACGGCGGTGATGGTTCGGTGCCGGAACCTGCGACGCTTGTGGTACTTGGACTCGGCTTGGCAAGTCTCGCCGTAGCACGTCGGCGAAGAAAATAAAGATTAGCAGAGAGCCTCGACCGTGTGGTCGGGGCTTCCTACCGACTGCAAAAAAACTCGGATGGGACCGGAAACTTGTTAACGGACTGCGTTTCCACATTCTCCATGAATCTCCGTGCTTTCCGCAACTAAAACGTTGGTTTCGCTCTTGACTCGACGGAGCAAAAAGCCTACCCTCCCCACCGGAAGGGAATCGAATCTTTCTGCGAATCAACGATGAAAAAAAACGCTTTCACCGCCATATTATCATTCCTTGTGGTCAGTTGCACTCTGTTCGGACAAACGCCGAACGTGCCGACGGTCAAAATCGAGACACCGGAAATTGTTGCCGAAGTTAACGGCGACAAAATTACTCGAAGTAGTCTTGCTGCCGAATGTCTTCAACTCCACGGCGAAAATGAACTTCAGGAACTCATCAATAAAACGCTCATCCGCCTGGAATGTGAACAACAAAAAATCACGATCACTGTCGAAGAAATCAATGCGGAAGTTACCCGAATGGCTCAGGCGGTTGGCATGACCAGCGACCAATTACTTCAGTTATACGAACAGCAACGAAACTTTTCGCCGGAACAATACTTACAGGACGTTGTTTGGCGGGTGGTGGCTCTCAAAAAACTTGCCGGACCACGTCTCGTCGTCAATGAAGCGGAATTGCAGGAAGCCTACGATTCGGAGTACGGACCTGCCGTTCAAGCCCGACAGATCGTTCTTGCCTCAAAAAATGAAGCCGAGGTGGTACTCGCTGAATTAAAACAACATCCTGAAACTTTTGCCGCTATTGCTAAAAACCAGTCGATTGATCCCGTTACCCAGCCATACGGCGGACTGATGCGCGAGATTCGCCGTAACACGTTTGGCAATCCCCATGTGGAAAAGATTCTCTTTGCGATGAATCCGGGAGAAATTTCACCGGTCATTGAAGTGTTCGCCGGATATTTCGCAATCTACAAATGCGAGGCTCATTTAGAGCCGATCAGCGTGGATATTAACGCCGTGAGACAGCGGTTGGTTCTCAAAATTCGGGATACTAAACTGCGGTTAGTCGCCGACGAGGTTTTTCGTGAACTCCAAAACCGGTCAAAAGTCCAAATCGTTTTCGGCAATCCTGCAATGTATAGCCAGTATCCGGGCGTTGCCGCTCTAATCAATGGAAACGTCATTTCCCAGCAGGAGTTAGCCGACGTTTGCGTTCAAAGGCACGGCAAGGAAGTCTTGAACGACATGATGAACCGATTGCTTGTCGCACAGGCTTGCAAGCGGGACAAAATCATTATTTCCGAACAGGACATCGATAACGAGATTCGGGAAATGGCGTTCAAACATTTGCCGCTCTTGCAGGATGGTTCAGCAAATATCGAACTTTGGCTCAAACGGGCAACGGAAGAGACGGGACTGTCGGTTCCCATGTACCGGAAAAATGTTGTCGTACCGGTACTGTCCTTGAAACGGCTGACTCGAAAGCAAATTGAAGTTTCGCTGGAAGATGTACAGAGGTCTTTCGAGGCAAATTTCGGTCAAAAGGTTCGGTGTCTGGCAATTTTCTTTGGTGCGAGCGATCAGCGACGGGCGCAGGAAGCCTGGCAAAAAGCAAACCAGCACAAAACAGAGGAAAATTTCGGTGCTTTGGCAGAGCGGTATTCGTTCGATCCTGATTCCCGGCTGGGCAAAGGAGTGATTCCACCGATTGCCCGACACTGTGGTCAGCCGGAGTTGGAAAAAGCGGCATTCGCTCTGAAACCGAATGAATTGTCGGAGATCATCCAAGTTGAAGACCACCTTGTGATTTTGTACTGTATCGGTTATACCGAGCCGTTGCCGGTGAAGATCGAAGATGTGAAAGCCGATTTGGTAGCAGACATCTTCGAGAAAAAGCAACAGATGATTATTGCCCGGTACTTTGAGAAGTTGTACGAACAGGCGACTTGGGATAATTATTTGAAGGGCGAATCGCGGAATCCTGCTCTGGAAAGAGCCATGCGAGAGGAATCGCAGCAGCAACGATAAGTTTAGGCTTTCACCGGTAAGTAATGTATATTTTTTCGTCCAGTGTTACCATCATGGCATTCCGTGTCTTTCCGGCTTTTGTTTTTGACAATTTATCCCCCTTCTCATTATGACCAAGTTCCTCTATTTTGGCGATGACGATATGACACGAGCGGCGGCGTATCTTTGTGGGATTATGATACATGCCGATCTTTCCTTCGAGCGGGTGGACAGTACGCAAAGTCCCTCCGATGCACTGCTGCAAGAGCCATACAATGCTTTCATTTTAAGCGATTATCCGCGAGAACGATTTCAACCGGGACAGTTGGAAACGATCCGCAACGCCGTCAACAACGGGACAGGCTTGGTGATGTTCGGCGGCTGGGAAAGTTATTACGGTCTGCTCGGCGAATACCACGACACTGTGTTGGCAGATGTGTTGCCAGTTACGATGCTCCGCGCCGATGATCGCCGCAATTTTTCACAAGGCGTGTTGCTTTCGCCAGTGCAACCGCATCCGATTTTGGATCATCTTCCTTGGGAAACGCCGCCGCTGGTCGGTGGATTAAATGAATTGACTGCCAAGCCGGATGCGAAGGTTCTGCTCAATGGTTTGCCGCTGTCGATTCAGAAAAACGGCAGCCAGTTTGACTTCGGTCTTGACCCGCAAACATATCCGATGCTGGTTATTGGTGAATATGGCAAGGGGCGGACGGCGGCTCTTGCAACGGACGTGGCTCCGCACTGGGTCGGCGGATTGGTGGACTGGGGACAATCGCGGATCACGCAACTTTTGCCGAACGGCGGATTCGTGGAAATTGGAAGTGATTACGCACAATTTTTTGCTCAACTTCTCCGTTGGGTTGGTGATTCACATTAGAGCGAGTGCGGAAATTGAGGTAAGGGTATCTCTAATAACCCTGTTCCATTGGGCATCGGATACCAATCGACGGTTTTCATCGAAGTTTTTTCCATACTTGACTTTTTTTCTGAACGGACTAGAATACCGATTCTATAGAAGGTGTTTTGCAGGGAAAATTGTTTCCGGTATGCAGGTTTTAATCGTTGACGACAGCAAACTTGCCCTCATCGCCCTGAAAGGGTTGCTGACCGAAAATGGGTATGACGTACTCACGGCTTCCAATGGTAAGGAAGGGCTTGAAATCATGGAGGCGCATCCGTCCTGTAAAGCCGTCATCTCGGACTGGGAAATGCCGGAAATGAATGGAATTGACTTCTGTAAGGCGGTGCGTGCACAAGATCGACCGGGATACGTCTATTTCCTCCTCCTCACTTCTCACAATCAGGTGGACGAAATGGTACAGGGACTTTCCGTGGGTGCCGACGATTTCATCGCCAAGCCGTACAATCCTGCCGAAGTGCTCGCACGTTTGCGAGCCGGTGAACGAATTCTTTCTCTTGAAACCCGTGATGTGGCAATTTTTGCTCTAGCGAAACTGGCGGAATCCAGGGACAGCGATACGGGAGCGCACCTTGAACGGGTCCAGCATTATTGCCGGGCGTTGTCCCAGTGGCTGGCAGCCCAGGAAAAATACGCGGACATTATTGATCCTGAATACATCCGTCTGATCTTTCAAACGAGTCCCCTTCACGACATCGGCAAAGTGGGGATTCCAGATGCCATTTTGCTCAAACCGGGTCGGCTCGACCCAGCCGAGTTTGCCATTATGAAGACTCACACAACGATTGCTGCCAATACGTTGGATGCGGCTCTTAGAAAGTTTCCCGGCGTGGCATTCCTCAAAATGGCAAAAGACATTGCCGAATCGCACCACGAAAAAATCGATGGCACAGGGTATCCGCATGGTCTGAAAGGGGAAGACATTCCTCTTTGTGGACGGATCATGGCTGTCGCAGATGTCTATGATGCACTGGTTTCCAAGCGAGTGTATAAGGATGCCTTGACCCATGACGCTGCCAAGACAGTCATTGAAGAGGGATACGGCAAACATTTCGATTCAGACGTGGTGGATGCGTTTGTTGCCGTCGGAGATAAATTTCTGGAAATTCAGAAACGGTTTGCTGATCAGTAAATCGAACGACTGAATATCAATACGACGAAGCCTGAACTGCTGATCGGGGACGTTTTTCGATTCTGAAAAATGATACAATAGCATTTTGCTGCGTCAAACCTGTTGCCACCAATCCGTCTAGGCAAAACTTTTGCCTAAAATGGCGGAGAAAACTGCACCTCCCTCAAAACCGCACAGGATCAATTTAGAGGCACCATGACACAAAAGCGATTTTTGTCAGTTTAGGCAACCTTCCCGCAAAACGCTGTTTTAAGGCGTTTCTTGGCTTGGCAAACCCCAAAAGTTGCCCAAACTCTTGCCCACTGTTATTGAAATCTACTAAAACAATTTGCGTAAACCCTTATTTGGCAAGGGCTTATGAACTACTGGGCGACATTGGATTTGAACCAATGACCTCTGCCGTGTGAAAATCCCATCTAATTTTTTAATTTCTCTAAACTCTTGTATCATAAGAACTTACAGAAACACAAATTTTCCTTCCACCCTTGCCTACACCCGCAATTTTGCCTAAATCTTGCCTAGACTTGCCTATTTTAACGTTGATGCTACCTCAAAACCGAAGATTCTATCGTGCAACCAAGCAATGCAACCATCTAAAATCGTACTATCAGGATCGTTGTAATGTCTATCCGCAACAGACCGGGGAGAATGAGCCAACCACAGTCCATTGTACATTCTGTACTTCGGTTCATTGAAAATCAGAGACGCAGATGTTCTCCGAAACTGATAGTAGGTGATAGCCGGTACATTCGGGTCGGCAGTCCGTAACTTGGTAATCAATCGTCTAAAATCGGTGGTGATGTTATCGCTCTTGCTGCTCTTTCCATTGGCAACATACTCATACCACAAGGGATAGCCATTACGATTGACCAAAAGGCAGTTCGCAGACTCGGAACGTTTCGGATACTTCTTACTCTCCCCGATTGTCCGATCCAACAGTTCCCTCGTTTTGTCCCACAGTTTGTAGCAAACCGTTGGCACACTGTCGGATTTCTGCGTCTTACAGCGTTTATGCGTAATTCTACCTTCCTTCGGGTCATATTCGTCCTTTGCAAGTTGCCCGATCTCACTTGCACCAAGCCCGGCATTTAGCGTCAGTAGCACACACAATCGCAAGCGTGGGCTAGCATTGTCCAGTATTTGAGGTATCCATTCCAGAGGTACAGTAATCGGCTTTTGACGCTCTACTGGAAACGCATAATCCTTGCTGTTGTCCAGTAACCAGTGCGGATATTCTTTGAAGACTCCGCCCGACTTGGCAAGCCAAAGTACCAACATTCGGAAAGTGCCAAACAGATTATTAGCGTACTCCGGCTTGAGTTCTTTGTTAATCACAAGGTCTTCAAGGTATCGGTGATAGGCGGCAATATGCTCCCTTGTGCTGATTGTCTCCACTTTGGCAATTCTTGTCCACTCTCGGTATCGCTTGAGCGTGTTGCCAATCTTGCCTAATCGACCGGCAGTAATCTTTTTGGTAGCGTATCGGCGTTGCTGGTACTCCAAAAACTTGGCAATATGATATTCCAATCGCTTGCTTTCAGGTACATTAGCCCCGTGTTCGTTCAAGAGTTGCGTAATCATTCCACGTTCATACTCATCAATCGCCCCCGATGCCTCCCTTTTACGAGTAACCAGTCCGTCTTGCAGACCGGCAAACTCTCCGGCATCGTCTTGGATTCGACCTTCAAGGGTATGCTCTGCAACACTCTTATTGTGCTGGTCGATAGCCCGCATGCCCCGATTGTATCCATAGTGATCATAACGCTCCCCATCAAAAAAATCGTCTTCACAGATTGCATCATAGGGTACATACTCCTCGTGATCTTCCAGTTCCTTTTTGGAAATCCGGGTATAGTCCTTTGTTCGCAATCTATCGGCAATCTGCTGTTTCGCCTCCAGAGCCGCCTCTGCTACCATTCGTTCGGGAGAAACACTCAAAGGATTAAGCAACGAATCATCTATCGGCGGGAGTTCCTCTTGACGCAGAATTTGTTTGATTCGCATTTCCTTGCGTTTGAATTTTGCCAACTCTTGGACAAGCGTTGATTCAAGGGCAGGATTCCCTTTTGCGATAACAGGCAGGGCTTTGATAGCCGATTGAATGCTCTCCAATGCCTCAAGATACTCCAATTCATTAGGGCGGTGTGTGCCGACTGCCGACTCTCTATCTATCTGGGCTTGCTGTTCCCTAAACCACCGATTAGCCGCTACTACCGTCTCATCAAAGGTTGACGCACCGATAACGAGATCACAGGCACGGATTTGTAGCCGCCGCCCCTTGTGCATTCCACGCCAGCGTTTCTGCTTTCCGTCCCAGCCCATCAATGCTGTTGCCACACCATCAATCGTTTTCAATATCGTCCTTGTCCAATTCGGTATATTCGTATCGTTCTCCCGTACTCTACCACGTTGTTGGCAGTGCGTCAAATGATAAACGCCTCATTAGGACAAAAAACTCATTGAAGTAAAAAGGTTACTCTACAACGTAGCAAAATCGAGGTTTTTTTGTTTGAAAATCCCTGTCCCTGTGCCGGGATTGCCCAAAATGGGGGGGACTATTGCACAAACGGGCGGGTTTATGTACATTCGGGGTATCGTTTATTCCACACAATCGAAAACTTATCGAAGGAAAAAACAGACATTGAAAATTAGTTGACGAAAAGTCATTGTCTAGCCAAAATTACTGCAAACAATTTTTGAGACAAAAAGCGATTTAGGACAGCATGGTCTTTGTGCCATGTTGTTTTGCGAACGTTTTGACTCCGTTTCTCAATCTATTGGTTTAACGTCCCTGTAATCAGGGGTGTCGGATCATGTTAGATTGAGACGGTTCTTGCAGTAATACCGGGCTAGGCGATGTGATGCTGATGCCCTTTTCTTTTGTAGCGGTTTGTTTGCCGTTGTTCTTTTGGAAATGCGGTTGTCAGGTCTGATATTACGCATACTTGCCGGGGACATTGTGTAACCGGAGTACCCAGAGCCATAGGGGTAAATATGGCAACAACACTTTACTAAATGGAGAAAATACCATGAAAAAGATCGTTACTCTTACCATTGCCTTTTTCCTATTGTTTGCCTTCGTAGCCAATGCCCAGAATCCGTTTACCACCGCAGAGATGTCAGAAATTGGCAAGTTCCTCAAAGCGAACGAAAAGGGGTATTACGGAAACGTAAAACTGGTAGATGAGAAGGGCGATACATTGCTCCATAGGGCGACAGCCGAAAAGGGCGTTATAGCAAAGAACTGTTTTGTCGTCGTCAAATATCTTGTTTCTTCGGGAGCAAATGTGAATGCGAGAAACAAGAATGGTAGCACCCCGCTCCATAATGCGGCAAACAAAGGAAACGCCGGAGTGATCAAATTTCTTGTTGATCAAAAGGCAAATGTTAACGCCAAAGATACGAAGGGGGTGACTCCGCTCCATTTGGCGGCTGGCGAAGGGAACCTTGCTCTTGTCAAATTTCTTGTTGGCAAAGGTGCCGACGTTAATGCCGAGAGTGAGAGAGGTACACCAATGGACTTGGCAGTTCGTTCGGGAGTAGCCAAAAAAAATATGGACGTAGCCCTATTTCTTAATTCCCAAGGAGCCGAGGTTACAAAGCCGTCCGGCGGTGGCGGGAATGCCGTAGCATCTACGCCGTCCCAACAACGAAGAGAGCATACTGAAATACCATGTCGTACATGTCGAGGTGCAGGTAGGGAAAAATGCACAAGTTGTAATGGCACTGGGGTACGAACTTGCGATTGCAGTGCCAGTAGTAGAAAGGATTGTAGGAATTGTAAGGGAACTGGACTCCGTGCTTGTAACAGTGGTATATATATTGGGGGTGGTGTGAGTATGAGTAACTGTTTGGGTGGCACTATAACATGCTCCACGTGCTATGGTAAAAGAACAGAGATGCCTTAACGAAATTAGGACATTTTGCCGGAAGCACTGGGCGACTGGCGTTTTTAGGGAACTTTTCATAGAAAGGAAAACGATTATGGCAAAGATAGACATTGATCCGAGCCTTTGGGCTACGGCGATTGAGTTGATTGAGGAAATCAGGGACAAGGCAGCCGGAACAGGTACGACTCCCATTACATCACTCGACTTGACATCACAGGAACGCCGAGACGCTTTTGAGAAGTTGAAAATATACTTCAAATTTTCAGAGAAGTCCAAAGAGATGCTTCTCGGTAATAACATTCGGACAGGTATGAAGAGAGAATCTCAAAAAGATTTTCCCATTGCTCTGAAAGGAAACTGGAAAGACGTTTTGGAACACCTGAAACAGTTGGAAGAAGATCGTAAGGAACCATATAAGACCACAGAATAAGAAACAATGATATGTTCGGCTTTGGATCAATGAGTCCTTTTTTTCATGACGAGTACCTTTTCGGTGATGACCAAAGACCCAGACAACGTCGGGAAGGGCGTAACCGATGTAATCAGGACGTGTCATTTACCGAACTGACGACTCGCTACCGAGAGTGCCTTGATTGCGGATATGAACTGGAAATTGGATTTACTGATACCAGCGTTACTTGTCCGAATTGTGGGGGAAGGTTTAATGTGTCCCGATAGGCTTGGAATGTACTTTTTAGTAGTCGATTGTTACTACCATTCGGCTACGATTGAACCTGCCGCCCTTGATATATATTCCCCCTCCGCACCACAGACATTGCCTCCCATAGTGCCTATTTTGCCGATAACCCCATCGTTGGCAGGGTGGACAGGCAAGGTACTGGTCAAGTCCGTGAGTCATCACAGAAAAACGGGTATCAGTGAAAAGGCGGGTATATGCTTTCTCTGATAGAGCGAAACAGGGTTTTGGAGGGGTATATTATACAGTGCCGACAACACACCGGGGCTACTCCAACTCGCAATCAAAATAGATTTCAAAAGCAAAAAAAATGAGCGGGTTCTTGGTATTCCGTAACCTTGCGTAGAGTGCTTTGAATAGTTCAAAGCGTTTCTGTGGCTGGCTGTTTAATTTATCTAACAACCAAGGAGGCGGGATTGTTTGAAACACTGTCGGCGTACCCAGTAAGGTTGCAAGCCAATCATAGAGCGTCTCATCTGATTGCTTGTCCAGTTCCTTCGTCAGTCTAGCATAATCGGTCGGCTCTGGCTTGCCTGCTGGTTGGCGTTTCATCTCAAAAGACCTTTCCATACTTTTGAAGTGCTTCTTTGCAATCGCATACTGTTGTATCTGCTTTTCAATCGCCCCTCTTGTAGTCGGTGTGCCGTCCTTATTTGTCCACCATTTTGCCCGATTGATCGTATAAAACTTCCGCAAAGGCAGATTTGGTCGAAACAGATAATTGCTCCACTTTTTATACTTGACGAAGTACCAGACATCTCTGTTCGCCCAGTCTGTAATCGGCTTGCTAGTTACCATAAATGACCCCGACTTCATTTCACACCGGCACACACTTCGGACTATTGCTCGTAATTCGTCAGGTGTTCTCGTATCCTGTGCTGCGATATGATAATGTACTCGGTTTTCTGCCCGCCTTCGCCACCTGTCCTTTGTGATTTCGATTGCTACCCTAGCAATGATGCCTGCCCTTTTCAGACGGTCTGAATGTTTCTCCCATAGGTCGGCTATCTGCTTCGCAGGCATTTCCACACGGTAGTTCAATCTGATGTTATAATCCGGCACTCTACCATTGAGTAACAAGACCACTGCCTCACGCTTTGCCGCCCTATCGTAACTCATCCGTGATGTCGTAAATGACGGGAGATCAAACTTATTCCCTCTTCTTGGTGATGGCTGATAAAGCAGTTCAATCATCTGAAAATTGGCAACAATTAGACTTACAGGCAAAATAGAATCTATGAATAGTTCAATCAAAAATACCCATCTATTTACAGCAATACATAGACAAAAACATCAACAAACATAAATACCTACGTGTTAACTTGGGTAATTCATGCCGCTTTCCTCTATTTACTCATACCGACACCTCCTCCCTGCACTGGCTGCACCTTCAATCTATTCTGGGAGGAATGAATAACCCGAAAGCGGAAACCGGACGTGGTCATAAATCCGTCTCGTACTATGTATCGACCCGCTTGCAGTTTAGGCGTGAGGTAGATTGCTGGTCGGTTCATAAAAACCCCCTGTTGCCGCCAATCCATCTAGGCAAAACCTTTGCCTAAAATATGTGCAAAAAACAGCAGTGCCTCTAAAACCGCACAGGATTGCTCACGTGGCGTTGTAGGACAACATGCGTACTTTTCGCCATTCTAGGCAACAAGCCCGCACAGAGCCGTTTTTGGGTCTCGTCCACCCTGAATTTTGCCTAAAATCTTGCCTAGCAATACTGGGATTGTCTAAAACTATTCCTGCAAGTCCTTATGTTTCAAGGACTTACGCATCATTGGGCGACATTGGATTTGAACCAATGACCTCTGCCGTGTGAAAGCAGCGCTCTAACCAACTGAGCTAGCCGCCCAAAAATGTACCGCTCAAACCCATATCACACCCCTTCCGAAGGCGGCTCAAACTTCGTGCCCAATATCTCAAAACGCTCCGCCGATTCCTCCGACACCGACACCCCCTTACTCTCACCAGCACCCGGAGAACGATGACGCACCTCCTTCCACTCGTCCAAGCCCTTACGGAACTCCAAAAGTGCCGAACCTATCTGCTTCGCTACCCCCGGAAGATTCTTGCCAAAAAACAGTACCCCCAACACCAAAACAATAATAACGTGAAACGGGTTCAACGACACAACTACACCTCCGCATCCTTCTTCTCGGATTTCACCTTGTCATCCGCCGAACGCACCGCCTCATCAATTTCATCCTCGATGCCCGCTACCCCCTTCTTAAATTCTACCACGCTACGCCCCAGTGACCGCATCACGCTCGGAAGCCGATTGCCGAAAAGCAAAAACGCAATAAGGGCAAGTACAATATAAGCCAATGGAGTGCCCATAATACCGAACGCAAACAGAGCCCCATAAGTCATCGCAACCTCACTTTCGATAAAGAACAAAACAACCAATCCCGCTCCAATTTTACCACATGAAAAACAGCACGTCGAGGGGGTCGGCTGGCGAATCGCCCCGTTTGGGTGTGTCAAAGTTTATGTGGACATTTCCAGCAGGCTTTCCACTGTCTGCGTACAATCGTCAATATCGTTATTTGAAAATTTTGGTCAAGATTGGACAGTTGATTACCGACAGTGTGGGCATGCGAGTCTTTAGAATCGTTTCGCTTTTGGCATTTTTTACTGTGCCGGTGTCGGTTTTTGCACAACAGACCGGTGCCGGTACGAGTACCGCTGCTACGTCGTCGATAAATACTGAATTCGGTTCTACGTACCAAGGAGTAGCAAATGTGTCGGAACAAGCGGCGACACAAGGAAGTTTTGTCGGCTCCGGCAGACCGACTGGATTCGTAGGCATTGACGAATTTTTTGTCGGGTCGTCGAATTCAAGCAGAACATCGAGTAATCCTCGCCGACAAACCACAACGGTCAGACCGGCAACACGATCAACTACGCAACGCCAGTCGGGAATGATGCCCAGTGTTACCCGATCGACTTCGGGGAATGCCAACCAGTTTGTTCGGGCAGTAACTTCGATTGATTTTGACGTAGCAACTCTCTCTCTACAGAAACGACGGGCGACGGCAGAGACGGTTGCATTGAGTCTTAATCGGATACAGGGAATCCAAAATAGTCAGGTAACATTCAAGGATTCTCCGGCGGGGACTACGGCGGTGTTGACGGGAACGGTAGTATCCGAAAGAGACCGCCGAGTGGCGCAACAACTCCTTCTTTTGGAGCCGGGAATCGACCGCGTGGAAAACTTACTCGAAATCCGATAGTGCGGGTGGTGTGGATGCATTCAATTTCCCTCTTGACCGTCGCAATGCTTTTAGTATAATGGCTCTGTTGCCCTGGTAGCTCAGTTGGTTAGAGCGGCGGACTGTTAATCCGTAGGTCGAAGGTTCAAGTCCTTCTTGGGGCGCTGTACGGGGGAAAACAACTTTGTAACTCGTACAATGTGCTAGGGGATTTTGCCGGTGTGCAGTGCGGCAAAATCATCACGAACCCTCGCATAATTTCCCGGCGGTGTTTCTGTACACCGACCGGGATTTTTCTTTTTCAGGAAGGGGGTGCGCTATGATTGACGTGTCCTCACTCACGCCCCTGCAATCTACGGTCGCCCTGCTCATCGAAAGAAGTGGAGCCGAAGGACGAAGAGTCTGTGAACTTCGTAGAGAATCCGGTGCAGCGAAATCGGGTATTTACGCCGCCCTGAAGTATCTGGTAGTAAACAAATTGATCGTAAAAATCAGTGGTGATAGACCGCGCTACTATGTTATACCATCAGTCCACGTAGGAGTACCATCAGTCCACGTAGGAGTACCATCAGTCCACGCAGGAGTACCATCAGTCCACGTAGGAGTACCATCAGTCCACGTAGGAGTACCATCAGTCCACGCAGGAGTACCATCAGTCCCCGAAACAGCCCCAGATTTCGTCCTAAAGAAACAAATTCATGATTCAAATAAACAAAGAAAGAAAGAAAGGGATTTTAATAAATTTCAACAAGGGGATACCGAGGAAGTGAAGTTAGCGG
>Ga0123353_10001098_pt1 | contig 32914 bp, 28 predicted proteins | sample TergutLab28metaG_3_FD_92763 | JGI IMG/M metagenome (GOLD analysis project Ga0123353, IMG submission 92763) | Labiotermes labralis P3 segment gut microbial communities from Petit-Saut dam, French Guiana - Lab288 P3 | ecosystem: Host-associated > Arthropoda: Insects > Digestive system > Gut ... | reverse complement strand
TTTTTCCGTCGCACTGCGTTAAAATTTTTCGAAATACGGGCGTATTCCTGCAAAATTTCGCCTTGTGCGGCGAAAAAATCACTCAAAAATCCACACACGGGGATTTTTCAAACACGCCCTAGTCAAACTACTTAAACTTAAAGAGAGGAGGTACGTGAACATGGAATATGTATGCGATGTGTGCGGTTATATCTATGACGAAGCAGCCGGAGATCCCGACAACGGCATAGCGCCCGCGGCGAAATGGGACGAGCTTCCCGACGATTGGGAATGCCCGCTTTGCGGTGCGGGCAAGGATTCCTTTTCCCCTTTATAAAACAGACAGTGGAAATTGAAAATTTGATTTGACTTATCAACAATAAAAATCCACCGACTTAGCCGGTGGATTTTTATTGCTATAGGTTCGGCGCAGTTCAAAATATTTGACACAGTCATCGCCAAGCCGCAGTGAAGTCCCGCGCCTTGCCCGCCATTCCCGTTCGCTGTCGCCCATCGTGAATCGGTAGCTCTTGCGCGGCGGGGCTTAGTTTTTGCGGCCTACAGGCGCGGGTTCAGTGCGCTACTTGAAAGTTACAGGAACAGAACCGCTATAACGTTTGCGCAAGATTTCGTAACTATACGTTACCTCAAAAGTAGAAGAGCGAATTTTTTCAAGGATTTCCTCTTCACTCAACCCTTCGTCCCGTATGATCAGAATTGCACCGGACTTATCTATTTCTCCTCTCTTGATACCCAAATATCTTTCAGACAATGAACCACCTTCAACAAACAATGAATTATCTCCGTCAATCAACTTTAATTGTACTCCCCGCATTTCTTTCGTTGATTCGTTGGTTATAGTCATACCAACATCCCAATAATACGAATATTCAGTACTATGATTCAGATAAAACTCCGCATTCTCAGGCGTAGTCTGAAAATAACTCTGAATTGTTTTTATATAACCCCCATCAATAATTTTAACATCTTTTTCTTCGCAGGGGACAACACGGTTGAAAGCAGTGCCTACATCCATTTCAGCGGTTATTTTGTTAGGGTCAAAAAGTTTTTCTTCTTTTCTCACATATATCGTCTGAAATGTCTTAAAACCTAAAAAAACAAGAACTGCGAGAATGAAGACCGCGAGAAAAACTTTAATAATTTTTTTCACAAAACTCTCCTTCGTCTTTATCATACAGGATCAAATGCTAATCATTATTTTGGCTTCGCTTTATCAATGTCATCCCCAAGCCGCAGTGAAGTCCCGCGCCTCGCCCCGCCATTCCCATTCGCTGTCGCCCACCGTGAAGCGGTAGCCCTTGCCGGGCGTCAAGCCAGTCAGACGGGCCGTATGCTTCAAGACAGGCTGCGTACGGCCAAGTATCTTCAAAAAGCCGATGTCAATTTGCTCCACAGTGATTTCCTCCGCCTGGCTGCTAACAGCTATATTGACTTCAGGCGCGGGATTTCCATCCTTGTCCGTGATGATCAGTTCAGGCGTAACGGCGCTTTGCCTTGTGTACCATGTTATTTCGGCGCGTGTAAGGCCCTTGACGCACACGCTGATATCCTGCGGGAGGCGGAAGGTGCCGGGATCGGTGGGAACCTCAACGGGGCCGTCGTAGACCAAAACGCCGTCCCGGCTGCCGATTGGCGACTGGCTGGCGACCAGGTTGCTTGCGGCAATATAGAGGGATTCGGACAGGACCGCGCGTATGGACGGGCTGATAATAATGGCCAACGGGACATCAAAGGCGAATTTCAGCAGGGGATGGCCGGTGAGGCTTGTCAGCGAGTCACCGCTTATGGCATCAATAAGCGCCGGTATGGCAAAGCTAATCACCTGGTCTACAAACTCACCGCTGCGGATACGGCGCAGCGCGTCCTGCATAAAGGGATCATCGGCAGGGTCGTATTTTTTACCGAACATGTATACCATGCCAGTATTGCCCATATCCTCCACAGTGCCAGGTTTTTTTGCGTCGCCGAAGCCGTATTCCTCAATGAAGCGGTCGCAGGGAAGCTCCGACATCGGTAAATCAAAGGCCTTGTCGATCAGTACGTTCACGGCGTTGAGAAGATACGTTTTCAGACTGCCGGGGAGCACATCAAGCGCATCGGCCAACGCGTTTTTTGCTCTGGCCTGAATGTTGCCCTTCAACCCGCCGCCGTACATATCCGCGCCGAAAGTACGGCCGAACAGGGTGTCGTAGTATGGACCCGGAAAAAGGGCCGGGGTCGTCAGCGGCACGGAATGGGAGCGGACGTCCGCTTCTATTGTCTTGCCTGCGGCGCTGAACGTCACCGTGCGGTATTCGCCGGGAAAGCCGCCGCTGGAGGATGTGGTGATTTCATACAGCGGCTCGCCCCGGTCAGACACCTGCATGGCGATCTCGCTCAGGTGCAGGTGCCCGGAGATGTAGAAGTGCATTCCCGCGTCTGCAAAGGCCTCGCCGACGCCGCGCGGGTAATTCAGGGCGAAATTGTTCAAAAAAGCCTCCTGGCCGCCGAGCTGGTCGGCCAGGTTGTGATGTCCCAAACCGACGACGGTTTTTCCGGCGGCGGCGGCCTTTTCGCACTGTTCGGCGACCCAGTCGCACAGTTCATCCTGCGTGGGCTTTTCCCCGCCGCCCACGGCGTGCCGGTAGTCGTCAAACGCGACCAGGCGGTAATTTTTTCCCAGATCGGCGGCATAGCTCAGTGTGCCCTCCATGCGTTCGCAACCCGGCAGGTCATAGCCCAGCTCGGCGTAAAACGCCAGAAATTCTTCGGGCGAAAGATTGCGCGCCTTTTCCCGTTTGCCGGAAGAATAGTCGTAGGCGTTGCCTTTATTGACATCGTGATTGCCGGGCACTACCGCAACCGGTATGCCGGTCTCTTTCTCAAATTGCTCCAGCAGCTTCACCACGCCGACGTGGCCGTCGTACTCGCCGTCGCGGGTCAGGTCGCCGGGAATCAACAGGAATTCCAGCTTATCTTTCTTCACGCGCGCTTTTATCTCCTCCAGCGCGGCGATGAACAGCGTCTGGGCCAGTTCGGCAGGTCTGCCCTTATGGCTGGTGTCCTCCATATACGCGTCGCAAAAGCCGTTCGTCATCTCGTCGGGATAAAAATGCGGGTCGGCAAGGACAGCCACGCGCAGTACGGCGGGGCCTTTTGCGACGGCGGGGATTTGAGCCGCTGACAGCAGCAGAACAACAGCAAGCAGCAGCGCGGCAAGGTTACGCAATGTTTTTTTCATGATTATGCTCCGTCCTTTTTTAATCAATTGGAATCGTTATTTCGTCGTCGGGCGAATCATCATATACCAATGAAAGCATGAATGCGGGAAAATCCGCAATCTTCAGCTTTTTGCCCAAAAAACTCAATCGCTGCCCATAGGCCATGAAGGCCTTACCCAAGGCTGTTTCGGGGCCGCAATGCTCCTCGCCCGCATAGATGCCGCGCATACCCTCCAGCATAATATCGCGCAGGAGCAGTTTACGTACCTCTTTCGGAATGCGGCGGCGGCAGAAAAGGATGGTTCCCAGTCCGCCCAGAGTGATGCGCGGCACCACTTTCCCCAAGGGCTTCAAAAGCGGCTTGAGCTTATACACCCGTTCGGGGTTGATCCCCGTGCCGACGCTGCGGGCGAACAGGTCGTAGTCGTACTCCCAGCCGTCGAAGATATTGTTCAGCACCACATCATAGGTCCGCCGCAGGAATTCGCGCGCGGTCATTTCCCCGAAAGCCGGGATATGCGGAATCTCACGGCTGGTGATATGTACGCGCCCGTTTTCGATTTCCAGCTGGCGGAACTTGCCCGGCCAGCCGATCAGCGCCGAGGTGTTGATATCCCAATAGGGGTTTCCCTGCGGCGTAACGACAGAGGCGATATTGTGAATGTGCGAGTGCCCCGTCAGCATAAAGCGCAGTCCCGCGTCGGCCAGAGCCTGTACTGTTTCGCCGCTCAATAAGGAGCGCGGCTCGACAAGGGCGTATACGGGCGCGGGCGGCAGGCTGGGCAAATGCGTCATACCGAAAATGCGCTCTCCCGCCGCTTTGGCCTCCCGGATCTGCTCCACGGCCCAGGGCAGCCACAGCGGCGGCCTGTCACGGCCGTGGTCATTGGCGCAGAGCAGGCGCAGGCCGGGTTCGAGCTGGACGACGAAAGCATGGCCGCCGTTATAGCGGGCAATGGCGTCGTTCAGCCCAAATTCCGCGTACATTTCGCGAAGCAGGTGATCATTTTCCCGCCCGATGGTTTTGCGGTCGTGGCTGGCGGTGATGGCGATCACGCGCTTGCCCGCAGCCTGGATTTGCCGGAGCTTTTCGATCATCAGGCCGTGCTCGAGGGGATGGCCGGTTTGAGTCAGGTCACCGCCGAGCAACAGGGTATCGCAGCCGGGCTCGGCCAGAAAGGCCGCCAGGCAGACGTCGATAATCGCCTCGCTTTGCGGCAGGGCGGTGTGGTTGGGACGCGGGTCAAGCTCCGCCGGGTTTTCCCGCGCGTGCAGGTGCAGGTCAGTGAATTGCCACAGCTTCAACGTCGGTTTCCTCCATCATTTTCATGGCGAGCTTGCGGCGTTCGATCAGCTCCGCCTCCACTTCCTTGGGGTCCCGGGGGTATTTGAACCAAAACAGTGCGATGAGGAAGATGATCTCTCCCACCACCTTGCCGATATGCATCAGCGGCCAGACGGAATCCAAAAAACGCTGCGGCTGCTCGGGGATATCGTAACCCTGGAAGCCTGTCCAATCCAGCACAGCGTTGCCGATCACGGAGGTGACATTGTTGTTGATGAGCTTATTGAGCATACCATCCACCGCGATGGTCATTCCCTCGCTGCGCAGTCCGGTTTTCCATTCCACGTAGTCGTACATTTCAAAGTCGAGCTGCCCCTTGGGTACCGGGGCCCAGCGGTCAAAAATCTCTCTGGTGGTGTCCATGAAGTAGTTGAAAATTAAGCGCGGCCAGGAATTATAGCCGACTATGTATTTCGCCGCCGTCGTGACAATGACGACAAACGTATGCAGCCTGATATAGTTGATCTTGTCGCCAAAACGGCTGACGGCCTTGAGCGCGAAAGGCTGCAAGAGGAGGCCCGGCGCGCCGAAAACCAGGTTCTTCATCATCCACAGCGCTTCGCCGCCGACCTCCTTGCCCCTGATTTTGATCTGCATATGGGCGGGGATGAGAAAGCGGTAGAAGAACATCTCGTCGGTTTTTGGCAGGAATACCCGCAGGAGGTTGACCACGGTGTTCATCATAAACCACCTGTTGTGCCGCACCACGGCAAAGCTTTCGCGCAGGCTGTAATGCTTTTCCGCGGACTGTTCAGAAGCTTCTTCATCCGTTTCGCTTTCGGCCTTTACTTGAGCCGTAAAATCCACGCGCTGCTTGGCAAAAGAGGGCAGCCAGCGGCATAAGATTGTCAGCGGCGTGAAGATCAGCGCGCCGTAGATCATGGTTTGGTAATATGTCAGGCCGGTAAAAGCCTTGAGCCCCATCAGTCCCGTGGGGATGCCCTTGAAAGCCGCCGCCAGCTGGCCGCCGATGGTCTTGCACAGTTGCACGACGCCGCGCTGCGCGGTGAGCGGCGTGATGCCCGCCCAAATCTTTGCCTCGCTGACGGCGTTGGCGGTACTCATCACGTCGGCAAACATGCTGACGCCTGTCCACAGGATGACGCGCTGCAGCGGCGTCAACCCCAGATTAAAGCATTGGATCAAAATGAAGAACGGGCTGAAGGTCGCGTTAAAGCGCATGACCCAGCGGTGTATTTTTTCACCGTAGCGTTTGCGGTCCATGTAGGTTCCGATGAGAGGATCGTTGACGGCGTCCCAGGAGATCTTCGCCACGTCGTGCACGGTTTTCCAGTTCGGCGGGATTTTCCCCTCGGCCTGGCCCAAATAGAGCCTGTCCTTCATGTTCGTAAAGCCGGTCATAAAGCCCTTGAGGCTTTCGGCCAGCAGCTGGATGCCGCCCTCCCAGGGCCGGATTTTCTCCTCGGGCAGATTTGTGCCTTTCCACCATGTGATGGGAAAGAGGATTGCTTCTATGATTTTTCCCATAGACTCTCCTTATATGGAAGCTTGTTTTACTGTCATAATCGCTTTAACAGCTTCTTCCGTGCTTTCGGCGGGGGAAAGCTCACAGCCTACGGCGCCCCGGTAGCCCAGGCGGTTCAAGTGCCTCAATACGTTGATATAGTTGATTTCTCCGGTGTCTGGCTCGTGCCTGCCGGGGGCGTCGGCGATGTGAACGTGCCCGATGACGCCGATGTGCTCGCTCAGGGTATCGCAGAGCCTGCCCTCATTGATCTGCATGTGGTACGCGTCATAGAGCAGCTTCAGATGGGGCGAGTTGATCATACGGATGATCTCCGCGCCGGTTTTCGTGTATTTCAGGTAATTGCCCGCATGGTCGGTGTAGACGTTCAGGGCCTCCAGATGAAGCAGAGTGCCATAGGTCCCGGCGAGTTCAGTCGCCCGGTATAGCGTGTCATACATCGCGCAAAGCTTGACAGTGTCCGGCAGCTCATCGTAGTGATTGACGACAATGCCGCCCTCTCCCAATGCGTTGGAGTGGACGGTCACGCCGGGCGCGCCCAGAATGCTCGCGGCTTCAAGCGACCGCCTGAGATACTCCAGGTAATCCTGACGGTGGGCGGGGTCAATCAGAGAAAAGTCGGCGTCACCGTTGAAGCCGCTGATCCATATCCCGGCCTCATCGGCATAGCCTTTTGTGGCCCGCAGATCAATTTTTCGCCAGTCCCAGAATTCCACGCAGTCGAAGCCGTCTGTTTTGGCGGCGGCGAAGCGTTTGCTCCAGGGTAGTTCCGTGTACAGGGTATCGATGCAAGCGCCGAAAAACATATCAATTCCTCCCGACCGATTCTGATAGAATATCCCGCAAAATATCCGGCCTGCGCGTCGTAATATTGTCCGCGTCAAAGGAAAGCATACGCCGCATATCGGCCGGCTCGTTGGCCGTCCACACGGAAAGCAGCAGGCCGTTTTCATGCATGATATCCGCCATCTCTTTCGAAGCGGCCTGATAACGGGTGTTCAGGCCGATGCCGCCCAGAGCGATGATCTCTCTCGCCAGAGCCGGCAAGTCATCTCCGGGGAAATTCACATTGATATAGTAGGGAATCTTCGGCGCGGCCTCCCGGACGACATCGGCCCAGTCCGCAAAGACGCCGGTAAAAAACACATGCGGCAGCACACTGTATTCCTCTGCCAGACGCTGCACCTCCGGCAGGTTAGAGGTCTCTTTTAAGTCCAGATTGACCCGCGTGGAGGAGCCTTGCAGCATGGCAAAGAATTCTGACAGCAACGGCGGCGGCCCGCCGGGTTTCGGCGCGTCATGCGTGAGGATGGGTGCACCTTGGGCATTAAAACGTACATCTACCTCGATACAACCGTTGCCGCCAAAAAAAGCCAAACAGGTTTTCAGGGAAGCGAGACTGTTATCCTCGGTGCCCAGCGCACCGGCGTGGGCTGTGATCATGCAGGGCATAAATGGCTTCCTTTCGTATAATATTTATGCAACCAGTTTAACATTAAAGTAAGCTGATTGCAATGTTTTTTTATTTGTTTTTTCAATGCTTATGAAACCATATCCAAATACGGAAAATTATTGATTGACTTACCTAACCGCCTATGATAAAATAAAAATTGGCAATGGATTATTATCAGGGAGGGCAAATCTATGGCGATGTTCCAAACCCTTTTTTTAGGCTTTGTGCTGATGATCCAATCGTGGATCATACCCATGTTCCACGCGCAGACCACTGTTTCGGTGGACTACGGCGGCATTCCCTATCAGCCGCAGGCGATTGCGGAATGGTTACCGCTCTTTGAGGACGGCGAAAGCGATTATATTATCGTGATCGCTGACGGCGCGGAAAAGTCCATCCAGACCGGCGCAAGGTGGCTGGTTGAATTCATCGAAGAAATGACAGGCGCCGCGCTTGATGTGGTTTCCCTTTCCGCCTTAAACGCCGGGGATAAATTCATTGCCCTGGGAAACACCGGCCTTGACAGCGGAGCCTTGGACGGCGATATCGCGCAGCTGCAAAACGAAGGCTTCGTGAAAAGGGTCATAGACGATAACGTTTTTATCTGCGGGATCGGACGCGGCACCATGTACGGCTGCGCCAGCTTTATTGAGGAGCAGCTGGGTTGCCGCTGGTTCACACCTGAGCTGAAAGTCATTCCCAAAAACCCGGATCTGGCCATTGACAGAAATCTCTATTCTATTCAAAATACCCAGCTTGAATACCGCGATACTTATTGGGCTGTAATGTCCGAATACCCCGAATTCAAAGCGTTCCATAAGATGAACTCCTGCTTTGGTTATTATAATCCCTACCTCGGCGAGGAATACGGTTACGGGATCAATTTCATCGATTTTTGCCATTCAATGGAGCGCTTGCTGACGTACCATGAATACTTCACGTCCCATCCCGAATATTTTTCTTATAACCGGGAGACGAAAACCCGGACGAACGACCAGCGCTGCCTGTCCAATCCCGATGTTTTAAGGATCGTTACTGAAAACACAATAGCGCGCATCGCCGCCGCGCCCGCCGAGGGGACGATTATGTCCGTTTCGCCGAACGACAACTCACGCGTCTGCCAGTGCGATGGATGCCTTGCTGTGGACGCAATTTACGGCGGGCCATCCGGCACCAATATATGGTTCCTCAATCAGGTCGCCGAAGCTGTGGAGGAAGCTTTTCCCGAAAGGGAAGTCTATATCGATACCATCGCGTATTGGTTTACGCAGCCCCCGCCGGAGATATCACCCAGGCATAATGTGATCGTGCGCCTTTGCGCCAACGACTCCTGCTGTATCCACCCGATTGACAAATGCGGCCATGCCAAGGGCGAAAGCTTCTTTGATTTCTTCAAAGATAAACCATCCGTTTTCGCCGATTATGCCGAGGGCTGGTCGAAGTTGTGTAAGCAAACCGGGGCGCGGCTCTATATCTGGGAGTATACGACCAATTTCAAGGCCTACCTCACACCATTCCCAAATTTACATGTGTTTTCCAACAACATTCAATACTATATACAAAATAATGTCAGGGGCCTCTTTGAGCAAGGGGACGGCGACAGCACGAACGGTGAGTTCGCCGAGCTGCGCGCGTATATAATCGCGAAGCTGATGTGGACTCCCACGCTGGACGTCGATCATATGATGCGGGAGTTCATGGATGCCTATTACGGCGCGGGTGCCGCTCCCTATGTCAGGGAGTATTTGGACGCCATTACCCTGAAAGCCATCAATACCGCCCATATTTATATGAGCGGCAGGCCCGAGGACGGCGTATATTTCAGTTCTTCGGATTTAAGGAAATACGACGCGATTTGGGATAAGGCCGAGAAGAACGCGGTTCAGGGCGAGCAATTGGATAATGTGCGGCGCTCCAGGCTTTCGCTGCGGCATTACAAGGCGAACATGATGAAGTGCGAGTTCTCGCTGCTCAACCCCAAGAGACTGTCGGTGAACAAAGAGCTGTTCCACGACACCGTTATGCTGGGCGTTAACCGCATGAAAGAGGGCGATCCGATTTACGAGCCTTACAACACGTATATGTGGTGGCTGCGCCCCATTGAGTGGGCCGCGCCTCTCTCTTGGGCGGATTTTGCCGACAAGGCCAAGGTTGTGCCCATGGATTTGGAGGCTTACCGGGCGGAGCATCGGTAGACGCAGACGCAAAATGTCCCTACTGTTTTATCTGTTCGCGATGACAGCATATGACTATATGATGGAATGTCAGCGCACTGACAAAGGGCATTTTGCGGTTTCGTATGAACGCATTTCGCTGTCGCCGCAAGGTTTTCAATGTTTTTTCTTTAAGTACTAAACTGTCAAATAAACCAATAAGGATAAGCCTTTATGTATCAACGATGGTTTGTCCTTACTGGTTTATTTAGTGTGTTACTGCAGCAGGAAAAAATGCAAAAAAGATAGCTGAATACATCCAGAATCAATTACAAGAAGATCAAGTTTCAGATCAGATAACACTAAAAGAGTAGTAGACCCGTTTACGGGCAGCAAGTAACAATCTTTCGCAGATGCCAGATTCGTAATGCGCCTTAAGGCGCATCTGAAATACCACCGGCTGCGTCGGTGGATTTTTATTAAGCAAAAAATTCGCGGAGTACTTACCCTAACCGCATCTACCATCTACCATCTACCGTCTAGCATCTAGAATACAGCACAGCACCGTAACATCGTCCCCGCGCGTTTTGCCGCGCCGTTTGCGCGACTGCTCCGCTATCATGTCGGCCAGTTCCTGCGCGTTGCTGCCGCCGTAATTTTTCAGCTCGCTGAGGAGCCACGCGTCGCTGCCGCTGAGTGCGCCGTCGGACACCATGACGATGATGTCCCCGGCGGAAAGCTCCGCGCTTGCCTTTTCAAACTCGATATCGCGCAATATGCCCGCCGGAAGCGCCGAAAGCTCGAGCCGCGCGGCCTTGTTTTTTTTACGGACGAAAGTAGCGGCGCCGCCTGCTTTCATGAATTCCGCGCGGCCGCTGTACAGGTCGACGCAGGTCACGTCAAGTGTGGACAGCGACTCGTCCGCGCCCTTGACGAGCAGAGCGGAGTTGACGATCCGCAGTGCGCAGTCGAAGGATATGCCAGCGCGGACAAGGTCGCAGAAAAGCCCGGTCGTCATTTCGGCGTCCGCGGCGGCGCGCCCGCCCGTGCCCATGCCGTCGCTCAGGACAAGGATGTGGCGCCCATGCCCGTCGCCCCATATCTCAAAAAAGTCGCCGCAGTACCCGTCACCGTCACAGGCGGTCTGTACCGCCCCGACCCGTGTGCGGTACTCGGATTCCTGCGAAAAACTGACGACGCACCCTCCGCCGTTTTCGGATACGCAGGGAATGCACAGCCTGCGCCCGGCGGCCTTGCCCGCCTCGGCGGCCAGCTTCGATTTGTTGATCTGCGGATCGAAATTCCGGGCCAGGGCCGTGATCATCAGCCGTCCATGCTTGTCCTCAAAACATGTTACGTCCGACACGTCGATGCCGAAGGAGCGCAGCGCCTCGGAGACTTTTTTTGATTTCGCGAAAGAAAACTGCCCGCTGTGCTCCAGTTCAGCCGACATGTCGGACAGGATGTCGGATACGAAGCCGAACTGGTCCGCGACGACCTCACGGATCTGCCCGACCCGTTCCGAGGACGCCCGCAGTTCAAGCGCGGCCCGGTGCGCGCGCAGGAATTCGCCCGCGATCTCCCTCTTGCACACGCACCGCTCCTGAAACGACGGGTCGAACTGCTCGGGCGTGATGTAGTCGTTTCGGCGAAGCAGGGAGGCGATGGACTCGAACGCGAGGGCGGTTTCGTCCCGGCAGTTGCTCCAGCAGTGCGCGTTCAGCCCGCATCCGGCGCAGACGTTTTCGCGCACGGACGCGTACATGTTTTTCACGTCCGGCTCCGTGAACCGCTTGATGTCCGACGAAAATTTCTGTACAGACGTTGACACGTCGGCAATGGCATCGGACGCGGCCCTGAGGCGCAGGGCCGACGAGTCCGCGGAGGCTTTTTTGGGAGCCGTGCCGGCGAAAAGCTGGTCGGCGCGGAAAAAGCGCTTCAGCATCAGGGGGTAACGCTTGGGCACGGCGATGAAGAGTACGGCGGCGGCGGCGGACTCCGTCAGGACGGCCACGCTGCCGGACGTTCGGGTTATGACGGCGTACAGTCCGGCCAGCGCGACGTAGGCCAGTCCGGCGGGAATTTGTCCCACATTCGCGAATACGCCGCCGATCAGCCCGCCCAACGACATCGCGCCGGCAAGCCCGCCGGGACCCGTCGTCAGCTCCAGAGCCGCGCCCATGCAGACTCCCGCGATCGCGCCGCCCGTTTCGCGGAACACGAAAGCCAAGGTCAGGATGAGCAGTGACGCTAAAATACGCGCGGGCATGATTCCAGAAAAAGAAAATGTAGACAGAGACGTCAGCAAAATACAGGCGCAGATCATGAAGCCGGAGACCTCGGCGGCGCTCAGGGTCACATTGTTTTTAAGCATGGAAGCAAGCGACATGCTGCGGGAGAGAAAATATGCCGCGCCGCCCGACAGTACGCCCTCACACAAAAAAAGAACGGCGGCGTTTACGGAAAAACCGCCCGCGAACTGAACCGTCAGGCCGGTGGCGGCGCAGCACAGCAGCGCGGCAAAAAAGGAAAAGGCGTGCGTTTCACGCAGTCGCGTCAGACGGGAAGCGGCGCGGTTAATGGCCCCGGCGGCGGCGACGGCGGCCGCGCCCAGGATCATGGCGGTGAGCTCGTCTGCCGTCGAGACCGCCCCGACGGCTCCGCCCAGCACCGCCGCCAGCAAAAACCTGCCGGGCATAGCCGCCGCGAAAGAGACGGCGAAGGACGGCAAACATCCGAACAGCTTGGTTCTGCCAAGGCCGAACCCGGCGGCGAGGCATAAAAGCTGGAGAAAAATAAAAGTGACGCCGGAGGGGAGAGAGAGGGATTTTTTAGCCGGATTGACGGTATGTTCCTGTACTTTTTCCATGACGGCAACAATTCCTTTTTGTACAATTTATACAATACAGTATACATCCGCGCGTATGTGAAGCGTGTCAAATTGCGCTGTAAAATTGTGGAAGTTACGCTCGAAAAAATTAACAAAATAAGCCTGTAAAAGCACAGCAATATGTGATATAATAAAGAAAACAAGAAAGAAAGGGTGCCTATGGACATAAACGGCGACCGCAGCCAAAATCAAAACAAAGACATCATCATCGGCCGCAACGCGGTGGCGGAGGCCCTGCGCGGCGGGCGGGACATAGACAGCGTGAGCGTGGCCCGGGGTGACCGAAGCGGCTCTATCGGCCGGATTTTGGCCGAGTGCCGTGACGCGGGCGTGGTGGTCAAGGAGGTCGATCCGAAAAAGCTGGACTTTTTGTGCGGCCACGGAAATCACCAGGGTATCATTGCTATCGCGGCGTCATACAAATACGCCGAGGTGGAGGATATCTTCGCTTTGGCGGCGCAACGCGGCGAGGATCCGTTCATCGTGGTGTGCGACGGGCTGGAGGATCCGCACAATTTGGGCGCGGTCATCCGCACGGCGGAGGCGGCGGGCGTACACGGGATCATCATTCCGAAACGGCGTTCCGCGTCGCTCACATTCGCTACGGCAAAGACGTCGGCGGGTGCGCTTGAGTATGTGCCTGTCGCGAGGGTGACGAACATCGCGGCGGCTCTTGACGAGCTGAAAAAGCGCGGCGTATGGGTGTACGGCGCGGAAACGGGCGGGCAGTCATGGCACGATACAGACATGCGCGGCCCGGCGGCGCTGGTCATCGGCTCGGAGGGGCACGGGATCGGCCGGCTGGTTTTGGAAAAGTGCGACGTCACGGTGTCCCTGCCGATGAAAGGGAAAATAAACTCGCTGAACGCGTCCGTCGCGGCGGGGATTATTATGTTTGAGATCGCGCGGCAAAGAAATAGTTGACAAAACGCGCCGATTGTATTAGTATAAGTTGAATAAATATTTTTGATGTTTTTTGAAAGGACAATCGAATTATCATGAGCAAAGAAAAAGGCGCCTTAAAGGGCGTAAAAGGCTATCTCAACCACACATTTATTGACGGGCTGTCCGGCATGACGCTCGGTCTTTTTTGTACGCTGATCATCGGGACGATACTCGCGCAGGTCGGCACGCTGTTCGGCGGTGCGGCCGGCGGCTACATCGCGAGCGCGGCGGGAATCGCCAAGTCGCTGATGGGCGCGGGAATCGGCGTGGGAGTCGCGTATAAATTCAAGCGCTCGCCGCTGGTGACGGCCTCCTGTGCCGTCGCCGGTATGGTCGGCGCGTTTGCCGCGAGGATCATCGCCGGGACGGTTATCGTTGACGGCGCGGTCAGCCTGATTGGGCCGGGAGAACCCTTGGGCGCGTTTGTCGCGGCGTTCGTCGCCGCCGAAGTCGGGAACCTTGTCGCGGGCAAAACAAAGATTGATATTCTGCTTACGCCGCTGGTAACAATCGGATCGGGCGCGGCCGTGGGACTGCTGGTAGGTCCCACGATCTCTAAACTAATGGCCTCTTTAGGAAATCTTATTAACTTGGGCGCGGGGCAGCAGCCGCTTTTAATGGGCGTGATCGTGGCGGTCATCATGGGCATTATTCTGACAGGACCCATAAGCTCCGCCGCCATCAGCGTGATTTTGGGGCTGTCCGGTATCGCGGCTGGCGCCGCCGTGGCGGGCTGCTGTGCGCAGATGATCGGATTTGCTGTCATCAGCTTCCGCGACAACAAGTTTGGCGGACTTGTGGCGCAGGGGCTGGGAACATCCATGCTTCAGATGCCAAATATCATAAAGAAACCCTTGATTTGGATTCCGCCAATCGTCGCCAGCGCGATAACAGGCCCGATATCGGCGGGGATTCTGGGCATGACCTGTAACGCGACGGGCGCAGGCATGGGAACGTCCGGGATCATCGGCCCGCTTATGTCATATCAGGAAATGAGAGCGGCCGGGATGGGCGCGGGCGTCGTGATCGCGCAAATCGTTGCGGTGCATGTTGTCCTGCCCGCCGTTTTGTCCTATGTCGTCTACGCGCTTATGCGCCGCAAGGGGATCATAAAGGACGGCGACATGAAGCTGGAAGTATAGTCAGGTCACATGAAAAAGGATTTAACCTTTGCCGTCATCGGGCGGAATTTCGTCGCGGACTGGCTCATCGAGGCCTCCCGCGCGGTTAATGGGATACGCCTGCGCGGCGTGTACTCAAGAAAAGAGGAGACGGGACGCGCGTTCGCCGATAAGCACGGCGCGGACAGGGTGTACACAAGCCTTGACGCGCTTTGCCGTGATCCCGATATCGACTTTGTCTATGTGGCGTCGCCCAACGTCTGCCACGAGGAGCAGTCGGTGAAGCTGCTGTCCTTTGGAAAGCATGTGCTGTGCGAAAAGCCCGCCGCCGCGTCGGTTGAAAGCCTGAACAGGATATTGTCCGCCGCCGAAAGAAGCGGTACTGTATTTATGGAGGCGATGGTGCCCGCCCACACCCCGGCGCTTCATGCGATACGGGAGCTTATTCCGAAAATCGGACCCGTGCGCCGCGCGGCCTTTACGTTTTGCCAGTATTCGTCGCGCTACGACGCTTTCAAAAACGGCGTTTTAGAAAACGCTTTCGTGCCGGAGCTGCACAACGGCGCGCTGATGGACATCGGCGTATACTGCGTCCACATGGCGGTGATGCTGTTCGGTGTGCCGCAAAGCGTTTCAGGGGAAACACTGTTTTTGCCGAAGAGCATAGACGGGGAGGGGACGCTGTTGCTCAAGTACCCGGACATGCTGGCTGAACTGATCTACTCGAAGATCACGGACAGCGTTCTGCCCAGCCAGATACAGGGCGAGCGGGGAAGCATTCTCATTGACAGCGTGTCGCGCCCGAAAAAGCTCACGCTGGCTTTGCGCGGCGGCGAACGGGTTGAGGTTGACGCATCGCCCGCGCTGCCGGATATGGCGTATGAGCTGATTGATTTCGCGGCGCAGATACGCGGCGAAAAAATGCCGCGCTTCAATCAGTGGACAGCCGGGGCTGTTTCGATTATTGATACGGCTCGGAATAAGTTGGGAATAAAATTCAATATATAGGGAGGACATTTTCTTATGAGCAAAAAAGTTGGTTATGCGGTCGTCGGTTTGGGCGTTGGAACGGCGCATATGCACGCGGCGGCGAAGTCGGAAAACGCTGATCTTATCGCGGTGTGCGATCTGATCCAGGAAAAGCTGGACAAGGCGGCGGCGGAGCATCCCGGCACGCTGACGTACCTGTCCTTTGACGAGATGCTGAAAAATCCCGACATCGACGTGGTCAGCATCTGTCTGCCGAGCGCGATGCACGCGGAGTTCGCGGTCAAGGCGATGGAGGCGGGTAAGCACGTGCTGGTTGAGAAGCCCATCGACATCACGGTTGAGGCCGCGATGAAGATCGAGGAGGCGCGCGTGCGCACGGGCCAAAAGGCCGGGGTTATCCACCAAAACCGCAACAACGCCGACATGGCGCCCATCCGCGAGGCCATCACAAGCGGGCGTATCGGCAGGCTGATCTACGGCGACTTTGAGGTCAAATGGTACCGCACGCAGAAATATTATGACGAGGGCGGCTGGAGAGGCACCTGGGAAATGGACGGCGGCGGCTCGCTGATGAACCAGGCCGTGCATACGGTCGACCTAATGCAGTGGCTCATGGGCGACGTGGAAAGCGTCACGTCGCAGATGGGCGTGTACAGCCACGATATTGAGACGGAGGACATGACCGCGTCCCTGATCAAGTTCAAGTCGGGCGCCGTTGCGACCTTTGTCAGCATGACCTGTGCGTATCCCGGACTGAACACGGGCATAAAAATTTACGGCTCGAACGGCTCCATCGAGGCCGATTCCGACGAGATAACCCTGTGGAAGTTTAACGACGCCCGGGAAAACGAGGAAGCCGAGATGCTTGAGCGTTACAGCGGCAACGGCGCGGCGGCGGCGCTTGACCCGACGCTTTGCACGGGACACACCTCCATGGTCGAGGACATGATAAACGCTGTCAGGGACGACCACGACCCGCAGATCATGCCGCTTGAAGCGATCAAGAGCGTGCGGATCGTCAATGCCGTGTATGAATCGGCGCGGACGGGGAAAACGGTTGTGTTCGATTGAGAATTGAGAATTAACGTGTGGGAAACGTACTGCATAAGACAGAGGAGTGAACAATTTGGATGAAAAAAATCTGAACCCGATAATTGAGCCGGAGGACGTAAATCCCGTGGTTGACACGTCCGCCGATGAAGCGGACACTGTCGAGCTTGAAGCCGTCGAAGCCGAAACCGAAGCCGTCGAGGCCGACGAGACGGAAACCCAAGCTGCCGAAGCCGACGAGACTGAATCAAACGAAGCCGAAGAATCGGATTTCACCCGGGAAATTGCCGGAGCGGACGTCCTGATTCAGGATCTGGAGGACATCACGGAGGAGACTCCCGCCGACGACGCGGAGGACGAGGGCGAAAAGTTTTACTGCGCGCGCTGCGAGCAGGAGGTGCCGGAGTTCACGGAGCTTTGCGAGGACTGCGAGCGAAAAATAAAGAGGTATCCGATTTCTTTTGGGAAGTTCATTTTGGCGTTTCTGCTGATGCTCGTTTCCATGACGGGCGCGCTGACTGTGCTGGTGAATTACCCGATAGCGCTGTCGGTTTTCAAGGGCGACGTCGCCTTGAGCCGCAAGGAACTGGCGAAATGCTACGAATACTATGCGGAAGCATATGAAAAGTCCGCCGAGCTGAACATGCTGTCCGCGCCGCCGTCCGCAGGCATAAGCCCCTATACCTTTTTCACGAGCGGCAACAATACGCTGGCCAGGCAGTTCCTTGCCATCAACGAGCTGAACGGCCCCTACGTCAGCGGACAGTATCTGGAGCGTTACTACGAGGACAAAAAAGTGCCTTTTTTGCTGCGGGGAATCAAAAAGGAGTACGATGGGATCGCCGCCGCCGTTGAAAGGATGAACGAGGAGTACGAGCTGTACTTCCAGAATGTTCAGACAGAGGATGACGTGAATTTCTCCGATCTTCTCGCGATCCTTGCCCGCATTGAGGCGGAGGGCAGCTATCCCGGCTATATCATGGAATATTTCAGGATGGAAGCGGCGAAGATGACGAATGCCGACCTTGAGACGCGGCTTTCGCACATCGAAAAAGTGATCGAGATGAATTCCGACGCGATGTGGCTGTACGCGGCCGACGCGATAGCGGCGTATAAGGAGTCGGGCGACTTCGCGAAAGCGCTTTCGGTGTGCCAGAAGCTGATCAAAAAGGACAGGACCAACCCGTCCGCCGTCGCCGACGCGATGTCCGTTTTGCGCATGGACGGCAAGTTCGGCGAGGCGATGCAGTTATATGACATGTCCATGAACAACATGGAGCAAAATCCTGCCATGGAACGTGAGTTCGCGATCATCATGCTCCTGCAAGGCGACGTCGACGGGGCGCATGACCGTTTGACAGAAAACTATGTTATGGATGAAAATCTGACGGCCAAATACGTTTATGCCTTGATGATAAGCGCCCTGCTCGCGGAGGACGACGAGATGTATGGGGAGATGAACATGCTGCTGATTCAAAACGGTATGATGACGCCGGATAAGATACAAAGGCTCGGCGCCGGTTCGGTCACCGTGCAGGATATTTTCATGAAAGGAACGGGTGAAGCGGAATGAAGACAATCTATGTCATATCGAAGTGGCTGACGTTTCCCGGCGCGTTCATGAAAGGCTTTTTTGAGCATCTTACCTGCCGCCTGTTAAAGGTGAAAATTTATGAGGCCGACAAGTACGTGACAAACAATCTTTTGAGCGGGCATGTTTATATGCTTCCGCCCGAGAGTGCCGCCAAAAGCTTTTTCGTGTGCTTCCTGCCGGGACTGCTGAATTTCCTTTTCGGGCTTGGCTCCTACGCCGCCGCGCTGATGACGCTGGGCTATTTGGGCGTGGGCTTTACCGACGCGCAGTCACAGACGCAGAACCCGATGTTTGTTTTCTACTGTGTTTTGCTCTACTTCGGCGCGTCGATGATGTGCAACATTTTCCCGTATAGGGACGACATATCCCACGCGCGGGAGCTGCTTTACGGCGGCGAAAGTAAATCGGGCGGAGCGGCCAAGGTCCTTTTCTTCATACCGGCGGCTGTCATGAAAGCCGGATCGGTGCTGGAGCGTTACGGGCTGACAGTGCTGTTCAACATTGCGCTGGCCGCGTTTATATTTATCTGTTTAGGTTAATGAAATTTTTTGTTAAGTAAAGAACCTGTATTCAACACCTGACATCGCTTGTTTTTGACGATTTTTGCGCCGTGCCGCGTAAAATTTTCTTGAGATGCAGGGGCTTTCTTTCAAAAATTTTTCTTGCCTGGCACAAAAATCGCTCAAAAATCAAACGATGCAGGTATTGAATACAGGTTCTAAAATTTTATAGCCGGATTCTATTGATTTGTTCGCGCAAGTATGCTATAATTTGTGTCAAACATCAATAAACTTCGGCTATATTGTTTTTTTTAACAAGAATAGTGAACAGCAAGGAGTTATTTGTTATGAGCAGTGTGAAGTTTGAGCTTGAGAAAAGCGGGTATAACAAAGAGCAGGTGGACGGCTACGTGAAGTATCTGTCGGACGGCTATCAGACCCTGTATGATCAGTACACGGAGCAGGAGAAGATCAACCGCGACCTGTCCAATTGGGCGTCGAACGCGCTGAAAACGATCAACAGCCTCAATGCCGAAAACGGGGAGCTGAAAAAAAGGCTTCGGGAAAGCAAAAGTAACCAATGATTTAAAAGCAGTACAATCAATCAACCTGAAAGGCGGTGAACAGGGCTGCCCGGTGACTGAAATTTTTCTGGCGCCCCAAAATATGCCTAAGGACTTAGAACAATTAAACCGTGAATACATGGATATCATTTCGGGCGCGGCAAAACCGGTTCAGCCGCCCGCGTCTGTGGTTTCCGCACCTGCCGGGCCTTTGCTGCATCCGGGCGAGGTTTATCCGTTTGTGCCCGACCCGCAGATGGATGCCGCGGCAGACGAGCGGCCTGTTAAGCGCAAAAAAAAGGTGAACGCCGTGGCGGTGATATCCGACATGCTGTTCGGTGTACTCATAGCGATAGCTGTTTTGATTGTGGTGGTTTCGCAAAACTCAAAGAGCGAAGCGGGTTGGCTGGGATTTAAATTTTATATCGCCGAGGAGACCTCGGAATACGACGACTACTCGAAAGACACCGTCATGCTGGTGAGAAAGGTCGATCCGCGCGTCATCGGAGCCGGCGACAATATCGCGTTTTATGCCGGCGACCAAAAAGTCGTCACGCAGCGCGTGTCAGAGGTTGAGGAGGACTATGAGTCGTCCGGGAGCCTCGCGTTCAGAACCATAGGCGAGGGTGCGCAAAGCGACGTTACGAACACGGTGACCGAGCTTCACCTGCTGGGCAAATCTGTGTTGGAAGTGCCGCTTTTTGGATATCTTGTGCAGCATTTCATCATTTCCGTCATCGTATTCGCTTTGCTAACGGTTGTCTCGTTCGTAATCAGGATCATTTGGGGCACGGACAAGCCATATTCGGAGAAAGCGAAAAAGGACAAGGGAAAAAAGAAGAAAAAGAAACGTTCTGCGCCCGTCGGGCCGATGGATTTTTGATGATGAACAGAGCACGGAAAATCGGGAAAAGAGATGCGGCCGTCATTATTTTGTCGTGTATTTGGGTGTTGTCCGTGTCCATGTTCCTGTTCTACGGCAACCGTATCCGCAGCGGAGGGGAGAACGGCAGGCATGATCCGCTGTCGGTCATGGCTGTTTTGCATAACGACTTTCGGGGGACGGCGGACAAGCGTGTCTACGTGGAAAATACCGGCGAAGCCCCGCTCTATGTCCGCGTGAAGCTGACGGAATATATGGAGCTTGACGGGAAAAGCGTCAATATTTCGTCGCGGGAACATCTTTCCACATGGGTCGCGCACGAATGCAGGAGAACCGCCGAGAACTGCGGCCAGGTTTTTCATGAATATTTTCAGTGGGAGATGGGCGGCCGGGGTGAGTTTTTGCCGTCGGCTCCGAATTCCGACACGACGGTGAACCGCTACGTTTTTGATCCCGTCACGGCGTCCTACGTTGATTCGTGGGAGAATGCGGAGGGATTGATTGAGATCGCGGCCTGCAAGGTTGTGACGATGGAGTCGTTGCGCGAAATGGAAAGCGCGGCGCGCGGTGAATTCACGGGCTGGGTCGTTGATACAGACGGCTTTGCCTACTGGACGCAAAGCGTTGCGGTGGGTGAAACGACGGGCCTTTTGATAAGCAAGATCGAGCTGGTGAAAGATCCCGAGAGCGACTACTATTACGCCGTCAATACGGTTGCGGAAATGGTGTCCGCTGACGATTTGGGCGTGTGGATACGTGGTGGCGTGACACGTGACGGGCTGTCTGCGGCGCGGGCTTCGGAGAACGCGGCGAAGTACATTTTGAAGCCGCTGTCGCCGCAGTATGATCCGATTACGGACGAGATGCTGGCGGAAAATCCGGCGGCGGCGCTTTACGATACGGATGAGGACGGATTTTTGAGTCTGAGCGAAAAGGAAAAGATGGGAGCGATTTTTGTCCAGGGGAAAGCAGAGTAGCTTATCAGCAATGGTTTTTGTTGAATTTGACGAAGTCTTTTTTTGCGTTCGGAAAAATACCGGGCGCTTTTTTGTGTATTTTGAAAGTTTACCAGAATTTACATAGAAAAATTTTATTTTTTGTAGCAAAACATATAAAATTATCATTGACTTTTTGTGCATTGTGTGTTATTATGGCTGTGCAATTATATATACAGTCAATTCAAGGAAAGGAACGGCAATGATCATATCAATATTACATAAACATAAATGGTTATACCGCGCGGCGTGCCTGGCATTGGCTGTGCTGCTGGCGACGTCGGCGTTCATGACCGGGACGTTCGCGCTGTCAACCGTGCTCGGCGTTGTGGACGCCTACTACGGCAACAGCCTGTATCTTGTCACGCTGAAAAATTTATATAAAACCCCGGACGGATCACCCACGGAAATCCCGGTGACCGGCTCCGCGTTTTACCTTTTCCGTACAGACTTGGATGAAACGGTTCAGATCGGCGAGCTGTTCCGCCCGGACGAAAACGGCGAGATTTCCGTGCCGGACATGCGCTACGGGGACTACTACTTCCTGCAAGCGGCCATCGGCCGCGGCGGCGAATATGATTTGGACGAAAACGGCGACCCGATCCAAAAGTATGAGTTTACCGTCAGCGTTAAGAATGCGGACGGCAAGGTCGTCGGGGTAACGGCCTATAATCGTATGCTTGTGGGCTCGCTCACGCTGTCGAACACGGTGGAGAATGCCGATGGTTCCGAGCTTGACGAGATACGTTTTAATTCTGAATTTGAATATACCATCACGTTTTCGGACGGCGGCGACTACGCATATAGTAAAAATGGTGAAACAAAGAAGCTCGAGGAGCAAAAGCTCACGCTGAAATCGGGCGAGACGGCTGTCTTTAAGCAGGTGCCCGTGGGCACGTACTATGCCGCGCTCCAGACGCCGATGATCGGCTATGACGTAAGCGCTGATAATCATCGCGGCAATATCGGTGAAAGCGGCGCGCTTGTTTCTTATACAAACATATTTTTACAGGATTATGACTTTGTGGGCGGGTTGAGCATAAGCAATACGGTCACGGGAACGGGTGCGGATCTAAGCGACAGCTTTAATTTTACTGTCCATATCGGGGACGACCCGGAAGCGGAATACGAATACAGCATCGGTGAAATCACCGGAACGCTTAAAAACGGCGGTAAGCTTTCCCTAAAAAATAAGGAAACGGCAGTGTTTGCCAATGTGGCGCCCGGAACGCGTTTCAGCGTTGCGCAGGACGACTACCGCCACATAGGATACAGCACGATAAACCGCGAGACAAGCGGTACTGTTTTGGGCGGCGGCAGCGCCATGATTGTGGTAAACGACCGCGCATTACAGGAGCTTTCGGGGCGTTTGATCATCAAAAATAACGTCATCGGCGCGGAGGGCGACCCGGAAAGGGAATTCGCTTTTTCGGCGAAGATCGGCCGCATGACATATGATTTTACCCTGAAAAACGGCGAGCAGAAAGTGGTCGCGAACATTCCTGTCGGCACGAAATACAGCGTGACGGCGAATGAGCATGAAAGCGGCTTTGATCTTTATACAAGCGGCACGGACGGCAATATCTTCGCCGGGGACAACATTGCTATATTTACCAGAAATGCCGCCGAGCTTGGGAGCGGAAACGGTACGCTTAAAATAAATCTGGACGTGACGGGGGACGCGGAGCCTGACAGGCTGTTCGCTTTCAACATCACCATAGGCGGCATGCCGCAACAGCGCTTTGTCCTAGCGGGCGGCACAAGCCAGGTCATACAGGACATTCCGGCGGGAACGGAATATGCGATATCGGGGGGCGATCTGCATGCGCAGGGCTTTTTGGCCAAAAGCAGCGGCGCGAGCGGCGTTATAAAAGAGGGCGAGACGGTCGCCGAATATAACGTCATCAGGCAGTCGCTTGAATTCGTCCCGGAGAGAAACGGCGTCCTTTTGGTGGCAAACAGCGTTTTCGGCGGCGACGAAAGCGAGAGCTTCGAGTTTTTGGTGTCTTTCGACGACGGGAACGACTACGAATACACAGTAAACGGCGAGACTTTCGCGCTGCTTGGCGGTAAGCTGCACCTGGGTCACGGCGAGACGGCGGCGTTTCAGTCGATACCGAGCGGAGTCGGCTATAAGGTCACGCTTTTGGAGCGGGAGGACTATATCAGAGGCTCCGTCACGCAAAGGGGCGATATCGTCGCTGACCAGGAAGTCCACGCGTCTTTCCAAAGCGAGCGGGGCAGGGCGGAGGCGGTCAGGGAGAACACCGTCCTGACCGTGAGCAAGTCCGTGGAGGGCGAGGGCGCTGACTTGGCGAAGCGTTTCCAATTTGCCATCGTGATTGTCGGCGAAGAGCAGACTTTTGAGCTTGCGGCGGGAGAATCGGCTGAATTTGTGATTCCGGCGGGCGCCGTATATGATATTATAGAAGCCGACGAAATGAGCGACGGCTATATTCAGACAGGCCTGTCCGGCGGCTTTGGCACAGGCACGCGCATAAGCGCGGGCGGAAGCGCGGAAGCAGTCTCTGAAAGCCGCTATACGGGATCCGTAAATGCGGAGGTTCAAGGCATCGTGACGTGGGACATGACGGCCGATCCGTCAGCGCAAAAGCCTGATACGGTTACGGTTTACCTGAAAGACGGCGACATCGTGGCTGCCAGCCTGAACGCCTTTTCAACCTACGACTTTGAGTACGTGTTCAGAGACGTGCCGAAATATGACGAAGCGGGCGACGAGATCGTTTACACGGTCGCGCAGGAGAGCATCGAGGGTTTTTTAAGCGAAGCCGACGGGCTGGAGATCAGAAATACACTCGTGCAGCCGATGCTGGCCGGAGCGGGGGACGCGCCGGTTATCGCGGCCGCCGCTAACAACGATAACGCAAATGATACGTCAACCGCGCCGGACAGCGCAAGCAGCGCAAATAGCGCAAGCGGTGACGCGGACAGCGCAAGTGACACAAATAACGCAAACGCCACGGCGGCAGAGAATACAACGGGCAACGCATCGGACAACACCTCTGCCAATGACGAAACGGACATCCCTTTAGCGGCGGCGGATCAAAATGCCGACACGACTACGGCGCCGGAAACGACGTCGGTTCAGTCAGGCGGTGACCAGCCGAACGACGGGCCGGATGACGGGAAAGGCCCAAGCGGCGAAGAATCCGGCAAGCCGGACACCGACGACAAAAGCATGATGTGGCTTTGGTTCGGGATCATGGTGGCAAGCTCCATCGCGCTGAGAATACTGCTGTTCGGCAAAAGAGGCAGGAAACACAGGCGCGGCAGGAACGCGCCGTATGACGAGGAATAAGACAGGGGGGGGAAGAGCTATGGCAAGATTTTTCCGCATATTTTTGTCCCTGATTCTGATAGGGGTTATAGGCTTCAGTTTTTACAACATTGTGCTGATAAACAGGGAATATGAAAAGGAATCGCAGATGCACGAGGATATCCTGCGATACAGGCCCGGTCCCGGTCCGGCCGCCGAAAAAAAGCCTGACGAGCCGTTCGTCAATCAGAACATACTCGACCTTCAGGCACGGAACTCCGATGTCGTCGGTTGGCTGCATATTGACGGCACGAAAATCGATTATCCTTTCGTCTGGGCGAAGGACAACGAAACATACCTGCGGCGCGACCTCAACAAAAATTATGCCAGCGCCGGTACGGTGTTTATGGACTACCGCTGCGACAAGGATTTTTCCGGCTTCAACACCATTTTGTACGGCCATAATATGAAAAATGACAGTATGTTTGGCACACTTCCCAAGTTCTCCGGCGAAAGCTACTTCGCGACAAATAAAACGGGCAAGGTTTATTTGGCCGACCGCACATATGGGGTTGAATTTTTCGCCTATCTTGTGGTAAAATCAAGTAACCCCACCGTTTACCGCGTGGATTTTGAAGCGCCCGCGGACATGCAGGATTTTTTCGCCTACGTACAGAAAAATGCTGTCCGCTACAGGGATATCGGGCTGTCGGCTGACGATCAGGTTCTTACGGTGTCCACGTGCAACTACTCCTTTGACAACGCGCGGTCAGTGCTTATGGGGAAACTTTATCTGCTGGAGAGTTAACGTATGGTAGAGATCGTCCTGTGCGACACAAGCGAAACGGAGATGCAGCGGTACGCCGAGCTGTTCGAGCGTATCGCGGCGAAGTATCAGTTTACCATAGCGGTGTCCATGATCAACAACGGCTATTCGCTGCTTGTGGACATCCAAAACGGAAATGTAACGGCGGACGTCGTTTTCCTTGAGACGGACCTGGCTTCCATGAGCGGCATTGTCGCCGCGCAGAAGCTTCGGGACAGCGGCTTCAAGGGAAGCGTCGTCTTTTTGACGTATGCCGATCAAAAGGAGAACCTGTTAAGCGCCTTTGACGCCGGGGCGGAGAACTATATCGTCAAGGGAGCCTGTTCGATCGACAGGGTGGAGCGCGTGCTCTTTGAACTGATGACCGAGGCCGAACGGCGCAAAAAGCAGTTTTTCACGGTCGAGACGTTTGACGGCTCAAGGAAGATCGAGCTTGATAAAATCAAGTATTTCAAATACAGCAGGGGAATCGTGACGGCGGTGCATGACGGCGGCAGGCTGCCGTTTTTCGGGGGCCTGGAAAAGCTGGAAAACCGGCTGTGGGAATTTCATTTTTTGCGTATCCACAAAAACATACTTGTGCAAACCGGGTGCGTGGAGTACGCGACGCGCAGACGCGCGATGTTATATGACGGGACACGCCTGCCCGTGGGACAAAAATATTCCGCCACGCTGGACTACGCGGTCGAGCTTGAGTTGCGCTTCGGGGAGGAGCAGGACCGATGAAGAGTAGGCTATATAGACTTGTCGGCCGTGTATTTACAGTTTTGCCGCTGCTCTTCGCACTGACGTTTTTCGTATACGCCGAAACCGAATACGACTGCGCCCGTGATATCCACAGGTACAACGTCACGGTGATTCGGCAGGCTGAGGAAGATACGCCCGGCGAGCGCAAATACGTCTGCGAGCTGTGCGGGCATAACTACACCGAGGAGATACCGAAAACCGGGCACGATTTCAAGACCGAGCGCAGGGAACCGGCCTGCGAGGAAGATGGCTATGAAAAAAAAATCTGTAGCGACTGTGGCTTCATTTTAGAAGAAAGCTTCCCGGCCATCGGGCACGCCTACGAGGGCGAATGGTTTATATCCGAGGAAGACGGCGGATACATATACAAAATTTGCGCGAATGACAGTTCACACATTATAAAGGAGCCGCCGGACGCGTTGCTTTTACTGAAAATTGAGGCGCGGCGCGTGTGGCGGAGGATTGATCTGAATATCGCGGACGGCGTGCTCGCGCTATTGTGCGTGATCGCGCTTGCTGTATTCGCGAGGAGGATCGGCGCTGACAGGGAGATTATCAGGCGGTACAGGGACAGGGGGGACGCGGCGTGACCAGGGAATTGATATTCGGACTATTAGAGGATTTCGGATTCGCGCTTCGGAACTGGATAGAGCTGCAATTTACGTTTAGAAACCTGATAGAGCTTGGCGTGCTCGCCGCGATTATCGCCGCCGGGTTTGTTGTGAAACGCCGGACGGCGCAAAGGATCAGGGCGCTTGACGAGTTTAATGGAATTTGCCGCGGGGACGAGCTTGACGAGATGATCGTTTGTTCGGACGAACTGAACGCGGCAGGTTATCGGAAGATGCGGAGGGCGATGAGAAAGCTGCGCAGGAGGACAGTGCAGATAACCGCACTGATCATATCCGTCTCTGTAATAACGCTGACGCTGTACGCCATGCCCGTGACGGCCTATGGGAACTTTGCGGAGGTTGACATCAAAGGTACCGTGAACCTCTCCGGCGACATGGGGAACGCCGACATCGTGAACGGCATGTTCGAGTTTTCCATCTCAGGCTACGGCGACGGATTCGTGCTTCCGCCAAGCCCGGTCAGCGTGCGGGGCGGCGGCGAGATTCTTTTCGGGAGCTTCGATTTCTACGGCGAGGGCGAATACTTCTTTGAGGTACACCAGGTCGACAGGGGCGAGGACGGCTTTGTCTACGACACTGAGCCGGTGAAAATCACCGTTACCATCACGCAGGACGAAAGCGGCAATCTCACCCACAGGATCGTATATGAACGCGGCGGCTTCAGCGTCGCTGTTTTGAAGTTCTACAACACGTATGCACATCCCGCGCCGAAGCCCGTGAGTGAGTTGGCGGTGACGAAAAAAAGCTCTCACATTTTTGCCGCGCCCGGCGACAGCGTGACCTATACGATCACAGTGAAAAATGTGGGAAACGCCGACGCCGTGGGAGTCCGCGTCCGCGAGTATCTGCCGCGTAAGACGCTTTATGTTTCTCACACAGGCGACTTCGGCAAATACGGCGCGATCCTTGGCCGCGAGCACGTGACGTGGTTCATCGGCACGATCAAACCAGAAGCCGAGGTTACGGTCTCGGTGACATTTCAGGTGAATCTGTGTATACCGAAGGATTTCAGGCTCGAAGCAGCCACTTTTTATGAGATCACGGGCGACTCGCGCAGATGGGGGATCAATGATCCGATAGAGCCGGCGAACGCAACGGACGTTTTAATGATCAATGTACAAAAAGGATAATTTTTTAGAGAATATTCATTTATATTTCTTAATTTGCAGATAAAATGAACTAAAATATGGTATAATCCAAAGAGGGATAATAGACTTTTGACAAAACTCTTGGTTTTGCAAAAAGTCTAAGGAGGAAGGGGCAAGTACAATCTAACGAGGGAGGGACGCGGGCGAGGAATGTTCCGTTTTCATCTGTATTTTGCCCAAGAAACTGTGTTCAATATAGCTATTGAATACAGTTTCCGAAAAACAGAATAGATCAAGCGGAATGTCTTGCTCCATCATATGGAAAAAAAGGTTTCTGTGATCACCGGCGCGGCAGGTCATGTCGGCTACGCGCTTTTGAAAGAGCTGCTCAATCATGGAGAGAATGTGCGGCTATTGCTTCGCAAGGACGTTCCGATTTTTTATGGGCTTGACTGCGTGAAAGTGTACGGCGACGTAACCGACCTTGAATCGCTGAAGAAAGCTTTCGAGGGCGCGGATGTTGTCTATCATCTGGCCGGAATCGTTGATATCGACGGCAGCCAGGAGGATATCATTTGGAACGTCAACGTCGGCGGCACGAAAAACGTCGTGGCCGCCTGTAAGGTCTGCGGGGTGAAGCGGCTGGTCTACGCCTCGTCGGTGGACGCTATCCCTCCGCTGCCGGATGATGAGGTCATGACGGAGATCAATCATTTTGAGCCGAAGCTGCTCGACGGTACATACGCCAAAACAAAAGCCGCCGCGACCCAGTACGTCCTTGACAATCATGAGGGCCTGGAAGCCGTCGTGTGCCATCCGGGCGCGTGCATCGGCCCGTATGACTTCAAAATCTCAAGCATCGGCGAAATGGTGCGGATGTTCATGGAGGGCAGGTTCCCCGTGTCGCTGTCTTTCGGGATGTATGATTTCGTCGATGTGCGCGACGTGGGCAGGGGTATGTACAATGCCTCGACGATGGGACGGGACGGCGAATGCTATATCCTGACGTGTGATCACGTCACCGTCGATGAGATGATGCAGATTCTGGCGGAAAAGCTGGGGACAAAACCGCCCTCCGTCAGACTGCCGCTGTGGGCGGCGAAAGCCGCGGCGCCTTTAGCGGAGGTGTACTACAGGGTCGCCGATCAAAAGCCGCTGTTCACGCGGTATTCGATCCGCAAGCTGACGCAAAACGGCCATTTCAGCTATGCCAAGGCTGAAAGAGAGCTTGATTATCATCCCAGAAGCGCGAAAGAGTCCCTGAACGATATGGTGGACTGGATTTTGGAGAATGAAGTTTATGGTTAATCCAGAATTCCTACAGACGAGTTCTTTTGAATAAATATAAACATAAACGGAGGTTCAAAATGTACAACAAAGCCGATTTAACCGAGTTCATGGAAAAAACGGAATTCCCTGGGGAGGCGTATTCGACATTCTTCGATCTGGACGAGCTGATCTATCGCGACGCGGCGTACAGCGAAAGGATAAACGCGTTGCTTTGCCGCTACGGTAACGTGAAAATCGACGGTATGGACGATACCTTAAAGGCGCTGTCCGCGTTCGGCGAGGAAATCGGCGTGAGCAGTTATACGTTGCACATGATCTATTTTATGTACCTCGCGCCGAAGTTGCGTGAGCTTTACAGGGAGCGGGGCATTGCCGAGGAAATATATTGGGACAGTATGCGCGACCTGCGCGCGAAAGCGATTGAGTGCAAAAACGTGAAAGGCGTCTGGGGCGCGTTCGTCGGATCTTGGTTCAAGGGCTTTTTTGAGCTTACACGTTTCGCTTTGGGGCGGCTCCAGTTCGAGGAAGTCGAGTATAACCGCGACGACTACACGAAAAACGGCTTCACCGTATATGAAGATCAGAAAGCGTACAATATGCACATCCCGTCGCTGGGGCCGCTGCCCGAGGAATCGGTACGGGACTCGTTTAAAAGGGCGTACAATTTCTGGAAGCCTGAGGGCGGCGAGCCAATCGTGTTTGTGTGCTCCTCGTGGCTGCTGTTTAAGGGACATTACGACTTTTTGCCAAAGGGCTGCAATACGCTGAAATTCATGGATTGCTTTGACATCATCGAGTCGGAGGAGCAGGAGGATTTCGGCGATGGGTGGCGTGTGTTCGGCAAGGAAAGCAGCGGCCCCGCCGAGGAGCTGCCCGAGGATACGAGCATGAGACGGGCGTTCAAAAAGTGGATATTGGGCGGCAACAAAACGGGATATGGCTTTGGGATCATCGTGTTTGACGGGGAGAAAATTGTTAATCGATAAAAGAGAAATAGCTGCCATACTGTGCAGAACAGTCGGCGGCTATTTTTTTTGATAGTCCTTGACAACATATGACGAATGGAAGTATAATACACACGTAGGGTGTTGCCAAGGTTAAGGTTACTTATGACGAAATAGGCTGTTACACTTTTTGCTCTCAACTGGAGGGATGCGCGTGGAGTTTCTTGTGATGCTTGCAATCATTTTGATTTTCGCCACAGGATATATACTCGCAGTAAACAAAAAACAAAAAGAAATAGCCGCCCCGTCGTCCAAAAACGAGCGGCTATTCTTTTGCTTGTTATGAGAGCATAACCGTCTATTGGCAACACCTTACGTTATTATTATAAGCGCATAAAGCGAATTTGTCAACACTTTTTTACACACAGGAGAAGTCAGAATGAACCTATGTCTCTACGGCGCGTCAAGCAACGAAATCGACCAAAGCTACATGGACGCCGCATACAGCCTCGGCGCGGAAATGGCCGTCCGCGGCTTCGGCCTGGTGTTCGGCGGGGGAGCTGCGGGGCTTATGGGCGCGGCCGCGAGGGGAATGTCGTCGCGAAACGGCGTCCTTGTCGGCGTCGCGCCCTCTTTTTTTAACAGGCCGGGCGTACTGTACGGGAGCTGCACCGAGCTGATCCTCACCGAAACCATGCGCGAGCGCAAGCTTATCATGGAGGAGCGCTCCGGCGGCTTCATCATGACGCCGGGCGCCATCGGCACGTTCGAGGAGTTCTTTGAGATTCTGACGCTCAAACAGCTCGGGCGGCACGGTAAACCCATCGCGATTTTCAATGTCAGAGGATATTTTGACGGGCTGGTCGAGGTCCTGAATAAAGCCATAGACGAAAAATTTATGACGCCGGAGTGCGGGAATCTGTACAGGCAGTTCAGTGAGGCCGGCGAAATGCTCGACTGGTTTGGTGAGTGTTTTTCCGCTCAATGACGAATAATAAATAGGTAACCAGTGGTTACTTAGCAAGGGAGGCTCGCGCATGGATCGCGGCGCTGACTGCTACCGCCGTTTCCTGGACGGCGACGAAAGCGCGTTCGGTGAGATCATCGACATATACAGAGAGAATCTGATGTTCTTCCTCAACAGGTATGTGCGTGACCTGACAACCGCTGAGGATCTGTCGGAGGACGTTTTTGTCGAGCTTTTGGTGCATCCCCGGCGATACAACTTTAAGACGTCGTTCAAGACGTATCTGTTCGCCATAGGCCGCCATAAGGCGCTTGACTGGCTCCGCAAGGCGTCCGTGCGCAGGGAGACGCCGACCGACAGCGCCGAGCTTGCGTCCGTGCCGTCCGGCGACACGGAGGACTTTGAGGAGCGCTTTCTTTTGGACGAGCGCAAAAGGAAGCTGCATGAGGCCATGTCAAAGCTAAATGACGATTACCGCACCGCGCTGCACCTCGTTTATTTCGAGGAGCTGTCCGCAGAGCAGGCCGGGCAGGTCATGAAAAAGAGCAGGAAGCAGATCGAGAATCTGTTGTACAGGGCGAAAAACGCGCTGAGAACTTTGATGAAAGATGAGGTGCTTGATTTTGAAGAGCAGGGATGAATATATTCGCGGCGTCTATGAAAAGCGTGACGCGTATGTCGCCGCGCGAAAGAAAAAGCGGAAAGCGGCCATTTCGGCGGGCGTTTCGCTGTCGGTTTGCGTGATTGCGGCGGGCGCGTTTTTTCTGTCGAATTACGGTATGCCGAAATTCGCTGAGTTTGACAGCGTTGATCACATGAATTCCGTCCAAATACAAACGGATCAGGCGCCGGGAGCCGCGAATAGCGCGGAGGACAGGGATTCGCCGGACGAGGTCGTGAACGAATACGCTTCGGAGTTAGAGCTGCTTTGCCCCACCACGGACGGCGGGGATTTTCAAACAGTGTATCCGCCTGACGATAAGCCTGAATCAACTGTGTTAGCTCCGGCAACGACGACCAAGACGGAGTCTGTAGATAGCGGCGCGGGAACACTCACGCTGGACATCGACGAGGTGTTTGACAGTTATTTCACGGCGTGCCATCCGTGGCCGTCGCCGATCAAATACAAGGTGTATTACAGGCTGGGCGGCAAGTTCAAAAGCGGCGATTTTGTTGACGTCGCCTACAGCAAAATGACGCAAAAGAGCGATTTTGGGTATGAATTGACGGCGACGGGCGTCACCAAAAGCGATTTTGAGATTCAGCCTGGCATGGTCTACAAGCCCGTTATCTACCTGTACCCGCGGACGAAAACCGACGTGACCGTCACGCTCCGATACGACGGCAGGCTGACCGTGACCGACCCGCCTTACGAAAACGGCTGGCGCGTGATCGCTTACCCGGACGGGCGCATCATCAGCGGCGGGCGCGAATATCCGTATCTGTTTTGGGAGGGCGAGAGCGGCGTTGTTTACGACATGAGCAAAGGCTTCTGCGTCGCGGGCGGAGATACCAGGGTGTTTTTATGGGAAAAGCTTGCGCTGCTGGGGCTTAATGAAGCGGAAGCGCGGGATTTCATGGAGTTTTGGGTGCCGCATCTGGAGCGCAGCGCGTACAATAAAATTTGCTTCCAATATGAAACGTACACCGACGGCGCGGGGCTGGCCGTGACGCCGAAGCCTGACAGCGTCCTGCGTGTGTTCATGGCGTTTACACAGCTTAAAAAGCCGGTCAGGATCGAGCCGCAGGAGCTGCGCGGGTTTGAGCGCGGAGGGTTTGCGGTTGTTGAATGGGGCGGGGCGATTCAATAGGCAATTGGCAGCCTCTAAAAACCCGCGCCATTATCTTTGCACTGCCTTTTTCCGTCCATTCCGCGTATTTATCGGTTAAATAAACAAATTATTCGCCCTCAAAATACGCGAAATGGGCGAAAAAATTCAGCACAAATCTAACGACGGGGGTTTTTAGAGACTGC